>Ga0315902_10003243_pt1 | contig 24512 bp, 23 predicted proteins | sample LakEriMetagenome_9_FD_203523 | JGI IMG/M metagenome (GOLD analysis project Ga0315902, IMG submission 203523) | Freshwater fungal communities from buoy surface, Lake Erie, Ohio, United States - Buoy 12 MA117 | ecosystem: Environmental > Aquatic > Freshwater > Lake > Lake biofilm | place: USA... | reverse complement strand
CTCCCAGAGCTGCTCGGGGTTCATCTCGCCCAGCCCCTTGTAACGCTGGATGGTCAGGCCCCGGCGGCCGGCCTCCATGATGGCGGCGGTGAGGTCGAGGGGGCCGCGGACGCGGGTCGTGCGGTCACGGCGGGTGAAGGTGGCCGTCCCCGAGAAGGGCTCCGCCAGCGCCTGGGCGCGCTCGGCCAGGCGGCGGGCGTCGGCGGCGGCGATCAGGAGGTCGTCCAGGACCACCCGCTCGGTCACGCCCCGGCGGCGGCGGGAGAAGGCGAAGCCGCCCGCAGGCGCGGCCTCTCCGGACCAGGGACCGTCGCCCTCCTCGGCGTAGAGGTCCAGGCGGCGGGCGGCGGCGGCGGGATCGCCCTCCCCGCCGAACAGGCCGGCCAGGGCCGCCTGCTCGATGGCGAAGGCCGGCGCCCGTGCGGTGAGCCGCTCGATATTGGCCCGGGCCGCCCGGGAGGCCTGGACGAGGTTCAGGAGATCCTGGCCAGTGAGGCGCTCGCCAGAGGCGAGGTCCAGCGTCGCCCCGTCCACGCCCTCTTCGGTGAGGTAGACCTCCAGCTCGGCGTCGTCCTTGAGGTAACGCGAGGACCTGCCCTTGGCGGCTTTGTAGAGGGGCGGCTGGGCGATGTAGAGATAGCCCCGCTCGATCACCTCGGGCATCTGCCGGTAGAAGAAGGTCAGCAGCAGGGTCCGGATGTGGGCGCCGTCGACGTCGGCGTCCGTCATGATGACGATCTTGTGGTAGCGGATCTTCTCGATGTTGAAGTCGTCCCGGCCGATGCCGGCGCCGAGGGCGGTGATCAGGGTTCCGATCTGGTCGGAGCCCAGCATCCGGTCAAACCGGGCCCGCTCGACGTTGAGGATCTTGCCGCGCAAGGGCAGGACAGCCTGGTTCTCGCGGTTGCGGGCCTGCTTGGCCGAACCGCCGGCGGAGTCCCCCTCGACCAGGAAGATCTCGGACTTGGCCGGGTCCTTCTCCTGGCAGTCGGCGAGCTTGCCGGGCAGGGAGGTGATGTCCAGGGCCGACTTGCGCCGGGTCAGCTCGCGGGCCTTGCGGGCGGCCTCGCGGGCGGCGGCGGCCTCGGCGATCTTCTGGACGATCATCCGCGCCTCGACGGGATGCTCCTCGAACCAGGTGGCGAGCCCCTCGCCCACCAGGCCCTCGACGGCGGGGCGCACCTCTGACGAGACCAGCTTGTCCTTGGTCTGGGACGAGAACTTGGGATCCGGCACCTTGACCGAAAGCACGCAGGTCAGGCCCTCGCGGGCGTCCTCGCCGGACAGGCTGACCTTCTCGCGCTTGGCGGCGCCGCTGGTCTCGGCATAGCTCGAGATGATCCGGGTGAGGGCCGATCGGAAGGCCGCCAGGTGGGTGCCGCCGTCCCTCTGCGGGATGTTGTTCGTGAAGCAGAGGACATTCTCGTGGTAGCCGTCATTCCACCACAGGGCGAGGTCGACCTCGACATTGTCGCGGCGGCCTCGGACCACGACGGGCGCCTTGACCAGGGGGGTCTTGGCCTTGTCGAGGTGGCGCACGAAGGCCTCCACCCCGCCCTCGTAGTGCATGATCTCTTCCCAGGGCTCGGCCTCGCGGTTGTCGCGCAGCCGGATGTGGACCCCGGAGTTCAGGAAGGCGAGTTCGCGCAGGCGGTGCTCGAGGGTGCGCCGGTCGAACGTGATGAAGGCGAAGGTCTCCAGCGAGGGCAGGAAGGTCACCTCGGTGCCCGTCAGCGGCTCTCCCGACTCCCGCAGGGGAGACGGTCCCGTCTGCTCCAGGGGCGAGACGGCGTCGCCGCGGCGGAAGGTCATCTCGTAGGCGCGACCGCCGCGGTGGACCTTGAGCTTCAGCCAGTCGGAAAGGGCGTTGACCACGGACACGCCCACGCCGTGCAGGCCGCCCGAGACCTTGTAGGCGTTCTGGTCGAACTTCCCGCCGGCGTGCAGCTGGGTCATGATGACCTCGGCCGCCGAGACGCCCTCGCCCTCATGGATGTCGGTGGGAATGCCGCGGCCGTCATCGGTGACGGTGCAGGACCCATCGGCGTTGAGTATCACCTCGACCCGGGAGGCGTGGCCGGCCAGGGCCTCGTCGATGGCGTTGTCCACCACCTCGTAGACCATGTGGTGCAGGCCCGAGCCGTCATCGGTGTCGCCGATGTACATGCCGGGCCGCTTGCGGACGGCGTCGAGCCCCTTCAGGACCTTGATCGACTCCGCGCCATAGGCGGCGGCGGCCTCTTCGGGGGTTTCAGTCGGGGTCTGGGATTCGTCGGTCATGGGGTGTCCGCAACAGCCAGCCGGGAGCCCTCGACCCGGATCCTGAGGGCGCGGCCCTCAAGTTCCTCGAAGAGAGGGTCGTCCGTGCCGGTCAGGAAGGCCTGAAGCCCGAGCGCCTCGATTTCGTCGAACAACGCCGCCCGCCGGCGGCGGTCCAGGTGCGCTGCGACTTCATCCAGCAACAATACAGGCGCCGGCGCTGATTCGGCACGGGAAAGACGCGCCGCCTGGGCGAGGACGAGGTTCAGGACCAGGGCCTTCTGCTCACCCGTTGAGCACTCTGCGGCGGGCCGACCGCGTTCGGCGTGGATCACGGACATATCGCCCCTGTGCGGCCCCGTCAGGGAGCGACCCGCAGCGCTGTCCCGCCCCCGGGCGGCGGACAGGGCGGCGGCGAGGGCCTGCTCGAGGGCGGGCCCGGCCTCGCCGGCCGCCGCGCGCTGCTCCCAGTCCCCCGTCGGGGCGATCCGGGCCTGGGGGAAGGGCCGGTCCCCCCGGCTGTCGATCTCGGACTGGAGGGCGGCCAGGGTGCGGGCCCGGGCCTCCGCCAGGCGGGCGCCGCTGAGGGCCAGGCGCTGCTCCAGGGCGTCAAGCCAGACGCCGTCCGCCGGCCCGTCGGTCAAGAGGCGCAGGCGCTCGCGCAGGGCCTTCTCGTAGGCCTGGGCGTGGGCCGCGTGTCCGGGTTCGGCGGCGAAGACCAGGCGGTCCAGGAACCGGCGACGCTCGCTGGCGGCCTCCAGGAAGAGGCGATCCTGGGCGGGGGTCAGCCAGGCGGGGCGGACGAGGTCGGTGAGGCGGGCCGGCGGGACGGCCTCGCCCTCCAGGCGCACGGCGCGGCGGGAGGCGCCGGCTGTCTCGACGCCGACCCCCACGCGGATCGCCTCGCCGCCCACCTCCAGGCGGGCCGAGACGGCCCAGGCCCGGCCGACCGCCTCGTCCGGCGCCCGGCGTCCGATCTCCGGCAGGGCGGCGTTGCGCAGGCCGCGGCCGGGAGACAGGAGGGAAACAGCCTCCAGGATATTGGTCTTGCCCGCCCCATTCGGCCCGGTCAGCACAACCATGCGGCCATCCAGCGGGATATCCGCCCGCTCGTAGGAGCGGAAGTCCGTCAGGGACAGGCGTGTGAGGACCGAGCGCACGGGCCCAGTCTATAGCCGCTTCGGAACGCCGGGGTGAGGGTCGATCGGCGCGTCAGACCCGCAGCGGCATGAGCACGTAGCGGACGTCGGGGTCGGTGGGATCCAGCACCAGGGCGGGGTCGTTCGGGCCGCCGAAACGGAACTCGGCCTGCTCGGCGCTGATCTGGTCCGTCACGTCCAGGAGGTAGCGGGCGTTGAAGGACAGCTCGAACGCCTCGCCGTCATAGTCGATCTCCAGCTCCTCGACGGCCTGGCCCGCCTCCATGTTTCGGACCGTCAGGGTCAGCCGGCCGGCCTCGATGGACATCCGGACCGACCGGCTCTTCTCGGCCGAGATGGTGGCCACCCGGTCCACGGCCCGGGCGAAGAGCTTGTTGTCGACCATCATGACCCGGTTGTTGTCCCGGGGGATGACACGGGCGTAGTCCGGAAAGCTGCCGTCGATGACCTTGGAGGTCAGGGCCGCGCCGCCGAAGTCGAAGCGCACCTTCTGGGGGCTGACCGCGAGGTCGACGCTCTCGCCGGCGTCGTCGAGGAGGCGCCGGGCCTCACCGATGGTCTTGCGCGGCACGATGACGCCGGGCGCGCCCGCCGAACCTTCAGGCGCGGGCATCTCGGCCAGGGCCAGGCGGTGGCCGTCGGTGGCGACGGCGCGGAGGCGGGGCAGGCCGCCCTCGGTGACCGTGTGCAGGTACAGGCCGTTCAGATAATAGCGCGTCTCCTCGGTGGAGATGGCGAAGCGGGTCCGGTCAATCAGGCGGATCAGGTCGTTCACGTCCACGCCCACCCGGCCGGAAAGGCCGTCGGAGGACATGACCGGGAAGTCGCCGGCCGGAAGGACGGGAAGGCTGAACCGTGAGCGGCCTGCGGAGACGGACAGGCGGGGATCCTCGCCGGTCCAGGCCAGGGTGACCTCGGCGCCCTCGGGCAGCTTGCGGACGATCTCGTAGAGGGTGTGGGCCGGGGCCGTGATCTGGCCGGCCTGCTCGACCCGGGCCTCGGCCTCGTCGATGATCTCCATGTCCAGGTCGGTGGCGGAGAAGCTGAGGCGACCGCGCTCGGCGGAAAGCAGGACATTGGAGAGGATCGGGATGGTGTTCCGGCGCTCCACCGCGCTCTGGACATGGCCCAGGGCTCTCAGCAGGGCGGCGCGCTCGATCGTCAGCTTCATCTGTCGGGTCCGGTGTGGGCCGGGGACGGGACCGGCCGCGCCGAATCCGCCCCGGGAGGTGGACTCCCGACTTTAATCATTTGTTGGGCTTAGGAAAGGGGTCCGGCGTCAGGCCCGGGTGTCCAGATGAGCGCCCGGAGCCTCGCCCTCCGGGGCCGCGCCGCCGGAGTTGCGGGAGGCGACCACGACCATGGCCGGACGCACCAGACGGCCCAGCAGCTCATAGCCGGGCTGCAGGCACTGGATCACCGCACCGGGGGCGAGGTCAGGGCTGTCCTGCTCCATCATGGCCTGGTGGAGGTGCGGGTCGAACCGGGCGCCCGCCGCGGGGGTGACGGTCTTCAGCCCATTAGACTCAAAGGCGGCGAGGAGGGCCTTCTGGGTCATCTCGACCCCGACTACGAAGTTGCGGACCCCGGCGTCTTCACCGGACGGCGGGGCGGCGAGGGCGCGCCCGAGGGTGTCGGCGACGCCGAGAAGGTCCCGGGCGAACTTCTGGATGGCGTAGGCGCGGGCGTCATTGGTCTCGCGTTCGGCGCGCCGCCGGACGTTCTCTGCATCTGCGGCGTAGCGGAGGACCTGTTCCTTCAGCGACGCGTTCTCGGCCGCCAGGGCCGCCTGGGCGTCGGACTCCTGGCCGCCAGGGGCGGTCGCCGGGGAGATCTCGTCTGGGGACTGGGGATGATCGGACATGTTTCACTCAACCTTGTGGACCCGGACGCCGGGAGCCGGGTGTCGCTCGCCGGGCCAGGGACTGGCTTCAGACCCCGGCCATCTGTGACAGCACCTTGGCGGTATAGTCCACCAGGGGGATGACCCGGGCGTAGTTCAGCCGCGTCGGGCCGATCACGCCGATGGCGCCCAGCAGCTTCTTCTGGCCTGACATATAGGGCGCGGCAATGACCGCGGAACCGGAAAGCGAGAAAAGACGGGTCTCGGCGCCAATGAAGATCCGTACGCCCTGGGCCTCGCGCACCCCGTCAAGCAGGCTGATCAGCTGCTCCTTCTGCTCCAGGTCGTCGAACAGCATGCGGACGCGCTCGAGGTCCTCAAGGGTCTCCCGGTCGGCCAGCAGGTTGGCCCGGCCCCGGACGATGAGCGCGCGGTCGCGCCCCTCGCCCCCGCCCCAGACGGCCAGGCCCTCCTCCACCAGGCGGGCCGCAGCGACGTCGAGCTGGCGGCGTGCGCGCTCCAGTTCCAGGCGGATGTCCTGGCCCGCCTCGACCAGGGTCTTGCCGCGCATGCGGGCGTTGAGGAAGTCCGCCGCCTCCTGCAGGGCCGAGGGCGTGACCCCTGCCGCCAGCTGCATGAGGCGGTTCTCCACGACGCCGTCCTCGAAGACCATGACCGCCAGGGCCTGTCCGCCGCCGAGGGCGACGAACTCCACATGCTTCACGCCGGCCTCGCGGACCGGGGCGACGACGATCCCGGCGCCTCCCGCCAGGCCCGACAGGAGGGCCGAGGCCTCGTTCAGCATGTCCTCGAAGGAGCGCCCGCGGCCGGCCAGGCGCTGCTCGATCTCCCGGCGGTCGCTGTCGCCTACGTCGCCGACCTCCATCAGGCCGTCGACAAAGAGGCGCAGGCCGGCATGGGTGGGCAGGCGGCCGGCGCTGATGTGCGGGGCGCCCAGCAAGCCCAGCTCGGTAAGGTCCTGCATGGTGTTGCGGATGGAGGCGGGCGACAGCTGCACCCCGCCCCGGGACAGGGTGCGCGACCCCACCGGCTCCCCGGTCTGGAGATAGGTCTCGACGACCCGGCGGAAGATGTCGCGGGCGCGGCTGTCGAGTTCGGCGAGGGAAGGTCCCCCGGGGAAAAACTGGCCGGTCACGGTCTGGCGATCCCTGTTTCCGGTCGGGCATGGACGCAGGCCCTGAGTTGCAGGATAAGCACCCACCCCGCCGGCGCAAGGCGCCGAACCTCTTCCCCTGAAACGAGCCTCCTCCATGACCGCCAAGCGACCCTTCGACCGCGCCGCCGACAGCCTGAGGGCCGTGACCCTGGAGACGGGCGTCAACCGGTATGCGGAGGGCTCGTGCCTGGTCGCCTTCGGGCATACCCGGGTCCTTGTGACCGCCAGCGTCGAGGAGCGCGTCCCGCCCTTCCTGCGCGGGCGCGGCCAGGGCTGGGTGACCGCCGAGTACGGCATGCTGCCCCGCGCCACCCACACCCGCGGCCGGCGGGAGGCCGCCGAGGGCAAGCAGTCGGGACGGACCCAGGAGATCCAGAGGCTGATCGGCCGGTCCCTTCGGGCGGTGGTGGACATGGCGGCGCTGGGCGAGCGGCAGATCTCCCTCGACTGCGACGTGATCCAGGCGGACGGCGGCACCCGGACGGCGGCCATCACCGGGGCCTGGGTGGCCCTGAGGCAGGCGACCGACATGCTGGTCCGCGAGGGGGTGATCGCCCGCTCGCCCCTGCTGGACCAGGTGGCGGCGGTGTCCTGCGGGGTCTGTCAGGGGGTTCCGGTCCTGGACCTCGAGTACGAGGAGGACTCCAACGCCGAGGCCGACGCGAACTTCGTGCTGACGGGGGCGGGCGACATTGTCGAGATCCAGGCCACCGGAGAGAAGCGCGGCTTCACCCGTGCGGAGTTCGAAGCCCTGTTCGGCTTGGCGGAGAAGGGGATTTCAGAGCTTTTCGCCCTTCAGAGGGCGGCGGCGGCGGCCTGAGCCGGATAGAGGCCGGATAGGGGGCCAGATAGGGGGCCAAATAGGGGGCCAAATAGGGGGAACGGGCGACTCCGGAGGGGCCGCCCGTTCCCGCGCCGGTCCGCCGTCGGGAGAGACAGCGACGGCCGGCGGATTCCGCGATCAGAAGCGGGCGTTCAGGAGGTGGCGGAAGGCGGCCGGCGAAACCCGTCCGATTTCCTCGGCGAACGGCATCATCAGGCCGTCGAGAAAGGCCTCGAGCCGGCGCAGGAGGCCTTCGAAGAAGGGGATGTCGCGGATGTCCAGGACGTGAGCCATGGCGAGCTCCTTGTGCAATGCAACAAATGTTGCGGTGCACATAGTCCCGTGCGCCCGGCCACGCAAGGTCCGCAGGACCCCGGAGAGCGCCAATTGTTGCATTGCGGCGACACCCGTCGACTCAGGTCTCCCAGGTCATGAGGTCGGCCGGCTGGCAGGCGAGCTCGCGGCACAGGGCGTCGAGGGTCGAGAACCTCAGGGCGCGGGCGTCCCCCGCCTTGAGGATGGCCAGGTTGGCCGCCGAGACCCCCGTCCGGTCGGACAGTTCCTCAAGGGACATCCGGCGCGCAACCAGGAGCCGGTCAAGATGAAGGCGGACCGGCATCAGATGGTCAGTTCCGCTTCACGCCGAAGCCGCGCGCCCTCGCGGAAGACCTCGGCGAGGACGACCACCACCAGAATGGAGAACCAGGCGGTCAGGGACAGGTTGGGCCGGTCCGGCGCGGCCTGGGGCGGAAGGAGGGCGCCAAGGGTCCAGACCGCGTAGCGGACCAGCTCCAGCCAGGCGAGCCCGACAGCGACAACCCGGAGCCGGGTGACATTGTCCGGATGGAACGGGTCGCCCACCTTGAGGGTGGCGAAGATCCTGCGCAGGCTGCTGACGATCGCCAGGACGCCGCCGACAAAGAGGACTGCGGTTCCCATCCTGGCCAGGACCACGGCCCAGGCCTGCAGTCGGTCCAGGCCGTCGTAGCGGACCTGCTGGGCGAAGGGCATGTCCGGGTTGAAGGCGGCGAGAACCCCGTAAAGCAAGCCGGCGGCGAGGACGGCGAGGGTCACGAGCAGGAAGACCCAGACGACGTCCAGGACCGCCTTCATGAAGCTGGAGAGCGAACCCGGCCCCAGGGTTCTCATGATCGGCATATCGGCGCCCCCGGTTCCGTTCCGCCTCATCCGCCCTTATGTCGCGTCCTCCGCAGTTTTCGCGTTAAAATACGGTAATGGCCCGCCGGCCGGGGAGCGACTCATGGCGATCAGACTGGAGGCCGGGTCCCGGCTGGTGGTGGCGACCCACAATCCGGGCAAGGCCCGGGAGCTGGCCGAGATCCTCGAGGGCCGCTACCGGCTGGTCACCGCCGGTGAGCTGGGGCTCTCCGAGCCTGAAGAGACCGAGGCCACCTTTACCGGCAACGCCCTCCTGAAGGCCCGGGCGGCGGCGGCGGCCAGCGGCCTGCCGGCCCTGGCGGACGACTCCGGCCTGTCCGTCCTGGGACTGGACGGGGCGCCGGGCGTGCTTTCGGCCCGCTGGGCCGGCCCGGGCAAGGATTTCGCCCCGGCCATGGTGCGGATCGAGCGGGAACTGGCGGAACGGGGTGAGACCAACCGCCGGGCCTATTTCACCTGCGCCCTGGCCCTGGCCTGGCCCGATGACCTGGCGGTGGTGGCGGAGGGCCGGATCGACGGCGACCTGGTCTTTCCGCCCCGGGGCGACCGGGGCTTCGGCTACGATCCCATCTTCCGGCCCGACGGCCATGACCTGACCTTCGGCGAGATGGAGCCTGTGGCCAAGGACGCCATGAGCCACCGGGCCCGGGCCTTCGCACGGCTGAAGGCGGCCCTGGCTTGACCCCCGACCCCGACGCGGCGGGCTTCGGGGTCTATATCCACTGGCCCTACTGCGCCCGGATCTGCCCCTACTGCGACTTCAACGTCCACCGCGACCGGCGTCCCGGCGAGGCGGCGGCCCTCGCCCGCGCCCTCCTGGACGACCTCGCCCGGCGGAGCGAAACGACGGGCCCGCGGCGCCTGACCTCGATCTTCTTCGGCGGCGGGACGCCCTCCCTGATGGACCCGGACGCTGTGGCGGAGGTGATCGCCGCCTGCCGGCGGCTCTGGGAGGCCGGCCCTGATCTTGAGGTGAGCCTGGAGGCGAACCCGACGGACGCCGAGGCCGGCCGGTTCGCCGGCCTCGCCGAAGCGGGTGTGAACCGCCTGTCCCTGGGCCTGCAGTCGCTGGAGGACGAGGCCCTGGTCCAGCTGGGCCGCAACCACGACGCGGCGGCGGGTCGCCGGGCGACGCAGACGGCGCTGAAGGTCTTTTCCCGCGTCTCCATCGACCTGATCTACGCCCGGCCCGACCAGACGCCGCAGGCCTGGGCCGCGGAGCTGGAGACGGCCCTGGCCCTGGGCGCCGGCCACATCTCACCCTACCAGCTGACCATCGAGCCGGGGACGGCCTTCGAGCGGGCGGTGCGCCGGGGCCGACTGGCGCCGCCCGACGACTCCGGCGCCGCGGACCTGTGGGACGTGACCCAGGAGCGTCTGTCCGCCGCAGGCTTCGAAGCCTACGAGGTGTCGAACCATGCCCGCACCCCCACCGACCGGTCCCGGCACAACCTGACCTACTGGCGGGGCGGCGACTGGCTGGGCGTCGGGCCGGGGGCGCACGGGCGGCTCACACTGGACGGGGTGCGGCGGGGCCAGGTCTGCGCCGCCCGTCCCGCCGACTACATCGCCGCCGTCGCCCGCGGCGAGGGGGAAGGAGAGATCGAGGTCCTTGTGGCGCCGGAGGCGGCCGTGGAGCGGGTGCTCTCCGGTCTCCGGCTGGCCGAGGGCGTCCCCTTCCGGGCGCTGTCCGGCCTGGGCCTGTCGCCCGGACATCCCGAGGTGCGCGACCTCGCCGAAGCGGGACTGCTGGCCGCCGACCCGGACCGGTTGAGGGTCACCGAGGACGGCCGCCGCCTGCTCAACGCCGTTCTGGAGCGCCTGCTGGCGCGCTGAAAAGGGCGCCTTGCATTGGCCGCATAATGCCGCGAAGGCTGGGCCATGAGCCGCAGACCCCCGCCACCGCCCCTGTCCGACGCCCCCTTGGCGCCCGGCCTCTACCTGGTGGCGACTCCCATCGGGAACCTGAGGGACATCACCTTGCGGGCCCTGGACATCCTGTCAGCGGCCGACCTGGTCCTGGCCGAAGACACCCGGGTGACGGGCAAGCTTCTCGCCGCCTATGGCCTGTCGAAACCCATGGCCCGCTATGACGAGCACGCCGGTGGGCGCACGGCGCCCCGGGCCCTGACCCTTCTGGAACAGGGCGGGCGGGTGGCCCTGGCCTCCGACGCCGGCACCCCCCTGGTCTCGGACCCGGGCTTTCCCCTGGTGCGGGAGGCCATCGCCCGGGGCCTGCCCGTCTTCGCCGCGCCTGGCCCCTCGGCGGCCCTGGCGGCCCTGACGGTCTCGGGCCTGCCCGCCGAACGCTTCCTCTTCGCCGGCTTCCTGTCGCCGAAGTCGGCCGCCCGGCGGCGCGAGCTGGCCGAGCTGGCCGGGGTCCGCGCCACCCTCATCCTGTTCGAGGGCGGCAGCCGGCTTCAGGCGAGCCTTTCGGATATGGCGCAGGTGCTCGGACCCCGGCCGGCGGCCGTGGCCCGGGAGATGACCAAGCTGCACGAAACCCTGGTGCGCGGGTCCCTGGACGTGCTGGCTGCAGACCCCGCCCTGGACCACCCCCTGGGCGAGGTGGTGATCGTGGTGGCGCCAGGCCGGGAGGAAGCCGCCACGGCGGACGACGCCGACGCGGCCCTGGCCGAGGCCCTGACGCGCCTTTCACCCGGCGAGGCGGCCTCGGAGGTCGCCCGGGCCCTGGGCCTGCCGAGGCGCGAGCTCTACCGCCGGGCCCTGGCCCTGAAGGGCGCCGGATGAAGGCCGGGGCGCGGCCCTGGCGACGCCGGCTGGGCGCCCGGGCGCGGACCGGCGGACGCCGCGCCGAGTGGGTCGCCCTCGTCTGGCTGATGCTCAAGGGCTGGCGGATCCTCGGCTTCCGGCTGAAGACCCCCCAGGCCGAGATCGACATCCTGGCCCTGCGCGGACCGGTCCTGGCGGTGGTGGAGGTCAAGTCCCGCGCCAGCCTTGAGGCGGCCCTCGAGGCCGTCGGCCCCGACCAGAGGGAGAGGCTGAGGCGGGCGGGACAGACCCTGGCCGCCCGCCGGCCGGACCTCGCCGGGCGTTCTGTACGGCTCGACCTCGTCGCCCTCGCCCCCGGCCGGCGCCCCCGGCACCTGGCCGACGCCTGGGCCGGGCATTGATGGGCGGGGCTTTGACGCGCGACGGGCCAGCCGTGCTAGAACGCCCCCGGAGAGGGAGCCCGCCATGAAGCTGAACGTCGCCGTCCAGATGGATCCGCTGGAGCATATCCGCATCCAGGGAGACTCCACCTTCGCGATGATGCTGGAGGCCCAGGACCGGGGCCACGACCTCTTCGTCTACACCCCGGACCGACTGGCCCTGGAGGGCGGAACCCTGATGGCCCGCGGCCGGTCCGTGCGGGTGAAGGACGTCCAGGACGAACACGCCGCCTTCGGTCCCTGGGAACAGCGCGACCTGTCCGAGGCCGACGTGGTGCTGCTGCGCCAGGACCCGCCCTTCGACATGGCCTACATCACCACCACCCACTTCCTGGACGCCATCCACCCCAAGACCCTGGTGGTGAACAACCCGGCCGAGGTGCGCAACGCCCCGGAGAAACTGTACGTCACCACCTTCCCGGGGGTGCAGCCGCCGACCCTGATCACTTCGGACGTCGAGGCCCTCTACGACTTCCGCGCCCGGCACGGGGACATCGTGCTCAAGCCCCTCTATGGCGGCGGCGGCTCAGGCGTGGCCCGCCTGCTGGCGGACGACCCCAACCTTGACGCCCTCCTGGACCTGCACCGGATGATCGGCCGCGAGCCGGTGATCGCCCAGAAGTTCATCCCGGCCGTGACCAAGGGTGACAAGCGCATCCTGCTGGTGGACGGCGAGCCGGTCGGGGCCATCAACCGCGTGCCGGCGCCCGGGCAGATCCGCTCAAACCTGGCCGTCGGCGGCCGGGCCGATGCGGTGGAGCTGACCGCCCGGGACCTGGAGCTCTGCGCCATCATCGGCCCGCAGCTGAGGGCCCGGGGCCTTCTGTTCGTGGGCGTCGACGTGATCGGCGACTACCTGACCGAGATCAACGTGACCTCCCCCACCGGGGCGCGGGCCCTGAAGCGCCTGTCGGGCGTCGACGCCATCACGGCCCTCTGGGACGTGATCGAGAGGAAGCGCGCCGTAGCCTGAGGCCTGGGCGCCTCAGTTCCATGTTTGTTCTTGCCGACCTGTGAGCAGCATGCTTGTCTGGCGGCGGGGATCGGGGCGCAGCGCAAGGAGAGCGCATGGCCGCCCGCGTCACCACCCTGGCCTTCCTCGGCGTCGAGGCCCGGCCCGTCGAGGTCGAGGTCCAGCTGACCGCCGGCGAGCAGAAGTTCGTCCTGGTGGGCCTGGGCGACAAGGCCGTGGCCGAGAGCCGCGAGCGCGTGCGGGCCGCCTTCGCCGGCCTGGGCCTGGCCATGCCGGGCCGCCGGATCATCTGCAACCTCGCCCCCGCCGACCTGCCCAAGGAGGGCAGCCACTATGACCTGCCCATCGCCCTGGCCGTGATGGCGGCCATGGGGGTGATCCCGCCCGACGCCCTGGAGGGCTGGGCGGCCATGGGCGAGCTGTCCCTCGACGGGCGGATCACCGCCTCGGCCGGCGCCCTGCCGGCGGCGGTAGCGGCGGGCGGCCTGGGGCTGGGCCTGATCTGCCCCGAGGCCAGCGGACCCGAGGCCGCCTGGGCGGGGTCAACGCCGATCCTGGCGCCGCCCAGCCTGGTGGCCCTGGTCAACCACTTCCGTGGGACCCAGGCGCTCTCGCCCCCGGAACCGGGCGCCCTGACCGAAGGCGCTCCCGCCCCCGACCTGCGCGAGGTGCGCGGCCAGGAGACCGCCCGCCGGGCCCTGGAGATCGCCGCCGCCGGGGGCCACAACCTCCTGCTCACCGGGCCGCCTGGCGCCGGGAAGTCGATGATGGCGGCGCGCCTGCCGGGCCTCCTGCCGCCCCTCTCCGCCGCCGAACTGCTCGAGACCTCCATGGTCCATTCGGTGGCCGGCCTGATCGCCCGGGGGGAGCTGACCCGCGCCCGGCCCTTCCGCGCCCCGCACCATTCGGCGACCATGGCCGCCCTGACCGGCGGCGGCGCGCGCATCCGCCCCGGCGAGGCCTCCCTGGCGCACAACGGCGTGCTGTTCCTGGACGAGCTGCCGGAGTTCAGCGCCCAGGCCCTGGATTCCCTCCGCCAGCCCCTGGAGACCGGCGAGATCACCGTGGCCCGGGCGGCCGGGCACGTTCGCTACCCGGCCCGGTTCCAGCTGGTCGCCGCCCAGAACCCCTGCAAGTGCGGCAAGGGTGGTGAGGGCCGGGGCGCCTGCGGGCGGGCGCCGCGCTGCCAGGTCGACTACCGGGCGCGGGTGTCGGGACCCTTCCTCGACCGTATCGACCTGCAGGTGGAGGTCCCCGCCGTCCGCGCCGCCGACCTCGCCCTGCCGGCCGCCGCCGAGGGTTCAGCCGAGGTCGCCGCCCGGGTGGCCGCTGCGCGGGAGATCCAGGTCCGCCGGGCGATGGCGGCGGGGCGGCCCGAGACCGAGGCCGCCAACGCCCGGGCCTCCGGCGACTGGCTGCAGGCCATCGCCGACCCCGAGCCCGACGCCCGCACCCTCCTGACCCGCGCCGCCGACTCCGCAGGCCTCACTGCGCGGGGCTGGAGCCGGGTCCTGAGGCTCGCCCGGACCCTGGCGGACCTCGACGCCGGGGATGGAGGCGAGGCCCCCCCCGTCGCCCGCCGGCACGTGGCCGAGGCGCTCGCGTACCGCGGCGCCGGAGAGCCCGGGTGACGCCCCCCGGCGAACCCTTCACTCTCTGTTCATCGCAACGTTTGAGGGTCCCTTAAGCCTCACGCGCGAAAATTCCGCCATGATTCGAGCTGCGAACATCCAGTCCCGGCCCGCCGAGCCCGTCTACGGAGAATTCCCGCCGTCAGACGGCCGCGCCGTACCGGTCACCGTCGAGGAACTGGCGGGGCTCAGCCACGAGTTCCGCACGCCGTTGAACGGCATTCTGGGCCTGGCTCGCCTGCTGGAGGCCACGCCCCTGACCGGGGAGCAGCGGAGCTATGTCGACGCCCTGCGGGACTCCGGTGAGCACCTTCTGGGACTGGTCAACCAGCTTCTCGACTTCGCCCGACTCGGGGCCTCGGCCGTGGAGATCCACGACGAGGACATGGCCATCGAGGACCTCCTGCGCGGCGTCTGCGAGCTGACGGCGCCGCGGGCGGCGGAGAAGGGGCTGGAGATCGGGTGGTGGATCGCCCCGGGCCTTGGCCGCATCCATGCTGACGAGGGCCGGCTGCGCCAGGTCCTCCTGAACTTCGTCGGTAACGCCCTGAAGTTCTCACGGACGGGCGGCGTCCTCGTCTCCGCAGCGCCGGTCAGGGGCGGGCGCATCCGGCTGACCGTGTCCGATACGGGACCCGGGGTCGCGGAGAGCGAGCGCGAGCGCATCTTTGAACCCTTCATCCAGACCGACCCAAGGATCGACGGGGTGAGCCTTGGCGGCGCCGGCCTCGGACTGGCCATCGTCAGGTCCCTGGCCATCGCCATGAAGGGCGCCGCGGGCGTCGAAGCCGCCGCCGGTGGCGGCGCCAGCTTCTGGTTCGAGTTCCCGGCGGCCCGGGCTGGCGGCTCTGCAGGCCGCAACCTGTCGCGGCGTCGGATCGGTGTGATCAGCCCCAGCCCCGTCGTCTGCGAGGCGGCGGTCCGGCAGATCCTCGCCCGGGGCGGGGAAGGCGTGGCCTCCACCGGACTGGAAGACCTGCCCGCAGACGCCGAGGTCCTGCTCCTGGACCATGCGCTGGCCCCAACGGGGCCGCCTGACGATCGGCCGGCCATCATCCTCCTGGCGCCGGAGGACAGGGGCCTGATTGACGATTACCGGGCCCGGGGGTTCGCCGGTTACCTCATCAAGCCCCTTCGCCCGGGATCCCTCGCCGCACAGGTCCTGTCGGCCCTCGGCGGCGGCAGCCGCGCCGGGCGCCTGGACGACCGGATCGCGCCGGCGGTGGCGCCCGGCCTGCGCGTGCTGCTGGTCGAGGACCACGCGATCAACGCCCTCCTGGCGACCGCCATGCTGAACCGGGAACGCTGCGTGGTGGACCATGCCACCGGCGGCCCCGAGGCCCTGGCCGCCGTGGCCGTGGGAACCTATGACCTGATCCTCATGGATATGCGGATGCCGGGAATGACGGGTCCGGAGACCGCCCAGGAGATGCGGAACCAGGGCCTCGCCACCCCGATCGTCGCCCTGACGGCCAATGCGTTCGAGGATGACCGGCAGGCCTGCCTGGCCGCCGGGATGGATGAGTTCCTCGTCAAGCCGGTCTCTACCGAAGCCCTGCGGCGGACGCTGTCGCGGGTCGCCCGGGGATGGAGCGAGACCCAGAGCCGCCGCCGCTCGGCCTGAGGCGCCGCACCGCTGGACGGGGCGTGCGGTGCGCGGCACTCTGCGCTCGCCGCGCACTAGGCGGCCTTCCGGGCGGACCGATGAGTGAGAAGACGCCGTCGGAGAGCGGGCAGGCCCGGCTCTCAACACTCCAGGCCCTGGCCGTCTACCTGGAGCGGCGCTCCCTGGTGATGCTGGCCCTGGGCTTCGCCTCGGGCCTGCCCAACCTCCTCATCTTCGACACCCTGTCCGCCTGGCTGAGGGACGCCGGTCTGTCCCTCGAGGTCATCGGGATCTTCAGCCTGGCGACGCTGGCCTATTCGGTGAAGTTCCTCTGGGCGCCCCTCGTGGACCGGGCGGCCATTCCCGGCCTGACCGGGCGGCTGGGACACCGGCGCTCCTGGATGCTGGTCTGCCAGGCGGTGATCATGGCCGCCCTGCTGGCGATCTCCGGAGTCGACCCGGCCCGCAGCCTGCCCGCCATGGCGGGCCTCGCCATCCTCGTCGGCATCGTTTCAGCGACCCAGGACATCGTCATTGACGCCTGGCGCATCGAGGCGGTGGGGACGGAAAGGGCGGGGGCCATGGCCGCCGCCTACCAGTGGGGCTACCGGATCGCCATGATCCTGGCCGGGATCCTGCCCCTGGTCCTCAGCGACGCCCTGGGTTGGGGGGGATCCTACGCCCTCATGGCCGGACTCATGCTGGCGGGAACCGCCGGCGTCCTGGCCGCGCCGAGGGAGGCCCGCCACGAGATCCGGCCCCTTGGCGGGGCGGGGGCGCCGCCCCGTCCAGGTCGCGACGCCCTGGAGTGGGCCGGGCGCGGCGCCCTGGTCCTGGCCGCCGCCGCCCTCCTGGGGTCCGGCCTTGCGGGAGATCCCTTCCTGATCCGGGCGCCCCTCTCCGCCCTCGGCCTGACCGGCCTCGCCGAGGCGGTCGCAGACCTCTGGGCCTCCAAGCCGGGCGGCGCCATCGCCCAGGTCGCCGCCGCCGTTGGCGGCCTCGCGGTCCTGGCGGCGGCCGTCCTTCCCCTGCCGGGCGCGCCGACCCGCCCCGGGCGCCTCCTGTTCTCGGCCCTGGGCGAGCCCCTCGCCGACTTCGCCCGACGGCACAGAGGCGCCGCAGGCCTGATCCTGGCCCTGATCTGCGTCTATCGCCTGCCCGACTTCGTCCTGAACATCATGAACCCCTTCTATCTCGACCTCGGCTTCTCGAAGCTGGAGATCGCCGAGGTGCGCAAGGTCCTGGGGGTGGTCATGTCCGTGGCCGGGGTGGGCCTGGGCGGGTGGGCGGTCGCCCGGCTGGGACTGATCCGCGCCCTGGTCATCGGCGCCTTCGCCGGCCCGATCTCGAACCTCGCCTTCGCCTGGCTGACCCTGCAGGGGCCCCAGGTCTGGGCCCTGGCGGTGGCGATCAGCCTGGACAACATCGCCTCGGGCTTCGCCGGGACCTGCCTGATCGCCTACATGTCGAGCCTGACCAGCCAGGGCTTCACCGCCTCGCAGTACGCCCTCTTCTCGTCGCTCTACGCCCTCCTGGGCAAGCTGGTGGCCTCCCAGTCCGGTCGTCTCGTGGAGGGCGTCGCGCGGATGGCGGACGCCGGCGGGCCGACAGCGAGCCTTCGCGCCCTCCTGGGTCCGGCGCCGGCGGGCGCCTTCTCCGAGGCCGCGATCAAGTCCGGGGTCAGCGCCGCGGGCCTGGGAACCGGCTACGTGGCCTTTTTCATCTATTCGGCCCTCCTGGGGGCGCTGGGGGTGATCCTCGCCCTCGCCGTGGCCGCCCGGGAGCGCCGGCCGCCTGCCGGCCAGGACGCGGATCAGACGCCGGCCTGACGCCCCCGCTCGATGGCCTGGCGGATCAGTTCGCCGGTTTCCTCGGGATCGGCCCAGCGCCCGACCTCGGACATCTTGCCCTTCTCCAGGTCCTTGTAGTGGGCGAAGAAGTGGCCGATCTGCTCGGTGAGGATGGAGGGCAGGGCCCGCCAGGAGTCGATGCTGGCGTAATAGGGGTGGAGCTTGTCCACCGGCACCGCGAGGACCTTTTCGTCTTCGCCGGCCTCGTCGACCATGATCAGGCATCCGATGGGCCGGCAGCGGATGATGGCGCCGGTGGCCACCGGGGTGGGACCGACCACCAGGATGTCGATGGGGTCGCCATCCCCCGACAGGGTGTGGGGAATGAAGCCGTAATTGCCGGGATAGAACATGGCCGTGTGCAGGAAACGGTCGACGAACATGGCGCCGGAGGCCTTGTCGAACTCGTACTTCACGGGGGCTCCACCCTGGGGGATCTCGATCAGGGCGTTCACGTCATAGGGCGGGTTCACCCCGACCGGGATGCGGGAAATGTCCATGTCGATCTCCTTTTCGGCACGATGCCGATCTGACCTCTGCATAGCGCGCTTTTCATCCGGGTTCCCGCCGTTCGCAAGAACCGAAGATCCTTCCGTTCCGGGCGGGCCGGAACGCCTTGCAAAAAGCATACATTTTGGTATGTTGTTCCTGGTCAGACAGGAGTATCTTGATGGCAGAATGGCTCTTCTTCGCCGCTGGCGGGCTCTCCACACTCTGGCTTCTGGTGCACGTCATCATGGGCGGGCGCGACATCGTACGCCCCGCCCTGGCACCATCCGACCTGTCCCCGGTCGTGCGCGACACGCTTTACATCTGCTGGCACTACACCACGGTGTCGATCGCAATGATGGCCGCGCTGTTCGTCTGGGCGGGTGTGTCGCTGAACATGACCGGCGCGACCATTGCGACGGCCCTCGCCGCAGGGTTTTCGCTGGTCGGTATCGTGCTGGCGCGACGCCAAGGGGGCCAGTTTAGCGATCTGCCGCAGGGCTGGCTCTTCGTTCCGGTTGCCGTGCTGGGTGGCATCGGGCTCGTTCTGTGAGCATAAAACGGCGATTCTCCGCTGCGGACTGGATCACGCTTGGCCACAAGGCGCTCTCCGCCGGAGGCTCCGAGGCTATCAAGCTTGACGCGATCTGTAAGGCGGCGGGGCTGACACGTGGGTCGTTCTATCATCACTTCACAGATCACACGGCGTTTCTGACCGTATTGGCGGCGGCGTGGGCCGCGCAGAATACATCCCGCCTTGTCGCGTCACTGGAGGGGGTGGAGGACGCGGATGCCCGACATCTGAACGATATGGCGCTCGACCTTGATTTCGCACTCGAGGTGGGTATCCGCGAACTGGCACGCCGCGTGCCACAGGTTGCGGCGATCGTGGAGGAGGCGGATGCGGGAAGGCTCTCCGTGCTGACCGATCTGGCGCGGGCGCGGTTCCGTCTGTCCAACTGGGCAGCGGCGGACCTTGCCTTCATCGAGTATGCAGCTTTCTGTGGCATGACGCTTATTCGGCCCCAGCTTGACCGGAAGACGCTGCTTCGGCTTTCGCGCACACTCGACGACCTGATGCGACGCCATGCCGATGATGCGTGCGGCGGGTCAGCGCCGGGAGCCGGTCAGGAATTGGCGCAGGATCAATAGGCTTGCCACGAAGGGGGGCGACCATGACGACCGTCAAATATGGTGCCGAGGCTGTTGCGGCGACCACGCATTTCGGGTTCGAGAAGGTCAGGGTTGAAGAGAAGGCGTCGCGGATCGCCGAGGTCTTTGACACTGTTTCCTCGAAATACGATTTCATGAATGACGTGATCTCTTTGGGAACGCACCGCGTCCTCAAGTGGCATGCGATCACCGCAAGCAACATCAAACCGGGATCAAGGGTTCTGGATATTGCGGCGGGTACGGGTGATTTGACCATCCTCATCAGCAAACGGATCGGTCCGCATGGGTCGGCCATCCTGAGCGATATCAATTCCCAGATGCTTGAAGCCGCGCGCAAAAGGCTTTCACGCTCGGGGATTCCCGACAACGTGCAGTTCCTTCATGCCGATGCCGAGGAACTGCACTTCGCGGACGATACCTTTGATGCAGTGACCATCGGCTATGGAATCCGCAACTTCACCGACAAGATGCGGGCCTTGCGCGAAATCCTGCGGGTGCTGAAACCCGGTGGCCAATTGACCATCGTCGAATTTTCCAGACCCACGTCGAAGCCGCTTAGAATGATGGCTGATGCCTATTCAAGCCTGTGGCCGACCTTAGGCGAAATCCTTGTCGGGAACGGCAAGCCCTATCGCTATCTTGTCGAGTCGATCAGGATGCACCCCGATCAGGAAGCCTTCAAATCCATGATGCAGCATGCGGGCTATGCCCATGTTTCCTACGAGAACCTGATGGGCGGGATTGCGGCACTGCATATCGGGCTGAAGCCGCAGGTTTAACCGGCCCCTGCCCAAGCCTCCGGATGGACCTTGCGCCGGAGCATGTCACTTTGGCCGAAATTCCATCAGCCTCGCGAAACCGCTGCAGATCGCCGCAAGCATGGCGTCTCCCGCCCTGGACTTCGGTGCCAGGGTCTCGATGCCATGATTGGCATGTGTGACGATCGTCAAGGACGCCTGCACGCTATGCTGTGCAAGACGTTCAAGGAAGTATGCATTCTCCTGCTCGAAAAGATCGGCGGTACCGACCACCCTAAGAGTCGCAGGCGGGCCGGACAGATCGCTGGCCCGCGCGGGGGCTGAAGGGGCTGAAGGGGCTGAAGGGGCTGAAGGGGCTGAAGGGGCTGAAGGGGCTGAAGGGGCTGAAGGGGCTGACAGGCGCCGATGACTGTTCTATAGAGCCTGCAACATCGTTTGTGACGTTGGATGACGTCTGCGAGCGGCGGGCTGCGGCCCGGCCGCTTTTTTGTTGGACCCGAGGGGCGCCCGGACCGGGCGCGGAGAGACCAAATGCGCAGCAGGACGGCGGAGGACGCCCGACTCCTGGAGCTTCTCGATCCGGTGGCCGAGGCCGCAGGCTACGAGATCGTGCGCCTCAGGCTGATGGGCGGCGACCACGCCCGACGGCTCCAGGTCATGGCTGAGACCCCGGAAGGCGAGATGAACGTCGAGGACTGCGCCCGGCTGTCGCGAGCCCTCTCCGAGGTGCTGGACGCCGCCGACCCCCTTTCGGGGGAGTATACCCTGGAGGTCTCGACCCCTGGGGTCGACCGGCCCCTGACCCGCCTCAAGGACTTCGCGGTCTTTGAGGGACACGAGGCCCGGGTCGAGCTGGATCGCATGGCCGAGGGCCGCAAGCGTTTCCGTGGCGAGCTGGCCGGCGTCGAAGGCGACCAGGTCGCCATGAACCTCGAGGGCGAGGCCGAGACCGCCCTCATCCCCTTCGCCTGGATCACAGAGGCGAAACTGATCCTGACCGACCGGCTCATGGAGCGGGGCGCCCAAGAGCGCGCCCGGCGACTGGCCGACGGTTCCCATCCCGATTCCGACCAGGAGGACGTCCTATGAGCCCGACAGGGATCGCCGCGAACCGGCTTGAGCTGCTGCAGATCGCCGAGGCGGTGGCGCGCGAGAAATCCATCGACCGCGAGGTGGTCATCTCGGCCATCGAGGAGGCCATCCAGAAGGGTGCGCGCGCCCGCTACGGGGCCGAGCATGACATCCGGGTGCGCATCGACCCCAAGACCGGGGAAACGACCCTCAAGCGGGTGATCCGGGTCATCCCGGACGACGAGACCTTCACGGACGAGGACGGCCTTCCCGTCGAGCCCGTCGGCATCCGCCGGCTGTCCGAGGCCCTGAGGGACGACCCGGAGACCTTTGTCGGCAAGACCTATGAAGAGGTTCTTCCCCCCTTCGAGTTCGGCCGGGTCCAGACCCAGATGGCGCGCCAGGTGGTGACCGGAAAGGTCCGCGAGGCCGAGCGCGAGCGCCAGTACGAGGAGTTCAAGGACCGGGTCGGGGAGGTCGTCAACGGCGTGGTCAAGCGGGTGGAGTACGGCAACACCGTGGTCGACCTGGGCCGGGGCGAGGGCATCATGCGCCGCGACCAGTCCATCCCCCGCGAGAACTTCAACATCGGCGACCGGATCCGCTGCTACATCTACGACGTGCGCCGGGAGGCCAAGGGCCCGCAGATCCTTCTGAGCCGCGCCCACGGCGGCTTCATGGCCAAGCTCTTCGCCCAGGAAGTGCCGGAAGTGTATGACGGGGTCATCGAGATCCGCGCCGTAGCCCGCGATCCGGGCAGCCGCGCCAAGATGGCGGTGATCTCCAACGACAGCTCCATCGACCCGGTCGGCGCCTGCGTGGGCATGCGCGGCAGCCGGGTCCAGGCCGTGGTGGCCGAGCTGCAGGGCGAGAAGATCGACATCATCCAGTGGAGCCCGGACGAGGCGACCTTCATCGTCAACGCCCTAGCGCCGGCGGAGGTGTCGAAGGTGGTGATGGACGAGGAGGATGAGCGGGTCGAGGTGGTTGTGCCCGACGAGCAGCTGTCCCTGGCCATCGGCCGGCGCGGCCAGAACGTGCGCCTGGCCTCCCAGCTCACCGGCTGGCAGATCGACATCATGACCGAGAGCCAGGAAAGCGAGCGCCGCCAGCGGGAGTTCGCCGAGCGTACGGCCCTGTTCCAGGAAGCCCTGGACGTGGACGAGGTCATCGCCCAGCTGCTGGTGACCGAGGGCTTCGCCACCGTCGAGGACGTCGCCTACGTGGAGTCGTCAGAGGTCGCCGCCATCGAGGGCTTCGACGAGGACACCGCCGAGGAGATCCAGGCCCGGGCGCGCGACCACCTGGAACGCGAGGCCGCCGAACTGGACGCCCGCCGCCGGGAGCTGGGGGTCGAGGACGGCCTCCTGGAGATCGAGGGCGTCACCCTGCCGGTGGCCGTCGCCCTGGGCGCCGGCGAGGTGAGGTCCGTCGAAGACCTCGCCGGCCTTGTGCCGGACGACCTCCGCGGCTGGTTCGAGACCCGCAACGGCGAGCGTGTGCGTGAAGCCGGCATCCTGGAGTCCTTCGGCCTCGACGCCGCCGATGCCGAGGCCCTGATCCTGCGCGCCCGCATCGCCATGGGCTGGATCGAGCCGCCGCCGGAAGTGGTGGAGGAGGAAATCGAGGCCGAGCTGAGCGAGGAAGACATCGTCTTCGGCCAGCCGGGCGCCCGGGAGGCGTGACGCCGGAGTGACGATCGCCGCGCCCAGGACGCCGAAGACCCACGCCGAGGCCTCGCGCGAGAGCCGGGATCTGGTGTCCGGAGAGGTGCGTCCGCGCGAGGCGATGATCCGCTTCGCCGCAGGCCCGGACGGTCGGGTCACCCCGGACCTGGCCGGTCGGCTCCCCGGGCGTGGGCTGTGGGTCGCGGCGGACCGGACCTCGGTGGAGACCGCCGCGCGCAGGGGCCTGTTCAGCCGGGCGGCGAGGGCGGCTGTCAAGGCTGACCCGGACCTGGCCGACCAGGTCGAGCGCCTGCTCCTGCGTCGGCTGCTCGACGGCCTGGGCCTGGCCCGCCGGGCGGGTGAGCTGGTGTTCGGTTTCGAGAAGGTCGCGGCGGCGCTTTCAGGCGGCCGCGCCGCCTGGCTGATCGAGGCCCTTGACGGCGCTGCAGACGGCCGCCGGAAAATCCTCGGTGTTGCGCGGAGGGCGTCTCCGACACCCGGCCTCGCCGCCCTATGGACGGGGGAAGAATTGAGTTTGGCCTTGGGGGGCGAGAATGTGATACACACCGCCTTCCTTGCGGGACGGGGCTCCGACCGCTGGACATCAGATGTCCAGCGGCTTTCAGGCTTCCGGCCCCTGGTTCCAGACTCCTGGATCGAGGCGCCGCCGTCGACGCCCGGGAGCCCGGACCCGGCCTGAGGCATTGGGATTGTGAAGTGGGCCGGACCCGTCCGGCCGGATGTAAAGCGAGCGCATGAGCGACGAAAAAGACAACGGCCGTCCCTCCGCCCCCGGCGGACGCCAGCCCCTGACCCTGAAGCCGCGCCTCGGCGCTGGATCAGTCAGCGCAGGCACGGTGAAGCAGAGCTTCAGCCATGGCCGATCGAAGACGGTGGTGGTCGAGACCAAGCGCGCCCGAACCGCCGCCCCCCCGGCGGGCAACCTCGCCGGGCCCTCCCCTGCCGAGCGCCGCACGACTGCGCCAGCACCGGCGGCGGCGGCAAGCCGGCCTGCGGCGCCTGTCTCCTCCTCCGACGGGGGTCTTTCCGCAGATGAACTGAAGGCCCGCCAGAGGGCCATCGAACTGGCTCGGGAACAACAGGCCCGCCAGGCCGCCGAGACGCGCTCCCAGGCCGAGGCCGAAGCCCGAGCCCAGGCGGCTGCGCGCGCCGCCGCCCAGGCGGAGTCCACCCCGCCAGCCCCGGTCACGCCCCCGCCGGCAGCCGAGGCGCCCGCCGCCGCCGCTCCGGCTCCGACACCGGCGCCGGTGCCGGCCGCGCCATCGCCCCCTCCCGCGCCTGCGACCGCGGCGACGCCTTCGCCGCGCCCCGCCGTCGAGGCGGGCCGGGCCGCAGCTCCGGGCCAGACCCGCACCTACGAGCCGTCCCGCGAGCGCCGTGACGACCGCCCGACCACCACGACCTACCGGCCCGACCGTCCGGCCGGACGGTTCGAGAACACCAGTTTCGGGCAGCGGGCGCCCCGCACCGACCAGCCGCCCCGGGACCGAGCCGGGTCGGACCGGCCGCGCGATGGCGACCGCGGGCCTCGTCCCGCCCGCCCGGCGGCCCCCGGCGGCGAACCGGTCCGCTACTCCGCCCTTTCACCCCGCCCCGCCCCCGGCGCCCGCGATGGCGCCCGGCCGGGAGGACCGCGCCAACCGCGCCTCGCCCCTGCAG
>Ga0315902_10003240_pt1 | contig 24519 bp, 19 predicted proteins | sample LakEriMetagenome_9_FD_203523 | JGI IMG/M metagenome (GOLD analysis project Ga0315902, IMG submission 203523) | Freshwater fungal communities from buoy surface, Lake Erie, Ohio, United States - Buoy 12 MA117 | ecosystem: Environmental > Aquatic > Freshwater > Lake > Lake biofilm | place: USA... | reverse complement strand
GATCTTCAGAGCAGAAGGTGTCACCCGTGCGCACGTCTTTCACACCCACGAGGGCGGCGATGTCACCGGAATAGCAGCAATCGATGTCCTTGTGAACGGCCGCCTGGATCTGGATGAGGCGGCCTACACGCTCAGACTTGCGAGTGCGAGGATTGTAGATCGTATCTCCCTTCTTCACGCAGCCGGAATAGACGCGGAAGAACACCAAGCGGCCGAATTTGTCGGACCAGAGCTTGAATCCAAGGGCAATGAATTTGCCATTGTCGTCCGGCTTGGCTTCAATGACGTTTTCAGGTTCGTCAACAATTGTGCCCTTCTGAGGCTCGATGTCGAGGGGGCCAGGAAGATAGTCGATCACAGCATCGATGAGATACTGAACTCCTTTGTTCTTGAAAGCGGAGCCACCAGCCATCGGGATGATCTTATTGGCGATCACTGCGCGACGGAGGCCGGCCTTCAGTTCCACCGGACCAATGGGCTTTTCTTCGAGGAACATTTCACCCATTTCATCATCTGCGCTGCAAACAGCATCCAAAAGCTCGTCATAGGCGGCTTTGGCAGTGGCTACCTCATCACCCTCCAAGGCACGCACGGTGTATTTGGAGCCGAATTTCTCGTCATCCGAGTAAATGATGGACTTCTGGTTAACCACATCGATCTGCCCGATGAGATTGTCCTCGGCACCGATTGGGATAAGGATCGGATAAGCCGGCGCACCGAGCTTTTTACGCACATCTGCAACAACGTTGGCAAAGTTGGCACCCGTGCGGTCCATCTTGTTTACGAAAGCAATGCGAGGAACGCGATACTTTTCAGCCTGACGGTAAACGGTCTCGGATTGAGGCTGCACACCAGCAACACCGCAGAGAACGAAGATCGCGCCATCGAGCACGCGGAGGGAACGCTCCACTTCGGCGGTGAAGTCCACGTGGCCCGGCGTGTCGATGATATTCACACGGATGTCTTCCATCTCGCGGGACTTGTAGATACCCTCCTCCTTAAGCTGCTTCCAGCGTGCCGTCACGGCGGCGGAAGTAATCGTAATGCCACGCTCTTTTTCCTGCTCCATCCAGTCCGTCGTCGCAGCGCCATCATGCACTTCGCCGATCTTATGGATCATGCCAGTGTAGAAAAGGATACGCTCGGTCAGGGTCGTCTTGCCCGCGTCAATGTGCGCGCAGATCCCGATGTTGCGGGTGCGTTCCAGTGGGTATTCGCGGTTAGGGGAGTTTGGGTTCGACATGAGTCAGAGAAAGGCGTGAAGTGGACGAGAAACAATTCAGTGTGACGAAGACCGCTCTTAGAAGCGGAAGTGGGCGAAAGCGCGGTTCGCCTGAGCTTGCTTATGGACGTCGTCGCGCTTGCGAACGGCATTCCCCTGCCCTTGTGCGGCATCTTTGAGCTCATTGGCCAGAGCATTGAACATCGGCTGACCTTTGCGACCACGGGCATAACCAATGATCCAGCGCATCGCGAGGGCGATCTGGCGCTCCGGAGAGACTTCGAGCGGCACCTGATAGGTCGCACCACCGACACGGCGAGCTTTGACTTCGACGCGAGGCTTGGAGTTTTCGATAGCCCGGTTGAAAAGCTCGAGCGGATGAACGCTGTCGCTCTTCTCATTCAGAATATCGATCGCACGATAAACAGTGCGCTCAGCGAGAGCCTTTTTACCGCTCTGCATAACGCGGGCAATGAGGGCGGAGACCAGTTCGCTGTCGTAGCGGCTGTCCTTGTGAACTTCCTTGTTATAAACGCGCTTTCTGCGGGCCATGATCGTGAGGAGAAAAGGGTGGAACGGTAGGGAGGACTAAAATTACTTCTTCTTCGCGGCGGCAGCGGCTGCACCAGCCTTCGGACGCTTCGCGCCATACTTCGAACGGCCACGGCGGCGAGCATCCACGCCAAGGCAGTCGAGAGTACCACGGACGATGTGATAACGCACACCGGGCAAGTCCTTCACACGGCCGCCGCGAACGAGGACGATGGAATGCTCTTGGAGGTTGTGACCTTCACCGCCGATGTAGGCGATGACTTCATACCCGTTGGTCAGACGCACCTTGGCGACCTTACGAAGAGCCGAGTTGGGCTTCTTAGGCGTGCGGGTCATCACCTGGAGGCACACGCCACGGCGCTGCGGGCACTTGGCAAGCGCGGGCGACTTGGACTTCACCGCTTTGTCTTTGCGGCCGTGTCTGACGAGTTGATTGATTGTGGGCATGGTGGTTAAAAAAGAGCTGCTTCAAGAGTGAACCTTCGTTGCTGGTTCCGAGAGACAGCGCCACCACCCACTCAAGGGTCTATGGCACAGACTTATCCGGTTCTGGCTCCGATAGCTTCACTGATTCACGCGAGATGAATCGTGCCGGACACTTGGGGTAGGCCCGGGCTGGGGAGCGCGGATGTTGGCGAGTCCCTTTTGATACGCAAGCGCTTATTTCATGTTTTGAGAGTTTTTTTATCGCGCTGATTCAAACTCAAAACCAACAGGCAGCTCCATAAGCCCAAAGCGACGTCCATTTGACCCAATTCAAGGTCATCACATCGACCCAATTAGCTGCACGCCGCGAACCTTCCTCAAGAAAGGACAAGGGAGTGCCAAAGACACCCCCGAAATAACATTTGCGAAATCCATCACTTTGATAGATTATTTAACATATCAGAAATATTAAGCTTTGCCGATTAAACCATGAATAAACGTTGTACCTTCCTCACCCTCTTGGGGGCTGGCTTTAGCCTCTACTCCCAGGCTCAAATGCCTCCGCCGCCACCTGGATACGGCACAGGAACGATCGGCGTCCCGCCTCCTCCGACCTTTACTGCCCCTCCCCCACCGAGCGTGCCCTCGTATCCAAACGCTTTGCCGCCCCCCACCATCAGCCCTGGAGTCACCCCACCGCCTCCGCCTGGATTTTACGATCCGATGGCAGCGCCCCCACCTCCTGGAGCAATGAGCGGCATGGCTCCTCAAAGCTCTGTGCCCTACACACCCCCGCCGGGATCTTACGGTGGCCCGGCAGATGCGGGCATGATGGGAGGGCCAACTGGAGCAGGCCCGGGAATCATCAATTACAACTATGCGGAGTTCAATTACCGTTACCTCGATCCCAAAGCCAGCGGCCTTAAAGGTGCGCATACGATCGGTGCCACACTCAGTGTGGCCTTGTTTGAGCCTCTTTATCTGAAATTCGGCGCGAATTGGGGTAGCGGCCAGCAAGGTGGCGGCCCAGGCAACGCCGACTACGACTTTGCGTCGATCCAGGCCGGCGTCGGCTTCCACACCCAGCTAATCAGTCCGAAGCTGCAATTCGTTGGCGAAGCAGGTCTTATTTATGCCAGCCTGAGAGCGCAAAACAGCGCACTTAGCTTCAGCGATGGTGCCATCTATGCCCGCCCGGGCCTCCGATACGCTCTCACCGACGGCATCGAGCTTAATGCAGGTGTGACCGTGAGCAGCGCAGACAAATATGACAGCAAACTGCTCGACCTCGGCGGCTATTTCCGGGTAATGCGCCGTTTCGATGTCGGTGTTGGATTGGATCTCGGAGACGCGACACGCGGCTTCAGAACCAATCTCCGCATGCGCTGGTAAAAGTTGCCTCCCCAAAACCAACCACCAAGACCTGACAAAGGCACCCTCCAACGGGTGCCTTTGTTTTTTGTCCAACCTCTTCCAAGGCTGCTGAAATAATCACTCGCCAATAAGCGGCACTTTTGTTCTAATTCGCCGCGAAATGCGGAAATTATCCACATCTCACCCAACCCAGATACATACCATACACATGAAAAACAAAAACAACCGCGGCTTCACGCTCATCGAACTGCTGGTGGTGATCACCATCATCGCCATCCTCGCGAGCCTGGCCGTCCCCGCCTACAACTCCGTCCAGCGTCAGGGAAACCAGATGAAGGGCGTCAATAACTGCAAGCAGATCATCCTCTCGCTCAAGCAGTTCGCCACGAAGAACAACAGCATGTATCCCGACAGCGTGCCGAATCCCTACAGCGGCGGCCTGCCCATGAACTCGAATGACGCCTTCCGCTTCATGATTCAGGAGCAAATCGTCACGGACGAACGCATCTTTGGCTGCCCAGCAGGTTACACGCCCAACGGTGACGTCGGCCAGGCCCCCGCTTACGGTCAGGCCTTGACCACGAATGAGAACCACTGGGCGCTCACCCAGCAGATGACAGACACCAGCGCGGGCAACATGCCCCTCGTCTATGAAAACGTGGCCTCTGTCAGCTGGCCGCCGCAGTGGAATGCCAGCTTCGCCGGTCAGGTCAAACCCGGTCGCACATGGCCTGGCGGTCAGGTGATCGTTGGTCGCAACGACGGCAGCGCTGAAGTCGTCGATCTGCAGGGCAAAACGGGCATGGTGGGTCCCAAGCCCCTCGCCAGCGGCCTCGACATGTTTACCCAGGCCACTCCTGGACAGGTGCAAAACATCCTCAATCCACAAATCATCGGTGGCCAGTCGAGCGGCGGAAACATGGACCCCAATCAAGGCCTTGGCGGTCAACTTCCGGGCCAGCTTCCGGGTGCTATGCCCGGCCAGCTTCCAGGTGCCCTTCCAGGCCAGCTCCCCGGTGCCCTGCCCGGTCAGCTTCCCGGTGCCCTTCCTGGCCAGCTCCCCGGTCAACTGCCGGCTCCTGGCGGCGCTCCGAGTCCGCTGAATAACTAATTCAGGCTTCAGAGCTCCCTCTGACTTCCAAATGCCCCGTTCTGCATAGTCGGAACGGGGCATTTCTTTTCTTCACCAACCGCAAGACGTGCCCGGCAGTTCTCGTTTTGCCCAGCCCCATTTCCCGTGCTCAAAGGACGCACATCCTCCTCAAAGAACGGGACAAAAAACGCATTGCCGCCCCCGTCGCCCTCCCGATTCTCTTTTTTGTATCCTCCATCCTCTTTTCCCATGCTCCTCCGTCTCTCTGCCCTCCTCTCACTGCTCTCTGCCTCAGCCTTCTCCAACGACTGGACCAACTGGCGCGGTCCGCTGCAAAACGGTGTCTCGCTGGAGCACTACACCGGCGCTGGAAAGCTGGCCGATGCTCCCGCGTGGACCTACGCGGCCCGCAGCCGTGGCACGCCGGTCATTTGCGACGGCAAGGTCATCCTCTGGGGCTACAAAGGCGAAACGAGTGACCTCATCGAGTTGCTCACTTGCCTCGACGCGAAAACGGGCGCGAAACTCTGGGAACACGAGCTGCCGGACTACCTCAGCGATTCCATCTACAACCGCTACTCCATCGGCGCTCCCACCATCGACCCCGAGACGAAGCGCATCTACCTCGTCAGCAACGCGGGCACCTTCTACTGCTTCGAGTTTGACGGCACCAAAGTCTTCGAGAAGCCGCTCATGGAAGATTTGGGCCGCATGACCTTCCCGAACAGCCGCGTCGGCAGCCCCGTCATCGAGGGCGACAACGTGCTGGTCCACTTCATCTTCTCCAACTGGGGCGCTGACGGCCCCGCCGCAGACCGCGCCTACGGTTTCGATAAAAAAACCGGCGAACTCGTCTGGTGGACACTTCCAGGCGTGTCGCCGCCCGTCGATAGCTCCTTCTCCACGCCGGTTCTCGAAACCCGCGATGGCAAACGCGTCGCTTACTTCACCACCGGCTGCGGCCACATCGTCTGCGTGAACACGCGGAACGGAAAACCCTACTGGAAGTTCCCCTTCTGCAAAAACGGCGTCAATCCCAGTGTCGTGCTCCATGGCGGCGACAAGCTCATCGCCATCCACAACGACGAAAACGTCGATAGCAGCGACAAAGGCCGCATGATCGCCCTGAAACTCCCCACGAAGCTCACCGCTCCTGTGCCGCCCGTGCTTGAATCGACCACTTTGGAGCCCACCGCCGAGCTTTGGCGCTTCGCCATCGGTGCGACGAGTTCTTCGCCTGTCGTCGTCGGGGACACGATTTATCAGCTCAGCGACGGCGGCGAGCTTTTCGCCATCAATGCCAACACCGGAGCCGAAATCTGGAAAAAGAAGCTCTCGAACGCCAACCTGCACTCCTCCCCGCTCTACGTCGATGGCTTGCTCTATTGCCCGTTGATGGCTGGCAAGCTCTTCGTCATCAAACCCGGCGAAAAGGACGGCGAAATCGTCCAGGAGATCGCTCTCGACGGCGAGTGCCTCGGCGCTCCTTCCGTGTGCGACGGCGTGCTCTACGTCACCACCACCGAAAAGCTCTACAGCTTCCCCATCCCCAACAGCGGCATCAAAGTGGACGCCGCACCCATCGCTGAAATCCCGAAAGCAGGCAAAGCGGTCGCCTTGCAGATCATCCCGGCTGAAACCGTCATCCTCGCCGGTGAAAAGCAGGCCTTCCGCGTGCGCAGCATCGACGCGAACGGCTTCGTCGTCGAAAACGACATCAAAGGCGTGAAGTGGGAGTCCTTCATCCCGCCCACCGCCAAGGTGAAGGCCACTATGGACGCGAAATTCAACGACGCAGGCGAACTCGTCGTCGCCCCCGATGCGAAGATCAGCGCCGGAGCCTTCAAAGGCACCGCTCCCGATGGTCTCTTCGGCACCGTGCGTGGTCGTGCGCTCAAAAACCTGCCCATCACCGAGGACTTCGAAGGCTACACGCTCACCGAAGAGTTCCCCGTCGATCCGCAGAACAACCCCGCCTACAAGTTCGCTTACCCGCCGCTCCCTTGGATCGGTGCCCGTTTCAAATTCCAAGTCATGGAAAAAGACGGCAACAAGGTCTTCGGCAAAAGCTTTGACCGCCTGCTCTTCCAGCGCGCCAGCGTCTTCCTCGCCCCATCGCACCTGAAAAACTACACCATGCAGGCCGACGTGCTCACGGAGGGCAACGCCCGTTCGAAGTCCGACATCGGCTTCATCCACCAGCGCTACCTCATCTGCCTCCGCGGCAATGCCGGCAAACTCGAAGTCAGCTCCAACCTTGAGCGCCTCAAGCAAGAAGTCCCCTTCAAGCTCACCGCCAACAAGTGGTACACCTTCAAAACCAGCGTTAACGCCACCGCCGACGGTTCCGGCGTCGTGCAGGCCAAAGTTTGGGAAAAAGGCACCGCCGAGCCCGCCGCTTGGACCATTGAAGTCAAACTCCCCCGCGTTCACGCCAGCGGCAGCCCCGGCCTCTTCGGCTTCACCCCGCTGAACCAACGCCGCATGTACATCGACAACCTCAGCGTGACGCAGAACTAAGGTAGCTCCATGGATTCACCTGCCATGCGTTTACGCTTCTCGGCGCTGCTTGGGCTGATAGCGGTTGTTTGTGGTGCCTCCGGTGCTCACGGCAGCCTGCACGACCGGCTTCTAGCCGCTGGAGAGCTCGATCATTGGCGGACGGCGGTGTCCTATCACCTGCCCCATGCCATCTTGGCCGTGATGCTCTCTTTGAATGTCCTCAAAGAGGGCGCGGTGGCCCGCTGGGCCTGGCGTTTCATCATCGCGGGGATCCTTCTCTTTAGCGGCTCGCTCTACGTGCTTGCTATCACACAGGTGAAGTGGCTCGGTGCCATCACACCCCTCGGAGGCCTCAGTTTGATGCTAGGCTGGCTCATGCTGGCCTTGGCGCGGCCTGCTCCTAGGTCCTAAGCAGGATTGAACGCGATAGATTGAAACAGTTGCGGCACCGGGGGGCCGCTCCATGCTCGTGCGCTCTCGCACATGGAACACGTTCTCGTCATTACCCGCGCCTTGTTGGATGAAATCGGCAGTTTTCAGGGATTCCAACCCGCTGTGGACCACTATCTGCCTCGCATGCTCGCCTCCGGCGCCAATTTCTTCATGGAGCGCCCCTCCGCGGAAAAAGATCCCAGCCACAAGCAGCTCATCCCTTACGCTGTCTTCCACAACGGTGGAAAATATCTCAGCTACACGCGCGGAGGCAGTTCCGGTGAAAAACGCCTCGTGGCAAAACGCTCCATCGGCATCGGCGGCCACATCAATCCGGTGGATGCTGCTCAAGACGGTCTCGGCGAAACGATGTACTTCAACGGCGTCGAGCGCGAAATCGCCGAGGAACTCGTTCTCGCTGGCACACACACCCAGCGCGTGATCGGCCTCATCAATGACGACTCCACCGAAGTCGGCAGCGTGCACCTCGGCGTCGTGCATCTCTTTGAACTCAGCTCCGATGAAGTCTCCTCCAATGAAGACGCCATCCAAGACCTGCGTTGGGAGTCCCTCGAAGAACTGCATGCCCGGCGGGATCAACTCGAGACTTGGTCCCAAATCTGCATCGATCATCTTTGGGCTTCTTCAAACGCCGGACGGTGACTTTTGTCATACATTGCACATACATCTCTCCCGACCATGGCCGACACGACGACGATCACTCTCCCGCTCGACACCGATGCTCCTGCCGAAAGCCCCCAGCAAAGCAGCGCCTCCGAAGACCGCATCCTCGTAGCCCGTGCACAAGAGGGTGACACACGTGCTTTCGACGACTTGGTGCGCAAGTACACCTCCAAGCTCTACGGCCTCATCTACAACATGACCTCCAATCGCGAGGACACCGCCGATCTGCTGCAGGAGGTCTTTGCGAAGAGCTATCGCTCGCTGAAACGCTTCATGGGCAAGTCCTCGTTCTACACGTGGATCTACTCCATCGCCGTGAACATGACGCTCAATCATCTCAAGAAGCGCGGCAGGCACATGAAGGTCAGTCTTGACGATGTAGATACAGGAATTGAGAACGATCCGGACTTCATCGCGGTGACCACCGCCAAGAGCGGTGTATCGAGGGAAGTGAACATCCATGAGCTTCAAAAAAGATTAAACGAAGCCATGATGAAACTGTCTGAGGATCACCGCACGGTGGTGACTCTGTATGACATCCAGGGTCTTCAACATGCGGACATCAGCAAGATCCTCGGCGTGTCCGAAGGCACTGTCAGATCACGCCTCTTTTACGCCCATCGCTTGCTGCAATCTTATCTCGAAGACTTTGTCAAATAACCTGCTCCCTGACGCCTGAACCTCTGAACCCAGACATCATGAAAGACGAATTCGAAGACATCCAGCGACTCATCCGCCTCAAACGGCATGAGGCGCCTGATGAAGGCTTTACGGAGCAAATGCTGACCCAACTGCATCGCCGCATGCGCGAGGACATGCTCAAAAAATCCTCCCTGGAGCTGCTCATGGAGCGTATCACCACACGGTTTGAGGCCTGGATCAATCCTCCCCGCCTTGCCTTCGCTGCCGTCGCTGCGGTGCTTGTCGCTGGGGGCCTGTGGTTCTACAATTCAGTCTCCAGCACGAATGCCGCCCCCGTGCAGGTGGATACGCCTCCACACGCCACCAAAGATTCCCTCGTCGGCGAGGAACCCAAAGTGAAGGCCACCCAGCCCGATGGCAAAGCCATCCCCACCTCGCACACCGGAGAGGCCCAGCCTCAGCAATGATCTCCGCCCGGCCCTGATTTGCCTCTTGCGCCTTGATGGATTGATGGAAGTCTCCCGGCCCTTCATTCTAACCAAACATCCCCAAGACCAAACATGGGCCAGCAACTCAACAAGATCGTCAAACGCCGCCGCCGTAAAAAGTACCTCGCCCGTAAAAAGGCCCTCGTGAAAGCAGGCGTCTCTCGCAAGTCCCGCGTCGCCAAGGCTGAAAAGGCCAAGAAAGCTCCCGCTGCCGCCAAGAAGGCCCCAGCCAAGAAAGCCGCCAAGCCGAAGACGGAAGCTCCCGCTGTCGAGACTCCGGCTGCTGAAGCTCCCGCCGCTGAGTAATCCGCCCTTCAAGGCATTCTCTTTTCGAAAAACACCGCCCGCCTCGTGCTGGCGGTGTTTTTGTTTACCGGCCCATCTCCAGCAGCCGGCGCATCTGCTCCGCACTGATCTCCAGTTCCACCACGCCGCGCTCCTCCGGCCACCACACGTCCAGCTTCGAGTCTGCCAGCCACTCCTCCAGCGTCAGGCCCGCGATGTCCATCTGCGGCCTCGGATGAGTGAAGGCAAATCCCACTTGTCGCCGCAACTGCTGCCAAAGCATTTCATGGCGGCCGAAATCATTGTCGTCAGCCTCACACGCCGTGCGCACCTCGCGGATCGCGGGCGAGTGCAGCAGCACCAAAAAATTCTCCTCCGGCTCTGCGCCGTTCACGCGCAGGCCCTTCCCGTGTGAGCGCGGAAACATCAGCGGATATCGCCGGTGCAGATGAGCCCAAAAGTGGATCTTGTCGCCCGCCGACAGCTTACGGACACCAAAGTTCAGTCGCCGCCCCATCTCCAGCAGCACCATCTCCTGCCCGATCGTCTTCATCGGCAGAGAAACGGCCCGCTGCATGCGCTGCACGGCCAGTTTCAGCTTCCAAGGGCCCGCATCCGGTGTCTTCACGTGCTCCTTCAAGGCAACGCGTGCATCCATGTCCACATTGCCGTGCCACAACGATCCTGTTGGATACTGCGCCATCAGCGCACGCGTATGCGCCTGCGTCATCCAGTGCTCACGCGGGTGCTTTTCCTTCCCCCAGTGGAAATCCGATACGCCAGCCAGCTCCACCACACTCGCCACACAGCCCGCTGGCAGTCCTTGGACAAACAATCCCGGCCACAACTCCTGCGCAGCCGCATCCGGTCGCTCGCCCACGTGCAATGTCAGCTTCGCCTCGGTGAATTTTTGTTCGGGCAGCGTGCGCCAGTCCAAACGCCAAAAAAACAGCGTCACCGCAGTCAGCAGCAGTCCTCCAGTCAGCAGCAACCACGCATTCTGCCGCAGCGTGATGCGCCACCACGCCAGCAGCATCGTGACACTCCAAACCACCGCCGCCACGATCCACGCACAGCGTTTTGCCTCAGCCTCATAAATCGTGTTTTCCAAGAGAACTAGGCCAATGAGCAACGCGAAGCCCCCTAGGCCGCAAATCACGGCTTTGCGGCCCGAATCACTCATCGCCGCGCAAACCGCCACCAAGCCGCCTGGCACCAGCGCTGGCAAAACTCGTCCTAAAACCAGCCCCAGCCAGTCCAACGCCCCAAACCCCATGCCGAGGCCATCCAGCACTCCTCGCACGATCCACGGCAGCAACAGCGCCAACATGAAAAACACCGCCTTGCCCGTCCACAACGCCTCGCGGCCGATGGGACGCGTGTGCGAGGCCATCTCCGTGTTTCCCGGCGTATCCGCACGGATCGAGCGCACGATGATGAGCAGCGCCAGCAAGCCCGGCAGCGATTCCGGCATCATCATCTCCCACGTGCGCACGCTCAGCGTGTACCACCACTGCAATCCCAGCAGAAGGACCCACGTGAGCAGCAATCCCCACTGTGCACGCCATTCATGCACGAATTGATGCCTCACCCGGAACAGCAAATCTCGACCTGAATGGGGCGCAGCTTGCGGACGGCAACGCGTGGCTTCGCCGAGCGCAGAGACTGAATTTAAAGGGACGCTGTTCATGGCTTCACATCGGTTTGGAGTTCCCAGCGCATCTTCACCGCATCATAGCGGAAGTCCTTCGCGCTCCATTTCCGGCAGTCGCGTTGGAAGCCACGCAGCGCCTTCGGTTCTGGCTTCGGGTCTTGAAGATCAAAAATGGCCTCATGCGCGGATGCCAGCACCTGCAACGCATCATCATGCTCCATGTCTTTTAGGGCGATACTTTGCAGCAGCCAGCCGAGCGCCTTGGCATCACCGAGCACCACCGCCGCTTCCAACACCCGGTGACACGGCTGCGACAACGAACAAGCCGCGGGCAGATGCTCAAACTCACGCTTGGTCAGCGCGAACGCCTGATCACGATACGCAGGCTTCTTCGCCAAGTAGCGCAGATTTCCCGCGCTGATGGACTTTGCAAAATCCACCCACACTTCCTCATCTGTTCGCGGACGATAGTTGCCCAACATCCGCCACAAGGTCTCGTCGGATCCAGAGCGAATGGCATCAATGCCCGCCTTGATGAAAACCTCACGGCTTTCGAGCCCCGGCAGCGGGTCTGCCATGCGCTGCTCAAACGTGCCCGTTTGATCCGCCACCTGCCGCACAGCGCGATACTGCGTCATGTGCCGCTCTTGAGATTCCGATGGCGTGCAGCCTTTGATCTTCGCCAACTGCAAAACCTGACCCGCCACACAATCCGTGAACGCGTGCCAGCCGCGCATGCCTTTGCGAAGCGTTCCCTGCATCAACTCCGGCTGCTGAAGAAAATACGGTGCCAGCATCTGCGCCACCTCCAGATCATTTCCCGGCCATTTCGGCTTCAAATCCTCATCCAGGTCTTCGCGGTGCTCATGCATCACCTCCGCGGCATACACCGCCGCGATGAACTTCGCGATCTCCTCACGGGATGCCTTCAAATCCGGTCTTGGCAGGCTCTTCACATGCTCCAAGAAGGCCACGCGCGGATTCGCAGGCGTCAGCGACGCTGGAGTCTCCGGCCACTGATCTTTGTGACGCCAACCATCACCAAGATCGACGTTGGATAGCTTCACCTCATGCTGCGAGGTGCCGAGATAGTCGCCCCCGATCCACACCAGCTCCTGCTGCGCCAGATTCTCCATCGTCACACCCGTTTCAGGCGAAAGCACTGGCCATAGAAACGTCACCTCGTGCTGGAAAGTCATCCAGCCGTGATTCTCACCACGCTGTTGATCGATCCCTGTCATCACCTGCTGCCACACGAGGCGCTTGTCAGCCGCCCAAAGGCAAAGCACCGGCATAAATGGACGCGCCGCATTCCTCCCGGCAAAAGTCACATGCCGCTCCCGCAGCCGCAGCGTCAGCGCTCCTTTGCGCTCGTGGCCGCGATTGTCCCTATTGGCGATCACTTTCATCACCTCGATTTCGTTTTCCGGAGTGCGTATCGTAGCGCCTGCCTTCAAAGGCATGCGCCCCAGTTCCCGCACGCGCAGCCAGTCAGCGGCCAAATGCAAATCCATCTCCAGTGGCTTCCCGGGCTTCATATCCAGCGGCAGGCTCGCCAGACGGACATTTTCCAAGCGCCCCTGCATGAGCACCAGCGCATCCGGCGGAAAAGACGACGGCAAAAGACTCGCGAGGGGCATTCGAAACGGAAGACCATCCACGTTTGAAGCCACACCACGCGTATCGAAGCGCGTCGGCGGCACCTCCTTCACCTCCATCCCGTCCTGCATGATCCGACAGTGCTCCACCCGCCAATAGGGTGCGATACCAGTTGGGATGCCATCCATCCTCACCTCCGCACGCAGCGGCAGGCCATCGTCTTCGAGAGATTTTGCCGTTTCGACGCCACGAACTTCGATCTCACGTCCTTGCGTCATGCGTTTCACCAAGGCTTCATCGACCGGAGCCTCGGTTGCATTCGGGAACTCGGGAACCATCCCCAGATTCATCCACAAGAGGCACATCACCACCGGCGCCACCAATCGAAGAGTCCGGCCCAGTGGCCTGCGTGCGTGCCAGAAGGCCAGCAAGAGCATCAATACGCCCACGCAGGCCGCCGCGCGATGCATCAGGCTCGCATTGGACAGCACCCACCACCAATCCCGATGCTCCACGCCCCAGATCTCCAACAACAAGACCGGCGTGAAGTTCATCGCGGTAAACAGAAACAACACCAACGCCGCATACTTCTCCCAACCACGCAGGATCGTGCCCGCAGGCAGCAGCCACAGCATCATCACTGCGACCGCGATGCCTGTTTCAGCCACGCCGCGTGCCGCATCCGCCCATGGACGCCCTTGGACGAGCAAAACGGCCGCGTTCTCGATCATCGCCGGCAGCATCACCATCACCACACCGGCCAGCACCCGCGCCAGCCAGTATTGCACGCGTGAAAGTGGCCGCGTCACGCGAAACGACATCCCCAGCTCTTCCGACGGCACACTCATGAGCAGCCACCACGCGATGATCCACATTGGCACGCTCCAAACCAGCGACGGCATGCCAAATCCAGGCTCCTCCACAAAAGGAAACAGCCACTGCACCTGCACCACGAAGTCACAAACCAACGCGACGACAAAAACGACCCACCGCGGCCACAGCCAGCGGAGTTCTTTGCGAAGTTGATGCACGACGAGGTTCATGGCTTTTTGGCCTCCTTGGGTTTCGGCTCCGGCAGCACCTGGGCCACCTGCTCAGGCGTCAGCTCCAGTTCCACGATGCCACGCTCCTCGGCATGCCAGAGCGTGGCCATTTGCGAATTGATCCACTCGTCCAGCGTTCTCTGAAGGAAGGCCTCCTGCTCTTGTGGCAGCCAAGCGCGCATTTGGAAGCCCTGATTCTCATCCGTCTGCCAGAGCTGGCTCTGATTTCGATAGATGAAGTAATTCTTTTCGCGGGCGACGAGCGGCACGGAGAGGGCATTGGTCTCGTGCAGCTCCTGATCCTCCAGCACGAGGAAAAAATTATCTCTCAGCTCTCGGTCACGCGCGGTGGCGGATCGATGTGCATCTACTGGCAGCACCGCGGAGCCTAGGCGATGCAAGCGACCATGCATATCCCATGCTTCACGAATCCAGGCATAAGGATTGAACTCCAAGCGCACACCGGGACGAATGAGGAAGCTGTTTGGCTGGTTCCAAAACTGCCGGTAAGGCAGCGTGGCGATCCGCTTCAGTTCGTGAACAACCAGCCGCAGTCTCCAGCGCTGCTGAATAGCCTCCTCACGTTGCAGACGCAGCGCCTGCAGCACTTCAGGGAGCGTTTTGCGTCCATTGAAGGAATCGTTGACCTGTTGCCGCCAAAGCGTCGTCGGCGGGTAATGTTTGAAGAGCGCACGAGTGTGATCGGTGTGGAGCCAGTGGCCGAATCCATTTTGATTGGCCGGAAGATCGCTAAAACTGCCTTGCGGCGGCCAAGTCGCGTTTTTGACCACGGGGGCGAATTCGATGATGCTGGCGACTTCATCCTTCCCCAGCCCCGTGAGGCGCAAAGTGGGCCAAAGACCACGCCCAGGGGCTTTATCCGCCGGATCAGCCGTCCCGACCTTCACACCGAGTTTCGGTGCGTTCGCATAGTCGAGCGGCGCGCGCGTGATCCAGTCACTTTTCCAGCTTTGGACGATCATTGGCTCCAAAACGAGCGTGGCGAGCATCACGATTGCCGCAGTCCATCTCCGGCGCGGCACGGTGGCGATCCACCATGCCGCCAGCAGCCCCGACATCGCAAACAGGGCCCCCACGAGCCGTGCACAAAGCAGGCGATGCTCCTCTTCGAGTGCGATTTTCACCGCTCCAGTCCCTGACGCTTGAATCACCAGCCAAACGCCTGTGCCGATCACGGTCAGCACCGCGAGTGCGATCACCTGCCGTGCTGAAGAAGCCAGCGCGGTCAGCGTGGCCGCGCCTGCGCCCAACAAGGTGCCCGCCAGAATCACGCTGCCGCTCAAAGCCATGATTTGAGCCGTGCCGAGGCCAAAACCACGCCAGTGAAAACCCGTCACCAGCAGCGCCGGAAGCAAAAGCGCGCTGAAGAGAAACAGCAGCTTCCCGCACCACAGCGCTTTTTGCCCCATCGGCCGCGTAAGGCTGAAGGTGTCCGTGTTTGAGGGCGACTCCGCGCTCACGCAACGCCACATGAGCCCTGCACCGAGCAGCGCGAGCGCGACATCCAGCCACACATCGAGATCCGCATGGGAGAGCGTCGAGTTCCACGTCGTCACCTCATGCACCTGATGCCATTGGCGAAACGCGAGCAGCAGCAGCCACAGCAGCGCCATGCCAAAGAGATGCCGCCACTCCGCACGGCATTGATGAACCACTCGTGGAAGAAAAGGGGCGGTCTTCATGGCTTCAGCAACCTCCAGGCTCGTTTTTCTGGCACATACTCAAAGTCGCTCACCTTCAGTCCCCGGAAGAACGACCACTTTTCGTGATCCGGCATACGGCGCTTCCAGAACTCAGTTCCATCTGGATTGAACAGGTCTGCGAAGAAATGGGTATGGCTTTGTTCACCCAGATCGCCGCCCATGCCCATCGAGCGGAGACAAAGCTCAAAGGCCTCGCTGGAGCCAAAATCCGCCGCGTGCCTCACGGCGATGACCTGATCGTTGTTTTGAGTGCCGATAACCGGAAACACCTTCTCAAACTCGGCCTTGATGGCGGCTTCGACTCTGGGACGCAGTTCCGGCTTTTTGTCGAGATGCCCGCCAGCGTAGCCGTTGAGGTCGCGCTTCAGCTCCCGGAAGAGGCGCTCATTCGAGTCGTCGTCGTTCCAAGCCATCAATAGTTCTTCCAAACCAGAAGGCAGGTGATCACGCGAGAGTATTTCCGGCTTCAAACGCTTCGCCTGTTCCGCCCAGCCCTTGCGGATGACGAGATCCGCGAGTCGCGGATGCTTGATCACACGATCGATCAGCGAATCGCGCTGCTCGTCTGTCACGAAGCCAGCGAGCTGATTGTTCGGCGGCCGGTTGGACCAGCCAGGCCATGTGTGCGAGCGGAGTTCCAGCATCAGCGGCAAATGATCGCGCCCCAGCGGTTCAAACGCCTGCACGATGAGCGGATGCGCCGCCGTCGTGTGAACGGCGTCCGAAATCGAGGCAGCGGAGAACAGATCATACACATAGCGCCGCACCTCCTTCTCCGTGCTCTGCGCAGTGGGTGCTTTGAGCGTGGCGAGCCGTTCCTGGAAAAACTTCGCCTCACGCCCGCGATACAGGACGCGCTCCTCATTCCACCGCACTCGATCTCCCCAACTGGAAGGAAAGTCCGCCAGACGCAGCGATGGTGACTGCCAGCTCCAGTTGCTGCGGCCGAGGAAGCGGCTGCGCAGCAGGATGAACCTCATCTTCTCCGCCTGAAAGCCCGTGCTGGCTCCATCCGCGTGGTTAAAAATGTAGTTCCACTTGATGTCCATCACGCTGCGGGTCCAGCCCGTGTGGCTCGATCTCTCGCTAAGGTTGGAAAAGCTCGCTCTATCCAGCCACACGAGCCTCTGGTCCGGGGCATGCAGAAGCATGGCGTAGCCATTTTCTGCATCCCAATCGCCACGCGTCTCCATTTTCAGCGAGATCGTGAGGGCGCCGAGATGAAGTGCGTCCGCTGGTTTCACTTCGAGAATTTGCCAGCGCACATCCTCACACTCGCCGTGTGCACCAGCCATCACTGGCAAGTCCAACGCCAACTCACGCTGATACCAGTTCATCGCGAAGCGGCTCTGGATGCTCAGCGGCTCTTCCGCAGAAGGATACGGCTCTGCAAATGTCGCCAGATCGTGTGTGCTCCCATCCTGCGACCAAAGTGGGAAGCGGGATGAAGATACAAAGAGCGTCCCGGGTGGGAAAAGCTCACGCAGATTGGCGTCGCCACGATAAACCTGCTTCTGCGGGGTGTAGAAGGACGAACGAAAACGCTGCCGCACGGGATCATCCGTGGCTTTCGTGAAACGACGGCCGCTTTGCTCGACCTCGCTGTTGGCGAGGATCATGTCCACGTGCACGCCCGCATGCCCGGTGTGAATTTCAGTGCCTTCGATCCTAAATCCATTCTCAAAGCCGTCGAAACGCGCATCCCCGAGATCGATCTCCACTTTCAGCTTCGGAGCCAGCTCGTTCACGAGCGCTTCGTTTTGCGCACGGATGCCCGGCGTCATCCAAACCCAGAAACGAGCTGTGTACAGGCTCACCACAGCCGCCAGCACGGTCATGAGCAAGCGACGCCGGAACGTCCACCCGTTGCGCAGATGCCGCCAGGCCAACACCGCGCTCACAACGGCAAACAGCGACCATCCCGCCACAAGTCCCGGCCACGTTTGGTCATAACTCGGCACGAACGGCAGATTGTTGGCCGCGATGACGTCCAGCAGCTTCGAGGCGAGAAACAGCGTCAGCGCGAGGATGAGCAGCATCTTCCACATCTCCAGGCGTTGCCAGAGCACGAGCATCGGCAGCAGCCACGCGGAGAAACCCGCCGCGAAGGAAAATCGCTCCGCCATGCCACCAAGCACCTCGGCAACAGGCCGCCCTGAAAGCGCGAGATAGAGCCCGTTTTGCAAAACGACCGGCAGCACGATCAGCAGCAGCCACGTCAGTACACGCGCGAACCAGTAGTCCCGCTGTGACATGGGCCGCGTGCTGATGAAGCTGCGATCACTCCCCGGCCGGTCCTCCGGGCAGGAAAGCAGCAGCGACAGTCCCGCGAGCATCACCACCACCGGCAGATATGCCAGCCATGCGGCCTGCGGCACGCCCGCGCGCATCGGCAGCAGCCATTCCAGATTCACCGCCAGCTCAAAGGCCAGCAATGCCAGAAAGCCGAACCAGCGGAGCCGCAGATAAGCGAGCTCTTTGCGGAAGTGATGAAGGACGAGGTTCATGGCTCATTTCCCTTCGAGACGGTAAGCACGGGCGAGCGCGACGAAGATCTCGCGCAGGCTCATGGGGCGGATTTCAGGCGTGGAAGCGGCTGGAAGCGCCTCACGGAGCATGGCGGCGAGCTGCGCGTCGTTTTGAAAACGGCTGGCGGTGAAACGCAGCGTGCGGCCAGCCTGCTCGGCGTGGAGCCAGTCGGTGGGAAGGCTCACGGGCGCTCGCGCTTGATCAGGGAGCACCACTTCAACCGCACGGAAGCGGCTTTGAAGGCTGTCGCTGGTTTCATCGAGCGCGAGTTGGCCGCGATTGATGATGGCGATGCGGTCGGCGAGTCGCTGGACTTCTTCGATGTCATGCGAGGAGACAAAAACGGTCCAGCCTTCCTGCTCGGTGAGTTCGAGGAGGCCGCGGATGAATTCATCGCGCACGAGTGGATCGAGTCCGCTGAAGGGTTCATCGAGCACGACGAGCTTTGGCCGATACGCGAGGCTGCTGAGCAGCGCGGCCTTCATGCGCATGCCGCGGGAGAGGTCTTTGAGCTTCGTGGCGAGCGGAAGGTCGAATTGCTTGAGCAGTTGGCTCTCGAATGCCTTGTCCCAGTTCGGATAGAGAGGGCGGCAGTAGTCGAGGAACTGCTTCACAGTCATCCACAGCGGCAGCTCCATGTTTTCGGAGACGTAACCGATCTGCGTGAACTGCGCGGGGCCGAGTTTTCGCGAATCGGTGCCCAAAACGCTCGCGGAGCCGGAATCGGGCCGGTGGAGGTTGAGTAGGCATTTGATGGTCGTGCTCTTCCCTGCCCCGTTTGGGCCCAAAAAGGCCGTTACCTGCCCTTCGGGCACTTCGAGGCTCAAACCGGCCACGGCCTCGGTTTTGCGGAAGCGTTTATGAAGATCTGAAATCGTGATCATAGGCTTTTGAGGTGGGTGATGACTTGGTTGAGCGTGAGATTGAGCTCGGCGGCCTCTTTGAGCAGCGCACGGCACTCCGGCGTGATCTGCGCGAGGCGCTCGGCGAGGCCTGGTTGATCCGGTTCCGTGACGACCATGCCGATGCCGGGTCGCGAATTCAGCCAGCCAGCATCTTTGAGCTGCAGCACGACCTTGTGTGCCGTGGTGGGGCTGATTTTGAGCTCCTGGCTCAAAGTGCGCACGCTAGGGAACTCATCGCCCGCCTTCATCTGCCCCGTCAGCAACGCCTTGCGCACCGCCAGCAAGATCTGGTCGGATACGGGCGTGCCGTCGGTGAGTTGGATCGAGAAAGGCAGCATGGGCGAGGTGTGTTACTAGTGTAACAGCACAACTGATACACTGGCAACACATTTCTTTTTTCATGCTCATGGATCGCCCTCTCTACTTCTTCCGCCCGCGCTTCGGTTTGCCGTACTTCACCTCCTGCCGCGGCAGGACATCGCCAGTGGTGCCCTCCACCTGTTTCTTCAATTCACGGATCTGATCGCGCAGGAGGGCCGCGCGCTCGTATTCGAGCTTCATGGCGGCTTCGGCCATCTCTTGTTCGAGTTCGCGGATGGTCTCGGTGACGGCGAAATCGCCTCCGCCTTCGCGGACGACGCTTTCCTCGACCTCGCGGGCCTTGCCGAGGATGTGCAGGCTCTCCTGCACGGCACGGCGCACGGTTTGCGGGGTGATGCCGTGCTTTTCGTTGTGATCCACCTGCACCTGCCTGCGGTAGGTGCTGATGTTGATGAGGCTGCGGATACTCTGCGTCTGAATGTCCGCGAAGAGCACCACCTCGCCCGCGACATGGCGCGCGGCACGACCCGCGGTCTGGATGAGAGAGGTCTCGCTGCGAAGAAAGCCTTCTTTATCGGCATCGAGGATGCAAACGAGGCTTACCTCCGGCAAATCGAGGCCTTCGCGGAGCAGATTGATGCCCACCAGCACATCGCAGTCGCCCTTGCGGAGGCTGCGCAGGATTTCGACGCGCTCGATGGCGTCGATATCGCTGTGCAGGTAGCGCACTTTGAAGTTCAGATTGCGCAAATAGTCCGTGAGGTCTTCCGCGGTGCGTTTCGTGAGCGTAGTGACCAAAACACGCTCGCCCTTCTCGATGCGCTGACGGCAAAGTTCGATGGTTTCGTCGATCTGGCCCTTCAACGGCTTGATGGTGATGATCGGATCGAGCAAGCCCGTTGGGCGGATGATCTGCTCGACCACCAGCGGACGCTTCGGCGACGTCACATCGAATTTTTCGAGCGATTCGCTGCTTCCGCTCACACGGATGGCCTTGCCAGGCTGCGCGGCGGGAATGCCGTCATCGGGCTTTTTGTTCGGAATGTAGCCCGTGTTGCCCACGACGCTGTTTTCCATCTCAAAGCGGGCCGGTGTGGCGCTGACATAGACGAGCTGCCCCACCTTGCCCATGAATTCCTCAAAGCGCAGCGGGCGATTGTCGAGTGCGCTGGGCAGGCGGAAGCCATGCTCCACGAGCACGGTTTTGCGCGACTTGTCGCCCTCATACATGCCGCCGATCTGCGGGATGGTGGCGTGGCTCTCATCGACGAAGACGATGGGCGGCTCCGGGAAGAAATCGAGCAGCGTGCCCGGCGTGGCACCCGGTGCACGACCCGTGAGATGCCGGCTGTAGTTTTCGATGCCCTGGCAGAAGCCCATCTCCTGCATCATCTCGATGTCATACTGCGTGCGCATTTTGATGCGCTGCGCCTCGAGCAGTTTTCCTTCCTTTTCGAACCATGCGACACGCTCCTCAGCCTCCTCGCGGATCTTCACGATGGCCTTGCGCAGCTTGTCACCGGGCGTGACGAACTGCTTCGCGGGAAAAATCGTGTAGCTGGGCAGCTTCGTGGTCACTGTGCCCGTGAGCACGTCCACCGCGCTGATGCGGTCGATCTCGTCGCCGAAGAACTCGATGCGAATGGCCTCGTTCTCGAGGTAGGCGGGCACGACCTCGATCACATCGCCACGGGCGCGGAATTTGCCGCGCTGGAGCTGGTAGTCGTTTCGCTCGTAGAGCATGTCCACGAGCTTGGTGAGCAGTTCCTCGCGGGTCATCTGCTTCCCGGTGTGCAGCGGCACCATCATGCCCTCGTAATCCTCTGGCGAGCCCAAGCCGTAAATGCAGCTCACACTCGCCACGACGATCGTGTCTTTTCTCGTCAGCAAGGCGCCCATGCTGGAAAGGCGCAGACGCTCGATCTCATCGTTCACGTTCGAGTCCTTCTCGATGTAGGTGTCCGTGCGCGGGATGTAGGCCTCTGGCTGGTAGTAGTCGAAGTAGCTGACGAAGTACTCCACCGAGTTCTCCGGGAAGAAGTTCTTAAACTCCGAGTAGAGCTGCGCGGCGAGCGTCTTGTTGTGCGAGAAAACCAGCGCGGGCTTGCCGATCTGCGCAATGACATTCGCCATCGTGAAGGTCTTGCCGCTTCCCGTGACACCGAGCAGAGTCTGATGCCGGTTTCCGGCCCGCACGGACTTCACCAGCTTCGCGATGGCCTGCGTCTGGTCGCCGCGCGGGTGGAATTCGGGGTTGAGCTGAAAAACGGACATGGAGAAGAGGTCAAGCCCGCGCCGAAGAAGAGTCAACCGGACAAGACATCATCCTCGCATCTGCGCGGCGTGATCTGGACACAGAACCGTCGCGCTTGCGATGCAGGAAGCGCTACCTCAGGCTTTTTTAGCGCCGTATTTCTCGTCATACTCGCGCCAGCCGATCAGCTTGCGCTGCTCCTCGTCCCAGAGACGGAGGCGGAGGCAGCTCAGGCTTTGCAGGAAGGTGAGCGGCTTCACATTGTAGAACATCGGATGGCTGTGATGGCAGCTCTCGAGGTAGTAGTTCGGGATCTTTGAGCCAAGGTGATGAATGTGGTGGAAACCGATGTTGCCAGTGAACCACTGGAAGATCTTCGGCAGCTTGTAGAAGGAGCTGCCCTCCAGCGCGGCGGTGGTGTAGTCCCACTCATCGCGGTGCTCCCAGTAGGTGTCCTCATACTGGTGCTGCACGTAGAACATCCAGATGCCGGCCAGTCCGGAGAAAAGCGTGACCGGGAGCTGCATCATGAGGTATTCCTTCCAGCCAAAGAGCCAGCTCATAGCCACGACCATGAGCGCGAGCGCGATGTTCATGCGAAGGACCGAGGCACGATCCTTGTCCTTGGCGCGCGGCGAGGAGAAACGCTGATAAAACAGGAAGAGATAGAATGGACCGACCAGGAGCAGGACAAACGGATTCCGAGAGATGCGATAGATCATGCGCTCCTTCGGGCTGGCGGCTTGGAATTCCTTCACCGTCATCGTGGTGATGTCGCCATCGCCACGGCGGTCGAGGTCACCGGACGTGGCGTGGTGCACGCTGTGCTGCCAGCGCCAGTGCCCGTAGGGAGTGAACGTCAGCATGCCGCAGATGAAGCCGACGATGTCACAAGCTTTCTTCGATTTAAAAAAGGAGCCGTGCCCGCAATCATGGAAAATGATGAACACGCGCACCAGCAAGAGACCGGCGAGCATGGCAAGACCAAGGGTGATCCAATAGCTGACGGAGAGGCTCCAATACATGGCCCACCAAGTGAGGATCAATGGGACAAAAGTATTCACGATCTGCCAAACGGATCGCGGGACAGACGGGATTTGAAACTTGGCGATGATTTCTTTCCACTCGTTGATGGAGACCGACGACTGAGGGGCGCTAAGCGCTGTAGGACTGGACATGTGCTAACTGAAAACCTGGTTAAGGCTGGGTTGGGGAGTCCCTATTTCATAACCCATTTTTGGCCGTCGTCGTGCGCTCAATTTGCAAAATCGTGAACTTTTTTGTCACCCACCGCCTCAACGGTGCAGAAAATCTTCCACATACTGCTCCACGATCACCTTAAGCGGTGGTGGCGGTGGCACCCCGAGCGCCACGGCACGGGAGCCGTCTACCTGCTGCGGCCAGTTATCCACGATGCCTTGGATGCGGGCGTCAAAAGCGTCCACGATCGGCCCTAGCGTGATCCCCTTCTCCGCAGCCACCTCTTGGATCACCTGCTGCGCAATTTGCGGTGTCACGCGATGCGCTGGCAGCACATAGGCACGATCTTTGCCGAGCAACGCCTCGTCGGCCTCTGTAAGTGCGATGAAGCTCTCGATCACCGTGCGGTAGCCGGTCATCGGATGCGGCTGGTCACGGCGGATGGGCAGCTGGCAGGCCTCGCCGTTCAGCGGCTCGCGAAACATCCCGCTGGCCCAACTCGATGCGGCGGCATTGGGCCGACCAGGACGAATGATCACAGTGGGCAGACGCACACTACGACCATCGAAATGCCCTTTGCGCGTGTGATCATTCACCAGCATCTCGCACATGGCCTTCGTGATGCCGTAAGTCGTCTGCGGCAGTTGTTTCGTCGTGTCCGACATCATTTGCGACATGTCCATCCCGCCGTAGCAGGCCACGCTGGAGGCAAAAACCACGCGCGGACGGCCCGAGGCTGCTCTCGCGGCCTCGAAAACATTCCGCCCGCCATCGAGGTTCACCCGCAAAGCATCATCATAGCGCTCCTCGCACTCGCCGCTGACCATTGAGGCCAGGTGGAAGATCACATCCGCATTTCCGCCCACCGCGCTGAAAACGGTGTCGCGGTCGCCGATGTCACCCTTCACCGTTTTCACGCGCGGATCGGCGATCTCACGATGAAACGCCGCGTCGAGCAAAACGATCTCCGAAACCGGCTTGCCGCACAAAGTGCCGCGCTGGAGGATTTTCTGCGCCAGTTGATGTCCGAGGAAGCCGCCGCCGCCAGTGAGGATGATTTTCATGAGGATAAAAGAAGGAGCGCCGATGCTGCGGGCTGCCGCTGAAAATGCAAGCGCGGCCACGCACCCGCGATAGACCGCCGAATCCCTCGCGTTGTCGCGCTACCCCCATGCTTCGTTTTCTGTCTCTTTTCGCGCTTTTCAGCGGCGTATCGTTCGCCGCAGTCCCTGTCGCTGCCTTTCTCGAAGGGCACTGCGTCGAGTGTCATGATGCGGACGTCAAGAAAGGCGGCCTCGATTTGACCAGCTTGAACTTTGACAAGCTAGATCCGGCCTCCCTCAAAGCTTGGCAGCATATCTTCGAGCGCGTGCGCGATGGCGAGATGCCGCCGAAAAAGAAGCCGCAGCCGGAAAAGAACGAAAAAGATCTCTTCCTCGCCGCCTTGAAGCAGCCGCTGCTCGAAACTGACCAAGCCGACATCGCCGCGAACGGTCGTGTGCGCAGCCGCAGGCTCACGCGGGTCGAGTATGAGCACACGCTGCACGATTTGCTCGGCATCGACATCCCGCTGAAGACGCTGCTGCCGGA
>Ga0315902_10003239_pt1 | contig 24521 bp, 19 predicted proteins | sample LakEriMetagenome_9_FD_203523 | JGI IMG/M metagenome (GOLD analysis project Ga0315902, IMG submission 203523) | Freshwater fungal communities from buoy surface, Lake Erie, Ohio, United States - Buoy 12 MA117 | ecosystem: Environmental > Aquatic > Freshwater > Lake > Lake biofilm | place: USA... | reverse complement strand
CCAATTCGCTTGCGGATCTGCAGCAACCGGAGAACCGATTTGCCCACTACAGCTTGCCGGTCAATGCGAATCAAGCATCGCTACCGATCTTGGCGTTGACCAACGAAGCGAACTCCAACGGCAACTATTTGACCATGACCAACTTGGCCATGTCGGGAGTGAATCCCAACAACGATCGCGGTTTTTTTCCATCGGCCTTTTGCCGTACCAATTTGGTTTCGACTGGAAACAGCACTTATGCAGTTCAGCACACCCAAGAAGAGATCGTCGCATCGAACGTGGTGGGTTTTGATGTTCGGGGTTACGACAGCACGGCCATTCAACTCTATGCCCCCGGGGTCGATGGGCTTTACGGGAGCTTGACGGATAGAGCTGCTCCGATAGCTCAAAAATTAGCGGCGGCCGGCGAACGGGGATATGACGATTTGATCGTCGGACCGAGCGACCCGGGCTATGCAGTGATGCTCAAGATTTTTGAGGATGAGCAGAATGGAGTCATTATTCCCGCCAGCACTGGCGCTTTTGTCGATCTTTCGTGGGGCTTTCGGGTACGCAATCAACTGAGGAACGCATCGGGAAGCACCTATGGTTTGTCCCCCAGCGGTTCGATTTGGGGTAGTGCCCTCTCCGGATTCGAGCCTATTTCGGGGGGAGTTATCGATTCGATGGTACGATCTGGCAAGTTTTCCACGGCGTTTTCGGTCCATCAGCCGACCTTCGATACTTTCAGTGATTACTACGAATCGGATGGGAATGCGCAGGCCAGCGGCATCTCCGAAAACGGCATGGTTCCTTATGGTGGAACGGCTGTGGTGAGTACGACGGCAGATCACGGGATCGATGGGGGCGACAACAACAGCAATGGTGTGATCGACGAGGAATCCGAGCGCGATACGAGTCCTCCGTACCGTTATGCGATTCCGGCAATTCAGATCAAGTTGCGGGTTCAGGACGCGACGGCTGGGACCCTGCAGGAGCTTTCGATGGTTCATAGCCTCCAAGGAAATTAGGGCAGGATGAGTGATTTTTTGAGCCTCACGGGGCAGCGTGTGGTTGTCTTTGGAGTCGCGAATAAAAAAAGTGTCGCGGCGCACATCGCCAAGACACTCTTGGAGGTCGGTGCGGAAGTCGTCTTGGTGGTTCGCAGCCCGAAGCGTCAGGCGGAAGTCTCGAAGCTATTCCCGGAGTCGAAGATTTTGGTTTGTGACGTCGAGTATCAAGAGCAGATCGATCAGATGGCCAAGGAGTTGATCGAGCAGAAGGTACCGATCGCCGGGGTGTGTCACTCGATCGCCTTTGCCGACTACAGCGATGGGATCAAGCCGTTTCATCAGACGACGCGCAAGCAGTTTCTTCAGGCGATCGACATCTCGTGCTTTTCGTTGATCGCCATCAGCGATGCGCTCGGGCCGATTCTTCGCCCCGATGCGTCGGTCGTGACGATCAGCATATCGACGACCAAGATGGCTTCGGAGAGTTATGGGTTTATGGCACCGGTGAAAGCCGCATTGGATTCTTCGTTGGCTTTTTTGGCCAAGTCGTTCAGTCGTTTTTCCCGAGTCCGATTCAATGCGGTGGGTGCGGGTCTGCTCAAGACCAGTGCATCGGCTGGGATTCCAGGCTATGTCGATGCTTATTTGTTTGCAGAGAAGGCGATACCGCGCAAGGTTGGTTTAACGACCCAGGAGGTCGCCGATACGGCGTTGTTTCTGTTGAGTCCAAGGTCCTCGGGGATCAATGCCCAAACCTTGATTGTGGATGCTGGGATGTCGACGAACTATTTCGACAGCGAGATTATTTCGCCACCTTGATCTAAGGGGTTTGGTTCGTTCTTAGGTCGGTCACTTCGACGGCAGCTAAGAGCGCCTTGGCTTTGTTGACGGTCTCTTGATATTCACTGGTCGGATCGCTGTCGGCGACGAGTCCTGCGCCGGCTTGGATGTAGACACGTTGGTTTTGGATGACCATGGTTCGCAGGGTGATGCAGGTATCCATGTTGCCTCTGTAGTCGAAGTAGCCGACGGCTCCTGCATAGGGACCGCGTTTTGTTGGTTCAAGTTCGTCGATGATCTCCATGGCGCGGACTTTGGGGGCTCCGCTGACGGTACCTGCGGGAAGGCAGGCTCGAAATGCGTCCATGGCGGAGAGATCCTCGCGCAGGGTGCCTTGGACATTCGAAGAAATGTGCATGACGTGCGAATAGAGTTCGACGACCATCAAATCGTTCAGACGAACCGAGCCGAATTGGGCGACGCGTCCGACGTCATTTCGTCCGAGGTCAACGAGCATCACATGTTCGGCCCGTTCTTTGGGATCGGCTAGGAGTTCCTCGGAGAGTCGACGGTCCTCTTCGGAGGATTTGCCCCGAGGTCGGGTGCCGGCCAGTGGGCGGACCGTCACGACCCGATCGACGACTCGAGCCATGACTTCTGGGCTGCTGCCGACAAGGGTGCATTCGGGGGTTCGCAGCAGGAACATAAAGGGGCTCGGATTGATGACCCTTAAGGTTCGGAAGATTTCGATCGGTTCGCTTTGGCTCTCGATTTCGAAGCGTTGGCTCAGGACGACTTGGAAGATATCTCCGGCCTCGATGTACTGCCGGCATTTCAAGACGGCCTCTTGGAAGCCTTCTTTGGAGAAATTCGATTTTGGGTTGAGCGTTGGGGTGTAGGTAAGCGGGATATCCGCTAGGGAGTGTTGGGGCAAAGGTTGATCGAGTCGCTCGACGATCCGATCGATCCAGCTAGAGGCCTCTTGGTAGGCTATCTCTGGGGAGGTTGGATCGGTGGATTTTCCGTTGGCCGAATTTCCGTTGGCCGAATGGGACAGGACGACGACCATGATGGTCTTGTTGACATGATCAAAGATGACCAGTTGGTCGTAGAAGCCGAAATCCAGGTCGGGGAGTTTTCGGTCATCCTCGGGGGGGTTGGGTAGGTTTTCCACGTAGCGGACAACATCGTAGCTGGCATATCCGATCGCCCCGCCGACGAAGGGTGGAAGTTCTGGGACCGGTGCGATCGATTGGTTGCCAAGTTGTTCGGAGAGGAATTCCAGGGGGTCGTCGCACTGGAATTTTTCCACCGTTTGGTCGTGGTGGAAGGAGACTTCGGTGCCATAGGCGACCACTCGGGCGCGGGGTCCGACGGCGATGAAAGAGTAGCGACCAATTTTCTCGCCACCGATCACGCTCTCGAAAAGACCGGCCGATGAGGTGCCATCGTCCAGGAGGCGAAAGGCGCTGACGGGGGTCAGGTGATCGCTCAGGAGTCTGCGGTAAACCGGAACGATATCGAACCTTTGGGACAGAGCCCGGTAGCTTTCGAAACTTGGAAAAGTAGTCATTTTCGGGAAAAAATTCGTCTCGGAGTTGCTCGATTCACACGCCGTAGTGCATCGCCCGAACGGCTCGAACCGCTTATACTATCAGGCTCTATTGAATCCGCGAATCGAAAAAGCCAAATTTGCGATGAAGTGCCAGCACTGCGAGAAAAACGCGATTTTTCACATCACGGAACTGACGGACCCGTCAGGCCCGACGCTTATCCATTTGTGTGAGGATCACGCTAGAGTTTTTTTCCAGACCGGCGAGTCGCTCGAGACGGCCACGGCGCTCTCGAATTTGCTTTCCAAGCAATTGCAGTTGGAAAAAGCGGCCAGCGAATTGGCTCAGACCGACAAGAAGACTTGCCCGATGTGCGGCATTACGTTTTCCGAGTTTCGAAAAGGGGGGCGTCTCGGTTGTCCCTATGACTACGTGGTCTTCGAGGAGGACCTCGAACCGCTGCTTATGAACATCCATGGTGCTCAAAAGCATGTAGGTAAGGTTCCAAAGAATCTTGGGGGGACTCCCAAACGCCACTTCCAACTCAAGCGTTTGCGTTCGGCCCTTCAGCGGGCGATCGAAGCGGAGAATTACGAAGAGGCCGGTGCGATTCGCGACAAGATCAGTGCCGTTCAGAGCGGAACACTGGAACTCGATGAGCATGAGATGGAGCTTTTGGAGCTCGAGGAGGAGTTTCAGTCTCTGCCCGATGGCTTACCTGAAATCGAGGACGAAGACGAGCTTGGCGACGAGGAGCACGACGAGGAAGAAGATCCCGACGGCATCGACCTGGACGAAGACGGCTTGGACGAAGACGACTTGGACGAAGACGACCTAGATGAAGACGACTTGGACGATGACGACCTGGACGAAGACGGCTTGGACGAAGACGATCTGGACGAAGACGATCTGGATGACGGGGATTTGGATGACGGGGATTTGGACGACAAGAAAGATCCCGACGTCAAGTGATCGAACGACCTGCTGATAACTTATGGGTTGGTGCAAATTGAAAATCGATGATTTAACCCAGCAGACAGGAGAGTGGATGCGAGGCGATGGTCCTGAGTCGGACATCGTCATTAGCAGTCGCATCCGTTTGGCACGAAATCTTTCGGATTTTCCCTTTATCCGTAAGTGTACGACCAAGCAGCGGACGCAGATTGCTTCTGCCGTTCAGTTGGCGTTCGATCGTTGCGAGATCGGTACTGAGGCCGAATACATCGATGTGAGCAAGCTTGGGGATTTGGATCGCCAGTTCCTCATGGAGCGGCAGTTGATCAGCCATGAGTTGAGTGATGCCGAGGGAACGCGTGCGGTCATCCTTGATCCCAATGAGCGATTCAGCATCATGGTCAACGAGGAGGATCACTTGCGTTTGCAGGTCATGCAAAGTGGATTGGATCTCGAGCATGGCTGGTCGCGGATCGATAAGCTCGACGATGCGTTGGAGGCTCACTTGCAGTTTGCATTCACAAGCAAATTTGGTTACCTGACGGCATGTCCAACGAATGTCGGGACCGGTTTGCGGGTCAGTGTGATGCTTCATTTGCCGGCTTTGGTGGCCACCAAGCAGATCGAGAAGGTCTTCAGGGCATTGGGAAAGATCAACGTCGCGGTGCGTGGGTTATTCGGCGAAGGATCGCAGTTCATGGGTGATTTTTATCAGGTCAGCAACCAAACGACGCTTGGAAAAAGCGAAGCGGAGTTGATTCGGCGGGTCCAAGAGGTCGTTCCTCAATTGATCGATTACGAGCGAAAAGCCCGAGTGTTCTTGCTCAACGAGGACCGAGCGGATCTGAGCGATTTGGTCAGTCGGGCGCATGGGATCCTCAAGACGGCCAAAAAGATCAGCAGCGAAGAGACCATGCATTATTTGAGCAAGGTCCGTTTAGGGATCAATCTCGGATTGATCCAGGGGCTGACGATACCGACGCTCAACAAGATGTTTATCCATACGCAACCTGCCCATCTGCAGAAACTCCGGGGGCGCAAGCTCAGCGGTAGCGATCGGAATACCGAGCGAGCGAACTATCTCCAGCAGCATTTGAACTAACGCATCGGATAAGGATCTGCGAAAGCGCCCAAGGCTCCGAGTCCACCGTCGACAGCTAGGTCGGTTCCGGTGATGAACGAGGCATCGCGGCTTGAAAGCCAAAGGACTGCATTGGCGACTTCTTCGGGTGTTCCGATGCGGCCAAGGGGGTGTCGGTTAGCCAGTTCCCGTTCGCCACCTTGAGCTTCTAGGGTGGCTCGAACCAACGGGGTATCGATTGCGCCTGGAGATACGCTCAGGACTCGTATACCATCGCGAGCATACTCGACGCCCCACTGCATCGCTTGAAGAACATTCGCCGCCTTGATCGGCCCGTAGACAGGGACCCCGCGGGTGGTGCGATGGGCTTGGCCACTTGCGATGTTGATGACCACGCCGGATTGCTGCTTTCGCATGGCTCTGAGGGCATGCTGTGCCATGAAGGTGTAACCTGAGAAATTGATTGCGAGCATGCGTTCAAAGTCCTGGGTCTTGAGGTCCTCGAGGCGAACGTACGAGGAAGCGGGTTGGATGGCGGCGTTATTGACCAGAACATCGAGTGCTCCCCATTGTTCCAGCGCGAGCTCAACGGCATGTTGGCAATCCGAGGGGTTAGCCACATCGGAGCGTAAAAAATGGACATTGGGGTCGTTCAGATCGGGATACTCGGCGATATCTGCGCAGAGAACCGATGCACCGGCTTGGCTGAAGCCACGGCAGATTGCAAGCCCGATGCCGTTGGAGCCTCCGGTGACCAGAACAACGCGTCCGGAATGATCGTATCGCACGGAGCCTTGGGGTCTTTGTTGTGGGTGGGAGGTCATGAGTCGGTCCGATGGGGTCTGGTATGCGGCTTACGCCTCGAGCTTGCATTCCCCCAACAGTGCGAGATAGGAACGCTTGCTAGGGAACAGAGATTGACGTGCATTATAGACAAAGCTCGGGGAGTGCAACGCAAAGAGCCACTGTAAAGAGCTACTGTCTTGAGGGGATCGGTTTTGGGGGGGGTTGAGAAAACTTTGAAGGGACAAATTTACCAAGCATGGGCAATGAGCATGCCACGGGTCCAATGGGCTTGGTTACACTGTTAAGGACATCCGCCCTAGTCTGCCCCAGACTGCCCTGCCTGACCTGTCCCGGACTAACCTTCCCCATTTCGATCCTTGCGATGCTTTTGGAGTATGCCATGAAGAACCATTCGACGACGCGCAGAGACTTTTTTTCTCAAACGGCCAGTGCCATCGCCGCTGCCCATCTTGCAGGCGGCTTAGTTGCTGCCCCGATCACCGCAGATCGACTTCGGTTGGCGAGCATCGGAGTTGGAGGGATGGGCGGTGCGGATCTTGGGTCGCTCAGTTCCCACGCCAAGGTGGATGTGGTTGCGTTGTGCGATGTCGATGCGAACAATCTTGCTGCTGCGGTCAAAAGGCATCCCAATGCGAAGGGCTTTAGTGATTTCCGCAAGATGTTTGCCGAGATGGCAGGCCAGATCGATGCCGTATCGGTTTCGACGCCCGATCACACTCATGCTCCGGCAGCGATGACTGCGATGAACTATGGCAAGCATGTTTATTGCCAAAAACCGCTGACTCACGATGTCTATGAATCTCGACAGTTGCGAATTGTCTCAGAGAGCAAAAAGCTCGTGACGCAGATGGGGACCCAAATCCACTCGGCTAGCGCTTATCGAACCGCGGTCAAGCTGATCCAAAGCGGCGTCATTGGCAAAATCCGAGAGACCCATTCCTGGAGTTCCAAGACCTGGGGCTACGAGGGTCCGGACCCGGCACCCAATCCCGTACCGGATTTCTTGCAGTGGGATCTATGGCTTGGAACTGCTCCGGACCGGGAGTATGCCCAGGGTCATTTCCATCCCGGCAACTGGCGTCGCTGGTACGACTATGGTTGCGGAACGATGGGTGATATGGCCATCCACATTCTCGACCCCGTCTTTTCGGCTTTGAAGTTAGGGAATCCCACCAAGGTGATTTCTAGCAGTTCTGCAGCGCCGCAGAAATCCTTTGGGATGCAGAACCACACACGCTACACATTTGGAGCCTCTGCCTTTACGACAAGCGATTTCCTTTTGACATGGAGCGATGGTGGGAAAATGCCCGACACCACTGCTTGGCCGCTTGAGGGCGCGGATGGGAAACGAATGGGTTTGCCCGATCAGGGCTCGATTTTCCTGGGTGAGAAGGGAGCCGTGTTGCTTCCCCATGTGGCGATGCCTGTACTGCTGCCGGCAAAGCAGTTCGCGGATTACAAAATCGAAGCTGCACCCGACGGGAATCACTATCACCTCTTTGTCGATGCGTGCTTAGGTGGGGCGCCAACAACGGCCCATTTTGGCTATGCGGGTCCGTTGACCGAAGCTGTTTTGCTAGGAACTCTTGCCAATCGATTTCCTGGCAGCGAGTTGCAATGGAACGCCGATGCGATCTCGGTTCCCAACCATGCGTTGGCAAACGCGTTGCTTCGTCGGACCTACCGCAAGGGTTTTGAAGTCGACAATCTATCCTAGATCCGAACCGATTCCCGTGGCATCTTTGGTCGTCGAGTCGGATTGGATCCTACCGGTGGAATCCCCTGCTATATGTGGAGGGTTTTTGGTGGTCCAATCTGGGCGAATCGAGTATTTCGGTAGGGAGTTACCCGCCTGCTACCGATCCTGGCCCAGGGTCCGACTCGAAGGTGGCGTGATCCTGCCGGGATTGATCAATTCCCATTGCCATTTGGAATTCAGCGATATCGAATCCCCTCTGCTTGCCGTGGAGTCTAGTGACGACGGGTCGACGACTGCGGGCGCATCGATGGTCCGATGGCTTGGCAAGGTGATGGCAAGGCGGAAAGCTTTGGTCGATTCCGGCCAAGATATTGCGCAGGTCAAAAAGGATGCGACGCTTAGAGGGGTTCGCGAAGCTTGGTCGAGCGCCACGCGATTGGTGGTCGATAATGTGACAGCACCGTGGTCTGAGGATTGGCTCGAGCAAGCATCGAGTGGATTATTCGCCGATCGGCGTACTGAGTTCATCGATGCGTTGGTCTGTGGCCCACCGATTCTGATTCGGCCTTGTGTGGAATTGGTCGATGTCAACGAGGCCAGGGGCAAGCAGACTTGGAACTACGCTTTGGAACTCATGTCGCGAAATGCCGACGGGATATCGCAAGGGGTATGCCAAGCTCCCTTGGGGCTTGCTCCTCATGCGCCTTACACGGCTTCGAAGCGGTTGGTCAGGGGTGCACTTGAGACGACAAGGCATCCGGGTGGATTGCTCAGTATGCATTTGGCAGAGAGTTTCGAAGAGTTGCAGTGGATCGAGCATCGAGAGGGTCCAATGAAGGACTGGATCGAGCCTTGGATTGACACCGAGCATGCGATGGAGATCGGCACGGTCGATGAGCATCTGCGGTTGCTTAGCGGTTCGCATCGAGCCTTGATTGCCCATGGGAATTACTTGAGTGACGATCAGATCAAGTGGCTCGAGAGCTATCGCGATCGGATGGCAGTGGTGTACTGCCCGCGGACCCATGAGCATTTCCGTCATGCTCGGCATCCGGCCAATCGACTTGCTGCGAGCAAAATTCCTTTGTTTTTGGGGACGGATTCGAGGGCATCGAATCCGGACCTGTCGGTCTTTGAAGAATGGAAAGTTGCTTGCTGCCGGTTTCCTGAATTGGGGCCCGAGTATTGGATGGCTGCATGCACGTGGCGGCCCTCAGAATTTTTTGGATTGGAGTCTTCGGTCGGGACCCTCCGAGTCGGGAGTCGTTCTTTGTTGACTTGGGTCCCCTTGGGGCCTACATCGGTAGTGACTCAGGAGGACTTGTGGGATGCGATTCTCCGTGCAGAGCGAGCGATTCCTTTGGAAATGGTTTACGCGTAGCAATCGTTTTTGACCGCAGGAGTACTCCATGCTTTTAACAAGGCCACTTTCAAGTGACGCAAACTGAAAATCCAAATGCTTCTGATCGACGTGACGAGATCCGAGGTTCTCGGTTGGATCGCCAGAGGGCGGATTAGGACTTAACGATATCGTGGATGACATGACCATGAACGTCCGTCAATCGGCGTTCGATACCGTTGTGATAGAAGCTCAGTCGTTCATGATCGAGTCCAAGTAGGTGCAGGATCGTGGCATGGAAGTCATAGACCGTAGAGATCTTTTCGACGGCTTTGTATCCAAATTCGTCGGTAGCACCGTAGCTCAAGGGGGCTTGGACTCCCGCACCGGCGAGCCAAGCGGTAAATCCCGCAGGGTTGTGATCGCGGCCGTTGGCTCCAGCTTGGAATGTCGGCATGCGGCCGAATTCGGTGCACCAGACGACCAAGGTTTGCTCGAGGAGTCCTCGCTGTTGGAGGTCACGCAGGAGAGCTGCGGTGGGTTGATCGAAGATTTCTCCGTGGTTTGTGTATTGGTCCTTGAGTATTTTGTGGCCGTCCCAATTGCTTGTTCCTTCTCCTCCGACTTGATAGGCTCCGTTGAACAACTGCACGAATCGGACCCCTTGTTCGATGAGTTTGCGTGCTAGGATGCAGTTTTTGGCGTAGGCTGCCTTGGTCTCTAGGACAGGAGATCCTTTTTGATCCGCGCCGTAGGCTGCAAGGGTTTCGGCGGTTTCCGACGACAGATCGCTGACTGTTGGTACCGAGAGTTGCATTCGAGCGGCGAGTTGATAGCTGGAGATGCGAGCAGCGAGTTCGCTATCGCCTGGGAATTGCTTTAGATGATGTGCATTGATTTTTTCTAGAAACTCGCGAGTGGCTTTATCGCTTTGGCTAGAGATGCTCTCTGGGCGGGCGAGGTTTCGGATTGGGGCTGCCGCATTGAAGTCGGTACCTTGGAAGGCTGCGGGTAGGAATCCTGGGTTCCAGCAATTCCCGCTTGATTGTGGTACGCCTCGGGGATCGGGGATCGCCACGTAGGCTGGGAGGTTATCGTTTTGGCTTCCTAAGGCATAACTAGTCCATGCACCGATGCTTGGGAAACCATCGAGGGTAAAGCCTGTGTTCATGAAATTCTCACCCGGACCGTGTGTATTGGTTTTTCCGGTCAGTGAGTGAATGAAGCACATTTGGTCGGCTAGGTTCCCTAGATTCGGAACCAAATCGGAGATCATTTTGCCGCATTGCCCGCGTGGTCGAAATTCCCAGGGGCTTTTTTGCAAGGTCCCTTGTCCACCTTGGAAGGTGATCAGTTTGTCCGAGCCGGGCATCGGGCGATCGTGGTTTTCGATCAAAGCAGGTTTGTAATCGAAGGTATCGAGGTGGCTGCAGGCACCGGCGCAGAAAATCATCAGGACCTGTTTTGCCTGGGGTTCGAAGTGCGCTTTTCTGGCTCGGTTGGGAGTTGCCGGATCGATCGAGGGACGGATGGGAGTTTTGTCGTTTTGGTCGGCGAGCACTCCGTCGCGATGGAGCATATCGAGGGCAGCGAGAGTTCCCAACGACATGCCGCTGAGTCGCATCAGGTGGTCTGTCAGAAAAGAGCGACGGCTTGATGGAGATTGGTTGGACATGCGTTTGCTCAAGTAAGTTTAAAATACAAACAGAAATTCGCTGGCATTTAGGAGGGCTCTGCAAAATGGCACAGTGCCTTGGCTTTGGATCATGTCCTTGGAAAGTTCGACTTCGTGTGCATCTGGCTGTCGGGCGAAAAGGATTCGGAATGCCAAGTTGATTTGATCATCGGAGTTTTGTCCTGCGTCGCGAAGCAAGCGTTCGGCGAATCGTTCGGCTTGCTGGATAACGAAGGGGCTGTTGAACAGGTTCAGGGATTGCAGTGGGGTATTGGATCGGGGGCGTTTGGGTACCACTTGGTTGCCGCTTGGGCAATCGAACGCGCCGAAGACCGGGTCCTGTTCTTGCCGAATGCGGGTCAGGTAGACCATGCGTCGAAACTCGGGAGGACCGACTTGTTCTTTGGGAAAGTAGCGGTAGACGTTGTCTGGTTCGACACGTTGCAAGAAGAACCCGGGTCCACCCATGCGATAGTCGATGACATCCGAGGCAACGAGCATGCTGTCGCGAATCGATTCGGCTTCGAGTCTTCGGGGCGGATATCTCCAGAGGAGTCGAGCATCCGCGTCTAGAGCAAGGGCTTGGGGATGAGGTTTTGAGGACTGGACGAAGGCTTGGGAGATCAGCATCGAACGATGGAGTTGCTTGAGTGACCAATCCTGTTCGATCAGGCTTGTGGCGAGTGAATCGATCAATTCGGGGTGCATCGGTGGTGTGCCATTGGCACCGAAGTCGCTTGGTGTATCGATGATTCCGGTACCAAACGTGTAGTGCCACATTCGGTTGGCGACGACTCTTGGAGTCAGTGGGTTTTGTGGATCGACGATCCAGGAAGCCAGGGCCAGTCGGCGTGATTGCTCGGGGGAATCCTCTTGAAGTTCGGGGCCGTTGAGGGAAGCGACCATTGCCGGGGGGACAGTTTCTCGTTTCAAGAGTGGATCGCCTCGATAGAGTCGATGGATGGTCCCTGGGCTAGAGAATGTCCCGATCCAAGCGTTGGGGCCTTGGGTGAGCGATTTTTTCTCGGATTTCCATTTTCTTTCTTGTTCGAAGAGTTCGATGTAAGTTGCTTTTTCATCGGTATCTAAGAACTGGGTTACTCCATCGATGCTGTCGGCCGAAAAACTCGTATGTCCCAGGTCTGAGGCGATCGTTTTCCATCGATCGTTTTCGACAAGTGCTTCGATTTGGTATTTCGAAGGAGTCCGATCTTGGAATTGCTCGGAGCGATCACGTCCCCATCGCATTTGGGAGATGGTCTGGGGTTGCTCGAAGTCGATTTGAATCCAACCTCCGTCGGTTTGGTTGGAGATCCAGCTATGGGAGTTTCCGGTTTTCCCATCGTTGATGTGTTCGAGTTGATGGATTGGGAAACCCGCAAGAGTGCTTGAGGCTTTTGCTTTTGCTCCTCGAGTCGCAAGTGCGACGTTGTTTCCGTTGGCGTCGAGGATTTCCCATTCATCGATGCAAGGTTGTGAGCCTCCGGAGGCTTCGATGGTGAAACGAACGGATTTGGTGAGGGTCGGTTCGAAGGACTCTAGGTTCAGTTTAGAGTTGATCGGTGGAAGGGTCTTGCGGGTGAGCGCGACCTTTTGGGCCTTGTCTTTGAGGGTTTGCAGGTTGGGTTTGATCGACGCAAGTGCCGAATCGATGTGTACGAGACGTTGAAGTTTTTCTGGGGTTTGTTCGGTGGGAATCGGTCGTTCGCCGAATTGGACTCCCGCGTAGATGGCTTGGAGCGAGTAGAAATCCTTCTGGGTCACCGGATCGAACTTGTGATCGTGGCAACGGGCGCATCCGATGGTCAAGCCTAGGAAAGCTGTACCGGTGGTATTGATCAAATCAGCCAGTTCATCCTGTCGTTGCATTAAGGTTAGGTTGACATCAGGGCTTTTGACTATGTCATAGGAACCGGCGACCAGGAAGCCCGTTGCGACGTCAGCACCGAGGGCATCGCCGGCGATTTGTTCTTTGACGAATTGGTTGTAAGGTTTATCGTCATTGAACGCAGCGATTACATAATCTCGGTAGGGCCAAGCGTTGTATCGAACTCGGTTGGTTTCGAATCCGTTGGATTCGGCAAAGCGGATGACATCAAACCAGTGACGCGCCTGCCGTTCGCCGTAGCGAGGATCGGCAAGGACTCGATCGACGAGTTGCTCGTAGGCGTCGACACACGAGTCGCTGGCGAACCTCTCCACTTCTTCAGGGGTTGGAGGAACACCTAGTGCTACGAGGAATAATCGACGGATGAGAGTCTGAGGGTCAGCGCGTTGGGAAAATTCGAGTTGTTTTTCAGCAAGGGGGCCGGCGAGCCATGCGTCGATGATCCCGAGACTTTTTGAATCGGCTAGGGGTGCGTTCTCGGGCGGTTTGGGTACTCGAAGGGGTCGAAAACTCCACGGGAGCGGTTTTTCCAGAAGCGATGAGTCCTCGGGTCCCATGGCTCCAGAGTCGATCCAGGCTTTTAGGATACCGATTTGCTCGGGTGACAAGCGGTCCCCCTCGGGCGGCATTTGGTAGTCTGGATCTAGGCCTGCTACGACTTGGATCAGACGGCTCTGTTCGCTGTGCCCTTTTTCGACAATTGGTCCGCTGTTGCTTCCTTTGAGGATAGCAGACCGGAGATCGAGACGAAGGTCGGCAGTCTGTTTGCTAGCACCGTGGCAGTTCGAGCAGTGTTGATCGAGGATTGGGAGGACATCGGTTAGGAAATCGATGGACTTGACTTTGGAAGGTGCAAGTTCCGCTGGGCTTTGAGCGACGAGCGAATTGGCCATAAGGGCCAAGACCGCGGCCAGCAAGACTGCGTTCCCAAGTAGAGGTATTTTCAAGCGAGGTCGGAAGTAGATTGTGGTTGTTTTTTTGCGCATAGGATGGGCTTAGGTTAGGGCACTACCAGTATACTCTTCCGGGGGTCGGATAGTGCCGCTTAGGGCCTGGATGAGAATTTTGAATGCTTGTGGCAACTAGGAGTAACACGCATGTCGAGGAAATGGTGCTATTGGATCAAAAATGCTGATCGGCACACCGAGGAAGAGTTAAGAGAGCTATTGCCTGGTCTTGAGTTTTTGCAGGCGACGAGCGAGTTGAGTGGAATTCAGGCGATTACCGAGGAGAAAGAGATGTACGATTCACGCGAAAAAGCCTTATTAGACTACGAATCCAATCTCATAGATGCCCGTCAGGAAGGCCGTCAGGAAGGCCGTCAGGAGGGCCGTCAGGAGGGCGAATTGATCGGCATGGAAATCGGCCGGATTCAGTTGCTCCAGGAGTTACTCGAATTGCCATTGCAGAACCGCGAGGAACTTGCGGCGATGCCGTCGGAGGAGATTGTGGGATTGAGGAAGACTCTGCAATCGAAACTTCGCGACCGAAATGTCTAGGCTTAGCCTTCGGTGCGTTGGGTGTCTCGATGGAGTTTGTACTCAACAGCATCGACCAAGGCGGCCCAGGAGGCCTCGATGATGTTTTCGCTCACACCGATGGTGTGCCAGGAGTGGTTCTCATCGGAGCTTTCGATGTTCACTCGGATTCTTGCCGCTGTTCCTGCTTCTCCGTTGACGACCCTGACTTTGTAGTCGACTAACTGCATCGACTCGATGCTTGGGAAGAAGCGGATTAGGGATTTGCGTAAAGCGGCGTCCAGGGCGTTGACAGGACCATGGCCTTCGGCCGCTTCGAAGCAGACATTCTGTCCGACTTTCAACTTCAGGATCGCCTCTGCATATTGCTGGTTTCTTGATGTGTCCAAATCACCTGCGAGGATCTGGTATTTGATGGTTTCAAAGTGCGGTGTGTAGGTCCCCGAGCATTGCTTGACCAAAAGATCGAAGGAGGCTTCGGCTGCTTCGTATTGGTATCCTTGGTTCTCCTTTTTCACGACACTTTCAAGGATTCGATCCAAGAGCAATCGATCTTGGTCGGCACCATGTTTTTGAGTCAGCGCAGCGATATTCGATCGTCCAGATAGTTCGCTTACCAGAATCCGTCGTTCGTTTCCTACATGTTCTGGGTTCATGTGTTCGTAGGTGTGAGCGAACTTATTGACGGCGTGGACATGCATACCTCCTTTATGGGCAAACGCGCTTCGGCCGACAAAAGGCTGACTGTTGCGTGGAACCAAGTTGGCCGTTTCGTAGATGTAGCGTGACAGTTCGGTCAAATGCTCGAGCGAACCGTCTCGCAGCATTCGGTAGCCTTGCTTCTTGAACTGAAGATTCGAGATCACGCAGACCAGATCGGCGTTTCCGCAACGTTCTCCGATCCCATTGAAGGTGCCTTGGATTTGATCACAACCCGCATCGATTGCTGAGAGGGAGTTGGCGGTAGCAAGGTCGCCATCGTTGTGGCAATGGATACCAAGCCGGGGCCCTAACGGGTCGAGTCGGATTTTGGAGTCTTTGACGACTTGTGAAATTTGTTCTGGAAGCGATCCTCCGTTGGTATCGCAAAAGACGATCCATTTGGCCCCGGCTCTGGCTGCAGTCTCTACTGCCGAAAGCGCGTATTGAGGGTTGGCCCGGTAACCATCGAAATAGTGTTCGGCGTCGTAGACTATTTGCGCATAACGCGAGAGGTACTCGACGGTTTCGCCGATCATATCGAGGTTTTCCTGGAGGCTCACACCGAGGACTTCCGTCGCATGGAAATCCCATGATTTTCCGACGATGGTGATCACAGGGGTTTGGGCAGCAACCAGCGCGGCGATGCCTGGGTCGTCAGCGGATTTCATCCCGCGTCTTCTGGTCATTCCAAAAGCGCTGAGCTGGCTTGAACCAAGCTTCAACTGGCGGGCCTTTTGGAAGAACATTGCGTCTTTTTCGTTCGAAAGAGGGTATCCACCTTCGATCATATCGACACCTATCTCTGCGAGCCTCTGAGCGATATTGAGTTTGTCTTGCAGGGACAAGCTCACTCCTTCGCCTTGGGTACCGTCACGGAGCGTTGTGTCGTAGATGAGGATCGATCGTTCTTGCATGATTTTTGCTGGTCGTAAAAACAAAAAACCCCTGAAGCGGCAGGCTTCAGGGGTTGGGTTGCAAACTTTGGTTGCGACTTGGTTTCTAAAAAGAAACGCTCCCCAAGGCCTACCGGCGCTCGGGGATAATAATCATCGGTCGATTTGAAACAAAGTGGACTCGCATGGGGTCTAATTCTTTTCTCCAACCTGAGTGTTGTCAACTCGAACCATCTAAAATCTCTCGGAGTAGCCCTGGGATATTTGCTTTTTTGAGGGAATCGCGAAGTCTCGGATGGACAAAGACCCGCACACGCTTGACCATCGCGTCGAATTGTCTTGTCGCGAGGGCTTGGACCACCGGAGAGACTTCGATCAATTCAAGGTATTGTCCTGATTTCTGACGGATTCGAAGATCGAACTGGACTTCGCACTCCACAGGAGGAGCGTCGATCAGAACGTCGTGAATCCCGACCTTCGATGGAGTGCTGTTGCTGAGCAGATCGGCAAGCCTGCTCGATAGTTCCAAAAGCTCGGCGTAGGGTTTGCTGGCGATCGAGCGATGGAGTTCCGGTTCGCAGAAACGATCGAATTGGGCGATTCGTTTGTAAAGCATTCTGCTAGGGCCGAAAATTCCCGAAGCGCACGACTCGCTCGGGGTACCTTTCGAATGGGTCAAAACCGAGGCTTTGAAGGACGAGTCATCCATGTCTAGCCAGGATTCGACAAGCTCAGAACGATTTCTTAGCTCAAAAACCGAGCGTTGTAGCATGGCCGTGGCACTGCGCACTGCATGATGCCAGTAGACTTCGCTGAACATGATGTACCGTGCAAAGACCATCATCTCGGCGGCCGTGCGACCTTTCTCCGAGAGTGCAATCCGATTTCGTTCTGCATCGATACACATCGAGGAGACGAGGCGATGGCGGTCGAAATTTCGACCATAGGGGACTCCTGCATGCACCGAATCCCTTTCGAGGTAATCGAGTTTGTCGATGTCGATCGGCCCGCTCAATATCGAGCGCAGGATCGAATGGAGCGGATCGATCGAGCGGCCTTGATGGGGATCGAGAAATTCACCGATCGCCTCTGGGTCCAAGTCCCAATCGGACTTGAGCAATCCGGCTAGTTCCGATTGCGTCAAAAGCCTCTGGGCCAGGAGCTCATGGCGGGGTGAGCCCAAGAGTCCAAGGTCTTCGATCAGATGGCAAAAAGGCCAATGTCCAAGATCGTGAAGCAACGCCGAGACGATCATCAAGGAAGCGTCCGAATCGCCGAAGAGCACGGGCTGTTTTGGGTCGTTGGCAAGTTGTTTAAGCACTTCGATGGCATTGCGGTAAACGCCTAACGAGTGCTCAAAGCGCGAGTGGGTTGCTCCGGGATAGACCAACGAAACGAGCCCGAGTTGCGTCACTCCGGCGAGTCGGCGAAACGGGGCCGTATCGATCAGTCGGCGGACCCGAGGCGTGATCGGAACGTCGATTTCCGGGCTGATGCGAATCACCGAAGGGGTAGGTTGCAATTCCGGAATCATAGGAGTTCGGGGGGCTAGAAACTAGTTTCGCAGGGGCCCAGAGCCCAATGAGAAACGGGGCCTTTTGTTGGAAATTCTAAAAAATCCTGGGTAAAGCGGCCTATTGCCCGACTCGGGACGCTCCGGATGCACAGAGTTCCCTCGACGAGACGCTAGAATAGACTGCGTAGGCAATACTTTAGCAGGATTATAGAAAAGCGGACGGTGGGCGCAACTTACCGAAGCTACATGTCAGAGTCGATTTGGCCAGAAGGCCAAGCAACCACGGAACTTCTTGTCGAGGTCCGCGAGGGCAAACCCCAAGCGGTCGAAGAGCTTTTAGATCGCCATCGAGATCCATTGCGACGCATGATCGCCATGCGACTCGACCAGCGGCTGGCCCAGCGAGTCGACGTGAGCGATATCATCCAGGACGTCCTCATCGAGGCCAACCGCAGGCTCGTCGATTACGTCAATACACCGACCATTCCTTTCCATCTGTGGATCCGTCAAATCGCCAAGGACCGAATTATCGATGCGCACAGGCGCCATCGACTCTCGGCCAAAAGGAGTATCGATCGCGAACAAGGCCCGATCGGATTTGCTTCGAATGAGAATTCCACAATCGAGTTGGCAAACCAATTCAAAGACCAAGGATTAACCCCAGCGGCCGCTGCGACGCAGAAAGAACTTGCCTACCACATGGAGTTGGCTATAGGTCAACTCAAAGAAGGGGACCGTGAGATCATCCTCATGCGGCATTATGAACAACTCAATAATCAGGAAATCGCCCAATCCTTGGGTCTGTCCGAACCCGCAGCGAGCATGCGGTATCTCCGGGCAATCAAACGACTCAGAGAAGTGATCGAAAGCCTCCCGAATCTCCACAAGGAAATTCGTGAATGAACGCCGAGGAGATGGAACTTGACGATTTACAAGTCGACGAGAATTTGGCTTTGTTGGTCGCTGAGCTGACCGACCGATTGCAAAAAGGCCAGGCCGTCGACTTGAACCAAGTCTGTTGCGAGCATCCACTTTGCCGTCAGCATCCAGCATTGGCCCAGGAGCTCAAGGCCCTCTGGGGTACAATCATCGTTACCGATGCGATCGGCAGTCATGAAGTGCGCTCCATGGATAAGGCCGAATCGACTTCCGGGGGGGATTCCAATGTTTGGCGGTTGGCTCTTCCTTGCGTCTTTGGCGACTACCGCTTGGTCGAGGAAGTCGGACGCGGTGGTATGGGGGTGGTCTATCGCGCCGAACAGATCAGTCTAGGACGCCAAGTAGCCGTCAAGATGATTCTCAAAGACCAGTTGGCGTCGGATACCGAGCGTCAACGTTTTTTTGCAGAGGCACGCGCGACGGCCAAGCTTCAGCATCCGAGTATCGTGCCAGTTTACGACGTCGGCGAAATCGAAGGTCGTCCCTACTTTGCCATGCAATATGTCCAGGGACGGACCCTTCAGGAACTGATCAATGCGTCGGCCATCGACGATCGTCAATCGGTCCGAATTGTCGAGATGATCGCTCAGGCCGTCGACTTTGCCCATCAAAACGGCGTGTTACATCGAGATATCAAGCCATCGAACATCCTGGTCGATTCGGAAGGACTAGCTCGATTGACCGACTTTGGACTTGCCAAACACACCGACGCTGGAGAATCGCTCACCCGCACCGGAGTGGTCTTAGGAACCCCCAGCTACATGAGTCCCGAACAAGCCAGCGGACGGATGGGACAGATCAGCCCCGCCTCGGATGTCTACAGTTTGGGCTCCGTTCTCTACCATGCTCTTACCGGTCGACCTCCTTTTGTCGCAAAGACGACCATGGATATGCTCTTGCAGGTCATGGAGCAAGACCCACCGAGTCCTCGATTGCTCAATCCCAAGCTCGATCGGGACTTGGAGATGATTCTTGTTCGGTGTCTTCAAAAACCACCGGATTTGCGGTACCCGAGCGCAGCGAAGCTTGCGTCGGACCTGAGCGCCTATCTCAACGACGAGCCGATCTCTGCAAGGTCTGGTCAGTTTGCACAGGTAGTAGCAAGATGGTTTCGCGAGACCCATCACGCTCCAGTTCTAGAAAACTGGGGGTTGCTCTGGATGTGGCATTCTCTGGTCTTGGTCATCGCAAGTGTGCTGACCGAGCTTCTCCAATGGAATCACGCCGGCCGACTCTCCTATGCCCTACTCTGGACCGTTGGGCTCGGGAGCTGGGCTGCGGTCTTCTGGGCCTTGAGACGACGGATGGGACCGGTCACGTTTGTCGAGCGTCAAATCGCCCACGTCTGGGGGGCGGCAATGATCGGCATTGGAGCACTCTTCCCTGTCGAGTGGGGGCTCAAACTCGATCCCCTGACGCTCACGCCACTTCTGGCGGTGATCACCGGAATGATGTTTTTCATCAAGGCCGGGATTCTCAGCGGTGCGTTCTATCTGCAAGCAGCCAGTTTGTTTTTATCGGCCGCAGCGATGCTTGCCTGGCCCCCAATCGCTCATCTGATCTTTGCCCTAGTCGCGGGCCTTTGCTTTTTTATCCCAGGCTTGAAGTACTATCGACAGCGTCGATCCCTAGAAGCGATGACGGCACGGCCATTTTGCGATCCTGCGTTGACGGTGAAAAAACGCAGAGAGCCCTGATCTTTCGACCAAGGCCCTCTGGGTTCAATTCGGTGTTATCCGATCGACTTACTTGTGAGTAAAGTCGAGGTACCACAGTCCGTCATCCCATTCCAAGGAGACCCGTCTCCACCCGAGTGGGACTTGGGGGTACGGATAGAAAGGTCCGATGTATGGCCAAGCCGAAGCACTGTACTGCTTGGGGTAGCTCACTGCGGCGGCGTTGGGATACGCTGCATAGCTCGGCCAAGCGTAGTTGGGCATGTAGGGCTGGTCGTAGCGTGCAACGCCACCACCGTAGCTAGGTCCACCTTGCATTGGCATGGGAGCCTGGGGTGCAACCACGTTGCCGGTGTAAGGTCCACCGACCCCGCCGCCGACGACAGAACCGCTGTTGACCGAACTTGCGGCGAAGGGCCGAGGAGCCGCTCCGCTGATCCCAGGGGCAACCGGGGCTGCCATCGCTGGAACACCAGGAACTCCCACGCCAGGAACTCCCACGCCAGGAACTCCCACGCCGGGAATACCCACGCCGGGAACTCCTGGAATCTGACCGCTAGCTGGTTGAACTCGGTTGACCGTCACCTCGTCGACCACACGTTGCACGCCTGAGACGTACTGAGCAGTCTTGAGGACCATCGCTTTTTGTTCCGGAGTCGAGACGTAGCCTCTGACCCAGACTTCTCCGTCGACGGTCGATACATCCAGATCAAAACCCTTGAGCTGTCCGGAAGTCTTTGCCGACCCGAGCTTGCTGAGGATTTCCGTGGTGATCGCCGAATCGACGGACGACTCAGCCACAGGCATCGGTTTGGTTGTTGCCGAGGCTTCGTCGGCGACATCGGTCAAAAGGGCGGGGATTTGGTTTGCCGAAGCAGGGACCACACCCGATGTGTCGTCGGACTTGGCGTCCTGGACACTGGCGGCCACGCTGACCTTGCAATCCACCGACTTGACACCCTCGGTCTGGCGAGCGGCCACCATGACACGGTCAAGTTGCTGTTGACTTGCTGCAGCCCCCGAGACGGTAACGTTACCGTTCTCGACGGTAAGATCGACATCAAATCCCTTGAGATCGATCTGAGCCTTTTTCACAGTAGCGATAATGGCATCGGCGATCTCGCGATCCCCGCCAAACGCCGTCCAGGGAGCACTGGCGGTCAGCGAAGCGATCGCCATGCTCAAAAAGAATCGTCGCATGGATATCCTCCTACGATATGTTATGCGGGAACAACGGCGCTTTGGAGCCATTCATTCAGAACCTCGGCACCTGCAAGCCGGTTGACTAGAAGACTGCAGGGGGACTGATCGCATTCAACCTCCGATTCAGGCGGGATTCCATTCCCTGTCCCCAATCGGCTCTTATCCGTTGAACGCGGCCCCCCACACTCGACCAGCCTAGCTGGATTGCGAATACAACCTATGTTTCGGCAATCCTGGTCGGGAATCGAAACGTTTTTACCAATTTTGACGCGCTTCGGGACGATTCCTACAACTCCGATCGTTCCGGTCCCCATCCAACTTTGCGCTATGCACAAAAGTCCCCTAATCGGTAAACTTGAACACCCCTGTCCCGGGCTTGCTCTCGAATCCCTCGAATCCTTTATCGTTTTATGCCCATAGTCACCGAAATTCGATTTTCCTCCCGATGCGTCAAACTCCCGAAACGCACGATCGAACAAGCCGTTTCGCAAATTGCTAGCGATTATGGCTGGGAGGATGGTGAAATCTCGATTGCCATCGTCGACGATGCTCAGATCCACCAAGTCAATCTTGAGTATCTGAACCACGATTATCCAACCGATGTGATCAGTTTTGACACCACCGAATCGGAGAGCTTTCTCGAGGGCGATGTGATCGCAAGCGCCCAGACGGCCCATCGGATCGCGACCGAAAACCAGTGGCCTGCCCCGCACGAGTTATTGCTCTACATCATCCACGGCATGCTGCACGTGATCGGACTAGAAGATACGACCGAGTCGCAAGCCAAAAAGATGCGTGCGCAAGAGAAGTACTATTTGGAGGCTATTCTCGGGGACTCGACGGTCTGCAAGGAGGCTCGCTGAGCGCCTCTCTAGGTGATCTCTACGAGTTTCCCATGCCGAAGTTCCCGACAAGCCGCCATCGAACCGGCCAATTCGAGCGAATGGGTCACAACAATCAGGATCGCGTTTTGCTCCTTAGGGACCTCGAGGAGCAGTTGGCCGATCTTCTTCGCATTCTCCGAATCCAGGTTTCCCGTCGGCTCATCGGCCAAAAGCAATGTTGGTTTGAGCAGCAACGCCCGGGCTACCGCGACCCGTTCTCGTTCGCCTCCGGAAAGTTGACTCGGTACATGCCCTAGTCGATGCGAGAGCCCAACGCGATCGAGCAGGTCTCTGGCTCGTTTTTGATGTTCGGCGGTGGCTTTGCCGAATGCCAACGACGGCAAAAGGGTATTCTCCAGCACGTTCCATTGCGGGAGTAAATGGTGATCCTGGAAGATAAATCCGATGTGCTGGTTGCGAAATTTCGCCTGTTGGTTTTCGCCTAACAAATAAGGATTGCTTCCTTGGAGTTCGACCGTCCCTGAGCTTGGAGCATCCAAAACACCAAGAATCTGCAGGAGTGTCGATTTGCCCGACCCGCTAGGACCGATCACGGCCAAGTTGTCGCCACGGTTGATTTCCAAGCAAAGGCCGTCGAGCACGGAAATTTGCTCCTGGCCGTTGCTGTAGGTCTTGCACAGGTCTTTGACACACAGGTCGCTCATGGAGGTTGGCCGTTGGCTTGAGGTCAGTTTCCGATACAGCAGTGCTTGAGAATTTCGTCGGCGCTTGCTAGGTATCCAACGTAAAAATCGCCGAACTGACCGTATGTCGCGCTGGCTTTGTCGAACCGCATCGTATAGACGATGTCTTTGAGGAATTGAGGGTTTCGAGCCCAAAGCGTCACTCCCCATTCCCAGTCGTCCAAGCCCACCGAGGCGGTTACCAGTTGGGTGACTCGCCCGGCAAAAGCCATCCCGCTCTGGGCGTGCTCGGCCATCATCTCGGTCCGAGCACTGAAGGGCTCGAGGAACCAGTTGGCGCCGACATCTCGCGATTTATTCATCGGGTAGAAGCACATCGAGGGCCAAGTCGGGAATTCCGGGGCGAGGCGTTGTGCATGCATCACCGGAATCCTTCGTTCGTACGAAGATAACTTTGCCTGGAACGTCGGTGAGTTGGGATCCTCGCCGCCTCGGATGAGTTTCTCGGCGTATTGCTCTTTATTAGGAAGGTACTCGCTGATCTCGGACATCGACACAAAGGAGTAGGTCGCAACGAGGGCATGTCCGAGTCTAGTCGATAGCAAGCGTTGGTGGAGTCGATCGATGCGCAAGGGATCGGGGTCCATGGCGATCAAGCCGATATCGGCCTTGTGACCGCTGATGATAAACCACTGCAGGCGTTCTGGCCGGTCGTTGAGTTCGTTGAGGCAATCGGAGAACTGCTGTTTGGCTGCAGCGAACTCAACAGGATTATTGAGCTTTGCAAGTTCGCGTCGATCCCAACGGTAGAAGTAATGGCCGCAGTGCCAGCCTTGGACCGGAACCCTGGAGGGTTCGGGAAGATTCACCGGTGCATGGGGATGTCCGGGCTGATGTTGCGTCGCTGGTGTTTGAGTCATTGGTTCGCGGGTGGATCGGTGGGTTAGAACAAACGGTTATAGCCATTGAGGGCCGCAACGCGGTAGGCTTCGGCCATCGTCGGGTAGTTGAATGTCGTGTCGATGAAGTACTCGAGGGTGTTGTTCGGCGCGGGTTGCTTCATGATGGCTTGTCCGATGTGGATGATTTCCGAAGCGTTGGGACCGAAGCAATGGACTCCGAGTATTTCGAGGGTTTCACGATGGAATAGGATCTTGAGCATCCCGATGGCCCGGCCGGTGATCTGCGCTCGTGCGAGGCTTTTGAACTGGGAGTGTCCAACCTCGTAGGGGACTTTGTCGGCCGTGAGTTCCCGTTCGGTTTTACCGATCGAGCTGATCTCAGGGCTTGTGTAGATCCCGTTTGGAATATCGGTCAAATGGAGGTCCTCTTGGGCTCCGAGGATATGTCGCGTTGCGGCTCGGCCTTGCATGTACGCGGCGCTTGCAAGCGAGGGGAATCCGATGACATCACCGACGGCGTAGATATGGGGGCAAGAGGTTTGGAAGCTTTGGTTGACTTTGAGTAACCCTCTGGAGTCGGGGGTGATGCCGACTCGTTCGAGTTGAAGTTTGTCGGTGTTCCCGGATCTCCCATTGGCCCAAAGGAGGATGTCGGTTTTGACTTGTTTGCCACTTTCCAAGTACAAAACGACCCCATCTTCTTTGGGCTCGATCTTGGAGAAGCTCTCGTTGTGTCGGATGATGACTCCCGAGTCCCTCATCTGGTAGCTCAGGGCATCGATGATTTCATCGTCGAGGAACTCAAGCAACTTAGCACGCGTGTTGATCAAGTTGACTTTGATTCCGAGATTTCGGAACATCGAGGCATATTCGCAGCCGATCACTCCGGCACCGTAGATGGTGATCGATTGGGGCT
>Ga0315902_10003233_pt1 | contig 24563 bp, 20 predicted proteins | sample LakEriMetagenome_9_FD_203523 | JGI IMG/M metagenome (GOLD analysis project Ga0315902, IMG submission 203523) | Freshwater fungal communities from buoy surface, Lake Erie, Ohio, United States - Buoy 12 MA117 | ecosystem: Environmental > Aquatic > Freshwater > Lake > Lake biofilm | place: USA... | reverse complement strand
CACGATCCATTATATTATTTTCACGGAGAAGAAATATCAATTGCCGCAAGAGCATATACTCACGGATATGACTTATTCCATCCACACAAATATGTGGTTTGGCATGAATATACAAGAAAAGGTAGAACCAAGCAGTGGGATGATGATAGAAGTTGGGGAGAAAGAAATAGTATTTCTCACAGAAGAAATAGAATTTTATTTGGTATGGATGGAGAAGATCCAAAACAAATTGATTTTGGAAAATATGGTTGGGGTAAGAAAAGAACATTAAAAGATTATGAAAAATATTCAGGTCTTTTATTTGAAAGAAGAGCAATTCAACAACACACAATTGATAAAAAGTATCCACCAAATCCTTATGATTTTACAAATGAAGAGGATTGGAAAAATAGTTTTGCGTCAATATTCAAACATTGTATTGATGTTGGATATTCAAGTGTTCCTGAAAAAGATTACGACTTTTGGGTAGTTGCGTTTCACTCAGAAAACGATGAGACAATTTATAGAAAAGATGCCGACAAAGCAGAAATTTCAAGAATGTTAAACGATCCTGATGGATATTGTAAAGTTTGGAGAGAGTTTCAAACTACAACAAAACCCAAGTATTGGGTTGTATGGCCCCACTCTGAATCAAAGGGATGGTGCGAAAGATTAACTGGAAATTTATATTAGTATTAAATAAATGGTATTAGTTAAAAATGAAAAAAAATATTATGATTTTATCAGAAAATTAAGAACTGATCCTGATAATATTTTAGGGTTTTTAAACCGCGAAGAAATAACTAAAGAACAACAAGACATTTATATGTCCGAACACGAAAATTGTTATTTTATTTGTCTTGTGGATAATAATCCTGTTGGTTATGTTGGTGTGGTTGAGGATGATATTAGGATTTGTACATCACCGGAGTTTAAACAAAAAGGTGTAGGATTTTTTATGTTAAGTGAAATTACTAAACTTTTTCCAAAAGCTAAGGCAAAAATTCTCAAAGAAAATACACCAAGTTTAAATCTTTTTTTCAAATGTAATTTTAAGATACTTGATAGTGATAATAAACTTTATTATTTGATTAAAGATGTATAGAAAACCAAAAAACAATCCATATAAAGTTGTTAAAATGTTTGAAGAGGAAGTTGCGGATTATACAGGAGCACCATATGCGGTTTCAATCGATAATTGCACCAATGCAATTTTTTTAGTTTGCAAATATTTGAGTGTTAAATCAGTCACTATTCCATCTAAAACATATCTTTCTGTACCACAATCAATAATACATGCGGGGGGAGAAGTTGTTTTCGATACATCAATAGAAACTAATAGTTGGAAAGGGATTTATCAGTTAAAACCATATCCAATTTATGATGCTGCCAAGAGATTTACATCAAATATGTATATATCAGGATCTTTTATTTGTTTATCATTTCATGCAAAAAAACATTTAAAAATTGGAAAAGGTGGAATGATTTTAACCGATAATAAAGACGCAGTTGAATGGTTTAAAAAAGCACGATACGAAGGACGAAGTGAAAAATTATATCACGAAGATGACATAGATATGTTAGGATGGAATATGTATATGACACCACAACAAGCTTCTCACGGGTTAGCGTTAATGCAAAATATACCCACACATAATGATGATTTAGGGGAAAATAATGGGTATAGAGATTTAACCGAATTTTCTATTTTTAAAAATTGTAAAAAGATTTAATATGGATCATAAAATATGTTTTGTGCTAGACACCCATTACCCAAATTATACAAATAGATTAAAAACTACTTCCTTAAAAAATTATATTGATTGGGAATTAAATAAAATGGGTATTGGATTTATTATAACAACAAATAGACCAAATGATTTTATTGGTTATTCTGATTTTGGGGTAAATGTATTTGATATTGATGAATTAAGATCTAATAATAATACATCTATAAAATATGAAATTTTGCCCGAGGACCCAACTGGTATATACCCTTCAAAATTTCCTTGGAATTTGGAAAGATTTGGGTTAAAAAAGGCGGCAGAGATGGGTTACAATATTGTTATAAATTTAGATTCAGATGTGATTTTTAGATCCGAATATGATGCCAAAAATTTAGTAACATATCTTACAAAAGTTTTCCGAGAAAATACTGTCACGACTAATCAGGGTATTTTTGAATATAAAAAAGGATCATCAAATGAAATTTTTTATCTTCATGATCGATACATAAATTACTTCGATTTGAAATTCAACGAAAGTGATTATAATTCACTTGATGGTCCCGTTGTTATTTACATGGGTAAAACTTCGAAAGATATACTGAGATTTGCGGAAAATTGGGATATGTTAACAAATTTTGGTTACGAGAAAAAATACGGGTTTGGATATGAAAATATAGTATGTGGGAATTGGTCACTATGTATTCCGATGTCTGACTTTAGATTGAAATGGGTGGATTTCCCATTAACACCCAATCATAAATACGAAGATAGATATTAAAAAAATGGTTAAAATTTTAGGTATAGATATTGCCGAAAAAGGTTTTTATATAAATCTTGATTCCTCTACAGACAGAAGAGAGAATGTAGAAAATCAAATAAAAAAATACAAGATAGAAAATTTGGAAAGGTTTTCAGCATTACAGGACCCTGCAAAATTTATTTCTTGTACGAAGTCTCATTTAGAAATTTTCAAAAAATGTGAAAGTGAAAATATTGAATCTATTTTGATTTTGGAAGATGATTTTCAAATTTATGACAATTGTAAAATTAATAATTTTACTTTTGATTTTGGGGAGACTCTAAAACAGGTGATGTCGGAAATAAGTACAATTGATTGGGATATATTAATGTTTGGATGTAATCCAAAGACGTATTTAGTTCCAGTAACTAATTTGTTATCCAAAAATTTCAAAAGTACGGGATCATGGGCATACATAATAAAAAAGAGAGCTTATACACATATTTTGAATAATTCTGATTATTTTAGAGATTATTTGGCCATTGATGATTGGTTGTGTACTCTTAACAATCTTAATTTCAATGTTTTTACCACAACCCCAAAGTTAATATCTCATGGCATTGGATTTGAATCTACTTTACTTCCTGAAGGTAGTGGTAAAGTAAACTACGATGTTTGGATTGAAGGTAATTATGACTATTATTTATTTAAAGATGTAAAGTCAAATAATTTTGTTAATGATTTCAGATTTGAAAATGAAGTTACAGTAGTAGTTGTAGGACATTTTGTAGATGATTTTTTATATTATCTTAGGTATCTTTTACATAGTATTCCGTATGATATAGAAAGGTGTAAATTTATAATAATATATGATACTAATCATAATACCGTTGAATATCATAAGATAAGATCATTAGAGGATTACTTTAAAAATAGGAATAAGGTAATAAATTATGAAATTTTATATTCAAAAGGTGGGTTGATTGATAGTGTAAAAATTATGTTAGAAAAAATTAAAACTCCTTATTTTGTTTTTTTAGAACACGATTGGATTTTTTTACCAACAGAAAAAATAGACTTCAAAGGATTATTAGATGTTTTTAACAAATATGATTTCGTGCATGCAGTTTGGTTTAATAAGGATGACAATCAATTGAAAGGATTTGAGATTGCGGGCGACATTGATGGGAAAGAAACCCCGTATGGTAAAGAAGAAAGAATCGGTGATTTTGAATTAACAACCACTGTAAGATGGTCAAATAATCCATCTATGTTAAGAACTTCAAAATACAAAGAATGGTATGATAAATACATTTATAACCCCGGTATAGGAGTAAATCATCAGGACAGATTTAATGTTGAGGATTCAATGATCCGAGAATATCGTCAACTGATCTCAGAAACTAAGTTTGATGATATAAGGAATGACTGGGGTACTTATTTATATGGCGAAGTTGGGTCAGGTCCATATGTTGGTCATACAGATGGATCTAAAAGATATCAAACGACTATAAGGACTATGGCAGAAGATAACGCCGATGAATATGTAAAAAATAACCCATTACCCTCACAAGATTAAGAATATGAAAAATTTATCAGAAATTTATGAATATCATTGTAACCATTATTCCGATATTCAAGAACATCTACCAACATTAAAAAAATATTCAGAGGAATGTGATCATGTTACAGAAATGGGTGTAAGATATGTTGTATCAACTTACGCACTTATGATGGGAAAACCGAAAAGATTGATTTCTTATGATATATTACCTGTCGAAAATTTTGGTATAGATAGATTAGAACTAAAAAAATTGGCAGAAATTAATGGTACTGACTTTGATTTCATGGTTGGGGACACATTGAATATCGAGATCGAAGAAACTGATTTATTATTCATAGACACTTATCATGTTTATCAACAATTGATCGTAGAATTAAACAATCATGGTAATAAGTCAAAGAAATATATAATAATGCATGACACAACTAAGTTTGGCGAAAGAGGGGAATGTAATGAAGGCGATGGATTAATGAAAGCCATTTACGAGTTTATCTCGAATAATCCTAATTGGATTATTTATGAAAAATTTGAAAATAATAATGGGTTAACAGTATTAAAAAGATTAAAATGATAGAGGTTAATTTTATAATAACTGTTTACGATAAGGAAGAATATTGGCCTTATTTAAAAGATATAATTAACAAATATAAAAATATAAAAAGTAATTTTGTAGTTTGTTACAGCGGAATCGATGACAATTTTGATTATGATATAAAGATTAAAAATTTGGTAAATGGTGGAAGAGGTAACAATCATCATGTAAATTCTTGTTCCTATGCTGATATGGATTATGATTTGACAATAAAAGGTTACGAGTTTTTAAAAAAAAATAATGTAAAAAATTGGATAAAATTATCAGTCGATAGTTGGTTGTTGGATGAAAAAAAATTAATTGAAATATTAAATTTTATGAATGAAAATTCATTTGCATACGGAGGTAATATTTGGTATAGTCATATTAATTTATCAACAGATATTTTTTTCGCAAACACACAAAAAAATAATATTTTTGAGGATTTAAAATTACACGGAAAAAAATTTTTGGATTGGTTATATGAAAAAAAAATACCAACAGGTTTTGAAAATCTAATGAGGTATGTCGTCATACCATACGACCATTTTTTAATTTTAGATAGGGAGTTTTTAGAAGATGACAACCACAGACATGAATGTGGTACATTAGGTTGGTGTATGTTCCATAAATTAGAGAACAATATAAATTTTATGAAAAAATACAAATCAGATAATAACCCGCCAACATTTAGAAAAATAAAAGGTAATGATAGTCCATACAGTTTTGAGTGGTATCTACTTGATTCAGGACAAAATTAAAAAAATATGATAGAAAAAATATTAAATTTCAATAATAAAAAAATTGATCCGACTATAATAAATGAGCATCAAATAAAAAACTTAGTTTTTTATTTGATGGATACAATAATGTCAAATTTAGATGGTGATGTGGTTGAATTAGGATGTTATGTTGGGGAATCGTCAAAATATTTGATGAAAACTATAATAGAAACTGATTCAAAAAAAAAGTTATTCGTATATGATTCTTTTGAGGGTCTACCCCCATTATCTCAATGGGAGGAAAACTCAGGTTGGAAACCGGGGACATTATCAACCACTCAAGATACTTTAATATCAAATTTTATACAAAACAATATACCAACACCTATAATACATAAAGATTGGTTTTCTAATATTCCTGAAGAAAAATTACCAAATAAAATTTGTTTTGCATTTTTAGATGGTGATTTTTATGACTCAATCTATGATAGTCTCAAAAAAATATACGATAGAGTTGTTGATGGTGGATATATAATTTTTCACGATTATGATAGGAGTGACTTGCCAGGTGTTAAAGCCGCTATAGAAACTTTTTTTAAAGAAAAAAACATTGATTTCGAAGTAACTCAAGTTACAAATCAATTAGGTGTTTTGAAAAAAAATAATAAATTGACTCAATTTTTACCTAAAATTAATATAAAAAAGACAACACTTGTAACAGGATTATGGGATATTGGTAGAGGGGATCTTAATGAAGGTTGGTCAAGATCATTTCAACATTACCTGAATAAATTTGAAGAACTCTTAAAAGTAGATACCAATCTAATAATTTTTGGTGACAAAGAACTTGAGAAGTTTGTGTTTGATAGAAGGAGTTCAGAAAATACCCAATTTATTTTAAGAGATTTAAGTTGGTTCAAAAATAATGAATATTATGAACTAATACAAAATATTAGAAAAAACCCAAATTGGTATTCACAATCAGGATGGTTACCAGATTCAACTCAAGCAAAACTTGAGATGTATAACCCATTGGTTATGTCAAAAATGTTCTTGTTAAATGATGCAAAAATTGTTGACAGATTTAACTCAGAAAAATTATTTTGGATTGATGCAGGTCTTACAAATACCGTTCATTATGGTTATTTTACACACGATAAAGTATTAGATAAAATAAATCAAAAATTTGATAAGTTCAACTTTATATGTTTCCCATACGATGGAAAGGTAGAAATACACGGATTTGAATATAAAAAGATGTGTGAATATTCAAATAGTGAAGTTAGTATGGTTGCAAGAGCGGGATTTTTTGGTGGTGATAAAGAATATATCTCAGAAATAAATTCTTTGTATTACCACTTATTAATGACTTCCCTTAAAGAAGGATTGATGGGAACAGAAGAATCTTTGTTTACAATTTTAACTTATAAACATCCTGATTTAATAAACTATTATGAAATAGAAAATAATGGTTTATTAGGTAAATTTTTTGAAGATGTTAAAAATGACAAGATTATTGGTAAATCTAAAACTAATAGTGCGTTTACCTCCTCTATTGGTAATATTAATAAAACTTCTTTATATGTTATAGGATTCAATAGCCCAAAACAGCTCGAAACATTAATTCAATCAATGATTGAATACGATAAATCTTTTATTGAAAAACCAAAAAAATACTTATTAAATAACTCAACAGATAGATCAACAGATCAAGGATATAAAGAACTGTGTGATAAATATGATTTTACAATTATAGATCCTGGTTCTAATTTAGGTATCTGTGGTGGTAGACAATATATTGCCGAACATTTTGATAAAACGGATTCTGATTTTATGTTTTTCTTTGAGGATGATATGTTCTTTTATCCAAAAAAAGGAGAGGTATGTAAAAATGGTTTCAATAGGTATGCCGACAATTTATATTCCAAAAGTTTAAAAATTATTCAAAAAGAAAATTTTGATTTTCTAAAACTTAATTTTACTGAGTTTTTTGGTGACAATTCAGTCCAGTGGTCTTGGTATAATACTCCACAATCAGTAAGAGAACAACTTTGGCCAGCTTATTCAAAGCTTCCTCAACAAGGGTTAGATCCAAATGCTCCAAAAGCCAAATACAGTTCAGTTAGATCTTTAGAAGGAGTTCCTTATGTAACAGGAGAAGTATATTATTGTAATTGGCCACAAATTGTTTCAAAAGAGGGTAACAAAAAAATGTTTTTAGATACAAAATGGGCTCACCCATTTGAACAAACCTGGATGAGTTATATGTATCAAGAGACTGTTAAAGGAAATATAAAGCCTGGTCTCCTTTTGATGACCCCAACTGAACATAATAGATTTGATCATTATTCTAGAGAATTGAGAAAAGAGAGTTAAAATCTTTTCTTATTATTTAACTTTTTTGGTATTTATAAAGGATGGAATTCTTTATAAAACAAAATACCACCTTACCTCTTTTAAAAATGCAAATTGTAAAGGATGGTAAAACCGATTATAGACACATATGTGACATTATTGAAAGGTCATCCATTTATTTTTCTATGGTTGATGACGCAACCGGTATTCCAAAAATAATTTCAGCAGGTGCTGGTTTTGTTAACAAGGTATTTATTGAACCAAATTCTTTACCTGAATATTATTTGTATTATAGATTTACAAAAAATGATACAAATAGATCAGGAAGATATAGGGGCGAATTTACACTTTTAAGTGATGAGGGAACTTTGGTTGTTCCATTATCTGACATTCTATACATCAACATTCCTGAGAATTTGGTGTCAGATGAATCTGATGATAATTGTGGTGAGCCGGGATTTCCTTGTTGTGATGATGATGAGCCATTATCCTATAGCTTCGAACTTAATATAATAGTTTCTTCGGGTTCTATTATTGTAGATTCTGAAATAATATCAGATAAACCACTCATAACCGATGCTACCGCAACTTTTGATACATTTTTATTAACGACTGAGGGAGACCCAATACAAGTCCCAACAGAAGTGACTATTAAACAGGGTGAAAAGATCGGATCAGTTCAATACACAATAAATGGTGATTACAATAATTTAAATGGATCGATTTCAATTGCCAATATGAATATAGTATTTCTTGATAGATCTATCGATTATTCAACAGATGAAAATAGTCCTAAATTCGAACAATATATCAGTGATGCAATAATAACGGAAGTTAAGAATGAATATATACAAGTTGGTTTGAATATATATTTATCATATATCGATTCACCAAATTAAACAAAACCTATAAGATGCTAACAGGAAAAACAATCAACCAATTATCACCAATAGATCAGGTTTATTCAGATCTAAATTTACCATCAGAATATGATGGTTATACATATAAAGTGTCATTCGATCAACTTAGAAAGTCAATTTCTGATTATATTACAGGAGTTACTCCTTCTGCAACGGCAACCATACCTGTAACCCCAACCCCTTCTAATACCCCTTGTTTTAGTAAATGTAGACAATACAATATTATAAATTCAGGCCCAAATCAAGCTATTGTTCAATACATTGATTGTGATGGTAATTATCAATTTTTGGCAGTAACCGGAAATTCTACAACAATTATTTGTTCTAGTATTTATCCTGACTATAGTTATACCCCCGATCCAAGCGGTGATTATGTATTTGAGATTTCGGCGGGAACTTGTTGTTTTTCTTCTACTCCTACACCAACCCCAACCCCAACTAAAACTCCAACAACAACACCAACTCCAACCCCAAATTTAGGTTTACTATTAAGAGATTGTTGTAACCAAAATATTATCGGATATCTTTCTCCTTCGTTAGTATCTCAAAATCAACTCTCCCAAGGAGTTTACTACATTAGTAATTTATCAGACATAACAGGGTCAACAATATCAGGCGGATGTTATTCACTAGAATTTGGAAACACAACAGGTATATTACAATATAGTGGATATTCAAATGTAAGTTCTTTTATTGATTGTCAAACTTGTCTAAATTTAACAGGAAATTATTTAGATTGTTCTTCTTGTCCAACGGGATATACTTGGTCTCCTTATACAGGAACCACTTGTATATCGATAGATATAACAGGATCAACACAACCTACAGGAACTCAACTTCCGATATTGGCAATATGGGATGATTTTACAGATATAAACACATCTCTTTTTTGTGGCCACATTCAACCTTGGAATAGTTGGGGATCGATTTTATTTGACACAGGTTATGATATAAATGGTAACGGTAGTTATCAACCTATATATGACGGTGGGACTGGATTGTGGAACTCAGTTATTGCGACTAATTATGTCGGTGGAACTATGTATTTAATTAGCCCATTACAAAGATCTGGGGTTTGGGCCTCATTATCTAATCCACCATATTTCCAATCCCCCAATAATTGGAGTTATTTTGATTCAACGAACGCCACTGCTCGTTGGTTTGGTATTGTTGATACTATAGAATCTACAGGTCAAACTTTTTATGTTGGGATTTGCGGTCCAACATATTGTTTGAGATTAAATGGAAATACCATACTTCAAACTGATTTTACATCAGGATTTACCACATCTACAGGTGTGACATGGGATACTAATGTTGAAAGTATAGAAAATAGTAACCAATGGACTTGGAAAATTTACCCTGTTTATTTTCCTGCTGGACTAAATACAATTGAATTGTTAACCACCAATATGTCAGGTCTTATTCCAAGACCTGTGTTTGGTTGTGAAATATATGATAATAGTTATCAAGAAATTTTTTCCGCAACTCAAATTTCAAATCTAAACATAATTTATTCAACTATAAATAGGGCTATAAGAATTGCCGACTATCCAAACAGTTCAATAACTCAAGTACCACCAATTAACTGTTTTGACACAACTTATCCAATTTGTTTCAATTCGGAATACGATAACACTTCCACATTAGTTAACATTGACATTCATTATTGGGATTGTAACGCTGATTATGAATTTAATTTATGGGAGTATTACCAAAGTGGATCCTCATTTACCATAAGTGGTGGAACAAGTGGGTCAACACCCCAAATGTTAGTTTATTTACCATATTATATGACAAATGCGGTTTCGTATTCTTATGGTGTTCCAAATATATTTACTTTGAATCCACCAGACACTGGTTTTACCAATTTTAATACATATCACGGATTTGGTTGTCCATCAGGATATTACTATGATAGATTAAATGATATTTGTGTGAGAATATCATATTGTGAAGGACAACAATCAACCGGAACAACATGCGTTACACCAACACCGACACCGACACCATTACCACCGACACCGACACCAACTTCATATAGTGGAGTTTGTTCCATCGTTGTATCAAGTAATTGTGGTGTAACAACAGCAACAACTCAATCATATATTAATGGATATCCTTCGTATTCTTTTTCATTCCCATATAATCCACAAACAAATTGGGTTCAGAACATATATTGGACAATAGAATGGGATGGAATTAAGTGGATTGTAATTGAGCACTGGAATAATACAACCACAACAGCTTCAGTTTTACTTGGTAATAATTTATTACCGATAGGGTCTACAACTCAGTGGGTTGGTAATATTTTTTCGAATACTAGCGTGTGTGTATTGGATTATAATAACTTCTTTACCTATGGGTTATATAATAATTGTCCAACTCCTACCCCATCAACAACTCCACCTGTAACTCCAACTCCGACATCTTGTTTCGGTTGTAGAGAGTGGTATTACAACAATCAAAATGCATTCAATGTTACACTATATTATTCAGATTGTTATAGTGGTCAACAATCAACCATACTCTCAGGGTTTACAACAGGATATACAGAATGTATTTTAAACAATCCTTGGCACAATCCATTACCACCGAATAGTTCTCTAACACTATTACCAATTGGTAATTGTTGTTCTGTAAGTCCAACCCCCACACCAACACCAACGGTAACCCCAACGGAAACAAATAAAGGATAAAAACTGATATGGAATTCTACATAAAAAAAGGTGCAACACTACCTACTTTAAAATATCAAGTTGTAAAAGATGGTAGAAGTGATTATCATAGGTTTTATAACTATGTGACTGGTGACACTTTGTTTTTTTCTATGGTTGACTCAACAACAAAAATTCCAAAAATTATAACAAGAAAAGGAAAGTTTGTTAAGTCGGAAGTAGATGATGAATATTATGCAACTTATAGATTCAGAAATTTTGATACAAATAAAGCGGGAAGATTCGAAGGACAGTTTTTAATTAAAACTGATGAGGGAACAATAGGGTTAGATCTTAAAGAAAAAATCTTTATCAATGTCGTTGAAACCATAATACCTGATCAATTTGATGGTAATGGTGGTGGATGTTATACAACTGACAACCCTTGTTGTCCTGTTCCATCATTTACACCAAGTAATACCCCTTCGGTAACACCAACTCCAAGTATCACACCAACTCCAACATTAACTCCGACCCCAACAACACCATAATAAATGCCATATCAAAATATAAATCAATATAATTTTCCAAAATGGTATCTTCGTGAGGCATATGATCTGATGGATTTCAGTCTTGCATCAGATGAGGTTGATTATCTACAGGAAGTTGTTTTTTCACCATATTTAATTGGTCTTACAGATGGTAATAGATTACCAATATATTTTGATTTAAATAATTCAAACTCTTCTTTAAAACTAAATTTAACTTACAAAAATTATAACACAGGTAATACAATAGTTTCTTTAAACTATTATAATCCTGATAATTTGGATTTAAATTGTTTTTCATCATACACATTATGTGATATAGGACTAACGGGAACCGACAATGGTTTGGTTGATCAAATGACAGGAGAAACAATTTATATAACGCAAGGATTATTTCCAAGTAATTTAAAGTTTGATAGATACCATTTTGATAGGAGATTCAAAATGTGGCAAGTTACAGGTTATACCCAATCTCCAAATCATTTATTTTCAGGAATTTCCGCAAACACATTATATGAAATAATATCTCATTCAGGTGGAAGCGAAGGATATTATAATGAATTATATGGTGGATTCTATCAAGGATTCTTCAAGTTATATGGTTATGATTACGAAACTTTCCCACAAAGAACCAATAAGGGTTGGTCTGTAGAAATGTTATTAAGACCAAGAAAATTTGATATATATTCCGCATCGACAGGTGAAACATATTTGAACGAAATTTATCCAAATAACAAAGATATATTCTTTTATTTTGGAACAAGAGCGGAAAATAAGTATTATCATTATCCTTCAGGTGTTACCGAATCCTTATCAGGATGTTTAAAAACTTGTGCTTGTTCTGATACTGGTGTAACTAATTCAAGATGTATTGAGGTTTATCCATCAACAGCGTCTACCGTAACAACTGAATATAATCCCTGTTGTAGTTGTGACAATATTACAACTTTAAATATTCCCGAAAAAGATCCAAAATTAGATACCATATCAAACGCTCTCGCATTTAGATTATGTGGAGATAATCCCGAAAGTCCCAATATTGGTGTTAGGGTTTTATATTTCACAGGTGGGTGTGAAACAACCGGAAGTTGTTCAGATACAGGGATAACTTATACAACAGGATATACCGTTGTTGAGTATTGTTCCACAAGGGGGATCTATGATGATTGTCTTGATACCGCGTTTGTTAATGGAGAAAGATGGTTACAGGTCGACGCTGTGTGGGAAAGATACAAGTATTTGGATGATTGTGATTTGTTTTATAGAGGAGGACTATCCTCAATACAAAAAACAGAATATTTAGATAGTTTATCAAACGAGTCCGTCTTATTGATTGAATCTCCAATCACTCATACAGGTGAAGAACCCGAAACTATTATAACAACACATTTAACTGAAAAGTATCTATATGATAGAGATTTTAGATTAGGACAATTAAAGATTTATGTTAATGGCCGAATATTTTTTATAATTAATGATTTTGAAGAAATAATTCCAAGAGGATTAGATACGGAAAAAGAAAAACAAATTGGTGTTCCGTTTAATATTTCTTGGGGAGGAGGGACTCAAGGACTTCACGAAAATTTGGTATTTTCTGCGTGTCCCGAGTCACTGATTAATGAATACATCCAAGATCCACAATTATTCCCAAATAATATTCTAAGTTCAACAACTTATTCTTCAATAACAACTAACATACTTTTAGAACAAAATTTTGGTGGAACATTCGATGGTGGTATATCACAATTTAGAATGTATACATTACCATTAACAGCATCTGAGGTTAAACATAATTTTAAGTTATTAAAAAATACTTTTATGATGTTTGATCCTGATTGTCCTGTTTGTTATACACAATGTGACAATGATTTTGAGGTGGTGGTATTTGAAACCACACCAACCCCTACACCATCAATTACTCCGACAAATACTACCACACCAACACCAACCCCAACACCAACCCCAACAATCACGCCTAGTTCAGGTTTACCCCCTGAACCAATAATAGAAATAGAAAGCGGTGATGTGTTATTGGATGAGTCAGGCGATATTTTAACTGGCGAATTAGGCCCTTAATATAAAATAAAAAATATTTATAAAATAAAATGGCATACAAAAAAATATCCGAATTACCAGAATTCAGTGGATCTACATACCAAACTTGGTTATTAATAAATAACTCAGGAGAAACCGAGACTTTTAAAATCCAAAAGGAAGATTTTATTTCAGGATTATCAAACAACATTGAGGTTACTTATTCAGAACTTGTTGATAAAATCACTGGTGAAACCTTAAACATTGGAGGTTATTACATCATAACTGATTTTAAAACTTGTTATGATCAACCTGATTATGATTATAATCAAAACGCAATAACTTCAGGCATCTATAAAGATGATACAACAATACAACCAATAATTGTTTTTGCAACAAGTTCAAACACAATTAGTGATGTTGCATATCAACCATCATATCCTAATGACAGAATTAGATACGATTGGACTTTTAGTGCGACTGAAAGAACTAGTGGGGTTTCTTATGGTAGAATTAGTGAAAGAATTGATGAATTTAGTAATAGAACGGATTATGACCACAGAACAATTTTATTCAAAAGATATAGATATTATGAAATTTCATTAAACGATCCATATCAAGGAACTGTAGAGGTTATTAGTATTTCAGGAACAGTAATGACAGTTTCTGGCACAGGAACCAATTTCTTGAGTAGTGTTTCTGTCGGTAATAAGGTTGGTTTTGAACCAAATAACGATGATTATAGGGTTTACGAAGTAATAAGTGTTGATAGTGATTCAGGAATGACTATCACAGGATTAACAACCGTCAATTTAATCCCAAATACTAAAATGTATTCTGCAGATTGGGATGAATATAGTAGTTATTATCAAAACAATGTGGACGACCCGTCTGTGTTTGAAGAGTATTATACTTTTCAGGGTACTGATAATTTTAACAACTATATTGGTAATCATGCTAACTTATATGATTGGGAGGAGAATGATTTTCTTTTAGCCAATAATGTTTTTCATACTAGATTTATAGGTAATAAATTTGGTGATAGTTGTTATAACAACACATTTTTTGATGATTGTCATGATAATAACATTGGAAACCATTTTTATAACAACATCACCGATGATGACTTTGATGGTAATGTCATTGGAAATTATTTTTACAATAATAGAATTACCTCAAATTTCCAATATAATAGAATTGGTGAAAACTTTTATAACAACTATATAGTTCAAAATAGTTTTTACAGAAATAATATTATGAATGATTTCCGAGACAATGAAATAAGTGGTGGAGATTTTCAAAATAATGAAATTGGTAATCAGTTCAATAATAATAAAATTAAAGAACAATTTTATAAAAACGATATTGGTAACGGATTTTATCAAAATAAAATTTATTGGGGGGCTTATGGTAATTTAATTGGTAACGGGTTTAATCAAAATGACATTTATTGTCAATTTTATGATAATGTTATTGGTGAATATTTTTACAATAACACATTAGGTGATATATTAAACCCATCAAGTAGAGAATTTTATGAAAACAGAATAAGTGTTAGATTTGAATCCAATACAATTACTGATAATTTTTATAGAAATGAAATCGGAGTTGGTTTTTATAGTAATGAGATAAGCGGATCAACATATACCAATAGAATCGGTGAACAATTTGAGAATAATACAATATATGGTGACTTTTATGACAACCAAATATTCAATGAATTTAAGGGTAATATAACATATGGAGACTTTAATACTAATAAAGTAGATTGGGGATTTACTGCAAATGAAATTAGTGGGTCTTGTTTTGATAACGCATTCGGGCCTTATATTATTAGTAATGACTTTTTGGGTTCTGTTTTTGGAAATACATTTGTAGGTGGTGTTGTTGGAAATACTATTGGTGATGATTTTGCCACTAACAATATCGGTATTAATTTTATTAATAACACAATAGGCGAAGGTTTTGGATATGGAGGTTCAACACCACAAGGTAATATCATAGGTAATGGTTTTATTGATAATATGATAGGTGAGTATTTCTATAACAACTCTATTCCAGATAATTTTGATAATAATATCATAGGAAATTATTTCCAGTGGAATGTCATTAACACAAATGTTAATACGGTTGATTTTACAACTTACTATGGAGTTATTCAAGCAGTCACATATGTCTCAACAGGGACTGGTGCAACTGATAATACATATACCGCATTAACAGGTACTACAACCGGCACTGGCGTTAACGCATCTTTTGATATTGTAGTTTCAGGAGGAACTGTTACTGGTGTTACTATAAACACTTATGGTAAATTATATCAAACAGGTGATACGATAACAATACTTGGAACACAAATAGGAGGTATCGACCCTGATGATAATATCGTATTTACTGTTACGGAAGTTACCGAAACTCCACCAGTATATGAACCCTTTACCTGTTATATTTTTGAAAGACAGGGTGGAGTTAAAAGGTTGTCATATTATGATGCTTCAGATGTCTTACAAATTAGTACTTTAAATAACAATTAAAAAATTTAAAAAATGAGAATCTGTATATTATGTGAAGAAAGCAAAGTTCTTCAAGCAAGAGAAAAAATGAAAAATGATAATATCTTAAAAATAGATTTATCACCAACAGGAGAATTACCTGCAACTCATAAATTGTGTGTTATGGCGGTTCCTGAAGAAAAGGCAAAAGAACTTATGGACTCAGCCGAACTAACAATAATTGAGGCAATGAACCCAAAAGAATTTTTGGAAAAACACAGCCTAAAGAAAATTGGAAAATACGGAAACCTATAAGATAAAAAAAAAGTTTATCACAAAAGATGAAGTAAACCAAATAGTAAATTGGATCGATTCTGTTAATCATAGTGGTAATGATAGTAATCATCACCTAACAGAATTATCCAAAACACTTAATGGTAAATCTTATATGTTTGATATTTCTAACACTCCTTTAACAAATTATATCACAAAATTCCAATCAATATCTGATGTATCAAAAGAGGCGTTACCCTCTTTTATTTTTAATATAATTGATAGAATATCTAAGGAATTTAATTTTCCAAAAGACAATGTTTTTTTACAGTCGGTTGATATGAATAAAGGGGGAAAAATAGATCCCCATTATGATGCGTCAATTGATGGATATGTTAATTACAAATGTAACATAAGTGTATTATCGGAAGATTATGAATTATTTTTAGATAAAGAGTCAATTAAAATTCAAGAAACTGATTTATATGGATTCGAGGCTTCATTATATAAACATTGGACAAATGAATTTAATTCAAGAAGAGTATTTTTAAGTTTTGGGTTTATATTACCTTATGAGATTTTAAATAGAACTAAAAATGACCCAAGAGTTAGACTAAGTAAAAGAATTGAAAAATATTTTCAAAATTAAAATACATAAAAATAATTTGATTTTTAGATAAAGTTTCTATATTTTTCTGATAAAAAGATATGGAAAACAAGTTTGTAACACAAGAAGAAATGGACGAAATAAAGTCCGTTCAAAAGGATTATGAAAAGGTCTCTAAAGATTTGGGTGGTATTGAACTCCACAAAATTGCTTTGGAAGAACAAAAACAAGGATTAATTAATTTCATCAACCAAATTAGAGAAAAAGAAATGGATTTGGGTAAAAGATTGAATGAAAAGTATGGTGAAGTTTCTATTAATCCTTTAACAGGCGAAATAATTCCCGCAGATGTTAAAAAATAAGTATTCTATCTTTCATTTGGAGGGTGGTTTGGGTAAGCACATTGCCGCGACTGCGGTTGCTCGATGTATAAAAAACACTCATCCTGATCGAGAACTAATTATTGTTTGTGCATATCCAGAAATTTTTATTAATTTGGATTTTGTTCATAGGGTATTTAGAATTGGGACAACACCTTATTTTTATCAAGACTATGTTCTTGATAGGGATAGTTTGTTGTTTAAACACGAACCTTATTTTACAACAGAACATATACATAAACAATTGTCATTGATTGAAAACTGGTGTAAACTTTATAACTTAAATTATAATGGTGAAAAACCTGAGTTGGTTTTTAATTTCAGACAAAAACAATTTGGTTATAGAAAATGGAGTAGACAAAAACCCATTATGGTTTTACAATCTAATGGTGGTCCTTTAAAAGAAAGTAGATTTCCTTATTCTTGGAGTCGTGATATGCCTCCTTATGTTGTTGAGGGATTGATCAATCATTATAAAAATGATTATCATATTCTGCATGTTTGTAATGATCAGGCTTTTACTTATGATGGTTCTGAACCAGTAAAAGAACAAATGTTAAATATGGAAATATTATCAATTCTACTCTCTTCAAATAAAAGGGTGTTAATTGATTCCTGCTTACAACACGCATCCGCAGCCTTAGGTCTTAAGTCTACGGTTCTTTGGGTTGGAACAGACCCCAAAGTATTCGGTTATGATCTTCACGATAATATTAAATGTAAGGATTTGGGAGATTTCAAATTACCTGATAGTTACCTATTTAATTTCTCATTCAATGGAGAGTTATATGAATGTCCTTCAATTGATGGAGATCTTTTTGATTTAGATAGAATTATAGATAGTATAGACCACAATGGTTAAGAAAGTTTTTTTCCAAAGTTCATTACCAAGAGCGGGATCGACCCTTCTTCAAAATATCTTGGGACATGACCCAAGATTTTATGTTACACCAACATCTGGTGTTCTTGAGTTATTATATGGTGCAAGAGGTAACTTCACCAATTCCCCCGAATTCAAAGCACAAGATCAAGAACTAATGAAAGAAGCTTTTGCTAGTTTTTGTCGAGAAGGAATGTTAGGTTATTTTAATTCACTAACAGATAAACCCTATGTGGTTGACAAAAGTCGTGGTTGGGGAGTTCATTACAATTTTTTAAACTATTTTTATTCAGACCCAAAAATTGTTTGTTTGGTTAGAGATCTAAGATCGATTTATTCTTCGATGGAAAAGAAATTCAGAGAAAACCAACATCTTGACAATACAATAGTTGATCACTCTCAAATGAAAGGAACCACAACAGAAAAAAGAATAGATATTTGGGCAAACTCCCAACCAATCGGATTGGCAATAGAAAGACTTTACCAAGTTTTCAAAGAAAGAAATAATGATAAAATTTTATTTGTGAGGTATGAAGATTTAATAAGTGATTCACAAAATCAAATGAATAGAATTTATAATCATTTTGGAATAGATAGTTACACTCACAATTTTGAAAATATAACACAAATTACAAAAGAAGATGATTCTGTATATGGAATATACGGAGATCATAAAATTAAAAATAAAATTGAGGTGTTAGAAGATGATTCCGAATTAATTCTTGGAAAGAATGTTTGTGATTGGATAAAAAACAATTACAGATGGTATTATGAAATTTTTCAATACCAATAACTTAATTGACATTAACCAATAAGATTTTTATATTTATTTATTAGTTAAGGTAAATGTCGACAAACGCTCGGCAGCTAATACACCAAATTTAAAATATAATGATACCACAAGAAGAAATTAAATCATTTCTCGAGGGAAATGATGATGAAAAGTATATCGTCTCAATTGAGTTCGATTATCAATCCGATCTAATTTACAAAATCAAAGAAATACCAGGTCAAGGTAAAGTTATTCAATCCGACAACTTTATTCCTTTTGCTTGGGTTGGAGATCTCAGACAATTTAATTTTTATGGGTCCTCAAAAGCGTTACAAAAACAAAACATAACAAAATACGGAATCGTGATTGAAAAGTTGCGAACCGATGATAATGAAAGACTTGAGAATGGACTTAACTATATGGTTAAGTCCCTCAAGGGTTATCGATCACTTATTCAATTTTTTAGAGATGGTGGTCTTGATCCTTATGGTGAGGGAACAAGAGACAGTGTTTTGATTCTCCCTCCAGTTGAACAGTATCTTATCCAAAAAGAAAAAAGGCTTTTCAAAGGATATGATGAATACAATGATATTACTCGATTTGTATTTGACTTAGAGACCACTTCATTAGAACCAAAGGATGGAACAATCTTCCTAATCGGTATGAAGACCAACAAGGGGTTTATGAAGGTCATACGCTGCACCAATGAAGAAGAAGAGAGACAAGGTATCATAGAATTTTTCAGGACAATAGATGAACTTAAACCATCAATTATTTGTGGACACAATGTATTCAACTTTGACTTCCATTGGATATTTGAAAGGTCAAGAATATTAGGTTTGGATATTAAAAAAGTGTGTCGAGCTTTAAATCCAAATCACACAATTAAACAATCTGAAAGTTTATTGAAACTTGCAAATGAAGTTGAGAAATTTATACAAACTTCCATTTGGGGTTACAATATTATCGACACTTTACACTCTGTTAGAAGGGCTCAAGCGATTAACTCAAATATTAAATCTGCGGGTCTTAAATATATTACCCAATATATCGAGGCTGAAGCTCCTGATCGTGTATATATCGAACACGATAGTATTGGTGATCTATATGATAAAAATGAAGACTATTGGTTAAACATTAAGAATGGAAAATACAAAAAAGCTGACGATCCAAAACTTGAAGACTTGGATAAAAAATTTCCTGACACATATATCAAAATTACTGGACTACAGGTAGTAGAAAGATATCTTGAGGATGACTTGGACGAAACATTAATTGTGGATGAAGAGTTCAATCAAGGGTCATTTCTTCTTGCGTCTTTGATTCCCACAACATATCAAAGGGTATCTACTATGGGAACTGCAACTCTTTGGGAAATGCAAATGAGAGCTTGGAGTTATAAACATAAGTTGGCAATACCCGCAAAACAGAGCAAGGCTGAGTTTGTAGGGGGACTTTCTCGATTACTCAAAGTTGGATACTCTAAGAATGTATTGAAGCTTGACTACTCTTCTCTTTATCCATCTATTCAACTTGTTCACGATGTATTTCCTGATTGTGATATTACAGGGGCAATGAAAGGAATGTTATCATATTTCAGAACTTCAAGGATTTTATATAAAAACTTGGCGAGCGAATTTGAGAAGTCAGATCCAAAAAAATCTAAATCATACGATCGTAAACAGTTACCCATTAAGATTTTCATCAATTCTATGTTTGGTGCGTTGTCTGCGCCTCAAGTTTTTCATTGGGGTGATATGGATAAGGGTGAACAGATTACAACAACGGGTCGACAATACCTTAGGATGATGATCAAATTTTTTATGAAAAAAGGGTATACTGCGTTGGTAATGGATACTGATGGGGTCAATTTTAGTTGTCCTGCGGATGCTGAGGATCGTGAATATATTGGTAAAGGATTGAATTGGAAAGTTAAAGTCGGAAAAGTCTATAAAGGTTGTGAAGCGGATGTTGCAGAATTTAATGACATTTTTATGAGAGGAGAAATGGCTCTTGATACTGACGGAACTTGGCCAGCGTGTATAAACCTTGCTCGTAAGAACTATGCGGTAATGGACGCAAAAGGTAAAATTAAACTTACTGGTAATACAATTAAGTCCAAGAAAATGCCTCTTTATATTGAGGTGTTTTTAGATGAGGCGATCAAAATGTTATTAGAAGGAAAAGGTCAGGAGTTTATAGAATATTATTATGAGTATGTAACCAAAATATTTGAAAAAAGAATTCCACTTCTTCAAATCGCTTCCCGAGCTAAGGTTAAGTTAACAATAGATGATTATATCAAAAGGAGCAAACAAACAACAAAGGCGGGAAATTTGATGTCTCGTCAAGCACATATGGAACTTGCAATAAAAGAATCTATGTCCGTAAATCTTGGTGATGTAATTTACTATGTGAATAATGGAACAAAAGCTTCTCACGGAGATGTTCAGAAAAAGGGGGATCAAGTAATTTTAAATTGTTATAGAATAGATGACAAGGAGTTGGGTAGTAATCCTGATATGACTGGTGAATATAATGTCCCCCGAGCAATATCAACATTCAATAAAAGAATTGAGCCCTTATTAGTTGTGTTTGGTGAAGAGGTTAGAAAAGGTTTGTTGGTCACAGATCCTTCTAAAAGAGAATTCTATACAAAAGGACAATCTGAACTTATAAATGGTGTCCCATTTGAAGATGGTGATCAAGATAAATTAGATGATGTTTTGAATCTATCTGATGATGAAGTTAAATATTGGGAAAGAGTTAATATGAACCCCGAATATATGTATGAATTGGCAAATGAGGGTTGGGTAGAATATGTTTAATGCATCTTAATTCCATCACTACTTACAATATACCAAGTATCAAAAGCATATATAAGTTCTATTGCAGATCCACTATGTAATTCTATTTCATCAAAATCTTCATCTATTTTACCATTGTCAGGGATAATCAAAACGGTAGTCATAGCCTTTATGGTTATGTGTTCTGAATGAAACGAACTTAGTTTTACTTTGCAATGTTCGATGTTTTTGATAACCAAAAAACTTTCACAACCAGTTTCATATATGGGGTCTGAAATTGTTACTTGTTCAGAACATTTGATTGTGTTTCCCCTAAATGATTTTAAAATGGGTAAACTTTTTATTATTGACATATTAAATTACATAAATTTGGCGAGGTAGTGCTCTAAATTTAAGTGCTTTATTTAAATTTTCAGCAATTAATGCCTCTTTTTCCATTTGTTTTTCAGGTCTCATCCTTTCGAGTCTTAATTTGAGCTCTTCTTCCAATTTGGATTTTTCATCTTTAGCTTCTGTTGCTAAACTTTGATAGTCCATTGTAAGTTCACTATCGGGAGTTTTCAAATTACCTGAGTATTTTCCCCTTACTCTTGATAAGGTTTCTTTAACATACGCAATAAAATATCTACGAACCCATTGTTGTGCAGGATTATTAAGTTCATCCCAAGTTATAGAGTCCAAAGGAACATCTGATGGTAGTTTAATGATGTCAGGATTGGCCTTTAGACATTTATCACGATCTTCAGGACCAACATCATAATACCAATACCATACTTTTCCTTTCATTAAATTTGAATTACCAAAGTCAAATTTACCTCCTGGTACATTCATCAAGTGTAAAGCTTTCTTTCCATCAGGAAGTGCGGTAACTCTGTAAGTTAAATCACCGGCAATGATTCTTCTCTGAATATTAACTTCTTGAAGTCTCAATAACATATCAAATGCTGGCATCAGGGTGTAACTACCAGTGTATCCCATTTGAGCGAATCCACCAGGTCCACCTAATCCCGCGCCACCAAATCCTCCAAAAGTCCAAGGATCCCATAACATATTGTTAAGTTCAGGCGCGGTATACCACATTATTTCATTAATTTCCCTGTTTGCGGGTATTTCGTAGATTTGTTGGCCTTTTACAAGTTCAATATAATCTTTATTTAAAACCCAATCCCCACCAGCTTGTAAACCAACAATTTTGGAATAAGCGTATGTGTATCTTGTTTGGTAATCTAAACTTCTTGTTGTAAATGCTCTTGTTAAAGATTGGGTGTCCAAATTTAAATCATACAATGATGTCCATTGTGATTCAATCAACCAATCTTGTACATATTGAGAATAGTCACCAATAGCAAAATCCAAAAGAGAGTCCATCATTTCATCCTCAATTTCAATACCTCTTAGAGGCGCTCCCAATAAGTGTCTTATTTTTGTATATAGTTTGGATCTACCGGGTTCTGAGATTACTGACATTAGATTTGTTTATCTATAAATATATTGATAAATCAAATCATTGAGTTAATCTTGGACATTATTTCCTCAACAATATCACCATTATTTAGGTTATCACCCATAACCTGATTAATAATTTGTTTCTTATGTGATAAGATATCATAAATTGCCCCCTCCACTGTATTCTCAAAAATGGGATAATAAACTAATACATTATTTTTTTGCCCATATCTGTAAGCCCTATCTTCGGCCTGAGCATGATCTGAAGGAACAAAAGAAAGATCATTCATAACAATTACCTCACCAGCGGTGAGAGTAATACCAACACCTGCAGCTTTTAGATTACCAACAAATACTTTAATTTTATCATTATTCTGAAACTCATCAATTGCGTGTTGTCTTGCTATTTTGGAACAACTTCCATCCAAATAAACCGCCTTTTTTCCAAAGTGACTATGAATTCTGTGAAGAGTATCTGTAAAGTTTGTGAACACAATAACTTTCTTATCTTGTTCTAAAATGTTCTCACAAAGTTCTATTGTTGATTCAACTTTCTCATTTGCGATTACTTGTCTAACTTTCATCAGTTTTGAAAATTGAATTGTTAGTGATGATGATTCATCTCTTTTATTTCGATACCAATCAAAGTATTCACCCATTAGTTCTTCATATTCTTTTGACTTAAGTTTTAGATAAACAGGTGTAATGATTTTTTCAGGAAGATCCAAAACATTTTCCTTTAAACGACGAAGTATTTGAAGTGAGGTTCTTTCTCTTAATTCATCTAAGTTTGTTGCACCATTTGTATTCCAAATCTTTTTGTTACCACCAACTCTGAATTGGTATCCCCCACAATATCGTATAACATATGCTTGCCAATTTAGTGACACAGGACTATCTACCAATCTTAATAAATTGTAATAATCAATTGGTCTTGAAGTTATTGGTGTTCCAGTTAAAAGCCAAAGTCTATCAACATTCTTAACAAAATCATTTACCAACTTTGTTCTGATCGCTTGAGAATTTTTAATATAATGACACTCATCCAAAATAACCAAATCAAATTTTGATTTTAAAAGAATAGATTCTT
>Ga0315902_10003232_pt1 | contig 24567 bp, 21 predicted proteins | sample LakEriMetagenome_9_FD_203523 | JGI IMG/M metagenome (GOLD analysis project Ga0315902, IMG submission 203523) | Freshwater fungal communities from buoy surface, Lake Erie, Ohio, United States - Buoy 12 MA117 | ecosystem: Environmental > Aquatic > Freshwater > Lake > Lake biofilm | place: USA... | reverse complement strand
CTCATTTAAAGGGTCGATCCAAGAATACATTTCTTTTTCAACAATATCGGTGTGTGTGCCGACGCTATCTACAAAAAGTGAAGTAGGTTCAACGATGGGTAGGTTTATTTTTTCGTAAGCATAAAGATTTAATACTTCACGTATTTTGTCTTCGACAAAATGCCAAAGCGGTGTCTTATCCGGTAAGACATCATAGAAACCTTTAATGCTTTGACATTTTTTACTCATAACCGTTATTTTAACTTTGAATAGTGCGATTCCACATAGTCCATCACAATCGCTTTAAATTCATGCGCAATGGTGTCGCCCTTTAAGGTGACGGTCTTTTCACCATCCACAAATACTGGAGCGACTGGTATTTCCCCCGTACCGGGAAGACTGATCCCAATATTGGCGAGTTTTGATTCGCCAGGACCGTTGACCACACAGCCCATGACCGCGACTGACATAGCTTCAACACCTGGAAATTGATCTTTCCATTGCGGCATCGATTCGCGTAAAAAAGTTTGAATTTCTAAAGCTAATTCCTGAAAATAAGTCGAAGTCGTTCGACCACAACCAGGACATGCAGTGACTAAGGGTGTAAAAGATCGAATGCCCATGGTTTGTAAAATCTCTTGGGCGACCACCACTTCATTGGTGCGAGATTCATCAGGTGTAGGCGTTAAAGATACACGAATGGTGTCCCCAATCCCTTGTTGTAAAAGAATAGCTAAAGCTGCCGTGGAGGCCACAATCCCTTTGGAACCCATGCCAGCTTCGGTTAAACCTAGGTGGAGTGGGTATGAAGTTCTTTTCGCAAGTTCTTGATAAATAGTGATTAAATCTTGAACCACACTCACTTTACACGAGATTACAATTTTGTTCTTTGATAACCCCCAAGAGACGGCTTGTTCTGCCGATTCTAAAGCGGATTGAATTAAAGCTTCCCGCATCAATGCATCGGATGACAATGGATTTTTTAATTTCGCATTCTCATCCATCATGGCGGCCAATTTAACTTGATCTAAACTTCCCCAATTAACGCCAATGCGTACCGGTTTATCATAGGTTTTAGAAATGGCTATCATCGCTTCAAATTGTTCATCACGGCGACTGCCTTTACCTACATTGCCAGGATTAATGCGATATTTGGCGAGGCGTTTTGCACACTCTGGATATGCCTGTAAAAGCTTATGCCCATTAAAATGAAAGTCTCCTACGATGGGGACATGACAATTTCTTTTCTGCAAAGCTTCAATGATATGAGGAATCGCATCGGCAGAAGCTTCGTTATTCACTGTGACTCTGACAATTTCAGAACCCGCTTTCCATAAGTCAAAAACTTGCTCAGTGGTTTTTTCAACATCCGCGGTATCGGTATTGGTCATCGATTGCACAACAATGGGCGAGCCCCCACCGACAGGCACGGATCCCACCATCACTTGATAAGTCGGTTTTTTAATGATGATTTGATTCATTTTTTATTATATTTTACTTAATTTAATCAATATCTTATTGTGTTAAGTTCATTCTTTTTAGAGATCTCGTGGTCTTATCTTTGACCTGCCCTGCAAGCTGCCCACAGGCCGCATCGATATCATCACCTCGGGTTTTTCGGACGGTCACAATGTAATCTTGGTTCATGAGTAGTTCTTTAAATTTACGAATTTGGTCATTTGATGAACACTTATATCCGTCATTTGGGAACGGATTAAAGGGAATTAAATTAAATTTACATGGCACGTCTTTCACAATCTGAAGTAAAGCTTTTGCATCTTCCACCGAATCATTAATACCATCTAACATGACATATTCAAACGTCACAAAATCCCGCGGTGCTTTTTCTAAATAACGCTGACATCCTGCCATCAATTCTTTTATCGGAAATTTTTTGTTGATCGGCACAATTTCGTCTCTTAATTTATCGTTTGATGCATGAAGCGATACCGCTAGTGCCACAGGACAATCTTCTTTTAAGCGATCCATCGCATTGACTAAACCACTGGTGGATAAAGTGACCCGACGACGACTTAAGCCATAAGCCCTATCATCTAACATCAACTTCATCGCACTCACCACATTGTCATAATTGGCGAGTGGTTCACCCATCCCCATCATGACCACATTGCTGATAATACGTTCCGAATTCGGGAGTACGTTATAACCTTCTTGTTGGCGAATATAATAATTGGCTAACCACAACTGACCAATAATTTCAGCGGTCGTTAAGTTGCGATTGAACCCCTGTCGACCGGTCGAACAAAATGTACACTCAAGCGCACAACCCACTTGAGATGAAATACATAAAGTGCCTCTATCATCTTCTGGAATAAAAACGGTCTCAATCCCATTATTACCACCCACATCGAACAACCACTTGCGTGTGCCATCATCTGAGATGGCGTCACTCATCACACTGGGTAATTGGATGGTGGTTTTATCTTTTAATACATCACGAAATACTTTAGAAATATCTGTCATCACATTGAAATTAATGAGATTTTCTTGATAAATCCAATGCATCAACTGCTTGGCTCGATAGGGTTTTTCACCGAACGTTTCGATAAATGAAACGAGGTGCTCGTAGTCCAAATCGAGCAAGTTAGTCATGATAAAAACTTAGCCGAAGAAGTATTTGATTTCGATTTTTGCGTTGTCGAGTGAGTCCGATCCGTGTACGGCATTCGCATCAATGCTCTCTGCAAAGTCAGCACGAATGGTTCCAGGGGCTGCTTCTTTTGGATTGGTGGCACCCATTAAATCACGGTGTTTTAAAACCGCATTCTCACCTTCTAAAGCTTGAATCATGACAGGACCTGAAATCATAAAACTCACTAAATCTTTAAAGAAAGGACGGTCTTTATGCACCGCATAAAAGCCTTCGGCTTCCGCTTGGGTTAAGAGCGTCATTTTAGCTTTGATAATTTTTAAGCCTGCATTCTCAAAACGTGCATAGATTTGACCGATCACATTTTTTTTCACTGCATCAGGTTTAATGATCGATAAGGTTTGTTCAATTGCCATTGTATAGACTCCGGTAAGATTTAAAAAACGTTGAAAAGACTGATAAAATAACATTTTTAGAAGGTTTAATAAAGAACTAAGCTCATGCAACACATCTATTTAACAACTGCGATGTACCATTTTGTGAGTCTTCCTCACTTTAAAACCTTACGTGAGCCGCTCCTCAATTTCTGCGTATCTCAAAATATCAAAGGCACACTTCTTTTAGCAGATGAAGGCATTAATGGTACTGTTGCAGGCTCTGAAAAATCTATCCTCGAATTACTAGACTTCTTAAAAACGGACCCGCTTTTTGAAGACAACTTCAAGGATCTTGGTCACAAAGAATCCTGGTCAGATAAACACCCCTTCTACCGTATGAAAGTAAAGCTCAAAAAAGAGATTGTGACTTTAGGTGTGCCTGGTGTGTCGCCCACTAAAGTCGTTGGCAAATATGTGAAGCCACAAGACTGGAACGCAATCATTTCGGACCCTGAAGTAGTGTTAATCGATACACGTAATGATTACGAGTACGCAATCGGCACGTTTAAAAATGCGATCAATCCTAGGACCAATACCTTTCGTGAGTTTCCTGAGTTTGTTAAAACACATTTTAACCCTAAGAAGCATAAGAAAGTCGCCATGTTCTGTACCGGTGGTATTCGCTGTGAAAAAGCTTCCTCTTATATGATGAGTGAAGGTTTTGATGAGGTGTATCATTTAGAGGGTGGCATTTTAAAATACCTAGAAGAAGTAAATCCTGAAAATAGTTTATGGCAAGGTGAATGCTTTGTCTTTGATCAAAGGGTTGCGATTAAACATGGACTTGAAGTGGGTGACTATGACCAATGCTACGCTTGTCGCTATCCGTTATCTAAGGATGATACAAAAAGTGATAAATATACTCCTGGGATTTCTTGCCCACATTGCTTTAATACACGCACACCAGAAAAATTAAGAAGTCTTACTGAGCGACAAAAACAAGTGTTACTTGCAAAACAGAGGGGTCAAAATCATCTTGGCTCATAAATTATTTTTCAATAAAATTTTTAGAGAGCATGTCTTTATACAATTCAACATGCTTTTTTACAACCAAATTAATATCAAATTTTTTTGAATAGCACTTACTACGTTTACTCATTTTAATTAATTCTGAATTATGACTCAAAAGATAAATTATTTTTTTTGAAATCTCAAGCGGATTTCGGACGGGAATCAAATATCCATTCAATCTATTCTTTATAACACTTCTGCATCCAGGAATATTTGATGCTATACAAGGAAGACCAGATGCGTTTGCTTCAATAAGAACTTTTGGCACCCCTTCACCATAGTAAGAAGGAAAAACAAAAATTGAACATTTCGACATTAATTCCTCAATATTATCTACAAAACCCAAATATTCAATAATGCCACAATCATGCATTTTTCTAATATATTCTAAATTGATATAACCTGAATCATTTACATTAATTGATCCAGCAACAATAAAAGAAACATCTTTATACCTCGGATTTTTCTTAATTATTAAAGCAGCCTCAATAAAATCTGATATGCCTTTTTCAATAAGCAATCTTGAAGCAAATAAAATTTTTTTATTTTTAAAATTATTTAATCGATTAAATTTCTTATAATCAATTCCTGAGCCGTTGATTATAATTGACCTAACTAAAGGAAAAGCTAAAAAATTTCTAACTACACTCCTATCATGACAAGTCTGAAAAATAAAAAAGCCTTTTTTATTTAAAGCAAATTTATAGATGGGTAATAGAAAAAATAATATAAACTTGTATTTCAGCTTGTTCGAAGAAAAAACTGACCCCAACCCGGCAAAAGAGAACAAGACAGATCTGTGACTAATAATTCGAGTTAAAATACCGCCGAAAATAATAGGCTTAATAGTAATTAAGTGAATAATTGAAGGTTTTATTTTTAGAATTAACAAAAAAAAATTAAAAAATAAAATAATATTTCTATATAAATTTATGCTATTAGACCAAGGCAAATGGTGCAAAGTGAAAGACCTCAAGGCCACGAAATCATTAGGCATATCAAAATTACAGCAAATATGAACTTCATATCCTAAATCCTTCATTTTTATGGCAATGGGCAATCTATGAGATATAAAAAAACTACTACTATTAACTGTAAATAATATTTTTTTATTCATTTTTTATCATAATAATTTTTCTAGATAGATAGCTCAATTTTTTCCTTGTGAGAAATTTTGAATTATTAAGATTTAAAATATAAGTATTTGCACAAAATCTCATTATTTTATTATTAATTTTTGAACCTTGATTTATTAAATCATTAATTTTAGAAGTTAAAATAACATCAGATTTTGAATTGCTTCTTAAAATGGTTCTTTGGTGCAATACGGATTTACTAACTTTTACATTAACTGAAATATGAGAAATTTTTCTATTTGAAAAAAAATTTGATGCCTTCCTAATAAACGACAAAGATAAGGTTGCATTTTTATAAGAGTATAAAGACCAAAAAGCCTGAAAAAAAAATTGATCAATTATAACTATTTCTTCCGGATGCTTGAACATACAAATTCCGTATATAAATATAAAATTAAAATGGCTTTTAATCTGCCTTACAGGATTTTTTAAAAAATTTTTAATAAAATGCGAAATAATAAAAAAAATAAAATTAAAGTCTTTTAAAGCAAAAAAACAATAATACAACTTATAAAATTGTCTATAAATGTAACAAAATTTATCAAGAGATATTAACTTTATAGTTAAATGTTGATATTTATTATCAAACTTCATATATCTGTATAATTTTTCTGCTACAAATGACTTTCCAGAGCATGGCACACCATAAAACTCAACGAATAATGTATTACTGGTCATATTTGCAAATTTCACTCCACAATAGTCTCATGATTTTATCTAGCTGAGCTCTATAATTATTACTGTTGTTTTCGAAATATATAGTTTTTGTAGAAATTGAAATATACCGAGAGTAGTTTTCCCGATACCTTAGTATAATCTCGTTGTCATTTTCCTTGTTTGCTTTATTTCTTTGTCTATTTCGATAAAGTAAATTATCAAGTGAAACCTTTAAAAAAATTGACAAATCTGAATAAAAAATTTTTTTATATAAGTATTTTTCTATTTCTGTAAATATAACAAGAAAGTTAGTTTTTAAATTGGTATTTTTTGGTCCATCCATTCCTTCTATTTGAGATGGCCATCTATCTGATATAACTAAAAAACCGTTTGCTTTATATCTCCTTGCTTCCAAGGACTTAATTATTCGTAGTAACACTAAAACAATAGCTTTTATATGAAAAAATAAGGTATTGTTCATGCCGAAATTTGCTACTTCATTTTTTGTAGCGCGTTTCGTCTTGATAAAAAAAAAGTAAATATTTAATAAATATGGAAAAGGATTTCCTAAATTCATTTTTCGAACGGTAATAATTTCGGAAAATTTATTAGAAATACCTCTAACTAAGGTTGATTTTCCAGAGCCATCTACACCACAAATAGAAACAACAAATCCTTTTTTACAAAAAATTTTTTTATTCTTATAAAAAACCTTGTTTAATAATCTATTTAAAAAGTTAAATATTCTTAAAAAGGGAAGTAATAAAAAAAAGAATCTTAATTTAGAATAATTTTTAAATCTAAAAATGAGGCTAGTAAACGGAGAAGGTATTTCTAAATGCTTACTCTGAAGAAACTTGAGATCTATTTTGCTAAAATTAAAAAATTTTTGGAAATCACTATTGATCTTTTTTTTTCTAATTGAAGACCATTCATTAAGGTATGATCTATATTCTAATTTATAAGTTAATCTTGAGGTTAAACTTGCATTTTTCAATAAATGCCTCATTAAAAAAATAGATGATCTAGCTGGATCATTTAAAATCCAAATTTTATATTTTTTATGAAGAATTTTATTCTTAAAAAATAAGTCGTTAATATCAAAAATAAATTCTTTTAACCACGATTCGCCCGTAATTACTTTTGTATATAGATGAATATGGTAAAATGAATCATTAGAATACTTATAATAATGATGAGTATTTGGATAATCAGCTACTGGATTTTTTAACTTTACCCATAAATCCTGTTTTGCAATTTTATCAAATTTAATAAAATCGTAGCAATTAATGTAAACATCAAGATCTCTGCGACCGCTAAGCGCTTGCCCTATTTCGTGGATATTTTTCCATATAATGTAATCTATACCTTTATGCTCAATTTTTTTTAAAAAATGAATTATTGAATTGTTATAAATCATTTGAAAGATACTTTCTAAGGTATTTTTTAAATCGAACTAATGTTAGCAGCAACCTACTAAAGAGGAAGTCAAAAAGATTGTACTTTTGTATTTTAGCGGACAATACATAATCCAATGACTTAATTTTTTCCTTATTTTCCTTAATAAAATTTTCAAGATTATTAATTTCCTTCCTGGATATTTCATTACAATGTATGCTAATAGTCCAAAATCCAAAAAACATTTTTCGTGGCCTCCACAATTGCTGTGGTATAAATATTATTTTTTCTCTTTCTATTGGTCTATGATACAGGCCATCACTTACTACACCAATTTTGTTTATTTTAAGCGCACGCAGCGTAGTAATGTCTAATCCGTGAGCCGGAGGCATCCAAAAATCAACCTTAACACCATTTTTCTTAAAAATAGACAAGGCTTGAAAAATCATTATTTTTTGCTTGCTTAATGTATGCCCAACAAATTCTGAAAAGTTATTAATTCCAACGATTCCACGATCTGATGGACTCAATATATGCGATAGGCCGTGAGAACCTATAAACCAGCCTTTTTTTTGATGTTTCCTAATTTCTGCCCAGAAAAATTTATTACGCCTTGATCTAATTAATTTTGAATCCTTGTTATTAGGTACAACGCCAAGTAAAGGCTTAATGTCATATTTATAAATTATCTTTTTGAGAAGATTCCACTTATTTAAATCTGTTGTTTCACAAATATCATCAAATCTAATTAAATATATTGCGTGCATTTTTATTCATCGAAAAAATAATTGCAAGAGAAATCCAAAATTGTGGTGCCCAAAACGTACTCACTGTAAATAAGAAAAAAATAGAAGTAAGTAATGAAAGAAAAATAACAAAGTAAATATCATTATATATATTCGAAAATAAAAACTTTAACCGCAATAAAATAAAAAGTGCAATTGGTAGAATACCAAAAATACCAACAGAAGCTAATAAATATAAAAACCAATTTGACGGACTTGAAATTTGTAAAGAAGAAAAATAGCTAATGCCATTTCCAAAAAGAGGTGATTGAATAAAAAAATTTTTAAATAAAAAAAAGGATTCAAATCTTTGTTTAACAGACGTAAATGAGTGTGACAGAATTAATTTATCATGAAAATCAGAAGTTAAATTTTTAACATTTTCTGCTAAGACACTATTTGAAAAAGAATTATATTCAACACCAGGAATACGATAATGACTCGATGATATTAATGCAAGTACGCATAAAATGAATACACAGAAAGATATAAAAATTATTTTAATATTTTTGAAAAATGTCGATGGCTTAAATAAGAAAAAAACAAGAAATTGAAATAAAGCTAAGACGAATCCAACAACACTTATTGTTGTAAAAATTCCTATATATACTAAAACTATAAGGAAGGATTTAATATATGAATTATAATTAGAATTAATTATGTAATATACATAAAAAGGAAGGAAAGTTAAAAGATAAAAAGCCGCCTGACCTGGCTCAGTGCTAAAAGCAAGTGACCTTCTAAAGCCAGCTAATGTAGCCTCTGAGTGATTGTTAAAATACTCTAAACCAATAATACTTAAATTAAGGTGGTTATATATTACAAACTCAAATATAAGAGTAATCACACATAAAATAATGCCTAAAGAAATAAATTTAACAGCATTAAAAAATTCAATTTTTCTAAACAAAGAAACTAATAGAAAATATAAAGCAAATACAAAGATATAAGCTAGCAAATATCCTAATGTTTTTGAGTTAAACCCCAAAAAAAGACTTTGAGCAAGTAAATATATCAGAAAAATAAAAAGTAAAATTTCTTCACGCTCAACACTAAATTCTATATTTATTTTTTTATTATACGAGTATGTAAAAATTACTTTTAATAAAAATAAAAAAAAAGGAAAATAATATATAGGCGCCCAGTGATGAAATCTGAAGGTTGCAGAAAATGATGAGATTGTAAGAAAAAAATTAAGGAATTTTGAATCATGACCTAAATGTTTTAGTTTCATTTTTACCTTATAATATATTAGTTAATATCTAAATTATGAAATAGAAGCTAATCATTATTTAAAAATAAATTTTTTTGGTTTTCCTGAAAAAAAATTTTTTTTTGTCACTTTCTTCCTCGATAAAATTACACGATTTAAACATTCAGCTATGTTTTTGTTATTTACATCATAATGTACTAAGTCTGTCAATCTAAAAAAATCATCATTTATATCAGTATTATTAAATAATTTATATCTAAATACAATAATACCCGAGTGGGCACATTCTTCAATAAGCGTAGATGAACAGGTAGCAATTACAAGACTACAGTTACTAATAAAATAACTAGGGTCAAACGAATTATCGATACTTACATTCTTACAATCATCAACAAGATTATTATAGTAGGCTATTCGTGTTTGGTCAGATGATTCTTGAGGATGAGGTCTTAAAATAAAAGCATAATCTTCAAATTTTTTAATCGATTTAAAAAGCTGTGTATCAATAATTTTTTGGAGTGAGCGTCTATTGAAAAAATCTCCTAGGATTATACCAATTATGTTTTCATTTTTAATAGTTCTTCTATACAACCTCCAATTAATATTTGGATTATCATTTATAATTCTCTTATTAGAATCCCTTAGTAAATTATAATAATCAGAAGATTTATGCTGAAGAAGCACAGAGTGCACGGGGAAAAAACTGTTAGTATTATATATTAGAGTATTCAAGTATATTCTAGATTCAACATTATTAGCAATTGCTACCTCATAAATCATTTTAGTAATTGGAGACATTCCCTCTCTAATAAGAACAATTGAATTGTCTTTATTAATCAATAAAAATGAATCAAAATAAATTTTAAAATAATACACATGTAAAATTATTGATGATCTAATAGATTTATTACAAAATTTAAATCTTAATATTTTATATATCTCTAAAAAATTGCAATTAATTGCAACCTTATACTTAAATAACTTATATTCTAAAAACAAATCAAAATAATTATATGGAAAATATTTATAAAAATTTTCCCTCTGCTTATCTTTGGTAAATACTATAAGAGCCCTCTTATTTAATTTTTTAACTTTTGGAAAACTAATTTTTAAAAAAAAAATTGCGGCAATTAGAAATAAACTATCAAGTATAAAAAAAATATTTTTTATAATTTTTGAAAAAATAAAAAAAAATAAGCTAATTTTTTTTTCGAGAAAATATACATTGAACAAATTATCGCTTAATTTTTGGTAATAAATAGCCCAAATAAAAAAGGATTCATATGACACACCAGTTGTTTTAAAATTTTTAATTATAGAAGCACGAGATTTATAAATCTCCTGATAAAAATTTTTGTTAGAAATATGGTTATTTACTGATTGTAAAAATCCAAGGTCAACGACATAGGTTTTAATTAATTTTTTTAAAAACATATAATAGTCTTTTTCCATCACCTAATAATTTCTTCTCTTTTAACACGTACACTTTAAAGTGACTAAAAATTTTAATAAAATCGTGATGTCTTAAATGCTTGAAGTAATTATTGTGATATGAATCTATGAAAATAGTTTTTGGATTATGTTTTAGTATCATAATTTTCAAAATTCCTATTAATTTATTTTCTGAAATTTCATGAGTAAAATTAAGTAAAAGAATATGATCAAAGTTAGTATCTATAGAATTAAATGAACCAGATATAAATTTAATGTTTTCTTTTCTATTATAAAACTTTGCTGCATTAATTACATTTGCACATCTATCAATACCAATTCTAGTTCTGCAATTTATTCTGCTAATAATTTCTCCAATACCACAGCCTACTTCTACTACAATATCAGAGTTACTAATATTTTTGTTAATGATATCAACTGCACTTTTTTTATACGGGGAACAATAATAAGTTGCCCTAAAATGCCATTTATCAAATTTAAATATTAAAAATAGTAAAAAAAAATATAGCCTTAATCTGAAGCAATTGAACGAAGGCATATTTACGTTCTAATAACCTTAATAATTCTTTTTACGCTATTATGTAATGAAAAATTTTTAATAAAGTGATAATCTTTATTATGCCAATATTCATTTTGAATATATGAACTATAAGTTATAAAAATTTTTTCCGCTAAATCTTTTGCGTCTCCTTTCGTAAAAAAGTTGAAGTGATCTTTTCCTATCTCATGAAAGACCTTAATGTCTGAAGCAATAACTTTTAAACCGCATGCTATAGCTTCTATATTTACATTGCAGAAGCCTTCATTTGAAGATGGGGAAACTAGACAATGAGATTTCTTCATTATTTTGTATACAAGGTTTCTATTTTTAAGGCCAAGAAACTTTATTTCACTATCAAGTTTAAGCTGATTTATTTTTAATATTAATTTATTTTTATATGGTCCGTCGCCAACAATTTTTATACTAAATGGAATTCTATTGTAATTATTATTTATCTTTAGTAGATAAAGCGCGTCAATTAGTGTTTCTAATGATTTTTCCCTAACTAGCCTTCCTACAAATAATAGAGTAAATTTATTGTACTTTTTTTTTACAACAATTTTATCTATTGCCTCTAAATCGACTCCATTATAGTTATGAAATATTTTTGCCTTGTTAATTATATGTATTGTATTAATTAAATTATTTTTTGTAGTTTTTGAATTACATATAATTTTGTTACATTTATTAGCAACAAATTTCAGAATCAATCGTTTCCAATTTTTTTGGATTGTTAGATCATTATGAACAAAATGAATCCAATTAAATTTTAATACATAAGACAATATTAATAAAATTACCGATGTTTTTGTGTGATGGCTTAAAATAGTACAATCATTTTTAAGATATTTTATTAACCTTACAACTGAAATTTTTTCAGAATGTGCCTTGCTATCTTTGCACGTTTTTTTTAAGTATATAGTTTTAAGACTTATATTTATATTTTGATCCAATACTTTTGATTGTTGAACTGGTATTGATGTGAGCGAATAATCGTCAATTATATTTATTATTTTCATCATATCATTATCAATTTAGCCTCTTAAAAGTATCATGGCATGGTGGGCTTGATATAAGCCTCTCAACTTCGTCATTATCTATGTATTTTTTTATTTTATAAAAACACTCGTCTAAATGTACTAAATATTTATTGAGAATTCGCTCATTATGTTTAATGGACATATTTATTATATTAGTTGCTAAGATATTTCTTTTTAACATCTCAATTGAAATAAAGGTTTTAATAAAAAGCCATCCAGGGTGATCAATCTTGTATGTTAACATTGATGGAAGACCGAATACAGAAAGCTTGAGGTTGTGTTTTTTTCCAAGCTCTTTTATCCTTAAAACCATATATTCCCCCTTTGAAGTTACCACCTCCCATGATTTAGTTTTTTCCATAATTTCTAATGTTTTTAAGGCTGCGGCTGGTCCAATTCTTTCAGTCCAGAAAGTACTGCTGATAAAAGTTGTTTGCGCAGCTTCCATCACCTCACTCCGACCAACTATTGCATTAATTGCATAGCCATTTCCCAAAGTTTTTCCAAAAACTGCAATATCAGGTTCTACCTTATATTTCAAATGCAAGCCGCCAAATGTTTCTCTAAAGCCAGAGGTGCATTCATCAAAAATTAATACAATTTTATTTAATGTTGCAATTTTGCGAATTTTTTGTAGGAAGCTATTATTTGGCCTTATATTTCTTGAAACTTCCATTTTTATAACACCAATATTGTTATTTTTAATCAACGATTCTAGTTGTGGAAAATTATTATATTCAAATGGAAATACAGTATTTTTTAGATTTTTTGGAACCCCGTTTGGTTCTAAACCATTTAATAAATGAGACTCAAGATTTTTTGTTGTTTTTATATTTGCAGATAAATACCAATCATGCCAACCATGATATCCACAAAAAGCAACATTATCTTTTCCTGATGCCGCCCGACCTATTCTTATGGCTAAAGCGTTTGCTTCGCCACCAGACCTAGTAAATTTAACTGAACTAGCCCAGGGGTGCATATCAACAAGCTTTTCGGCGAGAAATACTTCTTCAGGGCAATTTAACGTTGACAAGTTACCATTCTTGACAATATTCATTACTGCATTATCTACATACTTATTAGAGTAGCCTAGAATATTTGTTCCAACTCCCATCATCCCAACATCAGCATATTTATTATTGTCTAAATCCCAAACATAAAAATCTTTTGTTTTTATAAAATACGATGGCCAAATATTCGGTACAAACATCTCGCTTCTTTTTGATAGCAACATATTGCCGCCAGGTATTAAAGCTTTTGCCCTTTTCCAAAGTTTTTGACCTTTTCCCATGTAATGTCCCTCATTTCTAGTGATATGCATATTTGATACAAAAAAATTCTTATCATTTTTTTCAAGGTTTAAAATTTCTAGCCAACTAAAATAAATATTCAGAAATGAATTGAAAATTTTCTTTATCATCTGGTAATCTACTAACTCATCAACAGTCCAACGATATTTCGATAAATCAGATTTATGCCTAATGTTAAATTTTTTATACTTTCTACTCCTTAGCATAAAAGGGGTCACATGTTCCCTATCGTAGACTTTTGCAGCTTTACTATTTGAATCTTTAAGAGTACTAAAATCAAAAATTTCAATATCCATTCCATCTGGGAAGGTGGGTGGATAATTATTAGATAAAAAATTCAACCTCTTTGCTAGGAAGATTTTTAGGGCTTCGTCAATTAATTCAGGGTCTGCCAATGGACAATCTGATGTAATGCGTACAATAATTTTAGCGCTAAATTTTTTTGCAGTTAAAAAATATCTTTCTAATACGTCATTTTCTGAACCACGAAAATAAGGTATGTTATTTTTTTTAAGATTCTTAACAAGAATGTTATCTTCGTCTGATGTCGTTGTTGCAACAACGATTTGATCTAAAATTTTAGATTTTTCTAGACGCTTTACCAACAAATTTATTAAAGGGACTTTATTAACTTCCATCATTATCTTGCCTGGAAGTCTTGAAGATGCCATTCTCGCCTGAATTATAGCAACTATCTTCATTTAATTAACCCAAATGTTGTAATTGCATTAAAACTGGTGGCAAAGCCTTTTTTAAATTGCTCAATGGCTAATTCCTTGTCAGATAATTTATTATATATAGATGGAACAGAAAATGACCCTAGGTTTAATTTTTCTACGTTCATTTCCTTAGACTTTTTAATTGCCATAAATATTGACTGGTGGCCCAAATTCAAATTACTCATATCTCTTTCATATGCCCCAATAAAATAATATGCGTCCAACATAGAAACGCCAAATAATGCAGCACCAATAATTTTCTTGTTATTATAAATTGCCGTTGAAAAAGCATAGCCTTTTTTTATCATTTCATATTGTAAATTCCATGTATTATCTGAACGCGTTCGTCTGCCAGAAACATGATGATGTAAATTCTTTATCTCGAGCCAATAATCAATTGTAATATTTTTAGAATCGTAAATAATATATGTTAAATTTTCGTGCTTTCTATTTACAATCGGTTTATAACTTTTCCTGAAACAGGATTTAATTTCACTTAAATCTAACGTTAAGTCAATATCTAAATCATAGGAAACATAGTGATATATAGAGCCTTGTGATAACAATACATTCCAAAATTTATTTAAAGGACTTCCGGAATATAGATTACTAGACACATCAATTCTATAAAAAATATTAGATTTTTTTATATCTAATAATAATATTGCACATTTTTCAATTAAAAATCTATTTTCTAGAGGATTTGTAAAAAAAGGCTCATAAATAGAATAGCCAAAAGTGGTTAATGAAAAACCGTCGTCGTCATATGAGATTGTTAATGGCCAATAACCTATAACCTCGCCCTTACATATAAAAACATAAAGAAAGGATAATGAATTAACATTTTTTTCACTAAAGTAAGAGTTTAAATATTCAAGCCAAAAAAGAGAATATCTAAAAGGTATCTTCTTATTTGAAAAAAAATTTTTATAGGACTTATAGTAGGCAGGTCCTCGCTCGATGCTAAGTGTATAAAATTCAAACTCAAGCCGGGATTTGCAAAATAGTTCATTAATAAACTTAGATAACTCATCTATATTATTCATTTAATTTGTATGATTTTATTTGATTTTATTGAAAAGATTTTGTTACAATGTTTCAAAGAAGATTTATTGTGTGAAATAAATATACATGTTTTTTTATTAAGATAATTGAAGATGTTTTTAAGAATAATTTCTTCATTTTTGTTGTCAATAGCCGAGGTAGCTTCATCAAAAATATATATATCAGCATCTCTCATCAACCCTCTCGCAATTGCTAATCTCTGTCTTTGACCCCCTGATAATTTAATTGCATTTTCCCCAAAATTTTCATAAATACAATTAATAAAATCACAATTACATATCCTTAGTATTTTTTCTGCCTTCTTATTTAATGTTTCTCTTGATTTTGAACCTAAACTCTCGGAACCAAAACATAAATTTTCGAGAATAGATAAGTTATTTATATAAAAACCTTGGGATATAAGTGAAACATTTTTTTTAAAAAGATTAATGTCTCTAAAATTTAACTTTTTATTATCTACAATAATTCTTCCAGACGAAGGCATTAATAAACCAGATATAATATCAATTAATGTGCTCTTCCCTGAACCAGAATCTCCAATAAGACCAATCTTATCCCCAGCATTTATCTGAAAATCAATATCATCTAAAATATTTTTTTTTCCTTCGTAAGCAAATGATAAGGATTCAAATCTAATAAATTTTAAAAATTTAATTTTTTTAGCATTATTCGATAATGGTATCTTAAGGTTAAGATAATAATTTATATCTTTAAGAGAGTCTTTTGTAGTTTGAATATACGTGTATGATAAAAAAATATTTTGAATTAAAGGAAGAATTTTCTGTGCACCAAGAGCTAGAGCGCCAAATATAGGAATTAAATTTATATTGGATTTATTTAATTCCAAATAAATATAAGCAATAGATGCAAAAGCGATGAGTGTAAAAGATTCAACGAAAATTTTTGGTACATTTCCAACAAAACCGCTAAATGCTTGAGCTTTTCTTAATTCAAGATTTGCTTCTGAAAAAATTTTTATTTCTTTTTCTTGCTGTGATGCAATTATTATTTCTCTTATATTAGCAAAACTTTCTTGTATAAACTTAACAATCAGCGACGAATAATTAGATATAAGTTTACTATACCTACCTAGCCTTTTTTTTACTAATAGAACTATGAATGAATAGATTATTGCAAAGATTAAAAAAGAAAATAGAGATATAAATGGGTCAACTAAAAATAACAATACAATTATAAAAAAGATTAGAACTATTGAGCTTACTATAGAAATTAAAGGGGTTATGACCTGATATATTATATTGGTTGTTTTAAAAGTAACTGCATTGATAATGTCGCTACTTTTATGCTGAGTAAAGAATAAATAGTTTTGATAAATTATTTTTTTGTATACATTCGTTGATAAATCATTACCAATAATAAATGCAATTCTGGTTGAGGTGTAAAGCAAAATTGCCTTTAAAATTGCAGCACTTAAGACTGAAGCTATAAAAAAAAATAGAATTAAAAATTTATCAAACTGAAAAATAAATTTTAAGGCTTTTGAAAGGGCTAATGACGATACTGAATACTCGCCCTTGGAAATAATACTAAGAAAAGGAATTATTGCAGAAATACTAATAACTTCTGCTATTGAAGCTATAACTAAAAGGATAAAATTTAAGAAAATTAGTTTTTTATGCTGAGTAGAAATATGACTAAAAAGTATTTTCAGATGTAAAAGTAGGTTATTCACTATAAATTGTATTCAAAATTATTTCATATGCTCAATCTAGAAGCTTGTATGGTTATTATCTCACAAAATTAATAATATAATTTTCGTATAACGATTACCTAAAACTTTTAAACTCATAATTTATTCTTTTGCAAATTTAATAGTATTTATCAAGAAGTATAAATTCAACCTACAAGATTATATTTTTTTAATAATTTTATAATTTTAAGATATTTCTTATTTTGTGTGCTGAGAAACCCTCCTCTCCCGTCACAAACGCCATAAAAAATACTTGGGTTATTAAAATTGTCGACTACAACATCGCCAAAATTCCCAATAAACCCGCCAGAAATCAATCTTATGCCGACTATTTTTTTTTCACCAAAATTATTCAATAAATTTTTTCTCAAATTTTCAAGCGTTGAAAGATATGAAGAAAGATAGTCAGTAATATTTGCTCGCCATAATATACAATTTTTTTTGTATAAAATTTTTATAGCATCATTAGAAATGCCGCCTTTTGAGATATCAATTAAAAGTGTTTTTTCTTTCACATGTGACGCCATTCTGGAAGTAAAACTATCTTTCATCGAACTTGCAATAATTACACAGTCAGATTGAGATAAGCAAGATTTATAGAAAATTATATTAGTAATTTTAGATAAGACAAACTTATGTTTTATTTTGTTAAGCAAATAGCTTTTTAAAATTCCTAAAATTTTAATGTTAGAGTAAGTAAATATATTTGCGCCGGACTCTACTAATTTTAGTGAAAGCTTACAGCCGATATTTCCCAAACCAAAGACGAATATTCTTGTTCCAGAAAGCTCAACAAAATGATTACTTACGAAGGCCCAAACTGCATTTACTGTTAAATCATTTGCTTTATACCCAATCAATTTTTCCTTCGGGACGTAGGGAATTATAGATTTACTTAAATTACCATATTCAATTTTTGAGTCCTTAGAATTAAATTTAATTTTGTAATCCTTGAGTATCTGATGATTGGGATTTTTATCAATTGGAATTTTTTTTTCTACATCAACAAAAAAATAATCTACTTTTGATGATAATAACGTTGAAAGAATGATTGCTACAGTTTGATCAAATACAATTGCACCAAAAATTAAAAAGTTGTCATAAATTCTTACAGGTGTAGGGTATGGAGTTAGAATTTTCTCATCAGTTATAGTTGTGCCTAACATAAACCCAATTTTTTTTTCTGGATTTAACTTTTTAAGCTCAGATATTTTGTTTAAATTTGAATTTAATTTACTAATAAGATCAGATATATTTTTTTTATAAGGCGAATCCATATTTCAGCAAAAAAACTCTAGGCTAATAGGAGTATCAGATGCTACATTTACTTTTAACTTTCTTCCAATGATTAATTGTAGAAATTTGGGATGAAGCCCTATACCTGGAGATTTAATCACTATGTCTCTATAATTTAGAATATGGCCCTTTTCTAAATTCTCACTAAAAAATAAACTTCTCCTAAGATTCAATGCTGTGTTTATTTCAACTTTATTTTGATTCAAACCATGATCTTTTGATGCATCACTTACATTTTTCAAGCTTGATGATAATAATGTCATCTCATGAGGCAAAATTGAAAAGCTATGATCTGGACCATCCAAATTCTTATCGAGTGTAAAGTGTTTTTCAATTACACTTCCTCCGAAAGCAATAGAACTAAGTGCAACATCTATACCAATTGTATGATCAGAAAATCCTGATAGGACCTCAAATACAGTTTTAATTTTCTTAATTCTTGGAAGATTAGCAATACTAGCTGGACATGGATAAGAAGATACACAATGAAGAACAATTAAATTTGGGTTATTATTTTCAAGAACTATATTTATAGCGTCTTCTATTTCTGATAATGAGGCCATTCCAGTTGATAAAATAATTGGTTTTAAAGTTTTAGAGGCCATATCAATCAATGGATAGTTAACGATATCCATTGATGAAATCTTAAATGCTGGCATATTTAGTGAGTTTAATAGCTCAAATGACTGAATATCAAAAGGTGTAGAAAAAAAAGTAATCCCAATTTTTTTTGCATAATTAATTAATTTAACCAAATCTTTTTCAGAAAATATTATTCTATCCAAGAAACTTGGTAAGCTTTCTTGGGTATCAACTAAATCTTCATAATACCTAGCAGTTCTTGTTTTATTAGAAATGCGTCCTGGAATGTATGTCTGAAATTTAACTGCATTAGCGCCTGATAACTTTGCCTGTTTAATTAACTCTAATGCTAAATTTATATCACCATTATGATTTAGACCGGCCTCAGCAATAAGATAAGGATAGGACCCATCACTAATTTCCTGATTATCAATTTTTATTATAGTAGAAGGCTTACACCTAATTGGTTTTAAATTGACACTACTTATCTTACTTTTTGTGAGTTCATTAGCTAAATCTATTGATTTAGCAGTAAGAATCTGCAAATCTGAATATTCAAATTCAGCCAAAGCGCCATGTCTATAAAGATTGGGAATGCTATCAAGCCTAGAAGTGAGCTTGTTTAATTTTTCCTCATATCCTATTTCAATGCCGGGATATACAAATCCTGCATCGATAACATGCGTTTTTATTATATCGTTTTTACTTAATAAATTAAGAGTAAATAGATTATTTAAAACTTTATTAATGAGACTGTCTTCATCTATTTGGGAAATTTCATCTCCATTAGTATATGCAACCTCACAGCTAAGAATTGTAGATTTGTTCGGAATGCTTAAATCAGAAAAGCTGTTTTGATTAGTCACTCTATGAAAAATCAAGTCTGATGAATCAAAATATAACCAATCATAGTTATTTGGAAGTGATATTAATCTATCAACTAAGATGGAAACAATTTTTATAGATCGATACCATAAATCTGTTTTGAATCCAAGAATTTCTCCTAAAGTAGTAATAGGAATAGTTGATATAATTGTTGATGATGTGCTATCAATATAACTATTATCATTAAAGAAAATTCTGCAAATAATATTGTTATTTTGATTTATATTACTAAAGCTTACCTTGGAAAACTCAACATCATAATTAATAGAGCCTCCAAGGGAAATAATCTTTTTTTCTAATTCATATGACAGCGTTCCACACCCACCTTTTAGGACGCCTGCCCACTTATTTTTTCCTGAATGAAAAGGTAAGCTTTTTTTTCTTATTTCAACCCTTCTAGGAGCAAACTTAGCGGAGAGTTTTTTTGGATCTATTCCCCACAGTTTTTTTGGATATTTACTAAAAAATACATCACTTAAAAAGTCTCCAGATAAAATCTTTACATATTCATAATAATTTTTTGCCAATGAGATTTTATTTAAATCCCTTTCTTTTAACTGTCTCTTAATTAATTTAACTTCATCTTTTGTAAACTGTTTATTAATAATTTCTTCTGATAAAGGGTATTCATAAATTTTATTATTTTTAAAATTTGCCCCATATAGATGAGGAGTCAAGATTTTGTCTCCCAAAAGCTCCATCCAGTATTTCTTGATATCATCATTGTTGCTGTGGTACAAATGAGGCCCACAGTCAAAACCAATACCATCTATTATTTCTGTTCTAGCAAGACCGCCAGGTATACTGTTTTTCTCAAAAATTGATACGGTTTTACCTTTTTTTAATAGCTCATAGGCTAGTGTTAACCCACTTACACCTGCACCGATGACTATAAAATCAGCCTTATTTTTTACCAAGCTGTCATACCCCCGTCAACATTAATATTCTGACCGGTTAAATAATTATTACTTGTATAAGCAAGAAAACTAATAATCGATACAATTTCTTCAACATTAGCCATTCTTCCTAACGGAACCTTTTGTGAATATTTATTATTAAAAATTGGTGGATGATTATTAAAAATACCTCCAGGTGAAACTGCATTTACAATAATATTTTTATTAGCTAGATGAACTGAAAAATATTTTGTTAGCGAAATTATTGCGGATTTAGATGCAGAGTAAACTTCAGAATTTTTTCTATTCAAATCATCATATATATTTGGATCTGAACTTATTGATCCATAAATTGAACCAACATTAATTATTTTACAAAAAGTTTGATTATATTTGATGTTTAAAATTAATTTTTGGATGATATTAAAAGGACCGTAAACATTCACTTCTAAAACAGACATAAAATCAGATTTTTTTCTTTTAGTGAAATCATCAAATATAGCGCATGAGGCATTATTGATAATTGAGTCAAAAACAAAACTAGACTTTAAATTCTTAAAAAAGCTATCGACTTGATCAGATGAAGTGATATCACACTGAGAGTAATAATAGTTATTTGCCTCAAAAGTTGCTGATTCATGAATATCTATTCCGAAAACTGAATTCGTTTCATCATTTGAAAAAAAATTAATCAAATTAGATCCAAGGTTTCCATTTGCTCCTGTTATTAGTATGTTCATACTATATAACCTTTTCAAATACTAATGTCATCATGCTTCCAGGAAAAGCAAACGATGCTTCAAATGATTTTTTTGTAATTGATTCCAAAAAAAAATTTTTATCAATTTTCCAATTTGCATATGGCGTATTAAAATATTGGTGGCTCAAATGTTTAAGAACAAGTCCATATTTAGATAACAAAATGCTTAGTGACGCTGGAGTAAAGTTGTGAATATGTTCAGGGCATATTATTTGACTCCATTTTTCTTTTTGAATTGTTGCTGCAACAGATGAAAAATCAGGAGTCGCAGTAATAAAAAAAACACCGTTTCTCTTCAGTTTAGACAAAACTGATCTTAGTACGTCTTCAGTGTATGGAATATGCTCAATAACTCCCCTCATAACAATAAGATCAAATTTCTTTCTTATTGACTTAATATCATCTAAAATTTTTATACTTTTTTTATTTAACATTACATAATTTCGATGATAGGAATTAATTTCAAAGCCGAACTTTTTCCAATTACTAGGCATCAAATCTAAAAAATCACCTGACGAGCAACCATAATCAAAGACAGAAATTTCTTTTTTTGTTATAAATGGAGTCAGCTCATTAATATCATGACGATATTGTTCCAATCTCAATCTTCTGTCTTTTGAATTAATTTCATCCGTATAATCCAAAGCATAGTCTTCGTCATAAATTCTACTTATCTGATTATTACTGTAAGCCCTATCATAAAAGCCATGGCCACAATTATTACATTTATAAATATTATTATTTTTATTAAAGTAATCTTTGACCCTAAAATAAAAATAGGAATCACCCATACATATTGGACATTTTAATTTAATTTTTTTTGTCATTTAGAGTACATTCTATTTCATTTACGAAATTTATTTGCACCATCTTCAATTAATCTCTAGAGTTTATAAAAAGCACTAAAATTTAGAAAAATATTTTAAATAATATTATTTATCTAAATTTCTCGTAACGTAAAAAAAATACATATGTAAAAAGATAAAAAATTAAAATGACAATATAAACTAATGAAATATTTAAGATAGATTTATTAGGAATTAATTGAACAGTAAATATAGGCATTAGCCAAAAAAAAGCCATTAAAGGCGCTACAAATATATTTGCATATTTTTTAATTTTTTTTTGGCGTTTCAAAATATAGAATAGTTTTGAATGCAAATGCAACTGGTCGGCTTCAAATATATTTTTTTTTCTAACTAATCTTCTGGTAATAGTAAATATTACTTCTATTATAGGATAAATCAAAAGTAATGGTGCATTATACGGTGGTAAATCAGAATGACGACCAAATAAAATAATTGTGAGCATTCCTAAAATTAATCCTAAGCCGTAGGCTCCTAAATCACCTAAGAAAATTTTCCCAAAAAAATAATTTAAAATTAAAAATGGAATTAAAGGGATTATTATTAATAGAATAACTCTTTCCATTAAAATGTCATCTTTGATATAGCTTAAATAAAAAAGACCAACTAAAATTACCAAGGCTGCCGAGGCACACAGCCCATTCGCGCCATCGATAAGATTCATACCGTTTGAAAGAGTTGCTAAGCAAATAATATAAAATAAAATAAGATGGCTATGATTTGAAATAAGGTGGGTTAAATAAGGAATTCCTGATAAATCAGGGAGAGGCCCAGAGTAATTGAATAAAAAAAGCCCGGCTGTCAAAAAAATTGAAGTCAATCGAGTTATTGGTGATACGTTGTGAAATATATCTTCCTTTAGTCCTACTACAAGGACGGGTACCAGAGAAAAAATAATCATTTTTAGCATTAGAATTTCTCTAATATATGGTGCAAAAGCTATGAGATTTATTAAAGAAAAAATTAATACTGCTCCTCCTAGTCTAGGAATATCAGAATCATGAATGCTGTGTGAAGACTTATATTTCGGAAATTTAATTTTAAAGGATGTTTTTTTATGCCATAGGAAAATAATCAAGCAATTTAAAATACTATTAAATGCAAATAAAAATAATAAAAAAACTAATGTCATATTTAATACATCTTAATTTACAAATATTTGAGATTTTTCAAAATTACTTCCTAATAAATCTTTATGAGAAAGTAGAATTTTAAAATTTTCAGGCCAATCAATATTAAGAGATGTATCATTCCAAAGTATACATCGCTCACTTTCTACACAATAATAATTGGTAGCTTTGTAAATTACTTCGGAGGTAAGAGATAAAGTTAAGATTCCGGTCGCAAAACCTTCTGGAATCCAAATAAGATTTTTATTATTTCCAGATAAAATCTCAGTAACGTACTTTCCAAAAGTTCTTGATGAAGCCCTTAAATCAACAGCAACTACTTTAACCTCTCCATGTATTGTTCGTAATAATTTTCCTTGAGCGTAAGGAGGAATTTGATAATGAAGACCTCGCAAAACACCTTGGTATGATTTTGACTGATTTTCTTGCACAAAATTAACTTTAGATGAAATTATTTTCTGAAATTCTTCCTGTCTAAAAATTTCACAAAAAAATCCTCGTGGATCTTCATAAACTTTAGGCTTTAAAAGTATTATATCGGAAATGCTTAAAGGTATTATTTCCATATTGAAATAATACTTTCTTCTAGAATGCAATTTAAGTATTGTCCATATGAGCTTTTAGCGTATTGTTTGGCAATTTTTTCAAGCTGAACTTTATCAATCCAACCCTTACGGTAAGCAATTTCCTCGGGACATCCTATCTTCAAATCCTGACGCCTTTCAATTGCAGCAATAAAAGAACTTGCATCGAGCAGAGATTCATGGGTTCCAGTATCAAACCACGCATATCCACGGCCCATAATTTCTATATGAAGCATATTTTGCTCCAGATAAGAACGATTTAAGTCTGTAATCTCAAGCTCTCCTCGAGAAGACGGCTTCAAATCTTCAGCTATTTTTATAACGTTCTGGTCATAAAAATAAAGTCCTGTAACTGCGTAATTTGATTTTGGATAAATTGGTTTTTCTTCAATAGATATTGCCTTTTTAGACTTATCAAAAGTAACAACTCCGTAACGCTGCGGATCCTTTACATGATAAGCAAATACTGTTGCACCTTTATCTCTTTGCATTGCATTTAA
>Ga0315902_10003231_pt1 | contig 24569 bp, 26 predicted proteins | sample LakEriMetagenome_9_FD_203523 | JGI IMG/M metagenome (GOLD analysis project Ga0315902, IMG submission 203523) | Freshwater fungal communities from buoy surface, Lake Erie, Ohio, United States - Buoy 12 MA117 | ecosystem: Environmental > Aquatic > Freshwater > Lake > Lake biofilm | place: USA... | reverse complement strand
TGCAACATGGAAGCTGTGCCTTTAGAATCTAAGTCCGCAACGATGGCTTCCATGGACCAGTAGCGATATTTGTCTACTACGTTTCTGGTATCACCATTTGCTAGCAACTCTGGATCGTATATTGCAGCTTCCGGGCCAGTAGGTAGATCGCCAACCCAAGGACCCACTCCCCAAGTGGTTTGTTCTGGAACAAAATCAGAATCTTCGTGCACCTAAACTGACCTAATCTTTTGCGCTTGATCCAATTGAATGTTTGCTTTGTTGAAGGAAACAAAGACTGACAAGAACAACACCAAAATTGCCAAGAACAAATAAACCGGCTGCACACCAACCGCATCAACTGCAAGACCTACACCAACTGCAGTCAACATCGGTCCTGCACCCCAAATTGTCGACTCTATTCCAAATACTCGACCGCGCATGTTCTCCGGGATAACTCTTTGAATAACTGTATTCAGCATTGGCATCAGTGGCCCCCAGCTAAATCCAAGAACAGCTCCTGCTGCGAGCATGATCGGCATCGGAGGGATGAAGGACATAACTAGCACCGAAAGTCCGAGTCCAATAAAACCGAATTTCAAGATTGTCGAATAGCTCAAATACTTCTGAAGGGTCTCAAACAGTAACGCTCCTAAAACAGATGCGCCCGCCATTGTTGAAATCAAGATTCCCAGTCCAGTTGCATAGTCCAGCGCGTTGAAATGGGCTGGGAGAATAACCATCTCGGTTGGAAGATAAATCATTGCAAGGGTAAGAACAAAGCTCATACCTATCAACACAGCTGGGGTTTGCGATATCGTCTTGATACCAAGAGCAGTATCGCGAAGCAAGCTTCCAGTTTCAGAGACACCATCACCTCGGTGCTCGACAGTGTTGATTAGCATGGCTGAAATTGAAGATAGCGCGCAAAATACTGCCACAACAATAAACACATCGTATGGACCGATTAGCGCAATGAAGGCAGCGCCAACTGCTGGACCAATTGCAAAGCCAGTTGCAAATACTGCTTCGTGAATTGAGTTTGCGCGCTCCAAAGAAATTCTTGCCGGTCCTGCAATGTCTGGAATAATCGATTTTCTCGCAGTTAAAGCTGCAGGGCTCACAATTGCTCGGGCAGTTGCAAGAACTACCAACAGTACGAATCCAATTTCCACAAAACTGTGAACAACTGGAATCAGCAAAATCGCCAAAGCGGACAGGCCCTCAGAGATAATTGCGCTGACTTTTCTACCAATTCGATCAACGATTGTTCCAAGTATTGGACTCAGGAACAATCCTGGGATTGCCGTTAGTGCGACAACCGCTCCAGCCATTGCAGCAGAACCAGTAATTTCAAGTGCTAACCAGGGAAGCGCAATAAAGACCATGGAGCCTGCAATAACGCTTGTGATGTTAGACAGCTCGACAAAAATGTACGAGGCAATGCCTCGGCTACTAATCAATTTATAAACCTAATTCCTCTAACGAGATAAGTGACAGGTAGCGATAGCCCTTTGCTTCAATAGCCTGTCTGGCACCGGTATTCCTATCAACCACGGTTGCAACCGCCAAGATCTTGCCGCCTGCTTTTTCCAATGCAGCGGCAGCGGTTAGTGGTGATCCCCCAGTCGTTGATGTGTCTTCAATAACAATAAGCGACTTACCTGCTACATCGGGCCCTTCGACCTGACGACCCATGCCGTGAGCCTTAGCTTCTTTGCGAACCACAAAGGCGTCAACTTTTTTACCCATGGCGCTTCCCTGGTGCAGCATTGCGGTTGCCACTGGGTCCGCGCCCATTGTTAGTCCACCAACAGCATCAAAGTTGTCTATTCCTGCATCTTCAAGAAATTCAATCATCAGCTTGCCAATCAGAGGGGCTGCCTCATGGTGCAGCGTTGCTCGTCGAAGATCAACGTAGTAATCGGCTTCAAGTCCGCTAGAAAGGGTAACTTTTCCGTGGACAACAGCTAAGTCCTTGATCAGTTGAACAAGTTTTGCTTTGTCGCTAGCGCTTGAAGTCATAGCTATAAGTTTAAGGAGTGAAGATAGCCACCTGGAACGTGAATTCCATCAGAACCCGTGTTGGAAGGGTATTGGCTTACCTAGAGGCCTCTGGAACCGATGTTTTGGCAATGCAAGAGATCAAATGCAAGCCAGATCAATTTCCATATGCCCCGTTTGAAGAAGCTGGCTACCAAATCACCATGCATGGACTCAATCAATGGAACGGTGTTGCCTTCGCGTCCAAGATTCCTGCAGAGGACATCGAAATAGGTTTCACAGGAATGCCTGGCTTTGGTCCAGAAACCAAAGAAGAAGCTAGGGCAATCGCAGCTACCTTTGATGGAGTTCGGCTGTGGAGTTTGTATGTTCCAAACGGCAGAACATTGGACGACCCTCACTACACTTACAAACTTGAGTGGCTTGATCGTCTCGCTGCGATTACAGCAGAGAGTTTAGAAAATGACCCTTCAACGCCTTTGGCGCTAATGGGGGATTTCAATATCGCACCACTTGATACCGACGTTTGGGACATTAACTTTTTTGCTGGTTCTACTCATGTTTCAGCAGCAGAGCGCCAAGCATTCGAAGCCTTCGAGCAAATTGGTTTGCAAGATGTTGTTCGAAAACTAATCCCAGAAGGATATACCTATTGGGACTACCAGCAACTTCGCTTTCCAAGAAACGAAGGAATGCGAATCGATTTCATTTTAGGTTCAGATTCTTTTGCCGAAAAAGTAACTGCGGCCAAGATTGAACGTGACGAGCGAAAAGGTGAAGGCCCGAGCGATCACGTTCCAGTGGTTGTGGAGATTTCCTAATCCAACGATGTCACAGACACACTCAGGTTTTCCGAGCCTTCTGCGTAATCAACTTTCACCAATGATCCGTCATGAATTGAGCCAGCAAGAATGAGATTTGCAAGCTGATCATCAATTTGCTGCTGCATCAACCTTCTCAACGGTCTCGCTCCATAAATTGGGTCATAGCCTTTATCTGCCAACCAGGCTCGAGCTGCTGGTGTTACCGCAAGTTCTAGTCGCTTTTCACTCAATCGGTGCGTTAGTCGGTCGATGTTCAATTCAACAATTTGGCCCAGCTCTGTTCTATCTAGGGTCTGGAACACAACAATGTCATCGAGTCGATTTAGAAACTCTGGCTTGAAGCTTGCTCTAACAGCAGCAAGAACGGCTTCTTTCTTTTGCGAATCATCAAGCTCAGGGTCAATAAGAAATTGTGATCCTAAGTTTGATGTGAGAATCAAAATCACATTTCTAAAATCTACTGTTCTACCTTGACCGTCAGTTAGTCGACCGTCATCTAGAACCTGCAGTAGAACATCGAAAACCTCTGGGTGTGCTTTTTCTACTTCATCTAACAAAATCACCGAGTATGGACGTCTGCGTACGGCTTCAGTTAGCTGCCCACCTTCTTCGAAGCCAATATATCCAGGAGGTGCACCGATGAGTCTGGAAACTGAATGCTTTTCGGCATACTCGCTCATATCGATTCGAACCATAGATTTCTCATCATCAAACAAGAATGCAGCGAGAGACTTAGCTAACTCGGTTTTACCAACACCTGTTGGACCAAGAAACATAAATGACCCGGTTGGCCGATCAGGATCTGAAATACCCGCTTTGGTTCTTCGCACTGCATCAGACACTGACTTGACGGCCGCTTTTTGACCTATTAGGCGCTTGGCAAGTTCTTGCTCAAGTTTTAAAAGTTTTGCGGACTCGCCAGCAAGTAACCGTCCGGTTGGAATTCCAGTCCATGCGGAAACAACGGCGGCGATGTCCTCTTCAGTCACATGGTCGTTAACCATTCTGACCTTGTCGACATCTCCTGCTACTTCCTCAGCGATGAGCTCCTTTTCGAGTGCTGGAATCTCACCATAGAGAAGCTTGGAGGCTAGTTCGAGATTACCTTCACGCTGAGCCTTGTCAGCTTCGATTCTGAGGGAGTCAAGTTTGGTTTTTAGATCACCAATCTTGTTGAGCTCTTTACGCTCTAGCTCCCAGCGGCTCGTAAGCTCCTTAAGTGAGGCGGATTTCTCGGCTAAATCCTCTCGAAGTTTTGCAAGTCGCTCTTTTGATGCGGCGTCTTTTTCCTTTTGAAGTGCAAGTTCTTCTAGCTTTAGTCGATCAACTTTTCGGCGTAGCTCATCGATCTCTACGGGGGCCGAGTCAATCTCCATGCGCAACCTGGAGGCTGCCTCATCAATTAGATCAATTGCCTTGTCTGGAAGCTGGCGACCTGTGATGTATCGGTTTGAAAGTGTTGCCGCTGCAACCAGAGCGCTGTCAGCAATGGCCACTTTGTGGTGCGCTTCGTAGCGCTCCTTGAGACCTCGCAGAATTGCGACCGTGTCAACAACACTTGGCTCACCAACAAAGACCTGCTGGAATCGGCGCTCCAACGCAGCATCTTTTTCAATTCGTTCGCGGTATTCATCTAAAGTCGTAGCGCCAATGAGACGAAGTTCTCCCCTGGCAAGCATGGGTTTTAGCATGTTCGATGCGTCCATCGAACCATCGCCACCTCCTGCTCCTACAAGGTTGTGAAGCTCATCAACAAAAGTGATGATCTGTCCTTCGGATGCATTTATTTCAGCAAGAACAGCCTTTAGGCGCTCTTCGAATTCACCACGATATTTCGCACCCGCAACCATGGCCGCAAGGTCAAGGGAGATCAGTTGCTTTCCTTTTAGGCTCTCTGGAACGTCGCCAGCAATGATTCTTTGAGCCAGTCCTTCAACAACGGCTGTCTTGCCCACTCCAGGCTCCCCGATAAGGACAGGGTTGTTTTTTGTTCGGCGAGAAAGCACTTGGCTTACGCGGCGTATCTCAGCATCTCGACCTATTACTGGGTCCAACTTTCCAGACTTTGCAATGTCGGTTAGATTTACGCCAAATTTTTCTAGAGCAGATTTCTGTTCTTCTTGTTGTTGGTTCTGGTTCAACGGGACCTCCATAAAACAACTTGGGTAGATCTTGTAGGTCTCTTACCGGCCGCCAGGCTCTCGACGCCCTGCTCGCCCGCGGAGAAGATTCTCGCGCCAGGACGATTGAGCATTTCGTTGGCTAGAGCCTGCTCAAGGTCTCTTACTCTTTTTTTGAGTTCGATGTTTTGGTTTTCTAAGTCAAGGATCCTCTTGATTCCCTCAAGTGAAACTCCCTCTGTTGAAAGCCTTGCGATCTCACGAAGTTGAGCAACGTTTCGCATTGTGTAACGTCTTGATTGGCCGGCCGTTCTTGAGGGGGAAACCAAGCCAAGGCGGTCGTATTGCCTAAGTGTTTGAGGGTGCATCAATGCCAATTCAGCTGCAACAGAAATCACAAACAGTGGTGTGTTTTCATCTAGCTCAGTCATTTCCCACCTCCTTTGGTTACAGTAAGCCAGCTCTAGAAATCAAATCGGAACGAGGGTCTTCTTTTGGCATTTGTTCTTCAAATTCCAAAAGTGCTTTTTTGGCCTTTTCGGACAAATGAGATGGGACTGCAACTTCAACGGTTGCAAGCAAATCTCCACGGTTATTTCCAAGATCGACGCCACGACCCTTGATTCGAAGCACTCGACCATTTGGAATACCTGGATGAATTTTTAACTTCACGGGTTCCCCACCAAGAGTCGGGACACTAATGGTGGCCCCTAGCGCTGCCTCGGTAAAAGTTACTGGGACTGCAACTCGTAAGTTGATTCCATCTCGAACGAAAACCGGATGAGGTTTTACTCGAACTGTCACAATCAGATCTCCGGAAGGTCCTCCGTTTGGAGAAGGTCTTCCTTTGCCACGCAGTTTGATTTTTTGACCGTCGACAACCCCAGCAGGGATCTTGACGTTGAGAGATTCCATCCCCTGAAGGCTTAACTTGATTGTTGCGCCTTTGATTGAATCTATAAAATCAATCGAGGTTCTTGCAGTTAGATCGATTCCAGGTGTGGGGCCAAAATCAAATCCGCCGAAGCCTCCACCAAATCCGCCACCTCGACCACCAAATATATTTGAGAAGACATCTTCAAAGCCACCGCCTGCGCCAGCACCACCTGATGTGAATCTTGCACCAGAACCCATGGCCTTGATTGCGTCATACTCTTTGCGCTGTTCAGCATCAGACAAAACAGAGAACGCTTCGCTAATCTCCTTGAATTTTGCTTCTGCTTTGGCGTCTCCCGGGTTGGAATCCGGATGGTACTGCCTAGCTAGTTTTCGGTAGGTCTTTTTGATATCAGAATCCGAGGCGTCCTTGGCTACGCCAAGAACTTGATAAAAGTCCTTTTCAAACCAGTCTTGGCTCGCCATGACTTATTCCTGCTCCGGAACGAAAACCGAAACCATAGCGGGTCGAATTAGGCGATCATCAATCATGAATCCAGCCTCAATTACCTCGTTAATAGTTGGTTCGGTCACTTCCTTGCTTGGCGTTTGAACGAGAGCGTTATGAATCTCAGGGTCAAACTTCTCTCCCTTTTCAGCAAATTTCTTTAGCCTGAATTTGTCTCCAGCACTTCGAATCTTTGTCACTACCGCCACAAACGGAGACCCCTCAAGGTCGCCATGAGCTTCGGCACGCTCCAAATCATCGAGCGCAGGAAGAAATGAGCGAAGGACTTCTACTATTGCTGAGTTTCTTGCTTGATCCCTATCGCGCTCAACCCTTGCTTTGTAGTTCACAAACTCTGCCTGAAGACGCTGCAAATCAGCAAGAAGCTCTGCTTCTTTACTTATTGGTCCAGTTTCTTCAACTAAGTCAGCTAGCTCAGCATCAAGGGGGTCCGAAGGTGTTTCGGACGCCTCTTGATCTGTTGCTTCGTTCTCAGTTGGCTCTAGATTCTCTTCCGTCATTACTTCTTCTCGTCAGCAGGCTCTTCGTCTACAACTTCAGCATCTACAACATCTTCGCTGGAAGCTTCTGGTTCGGCAGGAGCATCCTCTGAAGTGTTCGCGTAGATTGCTTCACCTAGCTTCTGGGCTGAGGTGGCTAGCTTCTCGTTAGCACTCTTGATCGCATCAATGTCGTCACCGGCAATTGCTGTCTTCAGAGCATCAACGTCAGCCTGGACTTCGGTCTTAACGTCCTCTGGAAGCTTCTCCTCGTTGTCCTTGATTAGCTTTTCGGTCTGGTAAGCCATCTGTTCGGCAGTGTTCTTTAGGTCCTGCTCTTCACGACGTTTCTTGTCTTCAGCGGCATGCTCTTCGGCTTCCTTGACCATGCGCTCGATGTCTTCTTTCGCAAGTGAGGATCCACCAGTGATTGTCATCGACTGCTCTTTACCAGTTCCCTTGTCCTTAGCGGACACGTGAACGATGCCGTTAGCGTCGATGTCAAAGGTGACTTCAACTTGTGGGATTCCACGAGGTGCTGGTGCGATACCGGTTAGTTCAAAGTTTCCAAGAGACTTGTTGTCCCTGGTGAACTCGCGCTCACCTTGGTAAACCTGAATCGAAACCGAAGGCTGATTGTCATCAGCTGTTGTGAAGGTTTCGCTTCGCTTGGTTGGAATCGCAGTGTTGCGCTCGATTAGCTTGGTCATGATTCCACCCTTGGTTTCAATTCCAAGAGAGAGCGGGGTCACGTCGATAAGTAGAACGTCTTTACGTTCACCCTTTAGAACACCGGCCTGGAGTGAAGCACCAACAGCAACAACCTCATCTGGGTTTACTGCTTTGTTTGGTTCTTTTCCTCCGGTTAGCTGCTTTACCAATTCGGTAACCGCTGGCATACGAGTTGATCCACCAACCATCACAACGTGTGCGATGTCAGCAACCTTTACACCCGCTTCCTTGATTACGTCATTGAAAGGCTTCTTGGTGCGCTCTAATAGATCAGCGGTCAGCTGCTCGAACTGGGCACGAGTAATTGTCTCGTCCAAGTTTGCAGGTCCATTTTCAGTTAGAGATAAATAGGGAAGTTGAACATTTGCGGTGGTGGACTGAGAAAGTTCTTTCTTCGCCTGCTCCGCTGCTTCCTTTAGTCGCTGCAAAGCGATCTTGTCTTTAGCAACATCGACACCGGTAGTGTCTTTGAACTTCTTGACCAGGTGGTCAACGATTCTCTGGTCCCAGTCATCTCCACCTAGACGGTTGTCACCGGAAGTTGCACGAACTTGAATGGTTGAGAAGTCATCATCTTTTCCTACCTCAAGTAAAGATACGTCGAATGTTCCACCACCAAGGTCAAACACCAAGATCAATTCATCTTGCTGACCTTTGTCGAGTCCGTAGGCCAAAGCAGCTGCGGTTGGCTCGTTGATGATCCGAAGAACGTTTAGTCCTGCAATCTCACCGGCTTCCTTGGTTGCCTGACGCTCAGCGTCGTTGAAGTAAGCCGGAACCGTGATCACGGCGTCGGTTACGGATTCACCCAGGTAGGTCTCGGCGTCTCTTTTGAGCTTCGACAGAATCCTGGCTGAGATCTCCTGAGCGGTGTAATTCTTGTCATCGACCTTGAACTTCCAGTCGGTGCCCATGTGCCTCTTTACGGAGGCAATGGTGCGGTCTACGTTGGTTACGGCCTGGCGCTTGGCGGTCTCGCCCACCAGAACCTCTCCGTCTTTAGTGAAAGCCACTATGGAAGGTGTGGTTCTAAAGCCCTCAGCGTTGACGATAACCGTTGGTTCTCCACCTTCTAGAACTGAAACTGCGCTATTGGTGGTTCCTAGGTCAATACCCACTGCACGTGCCATGCTTGTTTTCTCCTTGTATTCACTGGTATGTCGGGGTTGAGGACTCAAACTTGAGCCTCATTGACTCAAGTTTCACAAACTATTCTCAAATTGTCAAGTATTTTCCAAAAAACTTGAGTCGCGCCAGCTCAACTTCAGCAATAAGGATCTGTTCACGCCGAATTTTCCGCCTTGTTGGCTGAAACTGACCATGCTTGCGCTAGCTTGTTGCCATGACAAACACATCTGGAAAATCAAAGTCCCGTTCACCTAAGACCAAGCTTGGCCAGAAGGGCACCTTCGCCTGGGCCCTGTGGGACTGGGCAGAGCAGCCTTATCCCACCATCATGCAGACCTTCATCTTCCCGGTCTACCTGGCCTCAGCGGTGGCAGAGGCTGGCACCAACGCCGATGCGCTGCTGGGTATTGCCACAGGTATTGCTGGCTTTGTTCTGGCAGTAATCGCCCCGATACTCGGACGTCGTTCCGACATTGGTGGCCGCAGAAAGTTCTGGCTTATGACCAATACTTACGTTTTGGTTGGGATCATGATCGCTAGCTTCTTTGTCGAACCTAAAGCGGAGTTCCTGCTATTTGGTTTAGTTCTTTACGGACTGGGTTCCATTGTCCAAGAGACAGCCTTTATCAACTACTACGCGATGCTTAGATCTGTTTCCTCCCCATCCACCATTGGTCGAATCTCTGGCTACGCATGGGGATTGGGTTACCTCGGAGGAATTATCCTGCTTGCGGTTGCACTATTTGGATTTGTGCTTCCAGGAACAGTGTTTGGTGTACCAGCTACCGACGGATTAGAAGTTAGAACGGTTTTCTTGTTCTGTGCAGTTTGGACTCTAGTTTTCTCTATCCCATTGCTACTTAGGGTTCCAGAAATTGAGGGAAAGAAAAATGCACCCAAGGAAAGTATTTTTGCTTCGTATGGAAAGCTATGGGAGCAGCTTAAGAGCCTCTATAAGCAAGCACCAGACACTTTCAAGTTCTTAATTTCCTCAGCTGTTTACCGTGACGGTCTAGCTGGTGTCTTCACCTTTGGAGCTGTACTTGGATCGCTTGCTTTTGGTTTCACCCAAACTGAAATCATTATCTTTGGTATGGCTGCCAACATCGTTGCCGGAATTGGAGCGGTAATTGGTGGTCGCATTGACGATGTCGTTGGATCACGAAACGTTATTGCAGGTTCTCTAATTGGCCTGATAATTGCTGGCTTTGGTGTCTTTATCTTTGCCGACGCAGGTCAGATTACATACTGGATTGGTGGTTTAGCGCTGTGCTTGTTCGTGGGCCCAGCTCAAGCATCCTCCAGAACATTCGTGTCCAGGTTTGCTCCTGAAGGTCGCGAGGGTGAAGTGTTTGGTTTGTATCAGACCACCGGTCGCGCAATTAGCTTCCTGTCGGGATTCTTCTGGGCAACCGCTATCACTATTGCAGCAGTTGCTACCGGAGAAGAAAACACAACTATTTATGGTGTGTTGGGTCTGATGGTGATTCTGGTTGTTGGATTGGCGCTACTACTTCGAGTGAATCCAAACCCGAAGGTAAGTTACTCGAGCTAGTTTTCTAGCGGAGCATTACCGACATCAGTTCTATAGAAGTTCTTGTAACTTCTAGAAGCTGTTGGTCCGCGCTGTCCTTGATATCTTGACGAGTATTTTTCGCTTCCGTAAGGATGCTCTGAAGGCGATGTCAGCTTGAAAAAGCAAAGCTGACCGATCTTCATTCCTGGCCATAACTTAATTGGCAGCGTTGCAACGTTTGATAGCTCGAGGGTTACGTGACCTTTGAAACCAGGATCAACAAATCCTGCTGTTGAGTGAGTTAGCAGCCCAAGTCTTCCAAGAGAACTTTTACCCTCTAACCTTGCTGCAACATCATCTGGCAGTGTTACAAACTCATACGTTGAACCAAGTACAAATTCTCCGGGGTGCAAAATAAACGGTTCCGTAGGGTCAACTTCGATAAGGCGAGTTAGCTCGTCCTGCTGCTCGGCAGGATCGATGAATGCGTACTTGTGATTGTCAAACAATCTAAAGAATCGGTCTAGGCGAACATCGATTGAGCTTGGCTGCAGTAAGCCCATCTCGAGGGGATCAAGACCAATAAGTCCAGCTTCGATACTTGCGCGTATATCGCGATCTGACATCAACATTGCTCTAGATTACTGCCTCGCCAAGCGTTGCTAGGGTAATAACTACCGGGAAAGGAATCACCATGTTCGGTCACGAACTCAGAGCCAGAATCTACTTTGTCTTAGCTGGCATCGGGCTCATTACCGCCTGGTGGTTTAACGCAATTGCCTCACTCGAGGGTCAGGACTACATAAAAGCTTGGTTTGGTTCCGCTGTGGACTGGGTGCTCTCGCTGGACCTACTTATTGTGATTTTGGCTTTAGTTGTTTTCATGCTCTACGAAGCAAAGAAGCTTGGCATGAAGCGGGTGTGGCTATATTTCTTAGCTTCTGGGATAACAGCGATGGCATTCACTTTTCCGCTGTTTATGGCCTTCAGAGAACTTCGCAAACAAAAGATTGCTATGGCTTTTGGCAAGCTCGAAACCTTTACAGTTGACAACCACCGCGTTGATGTTTGGGTTCCGGAAAAAGTTGTCTCCTATACACCAATTCTGATGATGCACGATGGCAAGAATGTCTTTGATCCTAGAACTGCATCAACCAATACGCCGTGGAGGGTCCTTGATGCGCTTAGAGACAAGCGAATCAAAGCTGATCCACAACCGCTTATTGTTGCCGTTCACGGCCTAGGTCCTGGCACCAGAATGCTGGAACTTGCCCCAAAGGAAATAGTCGAAGCTCATCCAGACATCTTTGACAATTTGCCTCTTGAATACAAACCAATTCATAAAACCTCCATGAACGGTGAATACAACGTTTTGCTTGCCGAGAAAATCCTGCCTATGGTTCTGGAAAAATACGGCATCGAGCACCAGATGGAACGAACCGCAATCGCTGGTGGTTCGATGGGGGGACTTGCTTCCCTTTACTTGATGAGTAAATACCCGCATCTTTTTGGAGCAGCACTTTGCTTCTCAACGCACTGGATTATCGGTCACGAATACATGTCGCAAGAACTTCCCAAGTATCTTCCAAACCCTGGCAAGCACAAGATCTATACCGACAGCGGAACCGAAGGTTTGGATTTGTTCTACCCTCCATTTCACAACAAAGCCATCAAGGGTTTTGAGGCTAGAGGATATGTTCGAGATAAAGACTTGATGTTTGGAATATTTCCTGGAACCGCCCATGAAGAAAGCGACTGGGCAGCAAGGCTTCATCAGCCAATTAACTGGTGGCTGCTGGGCTAAAAAAGCTTTTCAACCGGTGCGGTTTTGACGCCACTCATAAACCTGATCACGTCCTTATCAACCATGACATCTTGTTGTCTGATGGCACGGGTCAAATAAAGCCCTTCCAAAGACCGAATTCGAGATAGCGCTACATAAGTTTGCCCAGGACTAAATGCTCCGCGTCCAAGATCAATAACTGCTTCGTCGTAGGTTTGCCCTTGAGATTTGTGAATGGTTACTGACCATGCAAGACGCAGCGGAATCTGTTGATACTCCGCTAATGGAATAGTTACTAGCACTTCTTTCACGCGACCAGTTTCTTCATCAAACTCTTCGTCGATTTCGTAACGAACTTTTTCCCAGGTGGCTTTTCCAACATCTAGTCGTTCGCCATCAACTTCAACAACCACTCCACCACTAGATGGCATGTCAACCACTTTTCCAATAGTTCCATTAACCCAGCGTCGAACTAGTCCGTCGGCCGTTCTTTTACCGTCATCGTTTTTTATGAACATAACTTGGGCTCCAACTTTTAGCTCAAGTGATGGTTCTGCTGGAAGAGTTCTTCCAAAGGCAGTTTCATCACTTGCACTATAAATTGCTTCAAAGGTCTTAGGCTTTGTGGTGAGCTTGTTCATACGCTCTTTGTTTGTTTTGTCAACGCTTGCGTTGATGGTCGCTAGGCGAATTATTTCGTCGTGGGATGGAAACCTGTTCCCAGCAGCATTCAAAGTGTCGAGCATGTGCTGCTCTACTTCACCAACTCGAATCGCATTCAAAATAGTTTTGAAATCTTCATCAGACTGACGGAAGATTTCGCCGAGCTCGAATCTTTCTAGTGAATCTTCGCGCCAGACTTTTGCATCAAAAAACCAAATTGATTGGTAATTCTCGCTCATGTGGTTTCGCTCTTCGTTGTTTCCTGGAACTGGCGAGAGTTGATACGGGTCTCCGAACATAACTACTTGCGCTCCGCCAAAAGGAAGCTTTCTTCGACCCCTGGCAATTCCCATAGCTCTGGAGATTGCGTCCATCAAATCGGCATTGACCATCGAAACTTCGTCGATGATCAAAACATCCAATGCGGCAAGAACTTCTCTGGTTCGCTTGTTCATATGCCGTGCGAGATCTTGATCGGCCAGAATTCCAAAAGGAAAACCAAATAACGAGTGAATGGTTACTCCGCCAACGTTTAGCGCTGCAACTCCAGTTGGAGCACAAACCGCAACGTTTTTCTTGGTGTTTTCAACAAGGTAGCTAAGTAGCGTTGATTTTCCAGTTCCAGCTCGGCCGGTAATGAAGATGTTGTTTTCAGACTGCTCGATGTAATCGAAAAGGTTCTGCTGCTCAACAGAGAGTGTCACAGATTGCATCTAGGGCCTTTGGTTGATGCGATCTAGCATCTGGTTGTAATTGTCGAGGTCTTTGTTGCCGCTTCGATCAGAAGCGCGGTCTAATCTGACCGAATCTCTTCGGTCTGATTTGAACCATTGCCAAGACACAATTATCGCGAGCGCGATGGTTGGAAGCTCGCCAATTGCCCAAGCGATTGCTCCACCGTTTTGCTGATCTTCCAAAGGAGGAAGACCCCAGGTTCGACCCATAGCTCCAAACCAATCAGGGAGCAGTAATCCAGACCCTGTCATCAGAGCAAGTCCAAAGAAGGCATGGAAGGCCATTACGAGAATGAGTGTAATAATGCGGAACGGATAGCCAACTCTGGCAGGCCCTGGATCAATTCCAATAAGCGACTGAACAAACAGGTAACCCGTTATCAAGAAATGAACAATCATCCACTGGTGCCCGATATGTTCGCGAGTGGCCCAATCAAAAATCGGCGTGAAGTAGAAAATCACTAAGGAGGCAGCGAAGTTCACTGCCGCGAAAGCCGGGTGAGCGATAAACATCGCAGGCTTGGTGTGAACGGCCCAGAGTACCCACTCTCTAACTCCCCTGGACTCATCAGGCCGTTTATGAACCGCCCGCATCAGTAGCGTCACGGGTGCTCCCGGGACCAACAACACCGGGATTGCCATCGTCAGGCTCATGTGGGCAATCATGTGAACGCTAAATAGATACTCCTGATAAGCGTTCAAGGCACCGCTAGTTGTGTAGATAAGTAGCAGCATGCCTGCCAGCCAAGAAACCGTTCTAGCTATTGGCCAGCTATCCCCGCGGAGCTTTAGAACCCTTACGCCAAGTAGATATGCACCCATGGCAGCCAGGGCAATTACTAGCCAGAGAATATCGACCTTGGTCACGGTAAAGAAAGTCTCAAATGTGAACTCCGGCGGAAGAGGTTCACCGGTTAGAAACTCGGCAGGCGTTGGAACCACAAATTCCCCTTGTTCAACAGGGGGTGCGGTTCGAGCAAGAGCGGTGCCTGTGCCAACGGCCAAGCCCATAACTGATATCTCAAGAAGAGCTAGCTTAAAAAACGAACCCTTCTGGTCTATCTTTGCAAGTATCCCCCTGCGATAAATAGCACCAAATACTCCAATGGCAATCAATAGCACTGCTTTTAGAATCAAGAGAGCCCCGTAAGGACTTGCCAGGCTTTCAAAACTAGGCAGTCGGACATAACTAGATCCAATGCCTGATATGGCGACCAGTGCAAAGCTTGCTAGCGCCAGCGAGGAATAGCGCAAAGCCAACGGCTTGGAATTTCCTTGAAGTTCGGGGCGAATGGCAAACAAGGCAATCAGGCCCCCAACCCAGATAACAATTCCAACTAGGTGCATACCGAGCGAGTTCACCGCAAGCGAGTGATTCTCTGTTCCCGAAGCGTGGCCAATCAGGGCTAGGGGAATCAAGCTAGCAAGCCCTAGAGCTGCCGTTAGGGCAGTTCCGGTAAGTGAGCTAACCATCAACGCCAGTGTTGCTATCGCGAGCGCTGCCAATAGATTCAGTCCAAATGAGATACCTAGTTCTATCTCAGTTGCATAAACAAACAAGCCCTGGCTAAAGCTAGGGTCAACGGAAAAACTTGCTCCAGATACTGAGATAAAGCTCAGTAGAAAGTGTGCGGAGCCAATAAGAACCCATGCCGCAGCGGAAATAGCCGACAGGTTTAGTAGCTTGCGCAAAACAGCGGATTTATCGTTAGCCGCAAAGGCCGCCAAAACCAATGTCCCGATGGCCATAGCCATCGCTAGATTCATGAGGCCTTTAGCTATCGGGGTTCCGAAGCGAATTAGTGGACCTGGGTCAGAAAACTGCAGGGGATCAGCGCCGCCGCCAATAACAAGACCGAACATGATTGCAACCAACAGGCCGGAGATAGCAACCAAGCTGGCAGCTAGAAAGCGGTTTTGAAGTAAGGTCACCTTTTAAGCTTAGGTAAAAACCTGCCGGTTTTTTCCGCGTAGCTTGCGTAGTCCACGTATCTTGCACGAAGTAGTTGCTCTTCAAAACTTGCCTTGTAATTGAGCAGAACAACAAGGGCTATGAAAAACAACATATGCGGAAACAAGCCACCGCTTAGGGTCATGGCTAAACCAATAGCTAGCACGCCCGTGTAAATGGGGTGCCTGGCAAAACGATACAAACCATCAGTTACCAACTCGCCATTTTTTGCGGGAATTGGATGAGCGGTAAGCGATCTTCCAAGGGCCAAGAAGGAAAGCCCAAGAATCACAAGCCCCAAAGCAAGGAGCACTGCAATTGCAATAGTTACCGTTAGTGCAAAAGGCCCGTAGTTGATTGAGTTTGATGGGTATAAAATCAGCAACCCAAGCAGGATGAATTGGCAAATCACCAAGAGGTTACCTTTTAGCGAGTTGTTCATTGCCTAGCCTTTTGATTGAAAGTAATGAAAAAGGCACCGACCGAAGCCGATGCCTTTTTCTTCAAGAATGTAAGTTACTTGACTGAAGCCTTTAGCTTGCTTCCTGCAGATACCTTTACGGTGTTTGAGGCTGCAATCTGGATTGTTGCACCAGTCTGTGGGTTACGGCCCGCACGTGCTGCACGGAAGCCCTTCTCTACTGATAGCCAACCTGGAATGGTCACTTTGGTGCCCTTCCTGATTTCCTTGGCAATAGTGTCAAACATTGCGTCAACAATGCGGTTTACGGCAGCCTGTGACTCGCCAGTGCTATCTGCGATTGCAGCTACTAGTTCGCTCTTGTTCATGTGGTCCTCCTGGACGATCTCTACGTGACTTGATGTCCGAATCAATCTAACGGCGGCCTACTGGCCTGGACCCTTTATTTCGAGACGGCGTGTTGCTATGGCTAAAAACTACCAGCTGGACTTGGTAATGCCTGGCAACTCGCCTCGGTGCGCCATATCGCGGAATCTGATGCGGGAAACGCCAAATTTGGCCAAAACTCCCCTGGATCTTCCGTCGATTGAGTCGCGGTTACGAAGTCTAACCGGGGAAGCGTTCCTAGGAAGCTTCTGCAGTCCAAGGCGAGCTTCTTCGCGCTGGGCATCGGTGGAATTAGGGTCTACAAGGGCCTTTTTCAGGGCTAGACGCTGCTCGGCGTAGCGCTCGACCACAATCTTGCGCTGCTCGTTACGGGCAATCTTGCTTTTCTTAGCCATTTTTAGCGCTCCTCGCGAAATTCGACGTGCTTGCGCACAACAGGGTCATACTTTTTCAAAGTAATGCGGTCAGGGTCATTACGACGGTTCTTCTTGGTGACATAGGTGTATCCGGTGCCAGCTGTGGAACGCATCTTGATGATTGGACGGATGTCCTTTTCTTTGGCCATTTAGCTGTCCTTAGATCTTCTCGCCGCGGGCAAGGATTTCGCTAACCACAGACTCGATGCCACGGGCATCGATGACCTTGATTCCGCGAGCGGATAGTTGCAAAGTTACGTTTCTCTTTAGAGAAGGAACGAAGTAAGTCTTCTTCTGGATGTTTGGGTTAAAGCGGCGCTTGGTCTTGTTCTGAGCGTGCGAAACGGCATGGCCAAACTGTGGTTTGGTCTCAGTTACCTGGCAGTAAGCTGCCATTTGTACCTCCTACTGGGCAAAACAAGCCAAAACAAAGAAAAATTTGCTTGAAAGCTTTTATTAGATTTGTGAATAAACCCTCACAACTCCTGCCAGTCTAGGCCAATTTCTGACCTGTTTGCAACTTTTTTCTGAGGTCTAGAGCCCTGACCTGGGCCCTGAGGCAGTGATCTGGGTGAGTAGATTTTGCCAAGAAGCCAGGGTCTTCTCAGGACCAGCCGATTTGGCCCAATTAACCGCCTCGATCGAGATTTTCGAGGCAAGCTTTTGGTCCCCAAGGACCTTGATTATTGCGCTGGCCAAGGAATCAATGTCGCCACTTGGCACCAAGAGCCCAGAGAGCCCGTGTGAAATCATTTCTGGCGGGCCATAGGAGATTTCGTAAGAAATCGATGGGCAGCCAAGAGCCATGGCCTCTGCGATGGCCAGAGACTGGCCCTCGTAGCTACTGGTCAAGATATGGCAGATAGCGGTGCGAGCCTGCTCGCGCGCATTTTCCAGATAGCCATGCAAGGTGACTGAATCTTCGAGCTCTAGTGAGTGAATTAGCTTCTGTAGTTGATCTTTTTCTGGCCCATCACCGTAAATGTCCAATCTGGCTTCAGGAAGTGATTGAACAACCTTCTGCCAAGCCCTAATCGCATGGTCAACTCTTTTGACAGAAACAAGTCGCGTGATCATGATTGCGCGAAGTGGTTTCATAAGCTTTCCGCTAGCAATCGCATTCAAAATGGTTTCTGAATCTGCCGGAATAGTTGGCGGGTTTGGAATAACGAAACTTACCATTTCTGTTTTACCCAAGCGCTTTTGAACATCTAAGCTCTGTTGTTCGCTCAACCAGACAACTGCGTCGTATTTGTGAGCGCCACTTAGCCATTCGCTCCAGATTTTATCCATCGGGCTATCCCAGTTATGTGGAGCCAAGGTGTGTGAGCTGTGAACGGTGTGAACTAAATACACACCCGGGTAGCCAAGAAAGAGCTCACCGACTTGCCTAGCTTCAGCAATTGCAACAACCGGAGCAGCAGGCTTTAGTTCACGAGTTTGCGAAACTACCACATCCCACCAAGCCTGATACAAAGCTCCAAAACCCGCAAGTCCGCCAACGCGGGCTGGGTTCTGTTTGTTATCAGTGGCGTCGAAGACGTCGATAACTATCGGAGCTCGCCACCAATCAGCTTGCTCAACAAACGGCAATCTAAAAAGTGACGAGCCGCTGTTGTCAAAAAAATCTGTGTAGGCAATAGCCCCATCTGACAGTCGCGATACCTGTCGCCATGCAATACCTAGCTCATCAAGCTCAACTTCGTCGGCCACTACTTCTTTGTTGGACGTTTTGGTTTCGAGGGATGGTTTTGCTACCTTTCGAAGAATTTCTGGTGATCTGCGAACCTCTTCGAGAAAGTTTCGAATTTTAGTTTTTTCATTAGCTAGGCCGATGGAGACAAACTTATCCAGAAAGGGCTGGTAGTTAGGGTGAAGATCAACCGTGACAAGGGTCACCGGCAATCCAGAATTTGCAAGGAGCATTGCTCGTTGAAGAGTGGAGACGGTATGACCACCGTCAAGTCCAGGGCGAAGCCGACTTGTCAATACAAGAACAGAAGCATCCGCAGTTTCCGACATGCTCGAATCCTAACAAATCTCAATAAGTTGCCGTATGGAAAGAAACTGCACGCGCAGGTTGATTGGAACTACTTTGCTAGTTTCTTTCTGCAACTAGAGCAGTCGCCAAAGATATCAATCACGTGACTCGAGTTTGAAAAACCATGCTCTCTTGCAACCTGGTCGGCCCAGGATTCGAGTTTGTTTGCTTCAATCTCGACAGTCTTGCCGCAGTTGCGGCAAATCAAGTGATGGTGGTGTCCACCACCGCAGGCTCGATAGAGCATCTCTCCATCGGTGGATTGCAAAGAGTCTGCTTCACCAACAGAAACTAAATCACTTAGCGCACGGTAAACAGTTGCCAGGCCGATTGCTGGACCCTTGTCTTTGAGCGATGAATGTAGTTGTTGCGCAGAACAAAAACCAGCAGATTCGGAAAGAGCTTCTTTGACGGCGGATTTTTGCCAAGTGTTGCGCTTTATCCCTTGTGACATTTACTTCACCACTTTCCAAGATTTAGATTTTTCAATAACTCTGGCAACCAAATAGATTGCAAAAGACAAAGTTGTAACGTACGGGCTAATTGGTAACCCGCCACCAAGAGCCAGCAATATTCCCCCCACTACAGATACCACTGCAAAGCTAACACTTAGAACCGGAACCAAAACTGGAGAGGAAGTTAGTCTAAGTGCTGCTGCTGCGGGTGTAACAAGCAAGGTCATCACTAGCAGTGCTCCAACTACCTGAACTGATGCCGCTACCGCCAAGGCCAGTAACAGCATAAAAATAATCCCTAGGGTCTTGGTAGGCACCGCTCTGGCTTCAGCAACTTCCAGATCCAAGCTGGCAAAAGATAGTGGTCGCCAGATAACTAGCAACGCACTCACCACAACAAGCGAGGTTGCGATCAGCCAGAATACCTGCGGATCGTCAACTGCAATAATCTGCCCGGTAAGCAACCCAAACTTATTGGCGGCTCTTCCCTCATATAGAGCAAGTGCCAAGATGCCAATACCAAGACCAAAAGGCATCAGCACGGCAATGATTGAGTTTCTATCCTTAGCCCGAGATCCCATGATGGCAATAATTACCGCGGCAACTATCGAGCCAAGAGTTGCACCGAGTGCAATGTTTAGTCCAAAAAGCAAAGCCAGCGCAGCACCTGCAAAAGATAGTTCGCTAATGCCGTGAACTGCGAAGGACATGTCTCTTGTCATTACGAAAACACCAATTAGCCCACCCATGAGTCCAAGCAGTGCACCGGCAATGAGAGAGTTTTGAACCAGCGGAATTAGCTGGTCGTAATCAGAGAAGTCAAACAATCTGTCCATTAGATCCACTTCTCATTCTCGTGATGATCGTGGTTTGAAGAACCTAAAACTGCAATCCGTCCCTGATTTCTAACAACATCCACATCGCGGCCGTAGAGCTTAGACAAAACATCGGATCTCAAAACTTCATCTGGAGTTCCAATTCGGAACTTTCCGTTAGCCAAATACAGCACCCTGTCGATGTAATCAAGAACCGGGTTCACATCATGCGTAACAAACAACACTGCAGCGCCACTTAGTTGACGCTGATTGTTTATGAGCTCGGCAACAACTGACTGTTGCTTTAGATCAAGTGCGCTAAGTGGCTCATCAGCCAAGATCAACTTCGGCTTATCGATAACTGCTTGAGCAACTCGAATGCGCTGTAGTTGCCCACCGGAAAGTTGACCTATTGGAGTGTTAGCAATATCGGTTGCTCCGACCATTTCTAAAACTTCTGCAATTCGTTTGTTGGTTTTTGGGGAAGGCAGTGGCAAACCAAAGCGGTGACCATCTAGTCCCATTCGAAGTAGATCTCTGGCGCGAAGTGGTAAGCCGTTATCAGTTTGGCGATGTTGGGGGATGTAGCCAACGTTTCTGGAGCCATGGCGAACCGGTTCGCCAAAAAGTTCAATCGATCCAGCCGATAAAGCAAGCTGACCCAAAATTGCTTTTAGTAGCACTGTCTTTCCTGAAGCATTCGCTCCGATGACCGCAATAAACTCACCTGGTTGTACGCTCAGGTCTAGATTGCTCCAAACACTCTTTTCAGCAAAACCAAGGCTTGCGTTTTTGACCTTTAGTACGGCCTCGTTGGAAGAAGTAATTACTTTAGACCTGCCTCAATTGCCGAGATATTTTGTTCCATCCATTCGAGATAGCCTAAGCCTTCAGGCAAAAGCTCGCTCACCTGAATGACTGCTACCCCGTTAGCTTCCGCCAGTTCAACTAGTGCGTCAATCTGAACCGATCCGGTTTGGATATTCACAACGAACAAGTCAACCGAGTTTGTAGAAATCAGGTTCTGGATTTCTAACAGATCCGCAGGAGAGACATCCAGCTCTTCCTCGATTGCTTGAGAGAAGGACTCAGGCGTAATGTTTGCAAGACCTAGCTCAGCAAGCAGGTAATCGGCCACTGGCTCGGATGAAATCACCTTCGCGCCAGAAACCGAACTAGCAACAGCCGCAGCACGTTCCTCAAGAGATTCGATTCCAACTAGAAACTCAGCAAGATTCGCAGCATACTCAGCTGAGTTCTCTGGATCTAGAGTTTTTAGCTGCTCGGCTAGTCGAGTTGCGAAATCCTCTACTACGTGGAAGTCGTACCAAACGTGTTCGTTACCGTGAGCATGATCGTGATCGTGGCCAGCTTCTTCTGTAGCGTGGTCCTCTTCTTTGCCCTCTTCGGGTAGGTAGGCATAAACAATGTTGCTGTTACCAGCGGCCTCAGCCAGGGTGTCAATGAATGAGTCATAGCCTCCGCCGTTGGCAACAACTACATCGGCATCGTTGACAGCAAGTTGGTCTCTGGCGGATGCCTCGTAGGAGTGTGGGTCCTGGGAGAAACTATCGATGATTGAAACCACCTGAACTAGGTCCCCGCCTACCGAGGAGGCGACATCACCCCAGACGTTGGTGGAAGAAACGATGGTGAGCCCGGCAAAGGGTTCATCTGTGGCATCTGAGGTCGAATCATTGGCTGCACAGCCTGCTAGAAGAAGCACTGTGGCGGTTGCTAAGGCAAGGCTTTTAGTTTTCATAACCCGAGCATAACACTTATTGATAATGATTGTCAATAAAGATAGTGAGGTCTATAACCCGTTCTTTTTCCGAAACACGGCAACAATGGCATTGGCATGCCCATGGCCCATTTCAAATTTTGTCTTTAGGTGAGCTACTTGCTCCATGTGGGTGAGCTTGATTACTTTCTTTAGCTCTTTCATCCAGTGCTCAATTGGCTTTCCGTACTTCGCCTCAATCGAAGGAAAATACGATGCTGGGCCAGTTACCTTTTCTGCCATGGCTTTCTCTTTCTAGTCCAGCAGCAGGGCCGGTTCTTCGATTACCGATGCTACATCTTGAACAAATCTGGACGCAACATCGCCATCCACAACGCGGTGATCGAAGGTGGCGCCAATGGTCGTTACCTGGCGAATCACAATTTCGTTGTTCACAACCCAAGGCTTTGGCCTAATCGACCCAAGTGCCACAATAGCAACCTGACCTGGATTCAGAATTGGTGTTCCGGTGTCAACACCAAAGACACCGATGTTAGTGATGGTGATGGTTCCATCTTTCATGTCTTCGGGTGTGGTTTTTCCCTCTCGGGCCGTGGCTGCAAGTAACTCAAGCTGACGTGCCAGTTCAAGCATCGACATCCGATCAGCGTCCTTGATGTTTGGAACAATCAGGCCACGTGGTGTTGCAGCAGCAACACCAAAGTTCACAAAGTTGTGAACAATAATTTCTTTGTCTGTCCAGGTTGAGTTGACTGTTGGGTTTCTTCTAACCGCCCACATCATTGCTTTTGCCATAAGAAGCAAAGGGGTAACTTTCACGCCAGCAAAGTCAGTTGATGCTTTCAGTCTCTTTACGTATTCCATGGTTCTTGTGGCATCAACATCAACAAAGATCGAAACGTGCGGTGCGGTGAAGGCAGACTGCACCATGGCTGTTGCAATTGCCTTTCTAACACCCTTCACTGGAATGCGCTCTTCGCGCTCCGATGGAATCGCAGGTGTAGTTAGGTTTCTAAATACCGAAGCTTGAGTCGCTGCATTGACAACATCTTCGCGCGTGATTTCACCCGCTGGACCCGTTGCAGAAACCTTAGAAAGATCAACGTTTAGATCTTTGGCAAGTTTTCGAATTGGTGGCTTTGCTATTACATCGCCACTTAGCGCAGATGGAATCGCAGAAGTTGCAGTTGGTATCGCGCTTGCCAATGAAGCCGTAGCAACAGCGCCAGAGCGTTTGCGTCTGGTTGCGCCATGACCGGCGGAACCATAGCCAACCAAGTTGGGTTTGGTTTCATCAGAGGCTACAGATGAGGCAACATCAGCGACCGCTTCGTGCATGGTGTCAGACTCGCTAATTATCGGAATAGTGCTGGTGGCAGGACCTGCCACCAAGATGTTTCCTTCGGCTTGCACTGAGATGATTGGGTTACCAACCAAGACAGTGTCGCCTTCCTTGGCAAAGAGTTTCTCAATGGTTCCAGCAAACGGACAAGGTAGTTCAACGATTGATTTTGCAGTTTCAATCTCGCAAATTACTTGGTTCACTCTTACCTGGTCGCCAGCGGCAACTTTCCAAGAAACAATTTCGGCCTCAGTTAGACCTTCACCAACATCGGGCAAGTTGAATACTGCAAGTGACATCTTCTTACCCTTTCTTAGTAGGCGAGCGAGCGATCTACTGCTTCTAGGATCCGATCGGCGTCGGGTAGGAACAGTTCTTCAAGTTTGGCAGGTGGATATGGCACATCGAAGCTTCCAACTCTAAGAACTGGTGCCTCGAGGCTATAAAAGGCCAATTCGGCCACCCTTGCGGCCACTTCAGATGCAACCGAGTATGAAGTTGAAGCTTCTGACGCAATAACCAGACGGCCCGTTTTTCTAACGGAGTTCAAGATAGTTGGAAAATCAATTGGAGAAATTGATCGAAGATCAATTACTTCCAAGCTGATCCCCTCAGCGGTAGCAAGGTCTGCGGCTTGCAGTGCGGTGACCACCATCGGTCCGTAGCTAACAAGAGTGACTTGGGTTCCCTCGCGCAAAACTTTTGCCTGGTGCATTGTGGCTGGTGGTGTATCTAGATTCACTGTTCCTTTGAGCCAGTAGCGCCTCTTTGGTTCAAAAAAGATTACTGGATCATTTGATTCAATTGCTTGCTGAATCATCCAGTAAGCATCGTTTGGATTTGATGGGCTAATTACTCGAAGTCCTGGTGTGTGAGCAAAGTACGCTTCGGGGGATTCACTGTGATGTTCAACGGCACCGATCCCTCCACCGTAAGGAATTCGAATTACAACCGGCATGCTCAAATGGCCTTCAGATCTGTTAGTTAGCTTCGCAAGTTGAGAAACAATCTGATCGAATGCCGGATAAACAAAACCTTCAAACTGAATCTCCGCTACCGGTCTGTAGCCGCGCATTGCAAGACCAATTGCAGTGCCAACGATTCCAGATTCAGCTATAGGTGAGTTGAAAACTTTTTGGTTTCCAAACTCTGCTAGTAATCCTTCGGTGACCCTAAACACGCCACCAAGTTCGGCAACGTCTTCTCCAAAGACCAAGACCTTGGCATCCTTTTGCATTTGCTTCTGAATGCCGGCGTTGATCGCTTTAGCAATACTCATCTCAGTTGTGTTGGTCATTTGGAATCCTCCTCAAAAGAAGATTCGTAGTTTTCTAGCCATGCCTGCTGCTCTTGAACCAACGGGTGTGGATCGGTATAGACGTGCTTGAAAATGTTCTCAAGTGGTGGGTTAGGCATAGCAAAGGTAGCTTCACGAATTTGAGTTGCTAGCTCATCACCTGCTTGAGCGACCTCTTGGAAGAAGTCATCACCGACACCTTGGCGGCGAAGGAACTTTTCAAAACGGGTGATTGGATCGCGGGCAATCCAGTAATCAGTTTCTTCCTGGGGGCGGTATTTGGAAGGGTCATCGCTTGTGGTGTGTGCTCCGACTCGATAGGTGAGTGCCTCAATC
>Ga0315902_10003228_pt1 | contig 24578 bp, 12 predicted proteins | sample LakEriMetagenome_9_FD_203523 | JGI IMG/M metagenome (GOLD analysis project Ga0315902, IMG submission 203523) | Freshwater fungal communities from buoy surface, Lake Erie, Ohio, United States - Buoy 12 MA117 | ecosystem: Environmental > Aquatic > Freshwater > Lake > Lake biofilm | place: USA... | reverse complement strand
CGACGATGCAACCTTTCTGCGGCGCGCCTTCCTCGATGCTCTCGGAGCCCTGCCCAGTCTCGACGAAACGCGAGCCTTTCTTGCCTCGACCGATCCGCGAAAACGCGAGCTCCTGATCGATCGGCTGCTGGGACTCTCTGGCGATGCCAATCTCAATACTTTCAACGATCAGTATGCGGCTTATTGGAGTTTGAAGTGGTCGGATTTGATTCGCAACAATTCTGCTGTGCTAGGCGAAAGCGGAATGTGGGCACTGCACAATTGGATGCGTGAATCGTTCCGCACCAACAAACCGATGGGCAAATTTGTCAGCGAGCTGATCACCGCTAAAGGCTCGATCTTCTCGAATGGGCCAGCCAATTACTACCGCATCGCCAACAACCCAACGGATCTGGCCGAATCGACCGCTCAGCTGTTCCTAGGGACTCGATTGCAGTGTGCAAAGTGCCACCATCATCCTTACGAACGCTATAGCCAAGACGACTACTATGGGTTCGCGGCCTTCTTTGCACGTGTGGCGAGCAAAAACAGCGCCGAGTTTGGGATCTTTGGCGGTGAAACGGTCGTCGTCGTAAATTCCGGGGGAGAAGTCTCCCACCCCAAAACAGGTGCGGTCATGAAACCCACCCCGCTCCAAGACAATCCCTTGGAACACGCCAGCGATCGTCGCATCGCTCTGGCCCAATGGCTCACTCGCAAAGAAAACGCCGCCTTTGCTCGCAACATCGTCAACCGCTACACCGCCTACCTGCTGGGTCGAGGATTGGTCGAACCCATCGATGACATGCGCTCGACCAATCCACCCTCGAACCCTCAGCTCATGGACCATCTTGTCAGCGAGTTTCAGCAGAGTGGATTCGACGTTCGGCACCTGATGCGATCCATCATGCGCTCACGACTCTACCAACTCGATTCCCAGCCCAATGAATTCAACGCCGACGATACAAGGTTCTACAGCCACTACCGGGTCAAACGGATCGCTGCCGAACCCCTGCTCGATAGCATCGATGATGCGACCATGGTACGGACCAAGCATGCGAATATGCCGTTGGGCAAACGAGCGGTCGAACTACCCGACGCGGCAACCAACAACACCAATGCGTTCCTGGTCACCTTTGGTAAAACCAAACGGGCAAGCGTCTGCGAGTGCGAACGCACGGCCGATGAGAACCTCGCCCAAGCCTTGCACACCCTCAACGGCGACATCCTATCGAGCAAGATTGCTGACGGACAAGGTCGTGTCGCGGCCTTGGTGGCATCGGGCAAGCCAACCGATGTGTGCGTCGAAGAGCTCTACCTGGCAACCCTTTGTCGCGGTCCCAACACTCAAGAGCTCGCCGAGGCCAGAAGTTTCGTCACGTCGAGTCCCAGCCCGGCAGAAGGCTACCAGGATCTGCTCTGGGCTTTGATGAACTCCAAGCAATTCCTTTTCATACGATGATCCAGCTCACGAGTTCCGCCAAGCGTCCATCGACTTTCTTCGCATCGCTTATGGCCATGTGCCTTTTTCAAAATTCTTGGGCGCAAACCAACAATTCCTATCCGATGCTCATGAGCCTCAAGCCCACCGCAGCGATCGTCGGACAGACCAGCGAGCATGAGCTATCGGCGCGATACAACCTAGCTGGTGGAAACGGCGTGATCATTTCCGGATCAGGTGTTCGGGGCCAGATCGTCCCTTTGGAGACCGAGAAGCCCGAGGACAAAGACCGCAACGATGTCGCGAATTCCAAGTGCAAGCTCAAGATCACGTGCGATCCGGACGCCATGCCGGGAATCCGAGACTTTCGCCTCTGGACTCCGCACGGAGTCAGCACCGTCGGGCAACTGGTCATCGCTCGCGAACTACTGGTAAATGAGGTCCTGGAAAACGATACGGCAGAGAAAGCTCAGAGCGTCCAGTTGCCTGCGACGATTTGCGGGACAATCGAGAAGGGAGAAGACCTCGATTTCTACAGGATTCGCATCGATCAGCCCAGCGCGTGGACCTTTCACATGACCAGTCAACGACTTCAAAATCGTTTGCATGACATGCAGACTCGCGTCGACCCGATGATCACACTCCGATCGGTCGCAGGATCGACAATCGCGTCGAGCGACAATTCGTTTGCAGGCGATCCACTGATGCATGTCAACATCGATGCCGCCGGCGAGTATCTGCTCGAAGTCCGCGATGTTCGCTACCAAGGCAATGCCGATTGGACATACGCTGTCGAATGTTCCGCAAGGCCCTTTGGTTTGGTCGCCAAACCCCTGGCGGTCGCCCAAGCTGTTGCCGGCTCGGTCCAAGTCGTAGGTTTAGGTCTAGGATCCGATGCCGTCTCAGCAATCACTCCGGCCGCATCGGCTACCACTCGAATCGAACACTTTGCTCCGGTAGTCGGATCGACACCGTTGAATGCACTGCAGGTTCTCGCGTCGGCCGATCCGATTGTGAGCAAGCCCAGCGGTGCACGAACCGCCCAGGCGACGGATGCGTCTGATGCGGCTGAGGCGATACCGCTCCAGTTTGCTATCCCGAGTGTCGTGTGTGGCAGCATCGACACTCCTGAGCAAGTCGATCGCTATCGATTTGAGGCCAAGGCCCAGCAGCGATTGAGCTTTGAGGTTTTCGCTAGACGGCTAGGATCAGAACTCGATGCCAAGCTTCGGATCCTCAACTCCGAGGGGAACGCCTTGAGCGAAGCCGACGATTCAACCTTTGATCGCGTATTATCCTCGGATGCGACACTAGAGAATTGGACTGCACCGGCCGACGGTGTCTTTACGCTCGAGATTCGCGACCTGCATGGAAGAGGGGGACCGAGTTATCCGTACGCGGTTCAGGTCAAGCAAGCCAAACCTTACTTTCTCCTAGAAGCCGACACCGACAAGACACCGTTAGCCACGGGCAGCGCCAGTGTGATTTACGTCAAAGCGCATCCTCGAAACGGTTTTGCAGGCGAGATACAGCTAGCTGTTGAAGGCCTACCTCCGGGAGTTCGAGCCCAGTGCGGTCGGATCCTTGCAGGCAGGCCAGATGGAGCGATCTGGCTGACGGCTGCCGCCGATGCACCGGTGGGAATGTCGAACATCAAGATCACAGGCACAGCCGAGCATGCAGAAGGGGACGGTCAGAAGATCGCTTTGCAATCGACCGCATCGCATCTCCAGGAGGTCTACATGCCAGGGGGAGGACGGGGGCATTATCCGGTCGACCACCACACGGTATCGGTAGGCAAGCCGATGGACATTCGGAGCATCAAACTCAGCGCTACAGAGATCGAGCTTCAGCCTGGGGGTTCTCAGCGTATCGACATACAGATCGAGCGAGCTCCCGATTACAAGGGGAACGTAACGCTCGACGCGATGCTTCAGCATCTCGAGCAGCCTTATGGCAATCCGTTGCCACCTGGAGTGGTCGTCGACATTGGGGCAAGCAAAACCTTGTTAACCGCCGGTGAGGCGGCCGGGCATATCACGTTCAAGGCCAACCCGGACGCTGCAGCGGTGGAGCGTCATTTGGTTCCGATCACAGTGCATGTTTCGATCAATTTCGTAATGAAACACACCTTCAGCAGCGAACCGTTCTACATCACCGTCAAAAAATAGCCGTTAGACCGCCATCGGATGCGTCAATAAAGTCAACAATGTCCGCTGTCAATGACGTCAACCATGTCAATGACGTCCATAGACCATGCCCCCGCTACAGGCGGGCGTTGGTTCGTTTCGATACGAGCCAATCAGCGGCGTTTGGTTTTGGGACTCGAACGTTTTCCGAAAGACTTAGGCGGATTGGATCCCTCGCGAGGTTTGATCTTCTTGACCTTGCCGCTGATGCTTCGGCGGCGTTTTGTCGAAGCCCCTGCGGCGCGAGGTTCACTGCTCGTCTCGCTCCGTGCCGCACCGCGAGCCTCACCGCGGGTTTTCTTGGTTCTCCGAAAAACGCTCGGCCCATTGAGTTCGGGGTCTTGATCGTTGGGGGAATGATGCGGATGGTCCTGATCGACCGGTATCGGCATCTTGATAACCTTTTCGATTTCTCGCAGGTACTTTAGCTCATCTCCAGAGCAGAGTGTGATGCTCTCACCGCTGGCACCGGCGCGGGCCGTGCGACCGATCCGATGGACGTAGGCTTCGGCTTCGACCGGCACGTCGAAATTGATCACATGGCTGATCTCATCGATATCGATTCCCCGGGCTGCAATGTCCGTTGCGATGAGCACTCTGATTTTGCCATCGCGAAACCCGTTGAGAACGCGTTGCCGAGCGTTTTGAGATCGGCCCCCGTGGATTCCCTCGGCGGATTCCCCTGCATCGATCAGGGATTTAAAGAGCCGATCGGCCCCATGCTTGGTGCGCATAAACACCAACACGCGGGTCCTGGTTTTGTCCGATAGCAATCGATCCAAAACCCGACGCTTGTTGCCCCGATCGACAAACATGACCGATTGCTTGACCCGATCGGCCGTTCGAGACGGCGGTGTAACCATGACACTTACTGGGTTGTGCAGCAAGGTGGTTGTAATTTTTTGGATCTCCGAAGGCATGGTCGCCGACAGGAAAACCGATTGGCGATTCCTAGGGAGTTGCTTGACGATCCTTTGGACATCGGGCATGAATCCCATGTCGAGCATGCGATCGGCTTCGTCCAGTACGAAAAAACGAAGCTTGCTCAGATCGCAGTAATCCTGATGGATCAAGTCCAGGAGGCGACCTGGGGTCGCGACGATGATGTGGATCCCTTTGACCAACGCCGCGACCTGCGGCCGCTGCCCAACACCGCCGAAGATCGTCGTATGGCGGACCTTGGTGAATCGGCCGATGGCGCTGATGTTCTCTGAAATCTGGACCACGAGTTCGCGCGTGGGGGCAAGAATCAGGCCTAGGGGCTGATAAGGAGTCGCGTACTGCCCTAGTTTGTGGATCTGTTGAAGAATCGGAATGGCAAAAGCCGCCGTTTTTCCCGTGCCGGTCTGAGCGCAACCCAAGAGGTCTTTACCCTCCAAAAGGGGAGGGATCGCCCCTGCCTGGATCGGTGTGGGGGTCAGATACTCAAGGGCCTTCAGGGCCGATTGGATCTCCGGAATGATGGGGAGATCAGAAAACGTGCTGGACACAAATACCTCGATGGACCCATCGTATGGGTTAGCCGTTGCAATTAAAACCACTTGTGAGTCTAGGTCACAGCGAGGGTAATTATAAGTCCAATTCGATCTTCCTGTTGGAAATCGCCCCAGACCGAGCACTCACTCGCCGGAAATCCAAACTCCGAGGAAAAAGAGGATACCTCCGAGCAAGATCGCCATCGGGAGGGTCAGAACCCAGGCGATGAGGATCTTGCGAATCGTACCTAGCTGCACCCCGGACTTGTTTGCCCACATGGTGCCTGCGATCCCCGAGGAGAGGACTTGGGTGGTACTGACCGGTGCATGGAAGATATCGGCAAGCCCGATGGTGATCGCAGCGACCGTCTCGGCGGCGGCTCCTTGGGCATAGGTCAGGTGCGTTTTGCCGATCTTCTCTGCGATCGTCACGACAATCCGTTTGTAGCCGATCGTCGTTCCGATTCCCAAGGCGAGGGCAACCCCGAGAACCACCCAGAACGGGACATACTCGATCGAGTGCTTGAGCACCTTGCGGTGCGGAGTGAGCTCCTTGGTCAATTCCGGAGAAAGCTTCGCTTGATCGACCTCTTTGCCGAACCGATAAATCGACTGACGCACCTGCCATCGCTCGTCTGACGGGACGTCCTTCAGGGAGGACTTGCCCGCAAGGCTCGATTCGATTTCGTCGAGTTGATCGATGAGCTTGGAATGCTCGCCGCCGCTTTGTGCAAGCGAGCCTTTCATCGCGACGGCCGCATCGTGGACTTCGACGGCAAGTCCAGGGTGGCGCAAGTCCATCGCATAATAGGCAGGCAAGAAACCGATGAGTGCCAGCAGGATCAACCCCATCCCTTTTTGACCATCGTTCGACCCGTGCGCCATGCTTACCCCGCCGCAGGTTGCAATCAGAACGGCTCGGATCCAAGACGGTGGATTATCCCCCTCTCCAGGTGGATGATACAGATTGGGGTTCTTCAAGACGACTTTCATCGCCAAGAGCAGCATGGCCGCTGCGAAAAAGCCGATCATAGGGGAAAGCAAAAGGGCCTTACCCACATCCATCGCCTTGTTCCAGTTGACTCCCGATAGGTTCCCCTCGGTCATCAAGCTATTGGCAAGCCCCACGCCAAGTATCGAGCCTATGAGTGTGTGGGAACTCGAAACAGGAAGCCCCATCCACCAAGTACCCAAGTTCCATATCACGCCTGCGAGAAGCAGTGCGATGACCATGACGATCGCCCGCGAACTGCTCCCCTCGATCAGGAGTCCTACCGGAAGCAAATTGACGATGCTAAAAGCGACGGTGGTCCCTCCGATGAGAACCCCCAAAAAATTCATAAAGCCCGAAAAGAAAACCGCAGGAGTCGGTTTGAGTGTTTTGGTGTAGATGACCGTCGTAACGGCGTTGGCCGTGTCGTGGAATCCGTTGATAAATTCGAACGCAAAGGCGATAAACAAGGCGAAAAAAAACAGGAATTGTCCGATGGTGCTAAGATTTCCAAGAGCTTCCCAAAAAGTGGTGTTCATGATCAATTCCTTTGTCGGTTCGCAGGGGCAAACACAGAAGCTTGGGGTACAATAATTGAGTTAGTTGAAGATTTCGCCAAGATTGTCAGTAGAGTTGTATGAATTGCAAGACCTCTGGCCAACGTTCGCCAAGCAATGCCAAACTCCCGTGGGGAATCCTCCGTGGCCTTCTGCTGCCAAGGGATCGCAGGGGCGTCGGCCTTTGCTGTGCGGAGGGTTCTCGGATGGTACTGCTCTGGATCGCGCTTTTACAGACCACAGTTCTTTTTGCTCAAATCCCACGGGATTTTCAAGAAACGGGCGATGTTCAACAACCGGTGGATTTTCAAAATGAGGTTCGGCCAATCCTGGCCAACCACTGCTTTGCATGCCACGGGTTCGATGATCAAGGGCGTCAAGCCGATCTACGACTCGATCTGGAATCGGCCGACTCAGCGTCTGGGGGTACTGATTCCGGGGGTACTGATTCCGGGGGGATTGGCCGTGCGATCGTCCCGGGCAGTCCCGACCAGAGCGAAATGGTTCGTAGGATCCATAACGAGGATCCCGACTTGCTCATGCCCCCAGCATCCTTCAATAAACCCCTTACAGATCCTCAAAAGGAGGTCTTGCGACGTTGGATCGCCCAAGGAGCACGCTATGAAAAGCATTGGGCGTTTTCAAAGCTTGAGCGTCCTTCGCTCGCGATTCCGAAAGCCAATGAAGTAGCCAATATCGAATCCAACGCGATCGATCGGTGGGTGCAAAGAGCACTGGACCAGCAGAGCCTGAGCCGTTCCCCGCGCGCCTCGACCCCGACGCTCGTGCGGCGTCTCTACCTGGATCTTGTCGGTACCCTCCCGAGCCCCGAGGAGGTCCAAGCCGTCTGTGAGGATCGCTCTTTAAATCCGATCGATCGATTGATCGAAAACCTCCTGGCGAGCCCTCAGTTCGGCGAACGCTGGGGGCGGTTCTGGCTCGATCAAGCTCGCTATGCGGATTCCAATGGATTTTCCATCGACGGTGCGCGTGTCATGTGGCCCTACCGCGATTGGGTGATCGCCGCAATCAATTCCGATATGCCCTTCGATCAATTCACCATCGAGCAACTCGCAGGCGACCTGCTCGATCCTTCGGGTGACTTGTCCGCGAGCAAGAATCAGCGCATCGCAAGCGCTTTCCACCGCAACACCATGATCAACGAAGAGGGAGGCGTTAAAGCCGATCAGTACCGCCACGAGGCGATCCTTGATCGGGTCAATACGACCGGCTCGGTATGGTTGGGTTTGACCCTTGGCTGCGCTCAGTGCCACACCCACAAATACGATCCGATCAGTATCGACGACTACTATCGGCTCTACGCATTCTTCAACGCATGCGCCGATAACAACGCCACAGGCCCGACCCTTGAGGTTCTCGAAGGCGAAGTCTTCGGCTTGCCCAATTCGGTTTTCGAGGATTTGTCGCAGTTGAAGAAACTTCGCGAGAAACTCACTTCCCTGGAGGCTCAGCAGAAGAAGCTTGCCGAAGCCCAGATACCAGAGTTGCAATGGAAACAGGTCTCTTTGCTGCATGCCGTAGGCTCCGATGGCCCCGAATTCCTACCCTTGGAGTTCCTCGGTGACGGCTCGGTCTTGGTCCCTGATAAACTCCGAGGAAACTCGGTGTTGAAAGTCGAATTCATCCACCCCAAGGCGACCGAAAGCTCCGAGCCGATCACCGCTATCCGACTGCGCACGCTGCCCGATGACTCCCTGCCGCAACGCGGTCCGGGGACGGCCAGTAATGGGAACTTCGTCCTCTCGGATTTCCAACTCTTTAGCGGTACGACCCGCCAAGCCTTCTCCCAAGCTTGGGCTGACCATTCGCAACCGAAATTCCAAGTGGCCGGTGCCATCGATGGCGACCCAAAGACAGGTTGGGCAATCAATACCGATGCAGCTCAAGTCAAAGCCAATCCAGACTTGAAGATGAATGCTCCCCACTGGGCCGTCTTCGCTCTTGCGAAACCCATCGAGCCAGGGGGCACTCCCATCGAAGTTCTGCTCATGCACGAGATCAATCAAGGTTACTTGGTCGGCCGCTTCGCATTGGATATCAGCACAAGCCCTATTCCCCAACTACCCAACGTTCCTGCCGAGGATATCGAGGCACTCAAAGCCCAGATCGCTCAGTACGGCAGTCGATTGCCCAATCAGGGAAAACTCTTCGCCCAGATGATTTCTAAAGATCAGCCCGAGCCACCCTCGACCTATCGATTGCTGCGAGGCGATTTTCTCAGTCCCGACAAAGACAACGGCCCTCTGGAGCCGTCGATCCCCTCGGTGTTTCGCGACGGGCAAGAGCTCCCGATGCACAACCGACTCGACTTGGCCCGCTGGATTGTCTCCTCGCAAAATCCACTCACGGCCCGCGTCATGACCAACCGCGTTTGGATGAAGCTATTCGGGACCGGATTGGTCGAAACCGAGAACGATTTTGGATTGCAAGGGGCCATGCCAAGCCATCCGGAGTTGCTCGATTGGCTCGCCAGTGACTGGGTCGATTCGGGTTGGTCGCTCAAGCACCTGATTTATCGAATCGTCTCGTCGGAAACCTACCAACAATCGAGCGATTGGCGCGAGGAGCTTTCTCAAATCGATCCGGCCAATCGGATGCTCGCAAGGCAATCTCGGATTCGGCTCGATGCAGAGATCCTCCGCGACCGAGCCCTTTCCGCAAGCGGTGCGATTTGCCTGAGAGTCGGAGGACCTAGCGTCCATCCACCCCAACCAGCCGGCGTGTACAACTTCACCCAGACGACCAAGACCTGGAAAGAGGACACGGGGGCAAATCGATACCGAAAAACGATGTACACCGAGTTCTTTCGAAGTGCACCCTATCCCTTGTTTACAACCTTCGACAGCCCCGACTTCAGTACCGTATGCACCCGCCGCAGTCGGACCAACACGCCCCTTCAAGCCCTCACGTTGGCCAACGATCCGGTCTTTTGGGAACTGGCCGAGCTCTTGGTGCAAAGGGCCAAACGCGAGTCCGACCCACTTTCGGTCGAGCAACGGATCCATCGTATGGTCCTGCTGGCTTGGTGCCGCGATCCGAGCCGAGAGGAGCTTGAACGCTTGAATGAGTTTTACCGGTCAGCCCAAGAGTACTATCGCCAGAACCCATCGGAAATTCGCAGTACCCTAGGCACCCAAGCAGCCGATCCCGACGATGCGGCTTATGCCCAAGTCGCACGCGTGCTATTGAATACCGATGAGTTCGTGAATCGCGATTAGTGTGGAAACCAAACGAGGAATCCAAAAAACCATGGACAACATGCGCATCAAATCGAGCATCGATCGAACCGCCCAATGCGTCATGCAGCACAATCGCCGCGCAATTCTCAGCGCCGCAGGTGTCGGCCTTGGGGCAATCGCCCTTGAGTCGATGATGGCTCAGGACACGCCAAAACCGCTCGGAATGCTCCCGGATTTCCACGTTCCTCCGAGAATCAAGAACGTCATTTATTTGTTCATGGCCGGTGGCCCAAGCCAACTCGAACTCTTCGAGGACAAGCCTGTGCTCAGGGAATTCCATGGCAAATTGCCCCCAGAGAGCCTGACCAACGGCCGCCGCTTTGCGTTCCTGCCTGCCGACGCAAAGCTCCTCGGGAGCAATCGCAAGTTCGAGCGATACGGACAGTGCGGCATGGAACTGAGCTCCCTGTTGCCCCATCACCAGAAGATCGTCGACAAGGTTTGTTGGCTTCGAGGTATGAAGACCGATGTGTTCAATCATGGTCCTGCGAAGCTTTTTATGAACACCGGATTCCAAGCTCCAGGGCGGCCGAGCATCGGCTCCTGGGTGACCTATGGGCTCGGTAGCCAGTCGGAAAGCTTGCCCGGGTTCGTCGTTTTGCAATCCGGTCCACGCGGTCCACGAGCTGGCAATACCCTTTGGTCGGCTGGCTTTTTACCCTCGAAATTCCAGGGAGTACCGCTGCGGAGCCAGGGCAGTCCCATCCTGCATCTGGAGAATCCCAAAGGGGTCTCAGGGAGCTTGCAGCAAGGATTCATCGAAGCGACCAACGACATGAACCGATTGCGGTATGCAGAGGTTTCCGATCCGGAGATACAGACCCGCATCGCCGCTTACGAAACCGCCTTTCGCATGCAGACATCGGCACCCGAATTGATGCGGGTCGATCAGGAGACGGCCGAGACGCTCGAGCTCTACGGAGCAGAGCCAGGAAAAAGCTCTTTTGCCAACAACTGTTTGCTCGCCCGACGACTCGTCGAACGCGGGGTTCGTTTCGTGCAGTTGTACCATACCGACTGGGATCACCACGGGGGCAAAAACGCCGATCTAGACGACGCGCTCGATAAGGTCTGTTTGGAGGTCGATCGAGCTTCCACGGCCCTGATCCTCGATTTGGAACGGCGAGGATTGCTGCAAGAGACGCTGGTGATCTGGGGAGGTGAATTCGGTCGAACGCCGATGGGCGAACCCCGAGAGACCACCGGCAGAGACCACCATGTCGATTCATTCACCATGTGGATCGCTGGCGGAGGCATTCAGGCTGGCAAGATCCACGGAGCGACCGATGAACTCGGCTTCGGAGTGACCGAGGGGCTCGTCCATGTCCATGACCTACACGCAACCCTGCTCCATTTGCTTGGAATCGATCATCAACGATTGACCTATCGGTTCCAAGGCCGAGACTTTCGGCTCACCGATGTGCACGGTAGGCTCGTCGATGAGATCCTTACTTGAACGGTCGGCTGGAAGGTTTTGCGGCCTCATGGTAACCTTGGTATTGAAAACCCCTCCATTCGTCCAACCTTCTATTCATCCAAGCTATGAGCCACTCCGAAACGATCAAGCCGCAATTGCAAGCCTACGAGTCGACCATCGATGGGCTCAGGGCTACCGGTCACCAATTCTGGAACCGCGGCTGGTCGCTGGGCACTTCGAGCAATTACTCTGCGGTCATCGAACGTGAACCCCTGAAACTTCTGGTCACAGCCAGCGGTAAAGACAAAGGGCATTTGGGGCCCAACGATTTTGTGGTTTGTGATGCCCACGGAAACCCGGCATTCGAGAACCAACCCAAGAGCAGTGCAGAGACTTTGCTCCACTGCCTTGCTGCTCGCCGAGGTGCCGGAGCGATCCTTCATACACACAGCGTCTGGTGCACTCTGCTCTCGGAGCACTTCTCGGCGATCGGTGGAATCCGCATCAGCGACTTTGAAATGCTCAAAGGTCTCGAGGGGATTACCACCCACCAAGCGAGTGTCTGGGTTCCTATTTTCGACAACACCCAAGACATCCCCTCGTTGGTCGTTCAGGTTGAAAAGTACTTTCAAGACCATCCCAACGAGCCCTGTTGGGGATACTTGATTCGCCGCCATGGCATGTACACCTGGGGCAAAGACCTGGCTGAAGCAAGACGCCATATCGAGATTTTGGAATTCCTCCTGGAGTGTCTTGGGCGATCGACGAAATTGGTATAACGCCATCATGCTTTCCTTAGTTTTTCGAACCATCGCCCACTTCCACCGTCTCTTGCTCCCCGTAGCCCTTGGGGTGGCAATCTCCAGCGCCGTGATCGTCGGTGCGCTCCTGGTGGGCGATAGCATGCGGGGTTCCTTGCAATTCATCGCGCTCGATCGCATCGGTTCGATTCAGCGAATGATCGTGGCGCCAAGGTGGTTCCACCAATCGGCTTTGCAAGCCGTTCAATCCCGATCCGGCCCAGGGGCCGTCGTCGGATTGCTTTGGATCCAAGCGGTCGTCGCCGAGCATCAAGACCGCTCGAAGGAATCCGAAGGAAAAATCACGACCCATCGGGTCACCGAGATGACTCTCATGGGGGTCGATCCGGACTTCTGGGAACTCGGCACGATCCTGCCTACATCGACGCTGGGCGACGAACAACTCGTGTTGAATCGCTCTCTAGCCGATCAGCTCAAGGTCCAGATCGGCGATCGTGTCACTTTGAAGGTCTCTCGCGATGCGGTCGTGCCGGCCGATAGCGCCCTTGGAAAACGAGACACCGAAGTGGTCGCGTTATCCAGATGGCAAGTCGTCGATATCGTCCCAGATGAGAGCTTAGGCCGCTTCTCGCTTCGCAGTGACCAAAGGCCGGTTCTCAATGCTTATGCATCCAAAGAGTCTCTGCAAAAAGCCCTGGAAATACAGGGACAAATCAATGCGGTCGCCAGTTCGATGCCCGACTCCGAACCCCTCTTGCCGACCCTGCAACTGAGCCTCGAGGATTTGGGGCTCCGATGGGAAAGGGTCCAAAGGGTCTTTCCAGAGAATTCGATCGGAGAGTCCCTAGACCGAGAAGCTCAGCCCGGCACCGAGCCTGTCTCGGTCTTCGATTACGATCAGTTGACCAGCCAGCAGATGATGATCCCAGACGCCCTTGCCGATGCGCTCGCAGACGGCTCGTCGCGACGAGTCCTGAGCTACTTGGCCAACAACACCGAAGTCCTCGCAGACCAAAGAAGTGAATCCCAGGGACGTAGCGTTCCGTATTCGATCATCAGCGGAGTCGATTGGGAACTGATCGCTCGGATGCTCTCCGATGGCCGCAAAGATCCCGTCCCCACGGACTGGGTTGTGATTCATGATTGGATGGCCAAGGAACTCGGCGCCAAAGTCGGAGACCGACTGAAAATCGATTATTTTCTACCCGAGACGGTCGAAGGCACCGAAGTCGAGACGAGCTTTGAAGCAAGCATCGTTGCGATCGCACCCTTGCGAGAACCCGCACAAGCTTATCGTCGCAAGTCTCCAGCGAGGTTCGCAGAGGCTCCGACTGTCTTCAACGACCCGGCTTGGACTCCCTTGGTTCCAGGGATCACCGATCAAGAGTCCATATCGAATTGGGAGACTCCGTTTGCATTGACCCGAAAAATCGAAAAGCAGGATGACGAGTACTGGAACTCGCACCGTCTGACCCCAAAGTTATTCATCTCCGAGCAGCGGGCCAAAGAGCTATTCGGATCGCGGTTCGGATCGCAAACAGGACTGCGTTTCGATGGGCTCAACGAAGCGCAGCGGCGGGAACAAGGGGATCGAATTCTTCAGAAGGCGAAGGGGAAATTGACCCAATTGGGTTGGCGTGAATTGCCTCTGAGAGCCCAACAGTTAAAGGCCTCGAGTGGGACGACCCCTTTCGATGCTCTGTTTTTGTCCCTGAGTTTCTTTGTCATCGCAGCCGCCTTGATCCTCGTCGCATTGCTTTTCCGATTGACCATCGAAAAAAGGGCCGAGCATTGGGGATTGCTGCTCGCATCGGGCTGGACAAGATCCAAAGTGCGTCGACTATTGCTGATCGAATCGGCGATGATCGCGGCGTTGGGATCCGCCGTCGGGGTCGCCTTAGGGGTCGCCTACGCCTACGCGTTGCTTGCTGGCTTGAAGAGCTGGTGGGTTGGTGCCATTTCCGTATCGTTTCTGGATTTTCACATCCGACCCGAGAGCCTATGGATCGGCTGGATTTCAGGGCTCATCGTTTCGCTTATCACGACATGGTTTGTCACTCGGCAATTGCGCAAGGCCAGCGTCGCGCGACTGCTCAAAGGCCGTATGGACGATCAAGCCCCGAGCCTCCAAGCCAACCGCTTGATTCGATACAACGCCATCGGATGCTTCGTCTTGGGTGTTCTGGCCCTGCTGGCGGGTCAATGGGCCCAGGGCCAAGCCCAAGCTGGGGCGTTTGTCGGTAGCGGCATGCTTTGGATGATCGCGATGGTCTTGTGGCTCTACACTCAGATGCGTAATTCGTCGAGCAACCAGTCAAGCAGTCCGAAAGGTAGCCTAGTTGAGAACCGCATGCATGCGAGTTTGGACCTTAGTACCCTGGCCCGCTCCAACGCCCAGCGAGCGCCTCTGAGAAGCATCCTGACCGTGGCGCTCATGGCGATGGCCAGTTTTCTGATTCTCGCCATGAGTCTTTTTCAAGCACAACCCGACCGACGAGGGACTGGCGGTTTTGCTTGGATTGCAAAGAGTTCCCAGAGTATCCACGTCAATCTAGCGGATCCTAAACAGCAGAGGCAAACTCTGGGCGAAAAAGCCCAGTCCTTGGTCGATGCTCTGATCGTGCCGATCCGCGTTCGCGGAGGGGATGATGCGAGCTGCAACAATTTGTACCAAGCTGCCGAACCGCAGGTGATGGGAGTCGGGCCAAGTATGCTCATGGCCGATAGAAACGCCCAAGGCAAGAGCGAGTTTGGGTGGTTTGCTACCGACTTGAGCCAATCGCCCTGGAAACGACTTGAAACTCCAGCCGATGGAACGCAAGAGGATCCTTTGCCCGTGATTCTCGACCAGAATACCGCGCTCTGGGCATTGCATTTAGGAGGGTATGTAGGTGAGCGATTCAGCTACACCTTCGGTCAAAAGAAAGTCGAATTCCAAACCGTAGGCGTGCTGCAAAACACGGTCCTCCAGGGGAGTCTCTGGATTGGCGAAGCGAATTTCCAGAAGGTATTTCCAGACATCGGGGGATACCGTGCTTTCCTGGTCAAGCCCCAAGACGGCACGAGTGCCCAAGGGCTCGAATCGATCCGAACCGCCTTGGAGGGTGGATGGTCCGACGAAGGGCTCAGTTGCGCTTCGGCCGATGGCATCTTAGCGCGGTTGCTATCCGTTCAAAACACCTACCTGAGCGCCTTTCAGCTTTTGGGCGGATTGGGATTGCTGCTCGGGACCTTGGGGCTAGGGGTCTCGCAGCTTCGAAGTGCACTCGAGCGCAAGAGCGAGTTGGCAGCGATGCGAGCGATGGGTTTTCCAAAAGCTAGGTTGGTCTGGACCTTGTTTCTGGAGAATGGCTGGCAGTTGTTTCGTGGGTTGGGGATCGGAATGCTCTGCGCTGCGGCCGCCTCGGCGTCAATTCTGCTGCGGGGCAACTCGGTCGTCTCGTTGGGTGGTCCCCTGGTGATGCTCGCTTGGGTCATCCTCTTGGGTTTGATCTTTTGTGTATTGGCAGCGGTTTTGGCGATGCGTCAGCCGCTGCTCGGGGCGCTTCGATCCGATCGATAGATCAAGGGGTTTGGAATCATAAACTCCAAAAATCGGGCTTGATTCCCCATTCGTCCTGGGACTAGACTCCCACGATCACTCGAATGGAATCGGAAAGGAATCTTATGCCAAACGTACAGCAATCTCGGGCGCAACAATCTCGGGCACAACAATTTTTTGCGGCAACGCTGACGGCGACCTGCTTGTGTTTTCCGGCCTTTTCTTTGACCCAAGGCACGCTTGAGGCTCAGGACCGAACTGGAGCTACAAGCAGGCTATCGGGCGCACCAGCCTCCGCGCGAAGCAGCATCAAGGACAGCGAGCAGGCCACTCCGAGCGAATCGGGACCTGCGATCGTGGCCCTGGTCAACGGCCAGAAAATTGTCCTGCAGGACTTGGCCAACCTGTGCGTCCTGCGCCATGGCGAGGAAGTTCTGGAGAATATGGTCAACCGCTACTTGATTCTCCAGGCTTGCCAAGAGCGCAAGATCGAGATCAAGCAGAAGGATGTCGACGACGAGATCGCACGAATCGCATCGAAATTCAACCTCAGCGTGCAGATGTATTTGAAGTTGCTCGAAAATGAGCGCGACATACGCCCCGAATACTACGCGTCGGATATCGTTTGGCCCATGCTGGCGTTGAGGGAATTGAGCAAGGATATGCTCAAGGTTTCGCCTCAGGATATCGATCGCGCGTTCCAGAGCGAGTTTGGCCCCAAGGTTCAGGTACGGATGATTGCGACCAAGGATTCTGCAAAGCTACAGCAAGTCCACCAGCAAGCCACAGCGAATCCTGAGTTGTTCAAGACTCTGGCCCGCGAGCACTCCGAAGATCCAGCAAGCGCAAGTGTTGAGGGGCTTTTGCCCCCCATTCGCATGAACACCGGCGAGGATGAACTAGAGCGGATCGCCTTTGCGTTACAGCCCGGCCAAGTATCCGAGATTTTTAAAGTCGGGGATTTGAATGTCACGCTCCAGTGCGTGCGTCACATGCCTCCGGCCAACCCGCCCGCAGCCCAATTGGCCGAAATACAGGGACGGATCAAATCGGAACTCGAGGAGCAGAAACTTCGCGAATCGGCTGAGACCATCTACACCGAACTTCGAAACCGATCCCAGATCGTGACGGTACTCGGGCAGTCGCAGTTGCAGCAGCAATACCCGGGAATCGCCGCCGTGATCAACGGCCAGAGCGTGACGATGGAAATCCTTGAAAAGGAGTGCGTCAAGAGGTTTGGAAACAAGATCCTCGAAGGTGAGATCAACCGTAAACTGGTCGAAGATGCACTGACCAAGAGCGGACAAGCAGTCACACAAGCCGAGGTGGATCAAGAAATCCGAAACACCGCCTTGTTTTATGGCTACATCAATGCAGACGGAACTCCTGACGTCCAACGATGGGTTGCCGACGTTCTGAGCGACAAAGGGAAAACCATCGAGATGTACGTCCGAGATGCCGTCTGGCCGACGGTCGCTCTGAAAAAGCTCTGTGCCGACCAAGTTCAAATCACCGAGGAGGATGTCCGCATGGCCTTCGAGGCGAATTTCGGTCAACGCGCTGAAATCCTCGCGATCGTCATGAGCAATCAACGTACCGCCCAGGAGGTCTGGGAGATGGCTCGCGGCCGCAACACCGAGCAGTTCTTTGGCGAATTGGCCAATCAGTACTCCGTCGAACCGAGTTCCCGGGCCAACTTTGGCAAGGTTCCACCGTTGCGCAAGCACGGCGGCCAGGCGAGCCTCGAAAAAGCAGCGTTCGGTCTTAAACCCGGCGAAATGTCTGGGATCATCGAAGTCGGTGGCCAGTATGTGATCTTGCGTTCACAAGGGTTCACCGATCCGGTCGTCCAAGACATCAATGCCGTCAAAGAGGATCTGGTCAAAGAGATTCGAGAGAAAAAACTTGCCAAGCAAATGGACACGATGATGGCCAAGCTCTCGGCCGATGCGCAGATCACCAACATTCTGAATCCTAAAAAGAGTCGGGTCGGTAATGCAGAGATGCAAGCATCGCTCGACGAACTCAAAAAATCCGAAGTCAAACGATGAGTTCAGGTCGTCGCGGCTCGCGGCATTGGGTCCCGGTCGAAAGACGTACACCCGTCGATGCATCCATTGTCGCTAAGCGAGTCCCGAGTTTTCCTATCATGAGCAGGGTCGATGTCTCGGAAGTCGAGAACCGTAGGCAGTCCCTTAAATCCAAGGGGTTGCGAGTCGGTTGGAACGCCGTCCTAGCCCATGCGTACAGTAAGGTCAGCCAGGAAATCCCTGAATTGCGCGATGTCTATGTCGCCCGTCCGGTCGCCTATGTCTACCGACATCCCGAACCGGTCGCTTCGCTGACCATTCATCGCCGTGACGCTTATGGTCAGGATCGCTTGATCTGGGCGAGAATTTCGTCTCCGCACGCATTATCGCTCGTGGAGTTGCAGTCCAAGATCGATCATTTTACGACCGCGCCGATCCAGGAAGTTTACAGAGACGGCTTGCGGCTCGAGCGTCGTGGACCCTTGCTCCGACGGCTCAACTGGCATCTGCTGATGCGCTGGTGTGGCAGGAAACGCGCGAAGCATCTTGGGACATTTAGCCTATCGAGCTTGGGCCATCTAGGCGCACTGAATCTGTATCATCCCTTAGTCACGGCCACTAGTTTAGCCATGGGGCCAATCTCGCAAGACGGCCACTGCGATTTTGCTTTGATTTGCGATCATCGAGTCCTCGATGGCGTTCTTGCCGCTCGTTCACTTCTGTTACTTGCTGATACGATTCGAAACGCTTCATTCCATGATTGAGAGTTTTGGGTGCGTCTTTTTCTGAGTGGGATATTGCATGCATTACAATCCGGATATGCGCATCGATCTTGCTGTGATCCTTGGGCGAAGGCCCCTTTTTTTGCGAAATTTATTAGCACCTTCGAATTCAAAGCTACGTTAACAAACACGCGATGTTTGTTTGAGGCCCCGTAGACCGTTTCGAATCCCTGCGTAGAATTCGCCGAGAAGCGTAGCTTTTACGAATCAGGTTTTGCCGGAAAACCGAAACGAGAGATTGCGCTTAACGCCATTAGAAATCATTGGATTCCATGAAGAAGTTAGTACATCATTTTTTGTTCGCATCGCTTGTCTCTCTTGGTTGCATTGGGGGCTGTCGTCAAGACTCCCGCGAGTACCTTCAAGCTTTGGAAGCCAACGATCGGTTGATTGAGAGTTCCCACCAAGCTCGTAAGGACATGATTGACTCTTTGGGGAGAAAAAGCCTATCTCGCGCGGATCGGGCCTTGGATGAAGAGGGAAGACTCGAAGAGCAAAGTCTCTATGTTCAAGGAAGACTCGACAATTTTCGGCCCCATGTCCCTAACGCCGTGCTCTATGAACAAGCTAGCGAGTTGGCCAAGAGTTTGGAGCAAGATCGCAACAACCTGTTAGGCAGATGGGTTGAGGCTTCGAAGGATACGAATCCTGATGTTGCGAAAGAGCTTTCGTCGAAGATCCGGGATGTCGAACTCGCGCTAGCCGAAGCTAGTGAAACAGCGAAGCGTTCGCGGCCAATCGGAGCTTCTCTCCGTTCCTCTAGCGATGAGGTACTCGCTCGGGAGATTGCCCCGGATGAACAACGCTAAAGCTTGAAAGCACGACTAAATTCGATTCGAGGCACGAACAATCGTTTCACCCGCAGCCAACGGCGAGGAAGTCGCTGGTTTTCCCAAGCCTCATTCTCCAAACCGCCTTGAGTCCGAGGCATAGGTATCTGGTGAAAACTCAGCTAGATCCTTCAGGCCATTTGAATCGCCAAACTACTGGTACCAAATCTTATCGTTGTCCAGTTTAGTGATGGCGACCTTCGCCCCAGCAACCGACTCATTTTCCTTGACCTGGGTCGCAAAGTGCCAGGACTCGATCATGACACCGCCACTTGCCGAGACCAAGAGACCTTGGGCTGTCTGCAAGAAGCTGATTTGAGGGTCGAGCGATTTTGCAACATCGAGCTTGATCGTTTCGATTTGTCCACGGTTTCCAAGGATGCTTGACAAGTCGCATGCAGCCAGAGATTGGAGGTTTTGCGATTCGATCAATGCCGCTACAAGGCACAGGTCCATCGCATTGCGTAGTTCGCCAAAAACTGGATCCTTTACGGCCAATTCGCCAATCTTCTTGGTGAAGTTATCCGCCCATTTCTTAGCTACAGGATCGGCTTTGCCTGTCTGCTTTCGCTGACCTACTTGGTCGAAGGCTTCTGTCTCGGTCATGGTTTTGATCCGCTGCCCGGAGATCTTCCAGGCCAAACGGTCTTTGCTGTGGGTGATCGCATCGTAGTCACATGCCATCCACCAACGGGACTGAATCTGAGTCGAGGCGTTCGATCGATTCTGGATCATCTCCATGTAGCTCGGCAAACCCGCCACAGGCGGCTTGGCCAAATTCATCCCATAGAGTTTCATTCGATAGTCGGCCGCGAGGATCACGCGCGCCATGTGGCTGTCGGCAGGAAGTCCCGATAGGGTTACTTGCTGCGGGCCAAACGCGCGTGCCAATGCCGGTGCGGCCTGCGATGGATTGAAGTTTCCGCCAAGGTTTCGAAGAGCTTGGTTGAATTGGCGATAGCCTTGCTCGGTCGGATCGATCGAAACCGAAACACCTCCATTGCGAGCTTGGTCTACATAACGAAATGCTGTCGCTAAATCATCGAGGTTGACCACTGGGCTGCCGGTGTTTTTTCCGACGATCGAGCCCTGTGGGCCGATAGCCCATGGTTCGGCCGGTCCAGCGATCACAATGTCGTTTCGCTCAGGGTAGACAAATACATAATCGATACGGGTCAGACCACCCAGACAATAAACGTCCTCAGGGATGGACTTGCCCTGCTTCTGAGCATCGAGCACCATCTGCTGGATGCCTTTAAGGGAGATCAATCGAAGATCTGTCGCCTTGGCAAGATCCCCCTGTGCGCCCTGCATCGTCGAACGGAGTTGCTCAAGATTCCTGCTTTGATCCTCGGCCGTTGAGTTCCTTAGTACCCCATCGGAGTCGATCATGACCCCACCGACGCCTTGGTTCCCAAAGACGTTTCCAAATTGAGCCGTCGCGTTCTCGAACGAAACGGAGCATGCAGCCATGACAATGGCTAATGACCGTGGTAACCACGATTGAACAAGTCCCGACAATCTAAAACGCATGATCGTACTCCGTTAAAACACCAAAAATTGTGCTAGGATGGACACGGGGGATAACCCAAACCGCTCCCTATTAGTTTATTTCAGCCTTTGCGCGATGCAACCAATCAAACAACCTGCGTACCTAATTATCCGCCAAGGAAACCGTTGGACGGATGTTTTTCGCTTGGAAAATGACCAGACCTTCGTCGTCGGAAGGGCTTCCTCCAACGAAATCCCAGTAGCCGACGAACGCGCCAGCCGTCGCCATGCCGAAATCACTTGTAAAGACGGCAACTGGATACTTAGGGACCTGGGGTCCCGAAACGGAACCCTCCTCGACGGTTCCAAGATCGACGCTCCTAAGGTCCTTTCCCCAGGAAATCAAATAACGGTCGCATCATGCCGGATGACTTTTGTTCACTCTCTGAGCGACTATGTACCCCCGCCTAACGATTCTGAGGGTGCTAATGATTCTCCGGGCTCTCAAACGCAGTCCGATCTGCCACCATCGATCATCCAACGACGCGCCAAAGCCTCGATGCTGGAATCTCATGAGATCGAACTTCGACCTCTACCCCCCGGACAGATCGAACCACCGATCCGACCCGAATCGTCCCGACGATCGGAAATTCCCGGACAAACTGCATCCTATGAGCTTACCGCAAACGCAGCGGCGATCGAGGTCTTACCCTTAGCCTTCGAACTCGCTAAATCGTCATCGATCAGCGAAGCCTGCGAATTGGCACTTCGAAAACTCCTCGCGATCACCGGATGCCAAGCCGGAGGGGTGATCAAACTCGATCGCAGTGCCAAAGAGTCCAAGCAGAATCGGACCAAATCTTCCGACTCCGAAGCCCCGATCCTGACGGTCTTGGCCGCGCAAGAACTCGCCGGAAAGGCCTACCACCCGATCTCCGATACCCTCGTCCATAACCTCGTCCGTGATCCATCGGCGATCCTGGCCCGAAATGTTATCTCCGACCCCTCCTTCATCGCCAACCCCGAACAAAGCGGCAGCCACGTCCTTACGACCACCTCCCTGATCGCCGCGCCGATCCAGGTCGACGGATCGCTTTTCGGAGTCCTGCACATGTACTCGCGGATCGGTCGCAAGGACCTTGGCCCAGAGGCCCTCGAAGTCGCTCTAGCCATCGCCGAAGTCCTCTCGGTATCGATCGCGAATCTTTCAAGACAGCACCTGCTCCAATCCAAACTCCAATCGACCAGCTCTCGGCTCGAACAACTCGAACAGCAATTAGGGCATGGCGATTGGATCGGTGATTCCCAAGGGATGAACCTGCTGCGTGAGCAAGTCCGCCGGGTGGCCCCCACCCAAGCGACCGTATTGATCCGTGGCGAGAGCGGAACGGGCAAGGAACTTGTTGCTCGCGCCATCCACGAGAACAGTCCCCGCGCCTCAGGGCCCTTCGTCACGATCAACTGCGCGGCCCTCTCCCCCACGCTCCTGGAAAGCGAACTCTTCGGGCACGAAAAAGGTGCCTTCACCGGTGCGACCGATCGAAAAATCGGCAAGTTCGAATTGGCCGACACCGGCACGATGCTCCTGGATGAACTCGGGGAGATGAGCATGGAAATCCAATCCAAATTCCTGAGAGTCCTCGAGGGCCATCCCTTTGAAAGGCTCGGTAGCAACAAGCCGATACGGACCAATGTCCGTATCGTAGCTGCAACGAATCGAGACCTCGAACAAGCCGTCCAAGAAGGGCGATTTCGCTCGGACCTGTACTTCCGTTTGCGAGTCATCGAACTGCGCATCCCACCCCTTCGCGAACGACTCTCCGACGTGCTGCCACTTGCCGAGTTTTTTTTGAAGCAGTTCAAAAACAACTCCGGGTACGGTCCGACTCTCTTTTCGGAACGATCACGACGAGCCATGCTCGCCTACCATTGGCCAGGAAACGTTCGCGAACTGAAAAACTCTGTCGAGCGAGCTCACGTTCTTGCCGTAGGCGAAGTGGCGGAACCAGAGGACTTGGCCCTTTCTCATCTCCAAATTCCTGGCATCGAATCGAATCGCCCCGCAGGAGCCCCGCTCGCCGAGCCCTATCGGGAAAGGACCCTCGAACAAGTCGAGCTCGAACATATCGCACAGACGCTTCAGCACACCCAAGGACAAAAAAATCGTGCCGCAACAATTCTGGGGATCGAGCGATCGACGCTCGATCGTAAACTGAAACGCCTGCAGGAAGGCTCCTAACGCGGCTCTGCGGACTTGGACGCTTGCTCAATGGCCTGCTTGCGCGCCAACTCGAATTCATCCCCAGGTGTCCAGGATTGCATCTGCTGTGCATCGGCCGCATTTAAGCCAACTTCGGCCAATAACTGAATGTCCTCGATCGCACCGCTTAAATCCCAGCTAGGGTCATACTGGTCCGAACGCTGATGGTAGTGCTTATCGGTCCATGCCTGCAACTGCTTTTTTCCCCAACCCTCAGGCTGATTGCGCACCGCATGGCCACCGTGCAGGTAGACGGCAGGAACCCCAACCTTGGCCAGCGAAAACTGATCCGAGCGATAGTAATAACCTTTGCTGGGCTCCAAATCACCGACCACCGTACGGCCTTGCTTGGTCGCCGCGCTTTGGACCCATTGATCCAGCGAACTTTTGCCCAATCCGATCACCTGCACATCGCGGGTCGGACCCAGGAAATTGATCCCGTCGATGTTGATCAAAGCAGATAGCTTGCCATTGGGGATCGGAGGATTCTCAGCAAGATACTTCGAGCCAAGCAAACCCTGCTCCTCAGCTCCCACGGCAGCAAACAGCAACGATCGCTTGGGACGATAGCCCGACTCACGGATCGCCCTTAAAATCGTCAGCAAAGCCGCTGATCCCGAAGCGTTGTCGATCGCTCCATTGTAGATGTTGTCCCCATTGGCATCACGCTCTGCCGACATTCCGATGTGGTCATGGTGGGCCATGAAGACGACGTACTGGTCCGATAGCTTCGGATCGCTTCCAGGGAGAACACCGAGCACATTGGCCGTCACTCGTTCGCGCGCAACGCATCCGATGCTCGTCGAGAGCCGCAACCCCAACGGGACGGGCTTGAACCCTCTGTCCTGGGCTTGCATGCGCAACTGGTCCAAATCCAACCCACCTGAACGCATCAGCTCACGCGTCGCCGACTCGGTCATCCAACCCTTCATGTCCATCCTCGGACCTGAGGAATCCCTGAGCTCAAACTCCTCACCGGTCCATGACGTTTGAATGACGCTAAAGGGATAACCCGCCGAAGAATCGGTGTGGATGATGATCGCACCGGCTGCACCTTGCCGAGCCGCACTCTCGTACTTGTAATCCCAACGTCCATAGTAAAGTCGCTTGGAGCCAGCAAATAAATCAGGATCCTCCTCTGGATCATTGTTCATCATCACAAGTATCTTCCCCTTCAGGTCGACCCCTTTGAAGTCGTCCCATTGGAACTCTGGAGCCTGAATCCCAAATCCGACAAACACCAACTCGGCATCCTCGATCGATATGCTTGCCTCAGGCTTGCCCGCGACGGCGATGAAATCCTTGAAGTAATCCAAGCCAATCGAATCTCCTTTGGCAGACTTAAATTGCCACCGTTTTTCCGGTTCGCTGGTCAATCCCAACATCGGAAAAACCTGACGGTACGAACCCACCGCCGGGGCGATCTCCAGTCCAAGGGATTGAAACTGTGTCTCCAAATACAACTGTGTCAATGCATCCCCTTGAGTCGCAGGACCCCGGCCCTCCAAGAGGTCATCCGAGAGGAACCGAATGTGGGCTCGGAGCGTCGATTCCGACACTCTCTTTTGCACCTC
>Ga0315902_10003226_pt1 | contig 24585 bp, 35 predicted proteins | sample LakEriMetagenome_9_FD_203523 | JGI IMG/M metagenome (GOLD analysis project Ga0315902, IMG submission 203523) | Freshwater fungal communities from buoy surface, Lake Erie, Ohio, United States - Buoy 12 MA117 | ecosystem: Environmental > Aquatic > Freshwater > Lake > Lake biofilm | place: USA... | reverse complement strand
TGCAAGACCAAATGAGATTTGAAGATAAAGACGGAAAATGGTTTACTCCAACTGCAGACTTCCCTTCAAACCACAATGGAACACTAACCAAACATGGAGAATGGGCATTTCCCGTTTACCCAACCTCTAGATCAATCCAAGGTTCCCCTCAAACCCCTTATATCTTTGATGATAGATGTAAATGGGAAGATGCGACCGAAAGAATTAAAGAGATTTACAATATGCCTAGAGCTGAACGTAAAGCAAGAGGATTGAAAGGTAGAGAATGGGCAATTGGAGAAGAAGCAGGTTTAACCTCTAAAGAACAAGCTAAACGCATTGTAAAAGCATTTGATGAGTTATTTTCTACTTGGAAACCCAAAGAAAAATACGAGATTACCAATGCTACAGAGTATAAAGGAAAGTTTTTACCACATAAAATTTATTATTAATGAGCAAACCAGTTTTTGTAATTAGCAGCCCCTATGACACTTATTCGGGATATGGGGCTAGAGCTAGAGATATTATTCAAGCAATTTTAAATCTAGACAAGTATGATGTAAAACTTTTACCACAAAGATGGGGTAGTACTGCTTGGGGATTTTGTGAAGATAACCCCGAATGGAACCATCTCCATCAATATAGATTAGATTCCCCTACTTTAAATAGCAAACCTGACATTTGGATGCAGATTACTATCCCAAATGAATTTCAATCAGTTGGAAAATACAATATTGGAGTAACAGCAGGTATAGAATCAGATTTATGTAAAGCTGAATGGATTGAGGGTTTGAATAGAATGGATAGGAATTGGGTTTCTTCTAATTTTGCAAAACATACCTTTGAAAATAGTAAATATGAAAGACGAAATACTCAAACTAATAATATTGAAGGGTATGTCCAACTAGAAAAACCAGTTGAAGTAGTATTTGAAGGGGCAAATTTAGATGTTTATAAATCTATTGAACCTAAAGAAATCAAAACTATTAATTTAGATGAAATTAAAGAATCTTTTTGTTACTTGTTTGTAGGTCACTGGATGAATGGTGATTTTGGACATGATAGAAAAAATGTATCTTTATTAATTAAATCTTTTTATGAAGTATTTAAAGACAAACCCCAAAAACCAGCTCTAATCCTAAAAGCCTCAATTGGCATTGCCTCTTACATTAGCAGAGATGAAATTTTAGATAGAATTAAAATCATCAGAGAATCTGTAAACTCTACTAATTTACCTAACATTTATGTTCTAAATGGAGAATTTAGTGATGGGGAAATGAATGAGTTATATAACCACCCCAAAGTAAAATCCATGTTATCTTTTACCAAAGGAGAAGGATTTGGGAGACCTTTACTAGAATTTAGTTTAACAGGTAAACCTATTATAGCTTCCGGATGGTCAGGTCATACAGATTTCTTAAAACAAAATCTAAGTACTCTAATCCCTGGAGAACTAGAAAATGTTCATCATAGTGTGGCTAACGATTGGTTAATTAAAGAAAGCAAATGGTTTAAACCTAGTACTGTTGAAATTGGAAGACACCTAAAAGATTCATATGCCAAATACAAGCAATATGTTTTAGGTGGAAAACAACAAAAACAATATTCTAAAAGTAATTTTAGTTTTGGAAAAATGCAAGAACTAATTTCTACTATTTTAGAAAAAAATATTCCTGACTTTCCAAAACAAGTAGAACTAGTATTACCCAAACTTACTCTACCTAAACTTAAAAAAATAGAATAATATGCAATACGATAATTTAACAGAATGTAGCAGGTGTGGAAGTGATGCCTGCTACATCCAAGAAATTACTCCTGAAGTAAAACTAGAATTTTGTTATGGATGTGGATTCCAATCCCATTCACTAATGAAACCTGGAACTGAATTCTTTACTGAACAATTAGCTCTACTTCCAGATCTATACAAATCTCTAATAGAGGAGGAGGAAGAAACAGGGAAAGTTTGGATGCCGTCTTTTATTAATGTGGCAGAAAAAGGAATGGTGTTTGTAGATGGAACAGGTAGAGATAATTGGGGGTGGGCAGGAGTAAAATCTGTACCTGTTTCTAAAGAAGAAAAGAAAAAATATAAAGATGCAAAACATAGAGCAGACATGACTACCATAAAACATTTTGGAGAACGTGACTTTATGGAGGCTTTATCGTATATTGGGGTATTACCTGAATAAAATAAAAATGCAAAGATTCTTAGAAAAAATATCTTGGAAATTTAGAAGAATTAATATATCTTTTTCCCTCCTCCATATTGACTGGAGTGGGGGATCAAGCTATTTTGGTTTTAGTATCTTTAAAATAGTGTATAATCTTAGAGCTTACTCATTATTTGAAGTAGTTTTTTTATTACCAAATAAAACAACACATAAATATTTTCATGTTTATACCTGGGATTGTTTGTTTCTTAGAAGATACTTAAGTATGTTAGCCGAAAAATTATCTGATAGGGAAATTTGGAACAGAAATAAACTGACTAGTTGGGATAAGTTTAGATTAAAAATTTTAAATAAAATACTATGAAAATTTCATACGCAATAACAGTAAAGGATGAATTAATTGAGTTAGATAGACTTTTATTTAAACTTGAAAATCATAAAAGAGATAAGGATGAAATTGTAGTTGTGTACGATAGTGCAAATGGTGGAGAAAATGTAAACCAATATTTGAGAGCTAAATCAGTTAACCAAAGTTTTTTTAGATGGCATGCATTTGAATTCAAAAATGACTTCTCAGAATTAAAGAATTATATAACCAAACAATGTACCGGAGATTATATTTTTCAAATAGATGCCGACGAAATTCCAAATGAATATCTAATTTCCATATTACCCACCATACTAGAGTCAAACCTTGAAACCGAAGTGTATCTAACGCCAAGAGTTAATACTGTAGAAGGTATTACTCAAGCTCACATTCAAAAATGGGGATGGAGAGTGGATGAAAAAGGATGGATCAACTATCCTGATTACCAATGGAGAATTTGGAAAAATAAACCTGAGATAAAGTGGATAAATAAGGTTCATGAAAGGTTGGAAGGTTTCAAAACTTATGTTACCTTACCACCACAAGAAGAGTTTTCTTTATATCACCCAAAAACTATAGAAAAACAAGAAAAACAAAACAATTATTATAATACACTATGAAAAAAGTATGGTACGCCCCCAATAAACTAGAAGCTTATGGGGAAGAAGAAATTAAAGCAGTTGAACAATGTCTTCGAGACGGTTGGTTAGCAGGTTTTGGTCCTCGTTCTATTGAGTTTGAAGAAAAAATTGCAAAAGAATTTGGGAAAAAGTTTGGTGTGTTTGTAAATTCCGGCTCATCTGCTTGTTTACTTGCTATTGCATCTATGGATTTACCTAAAGGATCTAAAATTATTACTCCTGCCTGTACATTTTCAACTACATTAGCTCCTATTATTCAACTAGGATACAAGCCAGTATTTGTAGATGTTGGGTTGAATGATTACGTCGCGGATATTATACAAGTAGTAAATGCTGTTACAGAAGAAGTAAAAGCTATTATGTTGCCTAATCTAATTGGAAATAAGCCAAAGTGGAAACTTTTAAGACAAATTCTTAAAAATATGGATAGAGAAGACATTATCCTTATTGAAGATTCAGCTGATACAGTAACTGAAACTCTAGACTCAGATATCTCAACTACCAGCTTTTATGCTTCTCACGTTATTACAGCAGGAGGAATGGGAGGAATGGTAATGTTTAATGATGAAAAATATGCTAAACGTGCTTTAATGTTTAGAGATTGGGGTCGTATTGGAGATAACAGTGAAGATATGAGTGAACGTTTTGCACATGATGTTGATGGTTTGCCTTATGACTATAAGTTCTTGTATGGTGTTTTAGGATATAACATGAAGTGTAGTGAAATGAGTGCTGCTTTTGGTTTAGTACAACTAGAACGTTTCCAAACCTTTAAAAATAAACGTAGAGACAATATCAAAAGATATCTAGAAAACCTTAAAGATGTTAAAGAACTTATTTTACCTGACGATAGTATAGAACCTAACTGGCTTGCTATTCCACTTCAAACTGAACGTAGATTAGAATTGCTTAATTTCTTGGAAAGTAACAATATCCAAACCAGAGTTACATTTGCGGGTAATGTTACTAGACACCCTATTTACAGAGAATATCTACAAGAATTCAAAAATTCAGATCTAATAATGAAAAATGGATTTTTGTTAGGTGCTCACCACGGAATGGGACTTGATGATGTGGATTATGTTTGTGATAAAATCAAAGAATTCTTTGGATACTCTAAATAATATAAAAACAGCATTTTTAACAGAAATGGGGTTTGAGGGTAAAATACCCTCAAACCACCCTAATGCCCGGACAGAGTTTGCTTGGATGTATGCTCTAAATGCTGATCATTTCAATATAAGGAATTTAAGTAACATTAAAAATTATGATAATGTTTTTATAATAATTCCTAAAGGAGAAGTATATTTAAATGCTGTAGGGTCAAAATTGATACAAAAACCAAACCCCACCTCTGATATTTTATCAGCACCTTTAGCTCAAATCCTTAGAAACAATAATTGCAAAAAAATATATTATATTCAAGAAGGACCTACTTGGTTGTTTAATGATTATAATATGGTTGATCAAATCAATTTTTATAACCAGTTAAATAGTTTTGATGGGATTTTTGCGCACAATGAACATGATGCTAAATTTTATAAAGGGTTATTTCCTGGAAAGAAAGTAGAAGTAATTAGATCTTTATTAATAGAAGATTTAATAAAAAATATTTCCCCAAAAACAGAAGAAAAAGTTATAATTGGGGGTAATTTTGCCCATTGGTATGGAGGATTTCAAAGTTATATAATAGCTCAATCATTTGATCTCCCTGTATGGGTCCAAGATTCTCATTGTAAAAGAGAAGGAGAAGATCAATTGCCTAATTTAAACCATTTTCCTAGATTGATATGGGTTGATTGGATGAAAGAATTATCTAAATTTAAATATGCCGTTCATTTAATGCCTACTATAGCTGCAGGTACATTTAGTTTAAATTGTGCTTACTTTGGGATACCTTGTATTGGAAATAAAAAAGTAGATACTCAAAAATTATGTCATCCTGATTTATCAGTTGATGTGGAAGATGTAGAAAAAGCTCGTATATTGGCTGATAAGTTAAAAGAGGATAAAGAATTTTATTTACATTGCGTTAACACATCAAAAGAAAATTATAGGAAATATTATGATATTGACAAATTTAAAAAAGAATTAATTTTATGAAAACCGCATTAGTATTAGGAGCAGGTGGATTTATTGGTTCACACCTCGTTAAACGATTAAAATCAGAAGGATTTTGGGTTCGTGGTGTTGATTTAAAATATCCTGAATTTGAACCTACAGCAGCTGATAATTTCATTATAGGTGATTTAAGAGATCCTAGAGTAGTAAAAAATGCATTTCTTTTAGAATCTAATAATGGGAAATACCCATTAAACTATGAATACACTTCTCCTCGCCCATATGTTCAACACATGCAGTTTGATGAAGTGTATCAATTAGCAGCTGATATGGGGGGTGCGGGTTATATCTTCACAGGTGAAAATGATGCTAATGTGATGCACAACTCAGCCTTAATTAATCTAAATGTAGCTAAAGAAGCAGTAGAACAAAAAGCAAAACGTGTATTTTACAGCTCCTCCGCTTGCATGTATCCTGAACACAATCAATTAGACCCAGATAACCCAAATTGTGAAGAATCATCAGCATACCCCGCAAATCCTGATTCAGAATATGGGTGGGAAAAATTATTTAGTGAAAGATTATATTTTGCTTTTAATAAAAATTATGGGTTAGATGTTAGAATAGCCCGTTACCATAACATATTTGGTCCCCAAGGTACTTGGAAAGGAGGTAAAGAAAAATCTCCTGCCGCCATGTGCCGAAAAGCTGCTGAAAATGGTGATGACCTAGAAGTTTGGGGTAATGGTAAACAAACAAGATCATTTTTGTATGTAGATGAATGCGTAGAAGCTACTTTAAGATTAATGAGACAAGATAATTTTTTAGGACCTGTTAATATTGGTTCTGAAGAAATGGTTACTATTAATGAATTAGCTGAAATGGCTATAGACATTTCTGGGAATGATTTAAAAGTTAGAAATATTGATGGTCAAGACTTTATAGACAAATATGGTTTCCAATGCCCATTAGGAGTTAAAGGAAGAAATTCCCATAATAAATTATATAGAGAAAAAATGGGATGGGAACCAAAATTAACTTTAAGAGAAGGAATGGAAAAAACTTTCGAGTGGATTAATAAACAAGTAAATAAATAAAATTATATGAAAAAAAGTAATCATGCTTTAAAAAGAAAAGAATTATTTTCAAAGTATAAACGCAACCACAATATATTCTTTGAATCTGGAACCCATCATGGTTTTTCAGTACAAGCAGCTTTAGACTTAGAATTTAGCAAAATTATTTCAGTTGAAATAGAACAAGAATACTTCTTAGAATGTTTTGATAAATTTACATCTTATATAAATGAAGGAAGAATACATTTATTTTATGGTGATTCTAATGTTTGGATGGAAAGAATGTTAAAACTAGTAGAAGAACCAGCATTGTTTTGGTTAGATGGTCATCCTGATGGGGTAAGTGGAGACCCATTATGGGAAGAATTAGAAGCTATTAAAAAACATTCTATAAAAAATCATACTATTATTGTAGATGATATCCCCATTTATTTTAATAGCAAACAAGTTGAAGATAAAATATTAGAAATAAATCCTAATTATCAATTTATATACGAAGATGCTCTTAATGAGAGTAATTTAACTGATGTGTATCAAAATTATGATTTGGTAGCATATATTGAGGATTAATATGGGAGAAATATTTAAATTTAATAATTTAATTCAATGAAAATATTTGTAACAGGAGGGAGTGGGTATTTAGGAAAAGTATTAGTTAATTATTTACAGAAAAATCATGATATACTTGCCCCTAATAGTAAGGAGTGTAATATACTTAATACCTACATTCTATCTAAGATAATTAAAGATTTTAATCCTGATATTGTTATTCATTTAGCTGCTTTTGTAGATACATTTAGATGTGAAGAAGAAATTGAAAAAGCTTTAGATATTAATGTTATAGGTACATCAAATATTGTTAAAACATGTTTAAATTTAGATTGTAAATTTATTTACATTTCATCTGAATATGTGTTTGGAGGTAATAAAGGTAATTACACAATAGATGATAAATTAGATCCTATTAATGTTTATGGCAAAACAAAAACTGCAGCTGAATATATAGTTTCAGTATTATCTAATTATCAAATAATAAGAGCTCCGTTTATTAGACAAATATATCCTAAAGTATTTACTGATCAATATTGTTCTAGATATTTTTTAGATGAAGTAGTAGAAAAAATAATTAAAAATATTTTTAATAATCCAAATAAACTAATTCATATATCTTCTGAAAGAACATCATTATATGATTTATATGTCAAAAATGGAATTCCAGCTGAACCCATAACAATGTCTGAAGAACAAAGAATAACATTACCTAAAGATACAAGTTTAATAGATAATAGCATTTAAATGAAAAAAAACAAAACCGCCTGTGTAGTATTTTACACTGATAAAAGGTATGATGAATTAGTTACTAATGTTAAAAATAGTTTTTTATCTTTTAATGGTAACGAATGTGATTATTATCAAATAGATCATACTAACCAAGAAAAATATAATGGAGAATTAAAATACTATGACTATGCTCCCGAAACATTTCTTATGCAGTATATATATGCTTATGAAATAATGCGCAAACATAATTACGAAAAAGTAATAATTTTAGGTAGTGATACTATTGTTTGTGGGAGATTAGATGAATTTTTAGATAATGATACAACTCCTGTATTAGCCACTTTAAACTATTGGATCCAAGAGTCTACTGATCATTGGGTAACTCCAATTATAAATGTTACATTACCTGATGGTTCTACAGTGATAGAACATGAAAATATTAATGCAGATGTTGTTTGTTTTAATAGTCATGAAGCATTGAATAAAGTAATCCAATTAAGTATAGAACATTATACACATTTTTCTATTCAAGGGGGATTAAATGAATTAGCTTGGAACGATAAATCATTTGAAGTTGATGTAGTAGATTCACCTTATCCTCTTAGTAAAGTTTCTTACAATTGTAGATCAAAAGGAGTACCAAGAACTAATATGATAGAAAAAGGAAAAATAATAAACTGCTACCCTAGAAATATGCATGGATTTCCTCCTCAATGGTTAATGGAAAGAAATCTAATTGATGGCAACGACACTCCTATGAAATCTTGGTATGTTAAAGATGGTAAACTTTTTACTCATGACCATAAACAAATTAAAGTATTCCATTTTGTAGAAGGTATAGGTGGCAGACCAATAGAAAAATTTAATGAATTGATTAATGATTTTAAATATCATTGGTTTAATAAAGAAACTATTAAGTTCTTTAAAGAAAGTTGTAATTGTAATATATTCTTTAAATAAATAATAATGTATAAAGTAGTACACAAACCTTGGGGAAAAGAAGAATGGTTAGCATTAAATAATTTTTATTGCTACAAAAGAATTTACATTAATGCTGGGTATAAAACTAGTTTTCAGTGGCATGAACAAAAACATGAAACTAATTATATTATACAAGGTGAAGCCGAAGTGTGGTTAGAGGATGAGAAGGGAGAAATTGTTAAAAAAATTATGAAAGCGGGAGAGTTTTTTGATGTAATTCCCCCTAAAAAACATAGAGTAATAGCTATAACAGATATAGTTTTACAAGAAGTATCTACCCCTCATGTGGACGATGTATTTAGAATTGATGATGAATTTAACAGAGCAAATGGTAAAGTAGATGCAGAACATAAAACTCCTTCTGTTTTTCTTTTAGCTGCGGGTGTAGGGAGTAGATTAAAAAATCTAACTGCTAGTGTTAATAAAGCTATGTTGCCTATTAACAACAAAGCTATTATATCTAATATAATTTCCAAATTTCCTCTAGAATATGAAATAGTAATTGCTTTAGGTTATAAGGGGGATGAACTTAAGCAATATTGTACTCTAGCCCATCCAAACAATAAATTTAAATTTGTTGATATAAAAGATTATAATAAAGAAAATTCAGGTCCTGGACAATCTGCTTTACAATGTAAAGAATATTTACAACGACCTTTTTATTTTGTAGTAGCGGATTGTATAATTGATTCAAAATTACCTCACTTAGATGGAAATTGGCTTGGAGTGTCTCCAACTTCCTATCCCGAAAAATATTCAACCGTTAAAATAGATAATCAAGATAACATTTTAGATTTTGTAAATAAAAGTGAAGAAGGATTTGATAATGCTTTTATTGGGTTAGCTAGTATTTGGGATTATGAAATATTTTGGAAACAATTAGAAAATAATATTAAAAAAGGAGAAATAGTATCAGCATTTAACAATACTTCAGTTTATCCTAATTTTAAAGTTAAACATTTAAAATGGTTAGACACTGGAAATTTAGATGATTTAAATAAAACTAAAGATTATTTTAATGATAAACCTTTATCTTTATATAAAGTTACTAATGAGATAACTTATACACTAAATAATAATTTTTACAAATTTAATCCTGATAAAGAAAATAATAAAAATAAAACTACAAGAGCTAAAATATTAAATGGTTTAATTCCTTCAAATTTCCAAAGTACAGATAATTTTATTAGCTATAAATGGGAATCTGGTAAGACACTTTATGAATGGGATTCTATAAATTTATATACTAAATTTTTAGATAGATTAGAATTTAATATAAATAAATCTTTAGTACCCAATGCAAATTTTCAAAATATCTTTGATAATTTTTATAAAGTAAAAACTGACTTAAGAAAAGAAAAGTTTATAAATAGATTTGGAGAAAAATATTTAGATCAAAGTTTTACTATTAATGGCATCAAACACCCTTCTTTTAAAGATATAATAAGTAAGATAAACCTAGAATCTCTTTATCATAATCCTGTATATTCACTTTTCCATGGAGATTTACAATTTGACAATATAGTCTATAATGAAGAATTAGATAAATACACTTATATTGATTGGAGAGAATCTTTTGGAGGTAGTACAGAATATGGTGATATTTATTATGATTTAGCTAAAATTTATGGGGGGATATTAATTCCTTATAATTTAGCGAAACAAGATAATTTTGTAACTTTATCTGAAGGTTCATCTTTTATAAATTACTCCTATAATAAAAGTGAAAATCTAATTAAATTTGCTAATATTTACAAAAATTGGGTAGTAGAAAAAGGTTGGGATTGGGATAAAGTAAAACTAATCACTGCATTAATATTCTTAAATATGTCTCCGTTGCATGATGAAAAATTTGGTAAAATGTTATGGTTTAAATCATTAGAATTATTTGATGAGATCTATAAATAAAGATACTAAAATATATGGTTCTTTTTCCTCTAATCCTGGGAATAATGGGTGTACCTATTTTAACAATTTATTTGAAATAAATAATATAAATGCTATATATAAATCTTTCTATTCATCAAACATAAAGGACTCAGTACATGCTGTAAAAACTTTAAACATTTCTGGTTTTGCAGTCAGCATGCCCTTTAAAATTGAAATATTAAAATATGTTGATAAAATAGATACACCTGCTGAAGAAATTGGAGCTGCTAACACTATAATTAATGATAATGGTTATCTAACAGCTTATAATACAGATTGGATGGGGATTCATGAATATTTTTTGGATCCCCCACAATTTCTTACTATATTAGGTAATGGTGGTTTTAGTAAAGCAATACAATATGCTTGTAAAAAACTTAATATTAATTTTAATGTTATTACTAGAAAAAATTGGGATTTAGTTTCTTCTTTAGATGGGGTTGTAATTAATGCTACTCCTGTAGATGTAAAAATAAGGGGTAAGTTAATAGATGGAAGACCTTTTACTGAACAAGGTAAACAAATAGCCCAACTCCAGGCTTTTGAACAATACAAACTATACATAAATGAATAAAATTAAATATTTTATCGGCCCCATGTCAAAAAATATAGTTGATGCTATATTAGAATACACCTATGAAACAGGGAATGAAATTGGACTTATACCTTCTAGAAGACAAATAGAATATAATGGGGGATATGTTAACAATTGGACTACTGAACAGTTTAGTAAACATACTAAAATGAAACTAATCCTTAAAAGAGACCACTCAGGGCCAGGGCAAGGTTACAATGATGATGATGGTTATAAATCTTTAGAAGAAGATTGTAAATTTTTTGATAAAATTCATATAGACCCTTGGAAAAAATATCCAAAATATAAAGATGGTTTACAATGGACTATTGATATGATAAATTTTTGTTATGAATTAAATTCTAACATAAGGTATGAAATAGGAACTGAAGAAGCTATTAGGGTATTTGAACCTGAAGAATTAAATTTACTAGTTGAGGATCTTAAATCTAATTTAGATAATAAAGTTTTTAATCAAATCGAATATCTGGTAATACAGTCAGGTACTTCATTAAAAGGTAATGCCAATACCGGAGAATATGATAAAAATAGACTTTTATCTATGATTGAAGTAGCTAAAAAACATAATCTTATTTCTAAAGAACATAATGGTGATTATATCCCAAGTGATTTAATTAAAGAAAAGTTTAGATTAGGATTAGATTCTATTAATATAGCTCCTGAATTTGGATTGATTGAAACCCAAACATATTTAGATAATATTAAAGATAATAATTTATTAGATATCTTTTTTAACATATGTTACAATTCTAAAAGATGGGAAAAATGGGTAGATGATAAATTCAACCCACATGAAAATAAAATAGAATTAATTAAAATTTGTGGTCATTATATATTATCTAATGAAGAATTCCAAACTCAAATTAAATCTAACCTAAAAGATATTGATAAAAAAATTAAAGATAATATTAAATTAAAACTAAATGAATTATTTAGATAATAGACCTAAAACTATAATTTGTGACATTGACGGCACTTTAATAGAACATGACTTACCAGCTATTACTAGCCATCCTGATTATAATATGCGTCTTCTTCCTGGAACATTAGAAAAAATTTCTGATTGGGATAAAAAAGGATATAATATTATTTTACTTACTGGGAGAAGAGAATCATCACGAAAACAAACTGAAGAACAATTAAGTAAAGTAGGTATATTTTATGATCAACTGATAATGGGAGTTGGGGGTGGAAAAAGATATTTGATCAATGATTTAAAACCTGATGGAGACACAGCAGCATATTCCATCAATTTAATTCGTAATGCGGGAATTGGTAATATAGATTTATGAAAAAAGATAATACTTTTAAAATTATAATACCCTCATTTAATAACGAAGATTGGGTAGAGTATAATATCGCTAGTATACTCAATCAAACTTACAGTAACTATGAAGTACTTTATATTAGTGATGCCTCAACAGATTCTACTTATACTAAAGTATTAGATATAGTTAAAAATTTAGATAATTGGACTGTAATTGAAAATAAAACAAATAAAGGGGCGCAATATAATTATTTTGAACATTTAAACACTTTTGTTGAAGATAATGATATTTTAATTCATTTAGATGGAGATGATTGGTTGTATGATGAAACGGTTTTAGATAAATTAAACGGATTTTATAATAAAAATGATTATTGGATGACTTATGGGGGATTTGTTTGTTGGGATGGAACAGGTAATTTAACCCTCCCAAATCCACAATCCACTCCATACTCAGATTTTGTTCATGAGTATAAATTATATAGAAGAGATCTTTGGAGAGCATCTCACTTAAGAACATTTAAAGGATTTTTAATTAAAAAAATCCATAATTCAGATTTAAAATCTAATATAAATCAAGAATATTTTTGGCATGCTGCTGATTTAGCCCATCAATTTCCTTGTTTAGAAATGTGCTCTCAAGATAAAATAGGTATTCCTGATTTTTATACTCATGTTTATAATGCTTCAAAACAAAACAGCATCAGAACACAAGAAAGAGAAGATTCTAACAATAGTAAATTTGAAATAGAAATTAGAAATAAAAAAATCTATAAAGAAGGTTTAAGTGGAGAAAAGCTTCCGCAAGTTAATGTATTTGGGATTCCTTCTAGTGCTGAATTATGTTCTATACCTACAAAATTTAGTTATTGTTATAATGTCCAGGAAGGAGAATATGATTTAGTTTTGCTTAATGATTTAGATATTGAAAAGTATATAGATGGGGAAATAAAATTTTCGAAACAAGTTCCGGTTGTTGCTCGATTGTTGGAACAAAGAGATTATTTTAAAGGTAAGTTAATGAATAAAGTTAAAGATAACTATAAAATGTTTCATACTATATTAACCTTTGATAAAATACTTTTAGATACTTTACCTAATGCTAAATTTTGCAATGCAGAAGGTATAACTGCATTTACAGTATTTCCTAATTCTATGAATGTTTCTCCTTATTATCCTAAAATAACAGGTGCTTTTAGAGTAAAGGATACAATAAAAATTTTCCCTAAAACTAAATTTAACAAGGCAGTATGTATTACTTCGGCCAAAGCCTTTCTACCTGGACATAATGTTAGATTAAATTTTGTAAATAATTCTAAAGAAAAACTAGATTTATATGGTAGGGGAATAAGAGAAATAGAAAGTAAATTAGATGTTTTGCATAACTATGCTTTTGGTTTAGCTATTGAAAATAACACATCTAAAGATGATTACTACTTTACAGAAAAATTAATTGAATGCATTGTAACGGGTACTATACCAATATATTATGGATGTCCTAACATTTCAGAATTTTTTGATCCAAGAGGTATTATTACATTTAATACACAGGAAGAACTAAATAATATATTAGATAACTTAAATGAAGAAAAATATAATTCAATGTTAGAATTTGCTAAAATAAATTTTGAAAAAGCTATAAAATATTATGTTTTAGATAATGATTCTTTATATAATTTACACCTAAAAAATATAATTGATGGTACTACTGTTTAACGTCTATCTTACAGATTCAAAGGCAAATCAATTTGTTACATACAATAGAGGTAATTTACCTAACAGTAATAAATTAGATATTACCAAATACAGTCTTGCTAGTTTAGCTAAAGCTTATGATTGGGATAAGGCAATAATTAATGTAGAATTAGATCCTACTTGTTATAGTGAAGAAGATAAAATTAATCTTAAAGAATTTGTTAATAAAGAATTTAAAGGATTTGATGTATTATATTCAAATAAAAGGAATGAACTACAAAGTGAATGGCAGAAAACTTATAATGAAATAAATAGTAATTTAATATTTTATTTAGGAAATCATGATCATATTTTTATGGATTCTGATAATTCTTATTTAAAAAAACTTGTAAATATTGCTAATAAAACAGAGTACTCTACTATAACCACAAGCCATTACCCAGAAAACATTAGATGGGCAAAATGTGGGTATATTGAATTGGATGAAAATGCTCCTAGAAAATTTAATGCTAATTATGAAGTAAATGACGATTACGTAAGTTATGAAGGGATTTGCATAGATAGTTTGAATATCATAACTAAGTCATTATATTATAATTGGTTTTTTACAGGAAAATGGGATAATGTAAAATTGCCGAGAACAGATGGTATTGGGGGGGCTTCATTGCTAACCATAAGAAAAGCTTTAAATATCCCCCTCCCACAACAAAAAATATTGATCCCTTACAAAGAACAATTAAGACATTTCGATGGTTATATGCATCAAAAAATAGGAAATAATATTTGCCCCTCAATATCAATACCAGAAGGATTTTTTGAAGGTAAAATAAAAATTAGGTATGGATATGATGATTATAAAGAAGGATGGGTTAATATTAATCCTTTAAATGAAAAATATTATGCCGAGGATAAACAAGGGGCAGATTATAAATTTACACTAGAAGATATTCCTTTATTTTGGAAGGATAAAATAGAAAAAATTGATACAAACCAAAATATAAATGAAGAGCTTAATATCCAATACTCTCTTTATTCAGTATTAAATATGATTTACTCAGATGCTAGATATAATCCTTATATTGACGAAGAAGTGAAGGATAAAGTTCTTAATACTTATTTACAAACCCACCAAAAATATAGTTTAATATGAAAAAAATAGTTTACATAACAGGTTGTTTCGGTTTTATAGGAAGCTACGTAACTCGAGAATGTTTAAAAAAAGGATGGTATGTCTATGGAGTAGACAAAATGACCTACGCCCATTTTCCCGATGCTTATGATGAGTTTTTAAAATACCCTAACTTTAGTTTTGAACGCACTGATATAAATGACTTAAAGTTTTTATATGAGTGTGATTATGTAATTAATACCGCAGCTGAAACTCACGTTGGGAATTCAATAGTTAAAAGTGAAGATTTTTTACATTCAAATATAAATGGAGTACATAATTTACTTGAATTAATTAAAAATTACAGAGCAGAAGGACCTAAAAAACCTACACTATTACATTTCTCAACTGATGAAGTTTATGGTGATATTACAGAAGGAGAACATATAGAAACAGATATGTTAAAACCTTCAAACCCCTACTCTGCCACAAAAGCAGCTGCTGATCAGTTAATTATAGCTTGGGGTCGTACTTATAATTTACCTTATATTATTATAAGACCCACAAATAATTATGGTATAGGTCAATATGTTGAAAAATTAATCCCTAAATCTATCAAATATTTAAGTTTAGGAAAAAAAATCCCTCTACATAATGATGGCACTCCAGTTAGAAATTGGTTGCATGCTCAAGATACTGCTAATGCTGTAATTACTATCATTGAAACAGGTGTTAAAAATGAAATCTATAATATTTGTGGAGGATTTGAACAAAATAATTGGGATACTGTAAATAAAATTATTACATTATATTACCCAAAAGGTAAGGATCAGGAAATAGATCAATATTTAGATTTATCTTATTCAAGACAAGGTCAAGATGTAAGATATGCTTTAAATGATGATAAGTTAAGAGCATTAGGTTGGGAACCTAAAGCTATATTTGATAAAGAATTACCTTCAATAGTAGATTATTATAAAAACAACTTTATATGGTAGAACCTAATTATTCAGTAGACTGGTTTAGCAATAATATCCCAATGTGGGAACAAATTTTTGACCACTTTAAATTTAGAGGAAAAGAAAATTTAAGATTTTTAGAGATAGGATGTTTTGAAGGAAGAGCTACTAATTATATGTTAGACGATATCTTAACAGGAGAAGGTTCCACTATAGATGTTATAGATACTTTTGGAGGTTCGAGAAATGAAGCCGGGATGAATTGGGATGATAGTTATGATTTTGATGAATTGTATAATAAGTTTGCAGATAATATCCAAAAACATAAAGATAAGGTTCGCATTCACCGAGGACTTTCTGGAGATATCTTAAAGATGAAGTTTGAATCCAATACGTTTGATTTTGTATACATTGATGGATCCCACACAGCATATGACGTCTTACAAGATGCTATTTTAGTTCACCCGTTGTTGAAGTCAGGAGGTATAATTATCTTTGATGACTTTGGGTGGAAAGATCCAAATAATCTTCATCCTACTAATAGTCCTGAGTTAGGAATTATTTGCTTTTATAATGCTTATAAGTTATTTTATGAACCTATTATGCAGGGTTATCAAATAGGATTTGTTAAAAAATAATAAAATGAATTTAAAAAAACGTATTTTAGAAATAGCTTATAAAAATAAGTTATCTCACTTAGGATCTTATTTATCTAGTGTAGAAATTATAGATGAAATATACTCTAAAAAAAAATCTGAGGACATATTTATCTTGTCTTCTGGCCATGCTGCTTTAGCTTTATATGTAATCTTAGAAAAATATGAAGGTAAAAATGCAGAAGAATTATTCAAAAAACATGGGGGTCATCCCCATAGAGATGAAGGAAATGGGATATACTGTTCAACTGGGAGTTTGGGGACAGGAATTACTATTGCAGTAGGGAGAGCTGTTGCTAACCCTAAACGTAAAGTATATGTTTTAATTAGTGATGGAGAATCAGCTGAGGGTAGTATTTGGGAAGCTTTACGTTTTATTAAAGAAAATAATATTCAAAATATTGAAGTATATGTTAATATAAATGGGTATGCTGCCTATGATAAAATAGATAAAGAATATTTAACCGAAAGATTAAAGGTATTCCTTCCAAATATTAATTTAAGATATACTACAGTTAACCAAACTCCATTTTTAAAAGGGCTAAATGCTCATTATCATGTTATGAGTAAAGAAGATTATAATTCACTATGAGAAAACAATTTGCTGAATTTTTGCATAACGAAATGGCAATAAATGAAAATATTTATTTGCTAACCGGGGATTTAGGGTACGGATTATGGGATAAAATAAAAATAGATTACCCTGATCGTTTTATTAACACCCTATCTTCAGAACAGTTAATGGTAGGAATGGCTTGTGGGTTAGCTATGGATGGCAAATTACCCGTAGTTTATTCAATAACTCCTTTTGTTATATATCGTCCTTTTGAATGGGTTAGAAATTATTTAGACCATGAAAAAATACCTGTTAAATTAGTTGGGGGAGGAAGAGATAAAGATTATGGATATTTAGGTTTTTCACATTGGGCTGAAGAAGATATTGAAGTAATGAGTGTGTTTAAAAATATTTCTTTATACAAACCTCAAACTGCTGAAAATGGAATATTCAAACAATTTATTAACAACCAAAAACCAAGTTATTTAAATTTAAGCAGATAAATGAATATATTAATTACAGGTAAAAATGGGTATATAGCTAAAAGTTTAGCAAATAAATTAAACGAAAAATATTCTGTAGTAGGAATTGGAAAAGATAATTTTGATTTAACTGATAGAGAATCTACTAATGAATGGTTTAAAGATAAACATTTTGATGTTGTTATTCATACTGCTGTGGTTGGGGGGAGCAGATTAAAACAAGATGATGAAAAAGTATTTTTTCAAAATTTATCTATGTTTTATAACCTACTATCTAACCAGGATAAATTTAACCAATTAATTAGTTTTGGATCCGGAGCAGAATTAGGTTATCCTGTAGATCCTTATGGTTTAAGCAAAAATATTATAAATAAAATAATTCAAAATGAACCTAAATTTAATAACATAAGAATATTTGCGGTTTTTGATGAAAATGAGTTAGATACTAGATTTATAAAATCTAATATCAAAAGGTATATTAATAAACAACCTCTAAATATCCATCAAGATAAATACATGGATTTCTTTTATATGGATGATTTGGTTTCCACTGTAGAATATATTATATTTAATCCTCAAATTAAAGAAATAAATTGTTCATATTCTCAATCTTATAGTTTGCATGATATAGCCTCTCTAATTAACCAGTTATCTGATTATGAATGTGAAATTAAAATAGAACAGAAGGGGTTAGCAAAAGATTATATAGGTCAATATCAAAATTTAAATATTCCTTTTATAGGATTAGAAAAAGCTATTAAACAAATTTATGAAAAAATTAATTAGTTTTTGCATTAATACTGCTGTAAATGAACTTGAGTATGTTAAATTACTATTTAAATCTCTTCAAGAAAATTTATCTACTTTAGAACATGAAATTATAGTATTTATTGATTCCGATAATCAAGGTACATTTGAGTGGTTATTAAATCAAAAAACAGTTTTTCCAAACCTAAAAATCCTCAAAAACCCACTTCCAGTGTGTTATGGGTATGCCCGCAACATAAATGAAATGTTTGAATTTGCTTCAAATGATATTGTATCTTATTTACAGTCAGATATGGTAATTAGCAAAAATTATGATTTGGCTTTATTAAAACATATAAAACCCCAAACTGTACTATCTAGTACCCGAATTGAACCCCCACTACATGGAGTAGGGAGTGAAAAACATACTATAGATTTTGGCATTATTCCTCAAGAGTTTAAATATAATGAATTCCTAGAATTTTGTGATAAAAATAAGCAAGATAAAATTACAAATTATTTTTTTGCTCCTTTTACAATGTATAAAGAAATATGGACTAGCATTGGGGGGCATGATACTTATTTTAGAAGATCAAGAGAAGATTCTGATGTGTTAAATAGATTAATTTTAGCAGGCAATAAAATAGAACAAACCTGGGATGCTTTAGTCTATCATTTTACTTGTGTATCAAGTAGAGGAAAAGATTGGCATAACCCTAATAATCAAAAAGCCCAAGAAAGAGCTACATTACAAAAGTATGCAGATCAAATAGAAATGTTTCGTTTTTTAAGAAAATGGGGATCTTTTTCTCATGGTCAACCTAGTAATTATTATTATAATATTTGTTCTAAAATTAATATAGATATAAATGATATTTCATTATTCAATTTTGTTTCATCTTATTTTAGAATAAATCATATTAACTCCGAAGAATTTTTAGAAAAATACAAAAATCAGGATGAACATTACTTTGCAAATGGATTATTAAAATTTTCTTCAAAAGATTGGGATACTTACTCTTATATGTACAATCAAGAAAATCCTGAAGATAGAGTAAAATTAAAAAATAGTGAAAATGAAGATATCATAATATCATTTAATTTAAGCTCCATAACCCCGGATGTTGTTTCTAATTTCCTAAATAATCTACAGCATATCATACATGAAAACGAACCTGGCAAGTATGTTTATTCTGATAACATTGAAATAATTATAAAAAATAAACTTAATGTTTTATTAGATAAAATAAAGATATTAAATCCAATTATGAAAAAAGAACATAAATACTTGATTTACTAATTTATTTTTCATATATTTATAAAATATTTAAAAAGGTTATAAACAATATGAATCTAACAATTAAAAAATCAAAAACAATGGAAATGATCCCTTGTTCTAAATGCGGCAACAACATGCCTGAACTTAGAAAAATTAAATTTGGATACGATTTTTGCATTCAGTGTTCAGACAAATACAATCTAATAGGTAAAAAAAGAGCAATTACTGTTCAAATGGGAGAAGGTGACCATACTTGGAATGAAACTATTATCATGAGCGAGAAAGATTTTCTAGAGTATGAAAAACAAGAAGAATTGACTTTACAATTAATAGGAAAAAAGAAAGCTCATAAAGCTGAATTTCTTTCTTTTGATGGGGAAACTCCTATTTCAGATAAATTAGTTGTCAATTCTAGAGAAGATTAACCGTGCCTTTACCTAAACCACTAAGCAAAGCCATGATTGTGGCGGCGCATGCTAAAACTCAATCCAATTTAGCAGCAGCACGTTATTTGCACGTCTCATATCAACATTACCGAAAGTTTGCTAAAATATACACAGACGAGGCAACCGGTAAAAGTTTATTTGAACTACATAAAAACCAATGTGGTAAAGGTATCCCCAAATTTCTTAAACAAAGCAAAAAGGAACCCGCGCTTCTAGATATTATAGAAGGAAGAGTAGCATCATCTCACTTCCAACCTGCCAAACTTAAGTACAGAATGATAGAGCAGGGATATTTATCAGAGGAATGTGCCCAATGCAAATTTAAAGAACGTAGGGTTCTTGATTATAAAATACCTTTACTTTTGCATTTTAAAGACGGAAACAACTCTAATTGGTCTTTGGAAAATGTAGAGTTACTTTGTTATAATCATTATTTCCTACTAGTTGGGGATATATTCAACGAAAAAGATCTTAAATATATTGAATCACATCAAGAACAGTACGGAATTTCAGATGCTGTAAGTTGGGAAGTGGATGATTACCACCTCCAAAGATTAAAAGAATTAGGTTTACATAATGATGAAGATGATGTCAACCAGTATATTTCAAGGATATGAATTTAGACGATAAACATAAAAAAATAAAAGAAGACTATGGTAAAATAAAATCCTCCCACCTTGAAAGATTAGGAACAACAATGTTGAAAAATGAAGAAAAGTTCCGTAAATTAAAAGACAAAAAAATTAATAACAATTTTCTTAAATATTTTTGATATGAAATTTAAACATCATTTAGTTTACGACAATTCTAAAGAAATTGAATATATGTTGGATGGAGGAGATTATGAGTTATCACGTTTAGTGGTAGATACTGCCCTTGAAAATATTAAAACAAGAAAAAAAGTTATCCCTATAGTTTCAATATACGCCCAGGAAGAAGAAATGTTTTGGGATCTTACATTGGATAGAGAGGATATAGAAGAAACCTTAAATAAAAATCTCAGCATAATGGAAAAATTTGAAGATTATGAGAGATGTCAGGAAATAGTTAATGGTATAAAGTTTATTCAAAACAAAAAAAGTAATGGCAACAAAACAAAAAATAAGCGTTAGCTCGTTTGCACCTAAAAGAACAAAAGTTTCAAGACCTGGTGTGCATGCTAAAACTAAAAATTCTAGCACTAAGCATAACAAAAACTACGCTAAAGCTTATAGAGGACAAGGATAAACATCTTTTTGTTTTCTTTACAATTTTTTAATAATCTTTTTGCAGAAAGCCTCTCGCGAAATGGTAGGCTTTCTGCTTTTTTGTTCGTAAATTTACATTGTTGAAAAATTAAGAAATATCAAAACTATGAGAAATAAAAATCAATCAATCTACAGAGCAATAGAAGAATTACGTAAAATGAGTAATGCCGGACTAATAGACGGAGATGATTTCTTACTTGTATTTCTTAGACTGAAGAATCAACTCCAACCTGAACAATCACTTCCTTCTTTATTAACATTAGCAGATTTGGAGTGTTACGATTTCCAATATTATATAGGCCACATTGCAGAGATGGATGGAGATGGGTGGGTTAACCAAGAAACCGCAGAGTTAGTTTTGGTAGAATATAATGCAGGTGTAAGATGATAAAATATAAACACATGCATTCACATTTACCCCCAATTTTATTTACTTCTCACATTGATGGTAAAAAATATATTGTACCCGGATGGAAAGAAGTACACCCCGATACCACAATGGAAAATATTGAATGGGTAAAGGAAAAAGTAATAGTTAAAAAAACAGAAATTGAAACATTCGAGTTTCCATCTTCAAGTGGTAATGAAATTTATATTACTAAAAAATATACCAACCCTAATGGATCTATTAAATTCAGCTGCAATTGCCCTGGTGTATGGCGCTCAGCTGACAGAAGATGCAAACATATAAAATCATTAGAAATAAATGGCTAGATCAAGCGAAAGACTTAAATCATCAGTTGGGGTAGTATTTACAACCTCCACCCAAGCAAACCCTAAATACAAAATCAAGGTATTCAAAAACAAAACAGTAGATGAATTGTTAGACTGTAACTTTGAAACCCCAGGTATTCCTTTAAAAGCAGATATTAAAGAAATGGTAGTGGGAGATAATCTTATAAATATGCTAAAAACAAAGTATAAGATTAAAGCTGCTTAGTATTTATTATAAAATGTTCGCTTCTACTCTCATTTCACTTTTATGTCTTGTCGTGGTTATATCTATAATAAAAAAAAGACAAGAAAAACGAATTAATTGGTAATTTCATGAGTAAACTATCAACAAACCTAGTACCTATTTTAGAACAATTACTTGTGAAAGAAATTGGTGAAGCAAGCATTCCTCCATTAAAATGGGAACAACTAACCCCTACTAAATTTAGATTTGAAATTTATATTGAAGGGGAATTTAACTATGTACAAGTAGAATTTGAAAGAGGTGGTGATGCTGCAAAAGAATTTTTCCTCCCACCTGCTTATAGAAATGTAAAATCTTTTTATAATGTAGGTTTTGATATTGATGGAACAGAGACCCAATATGCAAAAACTAAACTAAAAACCCTATTACAAATTATGTCTACAATGGTAGATATAGTAAAATATTTTATAGAGACTAGAAAACCTGATGCCTTATCTTTTATCGCCACAGAAAAAAATAGGGATAGTAATAATATGCAAAAATCAAATCTATACCAAGCATTTATAAAAAAAGGAATAAGTTCTATACCAGGTTATACTAGTGATACTTACAGAGATTTTTACATTGTTGTAAAAAATTCAAAATCCTAATAAACTTTTTGCAGAAAGCCTCATGTCAAAAATTTGGCTTTCCGAGAAATCGTTCGTAAATTTACATTGTTGATTTAAAACGAATATAAAAACAAAAAAAAAAATAATGGTTATGGAAAAGCAATTACTACACACCTGTCTTTACAAAGCAAAGCAGTCTTTCAAATTGGGAAACGAAGAATCAGCTCGTGATTTTTGCGACTTAGGAATCGCTTATATTGCTGATAAGAGATTAGACGGATATAGTCCTGAAGATTTGATTGAAGGAATTAAAGTAGATTTGTGGTTGGAAAGATTTTGGATGTTTTTGGAAAACAAAAATTTGTTAATGTAATGGGGGAAAAACGAGGTAATACCGGAAAATTAGAAAACCCGTACAACGACAATGGTGTTCTAGAAGTGTACCACGAAGAAATAGAACAGTGGATTAGAGTAACTTCTCGAGAATTTAGATCTTGGGGAGGAAAAAGAAGAATAACAGAGTATAGGTATCCCTATAGACAACCTACAGAGATAAGTATGTATGAATATACGGGTCCCGTATTTGAATATCTTACAAATAAAATTATAAATAAACCAAGTAAAGGAGTAAACGGATCTCGTCCCAAATCTCAATCTACATACAGTGAAAGAATTTGATATTATGAAAGGTGAAGTAGAGTTAAGTAAAAGAAAAGCTGCATTTGCTGAACTAAAAGATTGGTGTATAATGTCTGTTACTTCTAAAGAAAAAACTAATACTGATTTTTTGGAGGTAACTGAATGGACAAATGGAGAAGGATATGATATCCACATCTCAGATAGTTCAGGGGAAAGAAAATTTGATTTAACCTGGGGGCAATTTAAAGCGCTCAAAGCATGTATAAAAGCAATAGATAAATAAAATGGAACTTAGAACATTAGAATCAGACACACGAATGCGATTTTTCTTAGGAAATAATCCCTTAGGGGAAATGGTAAAAATTGTATCAAAAGAGTGTAAAAGAATTGAAAAAAAGAAGGGTTATGGAAAGCAAATTCAAAATAAAGGACAATAGACCTTTGAGTCAAAAAGTAGGATATTTTTTGGAAGGACTATTATTTTGGAGAGGTAGACCTAAGGGAATGATTTATACTAGAGATATAGACTGGGATGATATTCGTGAAGTATTTTTTCCAAATAGTTTTGAGGAAAAGTATAGTTACTTAGGATCAATTCCTTATAATGAAGATAGTGAGGTATTTAAAGCTATGTATCCACTTATTTTGGCTATGGATTATGAAGCTAAACCTAAGTATTGCCCAAGATGGTTTTTGAGATTTTTGCATTTGTTTGGTAACGATAAATCAATCGTTAGAGTTAGAAATTTTACTTTACATAACTTATTTAAAAAGTTAACTAAAGGTATTATGATTTGGGATTACAAATGTAAATGGGAGCGGTATGATCTAAGAATCTCTATTTCTGCTCCTAAACATTTGCAAGACTTAGCGAGTGCAATTGAAAGTGATTT
>Ga0315902_10003225_pt1 | contig 24591 bp, 23 predicted proteins | sample LakEriMetagenome_9_FD_203523 | JGI IMG/M metagenome (GOLD analysis project Ga0315902, IMG submission 203523) | Freshwater fungal communities from buoy surface, Lake Erie, Ohio, United States - Buoy 12 MA117 | ecosystem: Environmental > Aquatic > Freshwater > Lake > Lake biofilm | place: USA... | reverse complement strand
GGTAATCCATAACCCGCGCGAGAACATCGGCTTCTTCGCGCATCCAGCTCAAATCCACCGGCTTGGCTGCAACCGTCAAATGCCCGTTCACGCGCAGATCACAAGCGATGTCGTGTTTGGTGATGCGCTCGACACTCAGAGTGCGCGCCTCCATCGCCATATCGAACAGCGTGCGCGCTTTCGCTTCCCCATAGCGCGCGATGAGATCGGCCGCGCTCTTGCGCCAACCGGGGATCATCTGCCCGCCATTGCGGCCCGACGCGCCCCAGCCGATGCGCCCTGCCTCCAGCACAATCACCGAGAAACCGCGCTCGACTGCATTCAGCGCCGCGTGCAATCCGGTAAAGCCGCCGCCGATGACAACCACATCGGCGCTCACCTCGCCTTCAAGCTTCGCCGCCGGCGCGAACGGATTGGCGGTCGCTGCGTAATACGACCGCTCCATGCCGAGGCCGGAATTGAAGCTCACATCAGACCTTGAGCAGCAAGTGGTCGCGTTCCCAGGACGAGATCACGCCTTCGAAATTGCTGAGTTCATGAGCCTTGATCATCTGGAACGCAGTGCAGAAATGATCGCCCAGCAATTCGATCACCGGCTGACACGTCTTGAAGCGATCAAGCCCTTCGCTCAGTGTACGCGGCAGTGTCCGCGCCCACTTATACGCGCTGCCCTGCACCATCTCGTTCGGCGCGATCTTGTCGCGAATGCCGATATAGCCGCACACCAACACGGCCGCGATCGCGAGATACGGATTGGCGTCCGCGCCTGGCAGACGATTTTCGATACGGCGATTTTCCGGTCGCGAAATCGGCACGCGCAAACCGCACGAGCGATTGTCGTAACCCCATTGCAGATTGATCGGCGCGGAAAAATCCGGCCGCATACGACGGAAGGAATTCACGTTCGGCGCAAACAATGGGGTCACATCGCCCAGATATTTTTGCAAGCCGCCAACGAAATGGCGAAACATATCGGTGTTGCCGTCAACGCCCTCGGCCTTCTCGACGCCAAACAGATTATTGCCAGTCTTCGCATCCACCACAGAGACGTGCAGGTGCATCGCCGAGCCGGGCTGGTTTTCCATCGGCTTGGCCATGAACGTCGCATAGACGCCATGCTTCAGCGCGACCTGGCGCACGATGCGTTTGAACACCAACACCTGATCCGACACGTGCACCGGATCGCCGTGATTGAAATTGATCTCCAGCTGCGCCGTGCCGCTTTCGTGGATCATCGTATCGAGATGCAACGACGCGGCCTCAGCGTGTTCATAGATTGTCTCGATCAGATCCTCGTATTCGGTGATCGCTTCCAAGCCGTACGGCTGCGGCGATGTCTCCGAACGACCCGAACGACCCGCCGGCGGCATCAGCGGCAAATCCGGATCGGTGTTCACCTGCGTTAGATAGAATTCCAATTCCGGCGCCACGACGGGCCTTAACCCCGCCTTCTCGTAAAGCTCGACCACGCGCTTCAGCACATAGCGCGGCGCGATGTCATAAGGCTCGCCGCTGGTGTGATACGCGTCAGCAAACACGAACGCTGTCGGTGTCTTGTAGCCGGGGGCCACACACAAGGTTTCAAGGTCAGGGCGCAGCACCACATCCGGGTCCTGCATTGAAAGCGCCTCATCCGCATCGTCGGCGTACTCGCCCGTCACCGTCAGCAAAAAGATGCTCGAGGGTATCCGCAACGAGCCATCGCGCTCGCTCTGCAAAAATTTCTGCGCCGGGAACACCTTGCCCCGCACAACGCTATTCATGTCGGGCACAAGGCATTCCACCTCGCCGATGCCGCGTTCCTTGATCCAATTGGCGAAAGTCTTATCCATAAATCACACTTCGGTTTTGCAGGCGTGCACGCGCGATCACGCCGGAATGGCGCGCGAGAACCGCACATGAATTTCTTTCAAACGAGCGCGGCGCGATTAAGTGCGTGCGATTAAGAACCGCGCGCAGGCCACGCCCATCGGCCCTCTGATGAAGGCGGCGGAAGCGCATAGATCACCTGATGTCTCAGTATGCTGGGGCGCCCATTGGCAAGTCAAGCCAACGCGGAGACCGATTGAGCGACATTCGCCTGACGTTTTTCCGTGCTTTTCAAGGCGCCGTCTGGTTAAGCTTCAGAATGGAACGCGAACTCGAAGGGGCTGAAGAAGGCCTCAACACAGCCGTTTATGCTGAATTGCGCACGCGTCTCGTGACCGGCCGCATGGCGCCTGGGCACGAGCTTTCCACGCGCAGCATCGCCGCCGAATTGGGCGTCAGCCAAACGCCGGTGCGTGATGCGCTCTCACGGCTCTCGGCCGAAGGCGCTGTCTCCATTCGCTCCAAGCGTCGCGTGCGGGTGCCGCCGATGACAAGCGAGCGGTTCGAAGATTTGCTGCGTTGTCGCTTGATGTTGGAGCCGGAAGCGGCGGCCCTTGCGCTGCAGCACCTCGACGACACGCATATCGCGCGCCTGCGGCGGATCGATGCGGCGCTCGACGCCGCAATCGCCAGCGGCGACACCGACGCGTACATGCAGAGCAACCACGATTTCCATTTCACGCTCTATCGCGCGACCGGTCGGCGCACGATGACGCAATTGATCGAAACGCTCTGGCTGCAATTCGGCCCGTTCATGCGCGTCGTGCATGGCCGCGTCAGCGGCGCGCATCTCAACGACAGCCACCAAGCCGCCATCCGCGCCGTCGCAGCGCGCGACGGAAACGCACTGCGCGAAGCGATCGCCGTCGACATCGCCGATGGCATGGGTTTGATCGGGCGGACCGGGCTTGCGAGGCCGCAAGACGCGCACACCCCGTAACTCGTCCCCCATTGACGGGGGCTGTCAGCGAAGCTGACGGAGAGGGCGAACGCGCGCCCCCTCCGGCTCGCTACGCTCGCCACCTCCCCCGCTTGCGGGGGAGGTGTTAGAGCGCCCGCAACACCGGCTCGGCTTCGCGCAGCGAGCGGCCGATGATGTCCACCATGCGATCGATCTCATCCTTGGTGATGATCAGCGGCGGGCACATCACAATCGAGTCGCGGATGCCACGCACCATCAGGCCATTCTTGATGCAAAGGTCGCGCACGATCGGCCCGGCTTTGCCCTCTTCGCCGGTGAAGCGCTCGTTCGTACCCTTCCGCGACACGATCTCGACCGCACCGATCAAGCCCAAGGAACGCACCTCGCCAACGATCGGGTCATGCGCGATGCGCTTCAACGCCTCGGCAAAATACGGCCCGATGTCGTTCTTCACGCGCTCGACCAAACCTTCACGCTCGATGATTTCGATATTCTTCAGCGCCACGGCCGCCGCCACTGGGTGGCCCGAATAGGTGTAGCCGTGAATGAAGTCGCCGCCCTTCTCGCGCAGCACTTCCACGATTCTGTGCGACACGCCCACCGCCGAAATCGGCAGATAGCCGGACGACAAGCCCTTCGCCATCGGCACGAGATCGGGCGTCACGCCAAAGTGCTGGAAGCCGAACCAATCGCCCAAGCGGCCAAAGCCGCAGATCACTTCGTCCACGACCAGCAGAATGCCGTACTTCTTGCAGATCGCATCGACGCGCTTCCAATAGCCTTTGGGCGGAATGATCACGCCGCCCGCGCCCTGCACCGGCTCGCCAATGAACGCCGCGACGTTCTCCGGGCCGACCTTGAGGATGCGATCTTCGATCTCCTGCGCCGCGCGCGCCGCGAACGCTTCCTCGTCTTCGCCGAAGCCTTCGCCGAATTTGTAGGGCTGCATCACATGCTCGACGCCCGGGATCGGCAAATCGCCAATCTCATGCATCAATTTCATGCCGCCCAAGCTCACGCCCGCGACTGTCGAGCCGTGGTAGGCATTCCAACGCGAGACGAAAATGTTGCGCTTCGGCTGGCCCAGCGATTTCCAATAATGGCGCACCATGCGGAACACGGTGTCGTTCGCTTCCGAGCCCGATGAATTGAAGAACACGTGCTGGAGATCGCCGCCGAGCTTTTCGGCAAGCTTCGCCGCGAGCATCACCGTCGGCGGCGTCGCCGTCTTGAAGAACGTGTTGTAAAACGGCAGCTCGCGCATCTGCTCGGTCGCGGTCTGAACCAATTCCTCGCGCCCATAGCCAACATTCACGCACCAAAGCCCCGCCATGCCGTCGAGCAACGCATTGCCGTCGCCGTCATAGATGGTCGAGCCCTCGGCGCGCGTGATGATGCGGCTGCCGCCCAACGCAACCAATTCGCCGTAATTGGCCTGCGCCGGCAAATGGTGCGCGATGTCGAGACGACGAAGTTCGGGGATATTGTAATTGCGAGCCACGATGAATTTCCTCGTTCTTGTAGTCTTGTTGGCGCTTAAGCGCTGAGCTTGTCGCCGCGCAGCGCGCGGCCAAGCAATTGGAAGAAGACTTGGCTTTGCGGGTTCTCGTGCGCTTTCCACTCGGGATGCCATTGCACCGCCAGCACCGGCGCGCCGTTCACGTGCGTTGAAATTGCTTCCACCACGCCGTCCGGGGCCACGGCTTCGACTTTGAGCCCCGAACCCAACTTGTCGACGCCCTGGTAGTGCACACTGACGATGTCGATCTCGTCTTCCTTATAGGCGTTGTGCAACACCCCGCCCTCAATGAGCTTCACGGGATGGATGTGCTCAAAGAATTCGCTGAAGCTCTTGTCGTCGGGCGCGTGGTGCGAAATCAGCTCAGGATGCTCAGCCATGTCGCGCCGCAGCGTGCCGCCAAACGCGACGTTTAATTCCTGAAAGCCGCGGCAAATACCAAACACCGGCTTGCCCGCTTCAAGCATCGCCTCGATCAAGCGCGCCGTCATCTCGTCGCGATCGGGATCGAAGGGGCCGGGCGCGTCGTCCACCAAAACGCCATAGCGTTTGGGGTCGAGATTCGACGGCGTGCCCGTCAGCAACAGGCCGTCGAGCCGCGTCGCCACCTCTTTCGCATGCATCAAGCCCGGCATCGCCGGCACGAGCAGGCCTGCCGCGTCGGCATAGGTGAGTGCAGAGACAAGATAGCGCGTCATCACCGCTTGCGCGGCCTGTCCTTCGACATCGCGGTTACATGAAATGACGCCCAGAACGGGACGTTGTTGGTCGCTGTGCATGTTCGCTTCGCTTTAGGAGAGCAGCACCGCAGGCGAGCATGCATGCCACGCCAGCCATACCGGCTCATCCCAGGTGAAATCTTCTTGATCGTAGCGGGTCAAATTCGAACGGAACGTCTTCACGCGCCGCCCGCCTTCAAGCTCCACCTCATATATGGTCTCGCTGCCGAGATAGACGATGTCGCGGATGACGCCGCCCACGACGTTTGTGCCCGCCGGCGCGTCTTCCATCTTCATACCGGATGAACCCGCCTCGCGCTTGTGCATCTCGATCTTCTCGGGCCGCAGCGCTACCCACACCGTCGAGCCGCGCGCGCCCGTCACGCCGTGATCGAGATAAACCGGCGCCGTCAGCTCCGGCACGCGCACCAAAGCATGGCCCGGCTCATCTTCAGCCAACGTGCCCTCGAACATATTCACGCTGCCGACGAAATCGGCCACGAAGCGCGAATTCGGAAACTCATAGAGATCGGCCGGCGTCGCCACTTGCGTCAGCACGCCGCGATTCATCACCGCGCAGCGCGTGGCGATGGCGAGCGCTTCGTCCTGATCGTGCGTCACCATGATGAAAGTGATTCCCACCTTCTCCTGCAGGCTCGTCAACTCCGAGCGCATCTGGTCGCGCAATTTCGCGTCGAGCGCGGAAAGCGGCTCGTCCAGCAACAGCACGCGCGGCCGCTTCACCAGCGCGCGCGCCAACGCCACACGCTGTCGCTGACCACCTGACAATTGGTCCGGCATCCGCGCGCCCAAGCCGCCGAGCTTCACCAGCTCCAGCGCTTCGTCCACACGCGTCTTGATCTCACCGCCCGCGACGCCGTCCATCTTAAGGCCGTAGGCGACGTTGTCCGACACCTTCATGTGCGGAAACACGGCGTAGGATTGAAACACCATGTTCACCGGCCGCTTGTTCGGCGGCAGCGCGGCGACATCCTTGCCGTCGATCAAGATGCGGCCCTCGCTCGGCGTTTCGAAGCCGGCCAGCATGCGCAGCAACGTCGTCTTGCCACAGCCGGACGGTCCGAGTAGCGCGAAGAACTCGCCCTCGCGGACGTCCAGATTCACATTGTCGACGGCCACCATCTTGCCGAAGCGCTTGGTTACGCCTTCGAACTTGATGATCGCGTTTTCTTTCACATGCGGCGCGGCTTTCGGCGTCGGCGCGTTGGAATGAGCAATGTCAGTCATGCATCAAGCCTTTTGGTCCGACGACGCCTTGTTCTGCATATGCAGACCAATCGCCGTCAGCACCACGGTGAGAACAATCAAAATCGTGGACGCGGCGTTGACCTCGGGCGTCACCGAGAAACGCAGCATCGAATAGACCTTCACCGGGAACGTGATCGTGTCGGGTCCGGCGGTGAAGAAGGTGATGACGAAATCGTCCAGCGACAAGGTGAAGGCCAGCAGCGCGCCTGCAATTAGACCCGGCTGCATGTGCGGCACCAGCACATCCCAGAAGGTGCGCCACTCACTCGCGCCCAAATCCTTGGCCGCCTCTTCCAGTTCACGATTGAACGAAGAAAGCCGCGCCCGCACCACCGTCGCCACGAACGGGAACGCAAACGAGATGTGCGCAATGGTGATCGCGCCCAAATTCAGCGGCCACGGCAATCCCATCGGCCACGGCATCACGCGGGCGAAGAACACCAGCATCGCCACGCCCATGCAGATTTCCGGCACCACGATCGGCAGCGCCATCGCGCCTTCAGTCGCGGTCTTCCCCGGAAAGCGGAAGCGCCACAGCATCACCGCCGCCAAGGCGCCAAGGATCACCGAGAAGATCGTCGTGAAGAACGCGATCGTCAGCGAGTTCACGAACGCTTGGATGAGCGATTCGTTCTGGAACACCTTCTCGTAATATTTGAGGGTGAAACCGTTCCAGACGATGTTGCGGCGGCTGTCGTTGAAGCTGAAAATCATCAGCGTGATCAGCGGTAGATAGAGAAACAGCAGCGTCGCGCCGACAATCACGCGCAACGGCCATTGCCGCATGTATTCGAGCGGCCCCGGCTTTTCCTTGCGCGGCCGCCGCAGTTTTGGCGTCGGCATTTTGGTGACAGCTTCGTCCACCATTACGCCCTCCGCTCGGTGCGACGTTGCAGCATCGCCTGCACGAAGATGGCGATCACCGTGAGATACATGAGCAGGAACGAGAGTGCCGCGCCAAACGGCCAGTCATTCGCCCGCTTGAACTGCCGCTCGATCACGTTGGCGATCATCTGGCTATCGGTGCCGCCGAGCAGATCGGGCGTGAGGTACGACCCGAGCGCTGGAATGAACGTGATCAAAACGCCCGACGCGATGCCAGGCGCGGCCAGCGGCACGACGACACCAAGGATCGTGCGCATGTGCCCGGCGCCTAGATCGAGGCTCGCTTCCATCAGTGAGCGATCCATGCGGTCGAGCGCCGCATAAAGCGGCAGCACCATGAACGGCAGGTGCACATAGACGAGGCCGACGATCACCGCGAAATTATTGTAGAGCAACGTCAGCGGCACGAATTCGGGTAGCGGCTGCATGCCGGCCATCGTGATCAGATCGCTGGTGCTGGTCCAAAGCCAATCGAGCGTGAAATTCACATAGCCCTGCTCGCGCAACACCGCGATCAACGCGAAGGTCCGGATCAAAAGATTGGTCCAGAACGGCAGCATGATCGCCAACAGCAACCAGGCTTTTGTCTTGGGCGAGGCAAACGCGATCGCCAGCGCCACCGGAAACCCAACGACGAGGCAAAGCAACGTCGTGATCCCTGCAACGACAATGCTCTTCCAAAAAATCTGCAGATAAAGCGGCTCAAGCGCGCGTGCATAATTGGCGAACGTGCCCGTGAGGTCGATAGTCACGGGTCCGGTGTTCTCGCCGAACGAATACGCCCAAATCACCGCCAGTGGCGCAAGGAAGAATAGGATCAGCCATGCGATCGGCGGCAATGCAATCGCCGCGAACGCCGCTTTGGCATTTTTCCAGGATTGCTCCAAGACGCCACTCCTTCGTCCTTCCCCCCTTGTGGGAGAAGGTATCATCGCGAAGTGATGACGGATGAGGGGTGCGGGCGCACCCAGCAGGCCTCGCGCCCGCACCCCTCACCCGGCGCTTCGCGCCACCCTCTCCCACAAGGAAAGAAGGTCAGCTCATCAAGCCGCGCTGATGCGCGTGAAGATTTCTTCGTACTGACGCGATTTTTCGTCGCCTTCAAACGCGCCATATTCGCTGACGGCCATCACTTCGGCCGGCGGGAAGATGACGCGATTGTTCTGATAGGCTTCGCCCATCAGCGCAGCGACCGCGGCGTTCGGCGTCGGGTACTGAATTTCCTCAGTGATCTTTTTGCCGGCTTCCGCGTCGAGCAGGTAATTGATGAAGGCGTGCGCATCATCGACATGGGGCGCGCCGTTCGGGATGCAGAGGCAATCGGAATTGATCAAAGTGCCTTCGGTCGGAACGACGAAATCGAACGCCTCGCCGCCGGGGCCCGCCATCAGCTGTGCGATGTCGCCATTATATTCGAGCACCACGTCCACTTCGCCGGCGGCCAGCAAATCCTGACCATCGTCTTCGTGGAACGCCTTGATGTGCGGCTTCTGGCGGATCAGCATCGCCTCGATCTCGGCCAGCATCGCATCCGGAATGCCGTTGACCGAATGGCCCTTATATTTCGCGCACAGACGGATCAAATCCGCCGATTCCGACAGCACGGCGATGCGCTGCGAAAATTGCGGGCTGTCGAACAGATAGCGCCAGGAATTGGGAATGAAGCCCGCCGGCATCCGGTCCTTGCGGTACGCAATACCAAGCACGAGCCACGTATAGGGCATCGAATAACGGCGGCCCGGATCGAACGCGGCGTCTTGGAATTCCGGCAGCAGATTGGCGATGTTCGGGATCTTGGCATGATCCAATTCCATCAGCATCTGCGCCTGGCTCATGCGCGTCACGAATTCGTTCGACGGCACAATGACGTCAAAGCCCGGATTGCCGGCGCGCAGGCGCGCAAACAATTCGTCGTTGGTGGCAAAGAGGCTCATCTCGACACGCGCGCCAGCGGCGGCTTGAAAATCTTCCAGCGTCGTCGGGCCGATATAGGTATCCCAATTGTAGAAGTTCACGACCCGCTCGGCCCCGCCTTGGCGCCCGCATGCGGAGAGCCCGCCCGCAAACGAGATGCCGATCGCGGCAGCGCCGAATTGTTGCAGCAATGAACGGCGCGACGCGCCCAGATATTTGCCCTTCGCCATAAGTCTTGCCCTTCTTCTCTAGACACCGCTTTGCGCGGCTCCCGCCATCCAGACGCAGCCTAGCGCCTAACAAGCACGCAAATACCAGTCATAATCAACATCTGTGATCACGCTTTGAAAACGTTCTTGCTCTGTGCGCTTTACGATGGCGTACATGCGCACAAAACGCTCACCCAGATAATCCTTGAGCACCGCCGAATCCGCGAACCGATCGACGGCGGCGAACCAATTGGTCGGAATTCGCTCCCCGCCTTCCGATTGCGCGTAGCCGTCGCCGACGATTGCGGGGCCTGGATCGGTTTTGTTGGTGATGCCGTGATGCACCGCAGCAAGCAATGCTGCGAGTGCGAGCGTTGGATGCGCGTCCGCGCCCGCGACGCGGTGTTCGATATGGCGCGTGTTCGGCGCACCGGCGGGAACACGGAACGACACGGTGCGATTGTTGACGCCCCAAGTCGGGGCAACCGGCGCATAGGAGTTCGCCTTGAAGCGGCGATACGAGTTTGCGTTCGGCGCATAGATCGCCATCGAATCCGCGAGCAATGCTTTCATGCCGCCCACGGCGTGCGCCAAAACCGGCTCGCCTTCGGGCTTGTCCGACGCGAACACGTTCTTGCCGGCCTTATCATTGACGCTGACGTGCAAATGCATGCCCGAGCCCGCAAGCTCGGCGAAGGGCTTGGCCATAAAAGTCGCTTCACAGCCGTGGCGTAGCGCAACGCCCTTGGCCGCGCGTTTATAAAGCACCGCATCGTCGCCCGCGCGCTGCGCATCGGCGTGATGCTTCAAGGTGAGTTCAAGCTGACCCGGCGCATATTCGCTGATCGCGCCCTCAAGCGGCACGCCCATCGCATCCGCCGCCGCCCACAGCTCACGCAGGAAGGGTGCGGCCTCTTCCACTTCACGCAAGCCATAGACTTGATGCTGCGTCGCCCGATCGCCCGTCAGCCGCGACGGCGGCAATTGGATCTTGCCCGTCTCGGTGCGCCGCGCGTCCACCAGATAATATTCGAGCTCGCACGCCACCACCGGCACGAGCCCATCGGCCGCGAAACGATCGATCACGCGCTGCAACACATGGCGCGGATCGAGATCGTGCGGCGCGCCGTCGAGCTCGTACATCGACACCGGCACTTGCGCGACGTCCCCACCCAGCCACGGCGCGGGCGTGAGGCGCCCCGCAATCGGCCGCGCCACGCGATCGGCGTCGCCGTCTTCCCACACCAAACCCGTCGCTTCGACATCCTGGCCGGTAATATCGTTCACCAGGATCGAGCCCGGCAGGAAGCGCCCCTGCGCATACACAGCCTCGATCTCATGCCGGCGCAAACGCTTGCCGCGCGGCACGCCCGCCATGTTCGTGAAGAACACTTCGAAGAATTGAATCTCAGGATGGGCGTCGAGGAAGGCTTTGACTTCCTTCGGATCGGCAATGCTCATGTAGCGCTTTCTTCGGAATATTCAGACGCGAAGCTATCGACCGCCGCGACGAGGCGGTCAATCTGTGCGCTGGTCGTCGCAGGGCAAACCAGCATCATCATATGAAACGGCGCGATCAGCACGCCGCGATTGATCAGATAAAGATGTAGCGCGTGGTTCAATTGATTCTGCGCCAAGGCCGGCCGCATCTCGGCCGCGTTCTTCGCCGGCGCCGGCGCGAACACAATCTCCGCGCGCGCGCCCACATGCGCCACACACCAAGGCAGTCGCCGCGCCCCGATCAAGCCGCGCAGCTTACCCACGAGCTCATCAGCGCCGCGCAGCATCAATTCATAAGCTTCAGGCGTCGCGATCTCCCGCAACGTCGCGCCCACCGCCGCAATCCCCATCGCGTTGCCGGCCAGCGTCGTGCCAATCCCCGAGCGGCCTGAACCGCGCGGCACAGCGGCGATCGCGGCCGCCAGCTCCGCGCTCACACCCCAAACCGCCGCCGGAAATCCGCCCGCGACCGCCTTGCCGATCACCAAAGCATCCGGCCCCAAACCCCATGCCTTCGCGGCGCCGCCCGGCCCCGTCGATAGCGTATGCGTCTCATCCAAAATCAGCAGCGCGCCGGCCTTCTTCGCCAGCGCCTGCGCGCGCTTCCAAAAATGCTCCTCCGGCAGGATCATGCCGCAATTGGTCATCGCCGGCTCAGCCAGCACTGCGGCCACATCGCCCTGCGCCAGCGCCGCTTCTAGCGCGCCAATATCATTGAACGGCACAGCCCGCGTCGTGCGCGTAATATCGAGCGCTTGGCCGACGAGCCCCGCATCCGAACGCGTCCGCCCATGCCGCAGCTCGACGAAGCAATCCTCGACCATACCGTGATAACAGCCGTCGAACACAACGATCACGGGCTTTTGCGTCACCGCCCGCGCCCAGCGGATCAACGCACGGTTCGCATCTGATGCAGAAAGCGTCGTCTGCCAAAACGGCAAGCCAAACCGCGCCGCCAACAACGCGCCAACGTCCGCCGCCGCTTCAGTCGGCAACATAAAGGTCGCGCCGCGCGCCGCTTGCTGGGCCACCGCACGCGCAATCTCCGGCCGCGCATGGCCGAACATGCCCGGCGTATCGCCCAAGCAAAAATCGTCATAGGAATTGCCGTCGATATCGGTGAGCGTCGCGCCCTCGCCATGCGCCGCCACGATCGCTGCAGGTGCGGCCCAATCTTTCATCCAATGGAACGGCGCGCCAAACAGCCAATGCGCCTCCAGCGCGCCGGCCTCGGCCACACTCTTTGCGTGCGTCTCGCGAAAGCGCGCCTGCTCGCGCGCAATGATCCCGGCCAAGCCCATAAACGCCTCTACCACCCCTAAAAGCGCCGATCCAGTCTGTGATCACAAGCATATCTGGACTATCAAAGCAGTCGCGATGACGCGCTTGCGGCCTCGATCGGGTCCCGCCACAGTGCGCGCTTGGGGGAAAACATGAAACGCATCGCGGCGCTGCTCGTCACATTCGCGCTCGTGGCGTGCGCACCCGCCCCAGCTGCCCCCAACGTCAGTTACAACCCCACCATCACCCGCGACGCCTACGGCGTGCCCCATGTTCAGGGCGCTACGGACGCCGAAGCCGCTTACGGCCTCGCTTACGCCCACGCCGAGGACAATTTCGCCACCATCCAACTCGTGATCCTCGCCGCACGCGGCCGCCTTGGCGCCCATCTCGGTGAAGAAGGCGCACGCGGCGATTTCCTTTGGCATCTGATTGACGTCGAAGGCGCAGTCGAGGCCGGCTATGAGCGCGATCTCTCGCCCGAATTCCGCGACATCATCGAGGCCTACGCAGCCGGCCTCAACGCGTACGGCGCCGAACACCCAGACGAAGTGTTGGCCGGCGCGCGCAACGTCACCGGGCGCGATGTCGCCGCGGGCTCTGCGCTCACCGTGCCGCTGTTTTGGGGCTTCGAACGCACGCTCGGCATCGTCGCCGACGAGAGCGCGCACCCCTGCGCCGCGCAGCAAGCAACTGCACCTTCGATTGATTGGGGCTCCAACGCGTTCGCCGTCGCGCCCTCACGCAGCGATGACGGCCACACCCGTCTCATCGTCAATTCGCACCAACCTTGGTCAGGTCCCGTCGCCTGGTATGAAGCAGGAATCTCCAGCGACACCGGCTGGCGCATGCATGGCGGGCTCTTCCCCGGCGCGCCTTTCCCGGTGCTCGGCACGAATGGTCATCTGGGCTTTGCCGCCACCGTCAATCTGCCCGACCTCGCCGACATCTACCAACTCACCACCGACGACGCGCACCGCGATCAATATTTCTTCGACGGCGCATGGCGTCGCTTCGAGACGCGTACGATCTGGCTCTGGGTGAAGATGGGCTGGTTCACCGTGCCTGTGCCGCGCACCTTGCGTTACACTGTACACGGCCCCGCGTTCGAAATCGCCGACGGTTGGGTCGCGGTGCGCTACGCCGCCGCCGGCGAAATCCGCGCAATGGAGCAATTCTATCGCATGGGCCGCGCCGAGAATTATCCGCAATGGCGCGAGGCGATGGCGATGCGCGCCATCCCCTCGTTCAATTTCATGTACGCGGACGCGTCAGGCCGCATCGGCTATCTCTACAACGCCGCCTTGCCCAACCGCGCGCCGGGCTATGATTGGTCCGGCTGCGTGCCGGGCGACACCAGTGCGAACATCTGGCCGCACGACGATCTGATCACCGTCCCCGAATTGATCGACCCAAGTTCCGGCTGGATCGCCAGCACCAACGGCGCGCCGTGGTTTTCCACCGATGAGGCGGCCAATATTCAGCCGTCGGACTTCCCGGACGCCGCGCCCTACATCGAAACCTACATCACCAATCGCGGCTACCGCGCCGTCGAAATCCTGTCACCGCTGCGCACAATCAGCGACGCGCAATTGCTCGCCGCGAAATTCGATCTCATCTCTAGTGAGCGCTCGCGCACCGTCGAGATGGTCAACACCATTCTCGCCGCCGAGACCGCCAACGATGCTGAACTCACAGAGATCCAAGCCTTGCTGCGCACCTGGGATCGCCGCGCCGCTAATGACAGCCCCGCCGCCGCGCTCGTCGGCCTAAGCTTCATCCCGATCTACAACGCCCGCCGCGAAGGCCGCCCCACCCCGAACGCGCTCGCAAGCGTCCGTGCGGCCGCCGCGCATCTGCGCGCCCATTTCGGCCGCATCGATCCCCCGCTCGGCGACGTGCTGCGCTTGCGCCGCGGCGACGTCGATCTCCCGCTCGAAGGCGCGCCCGACACCTTGCGCGCGCTGCGCTGGGCCGAAGAAGCGGACGGCCGCCTCAACGCCGATTTCGGCGACGGCTTCATGATGGTGATGGATTGGGCGCCCGATGGCGCACTCTCCACGCGCGTCATTCACCAATGGGGCGCCAGCGAACGCCCCGAGAGCCCGCACTTCAACGACCAAAGCGAAATGTTCGCCGGCTACCAATGGCGCTCGCTTGATCTGGACGCCCGCTGAGTTTGTTTCAGCTCAAAACGGCGCCCAAGCGCGTCCGCTAGCGTTCCCCTCCAAACGGAGGACACATGCAAGCCGAACACCTGGACCAAGCCTTGGCGGAAGAATTCGCCGGCCACGGCGAAACCATCCACAAGCTCAAGATCGCCGATCCGCACTTCAAATCGCTGATGGAAAAGAACCACCAGCTCTGGGCGCAAATCCAGAACATTCAGAATGGCGTGACACCCGCCGCCGACGTCACGCTGGAGACGCTCGAAAAGCAGCGCCTGCACTTGCTGGACGAAATTGCCGCAAGTGTGCGTAAAGCCGAGGCCTGATCTGCTATCACACCCCTTGCGGTCGGGCGCGGCGCGGTCGCACAATGGCGCATGCCTGATACACCGCGCCCGAACTCGCTCGAATCTTTCTGGATGCCGTTTACGCCGAACCGCGCGTTCAAGGCCGACCCGCGTTTGGTCGCACGCGCAGAGGGCATGTATTATTACACGCCGGACGGTCGTCAGGTGCTCGACGGCACGGCCGGCCTCTGGTGCTCCGCCGCCGGCCACGGCCGCAAGCAGATCACCGAAGCGATCCAGCGCGCCGCCGCCGAACTCGATTTCGCGCCGACCTTCAACATCGCGCACCCAACCGCGTTCGAGTTCGCCAATCGCTTGAGCGAAATCCTGCCCGACGGCATGGACCGCATCCACTTCACGAACTCGGGCTCCGAGAGCGCCGACACCGCGTTGAAGATCGCGCTCGCCTATCAGAAGGCGCGCGGCAAAGCCGGCAAGTATCGCCTCATCGGCCGCGAGCGCGCGTATCATGGCGTCAATTTTGGCGGCATCAGCGTCGGCGGCATTGTGCGCAATCGCATGGGTTTTGGCCCGATGGTCGGCGGCGTCGATCATCTACCGCACACGCTCGACATCGCCCGCAACGCCTTCTCGCGCGGCGAGCCTGCGCACGGCGTTGAATTCGCCGACGCGCTCGAACGCCTCGTGCAATTGCATGATGCGAGCACGATCGCGGCCGTCATCGTCGAACCGGTCGCGGGCTCCACTGGCGTGATTATGCCGCCACAAGGCTATTTGAAGCGCCTGCGCGAGCTCTGCGACAAGCACGACATTCTGCTCATCTTCGACGAAGTCATCACCGGCTTCGGTCGCCTGGGCGCACCGTTCGCGTCGCAGTACTTCGATGTGAAGCCCGACATCATCACGATGGCCAAGGCGATCTCCAACGCCGCCGTGCCGATGGGCGCCGTCGCCTGCTCGCGCCAAATCTACGACACCATCCTGGCCAATTCCGAAACCCCGATCGAACTCTTCCACGGCTACACCACAAGCGGCCACCCGCTCGCCTGCGCCGCCGCCATCGCCACGCTCAACATTTTCCGTGACGAACGCTTGTTTGAACGCGCCGCCGAACTCGCGCCCTATTGGGAAGACGCGATGCATTCGCTGCGCGACGCGCCGCACGTCATCGACATCCGCAATCTGGGCCTCATCGGCGGCGTCGAGCTCGCCCCGCGCCCCGGCGCGCCGACGCAACGCGCGCTCGAAGTTTTCCGCTACGCCTTCGACAAAGGCGTCCTCATCCGCTGCACCAGCGACATCCTCGCCTTCTCCCCGCCGCTCATCGTGGAGAAACACCAGATCGACCAAATCGTCGATGTGGTGCGCGAAGCGTTGAAGACGGTGGCGTGATCGAACTTGTTGAAGACATGGCGGCCCTCGCACGCCTCGCGCCCGGCGAGATCGCGCACCTGACCGACGCCGCCACCGCCGCCACCTTCTACGGCGCGCCGCTCAGCGACGAGCAAATCGGCGCCAACAAACGCATCATCACCATCAGCACCGCCTCCTGCGATGCCGCCGCCGTAAACCCGCACCAAGCCTTCATCGCCGCGTTCGATGGCGAGCGCTGCGCCGGCTACGTCATCTCCACCCGTCACGCCGAAAACGACCGCGAACTCGATTGGCTCATGATCCATCCCGATTTTCACGGCACGCCCGTCTCGCGCCTACTCATAGAGCGCGGCATCGACTGGCTCGGCGCCGATCAACCGATGTGGCTCAACGTCATCGCCTTCAACCACCGCGCCATTCGCTTCTACGAAAAATATGGCTTCACGATCGACCCAGACGCCCGCACCCACCACCTCGTCCCCCACGTCATCATGCGTCGGCCGGCGATTGCCTAGCGACGCAGAATTCCGTTAGCGTTGCGCCAGCACGCGCCGCAGAGCGCGGCCGGAGGCGAACCGTGAACCCCATGCTCCAAATCCTCGCCGTAAACCTCGGCGTGTCAGCGTTGTTCTTCGCCGCACTCTGGCTCATCAGCATTCGCCTCAAGGACCCGAGCTTCATCGATTCATGGTGGGCGCTGGGCGTGATCGTGCTGAGCTGGAGCACCTATGCGCAGATCGAGGCGCCCAGCCCGCACGCGACAGCGCTCATGCTGCTCAGCACCGCGTGGGGCTTGCGGCTTGGCGTCTATCTGCTCTGGCGTTGGGGCAAGCACGGCGCCGATCGCCGCTACGCCAAACTCGCCGAACGCGCGCGCACCAAGCACGGGCTCAATTTCGCGATGTTCGCGCTGCTCTGGGTGTTCGGCCCGCAATTGCTGTTGCAATTCGTCATGGCGCTGCCGGCCATGCTCGGCCAAATCCCGGCGATGCAAACCTTTGGCGCAGCGGCCATCGCCGGCGTCTGGCTCGCCATCTTCGGCATCCTCTACGAAGCCATCGCCGACGCGCAGCTCGCGCACTTCAAATCGCAAAGCGACAACGACGGCAAAGTGATGGATCGCGGCCTCTGGCGCTATTCGCGCCATCCCAATTATTTCGCCGAGATGGTGGCGTGGTGGGGCCTATGGCTGATCGCGCTCGACGCGGGCATGGGCCTCTGGAGCATCGCCGGCCCCATCCTGCTCACTTACCTCCTCACCCGCGTCAGCGGCGCCCCCACCACCGAGCCACACCTCGCGCGCACGAAGCCCGACTACGAAGCGTACAAAAAGCGCACGTCCAGCTTCATCCCGCTGGCGCCGAAAGCATAAGCCGCGTCGGCTTCTGTCTCGGCGCCGCCACGGCCCTAAGCTTCCTGGCGCTCCTCTTCCTGCGCCAGCGCAAACAAGAAGACGCGCCGACGCTGACGCCCTGCGGTTTAGCGCGTGACCAGAGTCACAGCGACAGGGGCGGCCCCTGGTTAGGTTTGCTCATCGAAGCGAGCTGCTTCGGGGAGCAAACGACATGACCAAGTTTTACAGCCTGATCGCCGCCGCCGCCGCCTTCATCCCGGCCGCGTACGCCACCTTGGCGCAAGCAGCGCTTATCGTTGCCTGATTGGCCCCGCCCACAGAATTTCGAGAGCAAAGCACATGACCAAGTTTTACGCCCTGATCGCCGCCTGCGCATTGTTCGCACCGATGGCGATGGCCACGCTCAACCAAGCCGCTCAAATCGTCGCGTAATCGCGACGGCTCAAAGCGCAAAGAAGGCCGCCGAGGATGCTCCCCCTCGGCGGCCTTTTTGTTTGCGCGGGAGGTTTGATTTCATCGGGCGCCGCTATTCAGTCGTCGGGTTTTGCCGGACGCTCGTGCTGCGCTCAAGACGCGCCTCGCTCTGCCCAATGAGCCAACACGTTTGCCAGCACTCAATGAAGCGGAAAATCACGCGCTGTCGCGCGCACCAGCCGCAAATCAGGTTGGCGGTCACTTGGGCGAGTGAAGAGCCGCCGGTTCAAGAGCTGCTGTTGTTCAAGCGCCCCGACATTGGACGCCGCTTGGAGTTCCGATCGCCTGCAGCGACGCTCCATCCGAGGCAAGCTTAGCACCTGACCCGGAAAGATGAGGTCGGGATTGTCGATGCCGTTTGCGCGCGCCACCTCACTCGCCCGGTTGAGGTCACCATAGACGCGCATGGCGATCGACCCCAGCGTATCTCCGCTTCGGATTGTCACGGAATCCAGATCGCTCGTGAGCGCGACCCGCACTCCAGCGCGACGCAGAACGAGATCGGCCGCGCGATACGCGGTGATCCCCGCTTCATCGGCGCGGCGCATCTCAATAGGGAGCGCACCATCTATACTGACCGCCACAAATTCGCGACCGCCCAGATAGTTGACACGCAAGCGCGCGCCATCAAGGCAAGCGAAGACTTCCTGCTCGTTGGAGATCGCCGCACGCACTCTGGGCTCCGCGCGTGCGGGTTGAGGCGGCGCAGGCTCGAACCCAGCGGCAGGGATAGCCACGTTGCTCGGGGCTGGCCCGCTCAAGGGGCTCACAACGTCGCCTCTGTCCCACCAAGCGCAACCTGCGCAAAGGATCGAAAGAGCAATGCCGAACGCGCCAATCCGCCTACGTGCGTACGACTTCATCCCCACCCCCATGCCTTGAAGCATGGGCGCAATGAATCGCATCGGTGTCAACGCGGCGCGCAATGCGCCGTGAGCAAAATAACGAAAGGAGCGTTACGCCAACCAATCCGGGCGCTTGAACGGCTTACCCAGATCGCGCGCGACCGCTTCGTGCGTGATGGCGCCTTCATAGACGTTCAAGCCGTTCGCGAGATGCGGGTCGTCCTGCAGCGCTTTCTTGTAGCCCTTGTTGGCCAGCGCCAAAGTGAACGGCAGCGTCGCATTGTTGAGCGCGAACGCGCTCGTGCGCGACACCGCGCCTGGCATATTGGCGACGCAATAATGCACGATGCCCTCGACCACGAAGGTCGGTTCGCTATGCGTCGTCGCCTTCGAGGTTTCAAAGCACCCGCCCTGATCGATCGAAATATCAACCAGCACCGAGCCCGGACGCATCGTCTTCAACATCTCGCGCGTGATCAGCTTGGGTGCGGCCGCACCCGCCACCAGCACGGCGCCGACGACAACGTCCGCTTCCTTGATCGCTTCCGCGATCGCAGCGCTCGTGGAATATACCGTCTCCAAACGCCCGTTGAACTCGCGATCCAGCTCTTCCAGACGCGCCGGGTTCTTGTCGAACACCTGCACGCGCGCGCGCATGCCGACAGCGATCTGCGCGGCGTTATAGCCCGAAACGCCGGCGCCGAGGATCAGAACGCTCGCCGGCTGCACGCCCGGCACGCCGCCCATCAGCACGCCGCGCCCGCCATGCGCCTTCTCCAAGAAGTACGCGCCAACCTGGATCGACATGCGGCCCGCGACTTCCGACATCGGCTTCAGCAGCGGCAAACGCCCGTCGCGATCCGTCACCGTCTCATACGCGATGCAGGTCGCGCCCGATTTCATCAGGCCCGCGGCCTGCTCCGGATCGGGCGCGAGGTGGAGATAGGTGAAGAGCGTGTGGTGCGGCTTGAGGCGCGCGATCTCGATCGGCTGGGGCTCCTTCACCTTCACGATCATCTGGGCTTGCTCAAACACGGCGTCCGCGCTGGCCAAGATTTTCACGCCGACCTTTTCATAGACGCTATCGGGCGCGCCGATGCCTTCGCCGGCCTTGGTCTCCAGAAACACCTCGTGTCCGTAGCGGACGAGCTCGGCCGCGCTCTCGGGCGTCAGGCCGACGCGATATTCGTGAACCTTGATTTCCTTCGGGCAGCCGACGCGCATGGGATTTCCTCCACGGGAATGGGATTTTTACGCTCAAATATCCCATTTCCCGTGCACTTTCTTCCAAATCCCCCTAGGCTGAGGCGGAAACACGCCAAATTTTGAGCGCCAAACACAAAATGTCGGAAAAATCTCTCAACCGGCTCGACGCCTTCGACCAAAAGATCCTGTTCGAACTCGAGCGCGACGGCATGATGACGGCTGCGGCCCTGGCTGAGCGCGTCGGCCTTTCCCCGTCCGCCTGCCATCGCCGCGTCAAAGCGCTCGAGGCGCTCGGCGTGATCGAAGGTTACGCCGCCATCCTCTCCGAAACCGCACTGGGCCGCAGCGCCACCGTCTTCGTCGCGGTCACGTTGGAAAACCAAAAGCAAGAGACGATGGCCGCGTTCGAACGCGCCGTCGCCAAATGCCGCGAAGTGCAGGATTGCCATTTGATGACCGGCGAGAGCGATTACCTGCTTCGCATCGTCATCGCCGACGACGACCGCTACGAGCGCGTGCACCAAGACACGCTCTCACGCCTGCCCGGCGTGCGCCGCCTCGTCAGCAATTTCACCATCCGCACCGTCTTCCGGCGCGCGGCGAGTATCGCGCACTAGGCGAATATGGACCGCTTGCGCCTCGCCGGCCGGCGCCACGATTGCCGGCGAGGGCGCCGGCGGTCCATAAATCCTTGAACACTCCAAGGAAGCGCGCCCATGTCCGATCCCGTCATCATCCCCGTCCCGAAGGAATGGGCCGAGCGCGCGTATGTGGATGACGTAAAATACCACGCCATGCACGCCTCCGCCTCGAACGATCCGGAAGCGTTCTGGGGCGTGCACGGCCAGCGCCTCGATTGGATCAAGCCTTATACGAAAGTGAAGGACACCAGCTTCAACGAAGCCGATTTCCACATCCGCTGGTATGAAGACGGCATCCTCAACGTCAGCGCCAATTGCATCGATCGCCATCTGGCTACGCGCGGCGATCAAACCGCGATCATCTGGGAGGGCGATGATCCGAGCCAATCGCGCGCGATCACCTATCGCGAGCTTTATGCCGAAGTCTGCAAATTCGCCAACGTGCTGAAGGCGCGCGGAATCGCCAAAGGCGACCGCGTCACCATCTACATGCCGATGATCCCGGAAGCGGCGTACGCGATGCTCGCCTGCGCGCGCATCGGCGCGATCCATTCGGTTGTGTTCGGCGGCTTCAGCCCCGAGAGCCTCGCCAGCCGCATCAAGGATTGCGAATCGCGCTGCGTCATCACCGCCGACGAAGGCGTGCGCGGCGGCAAGATCATTCCGCTGAAGCACAATGTCGATGAAGCGCTGACGCACGCGCACACGCCGACGGAGGTCAACACCGTCATCGTCGTCACTCGCACCGGCGCCGGCGTGCCGATGACGGAAGGCCGCGATGTTGTGTACGAAGACGAAGCCGCGAAAGTCAGCGCCGATTGCCCGCCTGAGCCGATGAGCGCGGAAGACCCACTCTTCATCCTCTACACCTCAGGCTCCACCGGCAAACCCAAGGGCGTGCTGCACACGACCGGCGGCTATCTCGTTTACGCGTCGATGACGCATCAATACGTGTTCGATTACAAAGATGGCGACATCTATTGGTGCACCGCCGACGTGGGTTGGGTCACGGGGCACAGCTACATCGTCTATGGCCCGCTCGCGAACGGCGCCGCCACGCTCATCTTCGAGGGGGTGCCGAATTACCCGACCAATTCACGCTTCTGGGACGTCATCGACAAGCACAAGGTCAACACCTTCTACACCGCGCCCACCGCCATCCGCGCGCTGATGCGCGACGGCGAAGAGCCGGTGAAACGCACCTCGCGCGCAAGTCTGCGCCTGATCGGCACGGTCGGCGAACCGATCAATCCGGAAGCCTGGCTTTGGTATTTTCGCACGGTGGGCGATTCACGTTGCCCGGTGGTCGATACCTGGTGGCAAACCGAAACGGGTGCGGCGCTCATCACCAATCTCCCCGGCGCCACGGCGATGAAGCCAGGCTCCGCGACACGGCCCTTCTTCGGCATCAAGCCCGCGCTCGTGGACGACAAAGGCAATTTCCTCAATGGCGCCACGAGCGGCAATCTCGTGCTGCTCGATTCCTGGCCGGGCCAAATGCGCACCGTCTATGGCGATCACCAGCGTTTCTTCGACACCTATTTCCGCACCTATCCCGGCACGTATTTCACGGGCGACGGCTGTCGCCGCGACGAGGACGGCTATTATTGGATCACCGGCCGCGTCGATGACGTGCTGAACGTCAGCGGCCATCGCATCGGCACCGCCGAAATCGAAAGCGCGCTCGTGGCGGATACGAAAGTCGCCGAAGCCGCCGTCGTCGGCTATCCGCACGACATCAAAGGCCAAGGCATTTATTGCTTCGTCACGCTGAAGCAAGGCGTCGAGCCCAGCGACGATCTCAAACGCGAACTCGTCCAATATGTGCGCCGCGAAATCGGCCCCACCGCGTCGCCCGACATCATCCAATGGGCCCCCGGCCTGCCCAAGACCCGCAGCGGCAAAATCATGCGAAGAATTCTACGCAAGATCGCCGAAAACGAACTCAGCAATCTCGGCGACACCAGCACGCTGGCGGACCCGAGCGTGGTGGATGATCTGGTGAAGAACCGGGTGAGCGGCTAACGCAGCATCGCTTTGCCTGGCGCATCAGCCGCATTGTTGAAGCCTGCCTGATCATGCACGGCTCGTGCATGGATTTTGTCTATTGTCACGGTCTGCCGGGCCTGCCGACGGAATTGCACGCACTAGCGCCGGCCATGCATTTGCGCGGCGCGCGGCTACTCGATCGGCTGGGCCAACAAGCCGCCACCTATGCTGATCGGGTATGTAAAAGCTTCGACGACCTCGACATATTAGAGCCAATCGATGTCGTGGGCTTCTCGCTTGGAGCCATGGCCGCGGCGCACATTGCGGCCTATCGACCGGCGAAGGTACGCAAGCTCGTGTTGATCTCGCCGGCGGCGCCGCTGGAGCTTGGCGATTTCCTCCCGGCGATGGCCGGACGGCCCGTCTTTGAAGCTGCGCGGCGCGGCGCGCTTTCGTTACGACTGCTCAGCAGCGCTCAATCGACAATGGCGTCCCTCGCGCCTGAACTCATGCTCAAAACTATGTTCGCCAGCAGCAACACAGTGGAGCGTGCTCTACTGAGCACGCCGACATTCACGGCGATGGTGATCGCTGCGCTCAAGCAATGTCTTGGAGCGCAACAAGCGGCATATCGTGCAGAATTGATCGCGTACGCGCAGCCTTGGGCGCATGTTCTGGACGGCGCCACATGCGAGACAGAGATTTGGCAAGGCGACGAAGACACCTGGACACCGCCCGCGATGGCGCGTGCGTTAACGACACGTTTGCCGCCGCACGCAACTTTGCACAACCTCCACGGATTGGGGCACTATACGACACTGCAGGCTGCGTTGGCGCGGCGTTCGCTTGCACTCGAACCACGCGTCACACCCGACGCGCAAAGCACGATCCAGGATAACGGTTAGGCTTTGTTTGGCAGGCGCGCATCAAGCCTTCGGTGCGCACACTGGCCTATTGCCGCGCGCCGCGCTAATGCCCTGGCATGGCGCGCCCCAAGAACATCACGCAGTTTGAGATCAAGGTCGAGGGCGAGCCCTATATCTGGCGGCTTCAGCGCGTGCCGCAATGGTCCAGCAATCCCGCCGAGTGTCGTGGCAAGGCGATCGCCGTGCGTCACAAGGAAGGGACGCGCGAAGCCATCGTGGAGTTTCCAGCGGGACCGCCGCCCAAATTCGGCGCGCCGCTCTTGAAGGCGTCACAGATTCCAACCGCGCTCGTAGCGCGCGCCATCCAATCGGCCATCGCCGCCGGCTGGTCGCCGATGTCGCGCGGCAAACCGGTTGCCATCGTCGTCGATGACACTGGCGCTTAACTCACACTTCAAAGTTGGCGGTCAGATCGACTAGCCGCGCCAACGCAGCCAAGAGCGTTTCGTCCGGCGCGTTCGGCGAAACGTCGGCCAGCCGATGCTACAAAGCGGGGTCAAGCCGCATGAGCCCTTCCTCCGGATGTGAGCGCTATCACGAGTCGCCAAGACCGAATGACGCGGGTCTAGGGCAGGTTTTGGGTCGGCAAAGCGTAATGGTATGCGCAGAGTTTCACGACATGGAGCCGAACCACGCGCATTGATCCAGATCAGTTGACCCGAACGGAAAATTCGTACGCTGAAAGTTCTTGTCGGCCACGTCCGGACTACAAATGCCGCAGCAACTCCTGCATGCATGTCAGCGCGCCCATCGTGATCGCACGGACTTTCCCACCATCTGGCATACCATCTTGCGCCCCAACCCCTTGGTCATCGGGCTTCCGGGCCACGAAGTCGTCGATGGCGAGACGCATATTGTGATTGGTCTCAGCACGGGTCAAAGGCTGGTTTCACGAAGAAGCGGATTCTCGCTCTCTTGGTGAGAGGCGGGGAAACATTGATCGGCTGATCAGCCGGTGGGCGCGGCGAACTTCTCCGCGTGCTTGCCCTTCACGCCGACGTAATGCGCGCGGATCAAAGCGAGATCCGCCGCATAATCCCCGCTCGGCGCCACCACCGCCGCCAAGCTCACGCGCTTGGCGCCATAATCCAGCACGCTGATCACCAGCGGCACGCCGGCGCCGTGCGCGATGTGATAAAAGCCGCTCTTCCATTCGCGCGCCAAGCTGCGCGTGCCTTCGGGCGGGATCGCCAGGATCATCCGCGTGCGCGAAGCGAAC
>Ga0315902_10003222_pt1 | contig 24597 bp, 25 predicted proteins | sample LakEriMetagenome_9_FD_203523 | JGI IMG/M metagenome (GOLD analysis project Ga0315902, IMG submission 203523) | Freshwater fungal communities from buoy surface, Lake Erie, Ohio, United States - Buoy 12 MA117 | ecosystem: Environmental > Aquatic > Freshwater > Lake > Lake biofilm | place: USA... | reverse complement strand
CTGCGATTTTATTGCTCCGGCTATCAGTCATAATCCTTCGGGCGACCACCATGAAAAACTGATGAGTAATTTTTTTGCGCAAACCGAGGCATTGATGAATGGAAAAACAAAAGAAGAACTGCAGGCAGAAGGTGTTCAGGAAGAACTGATTCCGTATAAAGTCTTCAGAGGAAATCACCCTACCAATTCAATCCTTCTTAAGAAGATTACTCCATTTACTCTTGGTGAATTGATTGCCTTCTATGAACATAAGATTTTTGTTCAGGGTGTAATCTGGAATATCTACAGTTTTGATCAATGGGGTGTTGAGCTTGGTAAAGTGTTGGCAAATAAAATATTGCCGGAATTAAAAACGGAAGAACGTATAACCTCGCATGATGACAGCACCAATATGCTGATTCATCTTTACAAGGAGTTTCGGAAATAGATCTAACCGATTAAGTACATTTAGGGCATCGATTCCCCAGAATCCAAAATTTTAGCCCCCCTAGAAGCAAATCGAGTTTCAGAAAAAACTGAAGGTGAACGATTATCCTGTAAACATTATCTATCCTAATTACAATATCCAAGAGTGAGACGTGGCACCTGAACCGATACAAATACGTAACCTTGCCTCCTGTTGATAACCGGTTGGTTTGTTTTATGGATCGATGGGTAGGGATCACAAACTGCTACTTAATATTAATTTACTTGAAGGTTAAAGGATAAAAATTATTGCCTCCGGCCCTGTTTCATAAGTTTCAGACAAGCAAAACATAGTTAAAAAACTGCTTTCCCGCATAAAAAAGCCCGGTTTAATCCGGGCTCGGTGAAAAATAGATTCAAAAACAGATCAGTAAATATAATTTAAGGCCGTTTGATCATTCGCGTTAAAGGGGCGGTTTACACCACTTCCGATACAAGCCAGCATCCAGCTTCTGGAATCGGGACTGGTGGGCGTACCAGGAATATGGATGGCTCCAACGGTGCCCGCTCCTTCGTTTACTGCAGAACCTCCACAGCTGTAAGCACGATTCATATAATCGGTATGGCGAAATCCAACGCTGTGACCCATTTCATGCGCCATGATCGTAGCCGCATAATTGATAAAGGTTGAAGATGTTCCCTGGCCGATGGCATTAGAATTAATGGTTATTTTATTGTATGGATTCCCGGAACTGGTCGGGAAACCGGCTGATGCCAGAAAACTGCCGCTTCCGTTTACAAAACTGACAGCAGCATTTGAACTCACAATCTGAAACTTGATTTGCAGATTCAGTGCATTGTAACGGCTAACCATCGTTTGCAGTGCCTGTGGATATCCCGGCGTACCGTTAAGTCTACTATCCAGAGAAACAGTTATAGTTCGGGGAAGACCTTTTACAAGATTGGTGGTACGGTACTGTTCTTCCTGTGCAATAATTAGATTAGAGCCGTTGAATTTCTGTCCGAGCTGTTCGGTGCTGAAGAAAATATCGCCTTCCACCAGGTAGCCTCCGTCTACCGCCTGTAAACCATCAATCGAAAAACCCATGGCACGTACCTGATTCATGACCTCTTCTGAAATAACAGAAGAACGGGGTGCCTGCTCTTTCTGGCAGGAGAAAAAGACAAAAGCACTTAAAAGAATGATAAAAGAAAAAGAAAAAAACTGTTTCATTGTGTAAGGTTTGATTTGTTTTAATTGAAACGCATGTCTCGTAATTTACAAATTTTTAGACGTTCTGATATCTTTTGTAAAACCACAATAAAAGCAACATTGTTGCATATTAAGAACTTCGATAGTTTAGCAACTTAGATTCTGCAACCGTTGTGTGTGCGTTAAATGATTTAATTTGAGCAAACCAGTGATGAAAAAGCAATCCAGATATCTAAATCAAATTAAAAAAAAGGCTGCCTTATTTTTCCTGCTGACATGTAGTTGTATCAATCCGTCACTACACGCTCAGGATTTCAACAACCTGAAAACTGATCCGGTTTTTTTAAATAAACTTCAGAAACGAAGCCCTTCTTCTGTTTTTAATGTTCTTATTTATGCCAATTCCCCGAATTCATTCATGAAGCAACTTCAAACAGAACGCGTGAAGATTCAATCAACCGACAAAAGACTTCCGGTCATGCAGGTAGAAGCTACGCAACAACAAATTAGCGAATGGCTGAAACAAAATAATATTCTTTTTATTTCAGAAATAATTACCCCCCATGAAGAACTGCTTACCGGAGCCGTTGATTATTCCTGCAATGCCATTCGTCTTTGCCAGACTACATTCCCGTTCATGGACGGCGCTTCCACTATCGCTTCCATAAAAGAATACGCACCCGACACCAGCGATATCGATTTAAAGGGAAGATTTCTGAATTCTGTATACACAGATGCTAAAACATCTGTGCATGCCAATCAGATGACTACAATTATTGCAGGAGGAGGCAATACCTGGCATGAAACAAAGGGCGTAGCACCCGGAGCCCGATTCAACTCCTCGAGCTTTCTTAGGCTCATACCCGAACCAGATAGTTTCTACCGAACTCCTCCGGTTCTTGTGCAGAATCATTCCTATGGAACCATCAATCAAAACTTTTATGGAATCGAAGCTGCTGCTTATGACGCAAGCACTTATGAATTTCCTGCACTGCTGCATGTATTCTCTGCAGGCAATGAAGGAACCAATACTCCCGGAACAGGCAAATATGCAGGCGTAATTGGGTTTTCCAACATGACAGGCAATTTTAAACAGGCTAAAAACATTTTAACGGTTGGTCATACCGATTCTCTATATCAGGTACTTCCTCCAAGTTCAAAGGGCCCTTCCTACGACGGACGAATCAAACCTGAACTGGTTGCATATGGCGAAGATGGTAGTTCCGGAGCTGCGGCAATTGTTTCTGGTATCAGTTTATTATTGCAACAGGCATATCAATCCCAGCATAACGGAAGTACAGCACCAGCCTCCCTGATTAAAGCAATCCTTATAAATGGAGCTAAAGATGTGGATTTTCCCGGCATTGATTTTCGCTCGGGTTATGGCAGTGCCGATGCCTATAACTCCATGACGATTCTTCAGAGAAGGCAATACTACACGGGAACGCTTACATCCAACGAAACAAAACGGTTTAAGATTGAAGTCCCCCAAGGCATCAGTGAATTGAAAGTCACTTTAAGCTGGACAGATCCATCTGCCCTACCCTCAGGAACAAACAAAGCTCTTATCAATAACCTCGATCTTGAATTACAGCATCCGTCTTCATCACAAAGCTGGTTGCCCTGGGTATTGAATGCATTCCCGCAAAAAGATTCATTAGAACTGCCAGCAGAAAGAAAACGTGATACACTCAATACAACAGAACAAATAAGTATCCAGCAACCGCAGGCAGGTAATTATGAAATAGTAATTCGGGGGAATGCATTAACCACCATCGAGCAGTCTTTCTCCGTTGCATATTCTATGGATACTACCGATACTTTTCTGTGGGGATATCCGACGAAGCAGGATGTGGTTATTCCGGGAAATACAATCCTGCTGCGATGGAAGAACCGACTCGCACAAACAAAGGGTTCATTATCCCTGAGTGTAGATGCGGGACAAAGCTGGGAACTTATAAACGAGAACACAGATCTGACAAAACCATATTACCGACTTACTCCTCCATCCATCTTTGCAAAGGCCTTGCTGAGAATGCAGGTGAATAACCAACTTTATTACTCGGATACATTTTCAATGGCACCACGGATGCAACCAAAGGTTGCCTACCACTGCCCCGACTCTTTTCGGATCTGCTGGGATAAAATTCCGGGTATTGCTCAATACAAAGTATTTCAGTTAGGTGACCGTTATCTGCAACCGGCTGCCATCATCTCCGATACTAGTTTCGGTTTACTGAAGAAAAACAGCAACTCTCTTTATTATGCCATTTCTCCGATCCTGAATACTCAAACACTCACACGTTCTTACACGTTTAATTATCAAACACAAGGTGTGGATTGTTATTTTAAAAGTTTTCTTTCTTATCTGAATGGAACAAGAACCGAGCTGCATTTATCGCTTGGAAGCACATACGGAATCCGGGCCATCCGCTTTGAAAAGCGGAAAATAAATAGATTTGAAACCCTTTCACGGATTACTGATTTTAATACACTTGATTTCACAACTTCTGATCTTTTCTTGCAAAGAGGAACGAACAACTATCGTGTAACACTGGAACTCAATACAGGAGGAGAAATCACAAGTAAAGAGAACTCGATTTATTTTACAGATACAGAAAAAGCGCTGCTATATCCCAATCCGCTGAATAAATCTTCATTACTGACAATTCTGACAGATACAACCAGTTTCTTTCAATTATTCGATTGGACGGGAAGAATGGTGTATGAAAAAGAGCTCAATGATTTCCCAGAAACGATTTCGCTTGTGCAGCTCCAGTCAGGCTTATATTTCTATCGTTTCATCCAGCGCAATAAGTTGGTGAAAACGGGTAAGCTGGTGATTCGTTAAAAGATTGTTGGTTTTAAATTCGACCATCTCATTTTTTGGCACAGAGAAAAGAGAAAAGGAGGTAATCGCAGATTTTTATAGGAGACCGAATGAGCGGAAGTCCATGACAGCGGGAAGAACGGGAGATTGGATGTACGAAAATCTGAATAATACTCGTAACACGTAACTCGTAACACATAGCTCATCCCCAACAACAAACAACCTTTCAATCACCGCGTCACTACAATCTTCTCCTTAAATGACTGCCCCTTTCCGAACACATCCATCACCTGCAAAAGATAAGAACCTGCTGCAAGATCAGTCACATAAACCGGAGCCTGTGAAGTGATTTTCATTTGTCGGACTGCCCTGCCGTTCATGTCATGCATGATGCACTCATATATGGCATCCGTACCAGTAAGTCGTATCACAAACTGACCCAGGTTTGGATTCGGATAAACGGAAAGCGATACAGATGCTTCTCCGGCTCCTTTTACTGCACGAATGGAAGTATATAAACTTTGATTGTTTTTAAACAGTTGTCGGATCCGGTAATAACTGATGCCCTCATAACTATTCTGATCCACATACTGATATCGAAGCGCTTGTTCACTGTTGCCATTCGGCGCCCTGGATGAAACGTATCCACGATTGGTGTAGATTGTTTCATGATCCAATCGGCGTTCGACCCAGAAACCGGCCATATTGAATTCTTTTTTTGTTTCCCAGCTAACTTCTACCTCTCTGCGTGTTTTACGTTCTGCCCATAAATCTACAGATGCAAACTCTAGCGGTACTGAAAAGATCCCGATACCAAACTGACTGAAACTATTTATTAAATTTCTTCGGGCATATCCAGACGCTACTGTTCTTCCCGGAGTACTGTTTGCGCCAAGACGGGTACCGGCGGGGATCATCCAGTCGGCCGCACTGGATGATGCATTTGGACGGCGTACTATTCCGAATGAATTATCAATCAACCCGGTAAACCCATTGAAATAAAGCTGGAGATCGTACGTGCCATTTGACGGATTTACATCGGGTGTCAAATACCAAACGCCTCCATTGTTAACAGAGGTATAGTATTGACCGGCAATTCCCAGATACTGCAAACCCGTTTCCAGAACATTGAGAAATGCATCTGTACCTGGCTTCGGACCAAAGCTGGCATCTATATAACTCAGATTATTTAGAGGGCTTGTGGTAAGCGATGTCATCACTGCCAGATTGGGCTTTGCCACATCCCCTACCGGAAAAATATAATTGTTAACAATAGATGTTGCAAGGTATCTTCTCAGAGTTCCGTTCACCCAGCTGTTGGTAAAGTTGGTATTGGTAGCAGATTTATCCGAAGCAAGTTCGGGAGTAGTTAGAACGATCATCTTATACGATGACGATGTATTAACACGTCCATTATCAAGTAACAGATTATTGGTATTTAGATCGCTGCCATGTGTAAGGTGACCGCTTGCATTGACATGTATTTTCCCAAATGTATTGGGTGATATAGCAGTATGCCCTCCAACTCCATTGAAAATAACCGTTCCACTGCCGTGAAAATAAGGAGTGGTCGTCTCATCCGTCCAGTTGCTCGCACCCGAAGCACCAATTTCTTTTACGGTCACCGTTCCGGTATTGGACAACAGACTTCCATTTTGAAACAGAAGTCCGCCATGCACATAAGCGTTGGCATTGGATTGCACATATACCTTACCTGAACCCTGAACCGTAACGATCGTTTGCGCTTGTAACTGCAACGACTGAATCATCAGTAGCCAGAAAAGAATTTGTATTGAATTATAATTTCTCAATCTTAAAATTATAGTTTCTTATTTAAACTTTTATGTTTCAGAACCACCTCATTTATTCCGGTTCGTGTAACCCGTAACTCATAACTCGTAACCCGTAACTATTTCAAGTTCATTTTTTTATCAAAAGCAGTAACGCATCCAGTTGTTTTTGCAGGGTATCCATTCTCTGATTTTGCTCATCAAATCGGGCATCCTGCACTTTTAATTTATCCCGCTGCTCATCAATGATTTTCTGCTGTTGTAAAATATACAAGGTAAGCTCTTCGATTTTCTCCAGTAATTTCTTATCCATCTCCGCTACATTCAAACCGTTTTCTTTGATTTCCTCCGCGGTGGGAATATTGGGAAGATGACCGTTATTTTCAATATACGTGCCTACTTCCTTTAACGGAAGAAGTTTATATTTTTTATCAAATACATAATCGGCCCAGTCGGTTACCAGTGCCACACGTAAACTATCGGTAAGCGTACCGCCAACGACATTGAGTTTGCGGTTGCCGATGAATGTATAACCGGTAGGGTTTGCTTTTCCGACCAGTAACTGACCGGTTGCAAAATCCCCATAAAGCAAGGTGGATGTTGGACTGTTGCTGATGAAAAGCTTATTACTCGCAGTTACTTCACTATACCCCGCTGAGTAACCAATGAATACATTGCCGGCTCCTTCGTTATTATAACCTGCATAAGAGCCAATCATTGTATTACTGGAACCATTTTGATTAAACAAGCCGGCATTATATCCAACAACTACATTTCCATCTCCAAGCCGATTATTATAAAAGGCTCCACCGCCGATGGCTGTATTGTAATTCCCTTCCGTATTTTCTAAAAGTGCGTATACCCCAATTGCTATATTATCATGACCAATAGTATTCGCAAACATTGAATAATATCCTAAAGAAGTATTGAAAGAGGCCGTCGCATTTCGATTCATGGAAAAACTACCGATTGCCGTGTTGTATTCCCCACTCGTATTGCTAGAGAGTGAATTGGCGCCAACAGATGTATTCTGCCTTCCCGTATTGTTCAAATAAAGCGCCTTTTGCCCGAGGGCTGTATTGTAATTTCCCGATACATTATTGTAAAGTGACTGATGTCCTGCTGCAAGATTGTATTGTCCTGAAGTATTAAAGATCATAGAGTTAGAACCTATAGAAGTATTGTATTGACCGGTTGTATTCGAATAAAGCGCATTATACCCCAACGCAACATTTTCGCGACCAATCGTATTTGCCTGTAAAGCATAAGAACCGATGCCCGTGTTCAATAATCCAGTAAGATTGCTATTCATAGAATAATAACCGACTGCAAGATTACCTGATCCGGATGTGTTGGATTGCAGGGCGTATGCCCCTAATGCAACGCTAAAACTTCCTGAGACATTCGAATAAAGAGCATTAGAGCCAACAGCCGTATTATAATTAGCGGTGTTATTTGAAAAGAGTGCCTGATATCCGTATGCAGTATTTTCAACCCCAAAGCTATTTGAATAAAGCGCGTTCGTTCCGGAGGCTGTATTATTAATACCGGATGTATTGCTGAAGAGGGCAGCACTACCAACCGCTACATTTCCGATGCTGATATTCGAATACAGAGCCGAATCGCCGATCGCAACATTTTGAGTACCTGATTGATTCAGATATAAAGCCTTAAATCCTATTCCGGTATTACGAGCTCCTGTTGTATTCCTGAAAAGGGCTCCGCTGCCGATACCGATATTTCCTCCCGAAGATGTATTGGAATGCATCGCTGAATCGCCGACCGCTACATTCTGCGAGCCGGATGTATTGCTATATAATGCGCGTAAACCAATCCCGGTATTGTAAACCCCAGAGCTATTTGAAAAAAGTGCAGAACTTCCGACTGCAGAATTTCCCCATGCATTGTTCAAGTTCAGGGCAGAATCGCCGAAAGCTACGTTTCGATTGGCTGTAGTATTGCTGTACAAGGCCCGGAAACCGAAAGCTGAATTACTGACACCAAGCGTATTCCGGAAAAGAGCACTTCCTCCCAGTGCAGAATTTCCTGTAGCCGTATTAAAATTTAGGGATGAATCGCCTACCGCCACATTGCGGGAGCCGCTGGTATTGTTGTACAGGGCACGAAAACCGATAGCCGTATTGTTCGCACCTGTGCTATTTGTGTATAAAGCTCCACCCCCAACTCCAGTATTGCGTGAATTCGTATTTGAATTTAAAGCAGAATCTCCGACAGCTACATTTCTGGTACCTATAAGATTGGAATACAAAGCACGTACACCGATTCCGGTATTGTTTTCTCCCGAAGTATTTGAAAAAACGGCACTGCTCCCGATTCCCGTATTCCCGTTTGAAACGTTTGCATGCAAAGCTGAATCTCCCAAGGCAACATTTCGATCGCCAGACTGATTGAAATAGAGTGAACGAAAACCGACACCCGTATTGTTTGTTCCGATGGAATTCCTGAATAAAGAAGCGCTCCCAACAGCCACATTCCCACTAACTGTATTATATTCTAAGGATGAGTCTCCAATAGCCACATTTCGGGATCCGATTTCGTTTCTATACAAATTACGAAATCCAAAGCCGGTATTGTTCGAACCTGTAGTATTATAAGACATACTATAGGCACCAAATGCACTATTATATGACCCCGTTGTTATATTTGAAAATTGTTCATTCAGAGTAGAATATCCAAACCCCGAATTATATGTGCCTGTGAAACCAACTGCAAAATTTGCTCCATTAACACCCATTACCGTATTGTGCGTACCGGGTATTCCAGTTAACAAAGGGCCTGGTGACAGGTTATAAGAAGAGTTTGTTTGGCCCTTCATTGTCAAAGGCAATAAAAAAAAGGAACACAAAAGGGAAATTGAAAAAAAGGTGGTCTTTTTCCCAATAAATCCAAACTGAATTAAATTCATATTGTTGCGTTTACTATTTTAAAATTTGACTCTAATTTTCCAAAGCTCTCCGCCAATCTCTTCAAAATTTGGTAAAAATTTCTCTTTCCAAGCATTATATTTTTCCCGTTCAACGTTTGTCTTCAAATAAAAAATGTCAATTTCCATGGCTCCCGGAATCACCGTTCACTTCCAGAGCAGGAACCCTGTCAGCATATCAACCCTAAAATAACAATTCCGAAATCCTATCTACTACCGTTTTCAAAAAAGTGTATTGATCTATCATAATACAAATCGTAATCAAATAATAATCAAAAGAAAAAAGAGCTTTATTTATGACAACTGCCACACCCAACTGATTAAAAACATGTTTTATATGTTCATTATTTTGTTTTTTAATTACCAAACAAAATGCACAATATGCATCATGGTTGATATCAGCCTGCCGTTATGGGCATTTCATGATTCATCATTTTGTAGCATGTCAATATAAGGCCAAATAGAGTCTAGATGTCCAGATATTTGAATATCAAATATTTATACTAAAAATAAGTAATTTTTGCGGGATTTTCTGCACTGCCTCGTTACGCAAGGCCTCTACGTTTAAATCGCTGAGAGACGTACGTTGATCGTCTTTTTAAAAAACGAAAAACGAACTCTCGTAATCCACTACTCTTAATCTGTAACTATTTCACGTATCTCGTAACTTAACCCCACAAAGAAGCCGGGTACTCACCCGCCTGTATCAGCGCATCGATGCTTGCCTGTACACCCGGCGCATCTTCTTTGTAGGTAACCCCAAACCATTGTGAAGAAGTTGGAATTACTTTGATGGCACCTAATTCTTCTTTGATATATGTGTCCGCTACAAGCGGGATAAAGAATTCAGATTTTTCTTCCTGTCCGTGTTGCGCTAAAAATGCAGCAAACATCTTTTTTGTCAAATAGAAAATGGAATCATCAAAGCACCAGAAGTTCATACTTACACTTGAATGATACGGCACTTCGTGTTTCCCCTCCGCATCTTCATAAACAATTACATCTCCTTCAGCATAGATTTTAATACGCTCGTTGATGCTCACCAACTCCTGTTGATCATTCACCTCGCATACGCCCCGGCTCACAGTACCGTTCGCACTCAGCGTTTTCGACAAGTCGTATCCAATAATGGCATGCAACTCCGGATTGCATTCAGACTGCAGAAAAGCTGCCGCTTTTTCAAATGCATCTCGTCCGTAAAAATCATCAGCATTAATCACCGCGAATGGTTCTTTGATTACATCTTTTGCACAAAGAATCGCATGAGCTGTACCCCAGGGTTTTTGTCTCGTTTCGGGAACAACAAAATCACCTGTTAGTGAATTCAGGCTTTGATATACATACCGAACTTCCACTTTTCCCTGGAGTTTTTGGTTGAATACGGATTCAAAACTTTCTGCAAAGTCTTTCCGAATCACGAAAACGATTTTTCCGAATCCCGCACGAATGGCATCGTAAATGGAATAATCCATGATGGTTTCACCATTGGGGCCAAAACCTTCTGTCTGTTTCATGCTTCCGTACCGGCTGGCCATACCTGCAGCCAGAATTAATAATGTTGGTTTCATACAATTCAAAGTCCGATATAGGACGTATTTCTTATTTATTAACCAATCTGATCCTCAGACGATTCGTCTATTTTTGACAACCGCGAAGATAAGGAACAAACATGCTTGAACACCCCCCTTTTTACAATCAAAAAATCACTGTAGAGCCGGTGGATTCCTTTTTGTTTAATGGCCATACTTATTCTTTTCACGTAGCCCGTTTCGACCGGATAGATCCCCTGCTTTCCGGGAATAAACTGTACAAGCTGAAATACCAACTTCTGCAAATGCAACAGGAAGAAAAAAAGGGAATCCTAACTATGGGAGGGGCTTATTCCAATCATCTGGCCGCCACCGCATTTCTTTGTCGGCAATACCAAATCCCATGTACCGCCATCATTCGCGGAGAAGAAAGGATTCCGCTTTCTCACACCCTATCGGCCTGTAGGAATAATGGCATGCAGTTGCTGTTTACAGAACGTTCCGCTTTTCAATCGGAAAGCAATACTGTCATTCGTATTCAGCAAGAATTTCCCGACTATTTATTTGTTCCTGCCGGAGGCGATAATGAGGCTGGTGAAGCAGGTGCTGCAGAAATGCCGCTTGCTGTAGACAACTGGGAAAGCTATGATTCCATTATTTGTGCAGTCGGTACCGGCACTACCCTGCGTGGTATTTTTAGAAAATTACAACCACATCAAAATCTTTATGGCATTGTAGCACTCCGCATACCGGAAACCCAACAAACCCTATTCAAAGAGAGCTCTTTCAAAAAAGATTCTCCTTCAAAACCGAACTATTATTTCGGTGCTGCTGGCAAAGGATTTGGAAAACAGGAAGAAACGCTACTAGAGCTGATGAATACATTTTTTCAGCAAACAAAAATCCCTACCGATTTCGTTTATACTGCCAAAGCCTTAAAAGGGCTTCTTGATCTGTATGATCAAAAGCTAATCGGTGTGCAAAATCGAATCCTGCTCATGCATACCGGAGGTTTGCAGGGAAACAACTCCCTGCTCAAGGGCCGATTGACCTTTTAAAACAGGGCCTGTAAGAACATTTTTACTGAGAATCTACCTGATTGAATCTCCCTATATTTGCACGCGCCTTCCGAATCAGTTTATGCCAAGGATACTTTTACTCATTTGTTTCTCTCTTTTTCAGCTTATTTCATACGCGCAACAGGATACCCTTCCTCAGTTTTTTGTTTTTAAAAAAAATAAAGTAATTACCATCAGCTGGAAAAATAATTACGAGAGCTTATCACAGATTAATATTCAACGTTCAAAAGACAGCAACCGTAATTACATTACCATTCACTCGAGTCCGCAACCGATGTCGCGCAGCTATTCATTCACAGATCAGACGGCACAAAATGACAGCGGCTATTACCGAATTTTTATTTTATTCGAAGGCGGACAGTATTTTTTTACAAAGCCTAAACGACCAGTAGAAGACAACCGTCCCACTCTGGTTAAAAAAGAAATTGTTGCCAAACAGGAGGAATCTAAAAAAACGAATATCCCACCGCCGCCGCCACCTCCTGTAAAAAAAGAAACAAAACCGGAGGTCAAGGAAATCCAAAAGCCGGAAGTGAAAATTGAGGTACAGATTAACCCGAAAGAAAAAAACAAACTACCCGATTCAATCAAACTGAAACCTGCAACGCATGTAGTTGCTGCAAGAAAAATTTCCAAACCGTATAAACGACTCTTTCTCCCCCCCTTAGTGATTCAGAAAAAAAGCTGGGAGAAATCTCCTTACGTGTATACGGGAGATGATGGAAATATAGTAATCGATTTACCAGAGGCCGGAAAGAAAAAATACAGTATTGTCTTCGTGCGTGAAGAAGGAAGACCTTTATTTACCATTCCTGAAATCCTTGAAACAAAAATGATTTTAGACAAAGTGGTGTTCTTGAAGTCGGGCTGGTATTACTTTGTATTGTCTGAAAACGGCGTAGTGAAAGAAAGAAATAAATTTCTGATTACGCGGGATTTTTAAATCTCATCTGCCTACAACACACCATCAATTACTTCACTTCTGCTCTTTTTCAACCATGCCCCGATCGTAAATATGACCGAGAGCGTGGCAGCAATCAAAGCCGAATTACGAACAACCATACTTTGAGCTTCCTGACCTTTTCCGATTCCATAAAATGCCCATGCCAATACTATTAGAAAAGCGGGTTCTTTACGCTTATAACCAATCAGTATGCCCAACAGGAATGCCACCGAAATCATTCCTATGCTCCAGTAAGATTCTTCTGTGCTCTGAGGTGTCCATTGCCAACCAACCAGCAGCGCTGTGATATTGGCAATTGTTGCCACGGAGATCCAAGCCATATATACAATCATTGATTGATACAGCCAGATCCGGGAAAAACCCGTTAACGCACTCTGATAGGTTTGCATTTTACTGTACATCCGAATCAATACCAATAATAACAGCAACATGATCAGTACTGATAAAAATAACTGGAGGTAATGCCATGCAAAAATCCAGGCCCCGTTTAACACGCAGGACCACACAAATAAAGGCCGTGTAGATCGTACATGCCTCCATATGAACTCTTCGTGATGATTTCTTTTTAAAACCATAAGGGCCATCACCAACCAACCGGTAAGCAGAATATAAATGACCCCCCAGATGGAAAAGGTAAACCCTGCCGGAACAAAACGGTTGGGATATAAAGCGCTTACTGCTCCTGTAGAATAACCATTCAGGGGCAAACTATTTGCTAAGGAATTGGAGAGCATCATCCAGGCAAAACTGATCACCAGCGAAGCTGCAGGTAAAACGTATCCTTTAGATCCCGGTTGCAGATGACGAACAGACAAATCGGACATAGGAGCTGATTTCAGAGACTAATAAATAAACCTCTATTCAAATTTAAGCAATGCCGACCTTATTTCCACAATACATAAGCTCTTGCAAGAAAAGGCAGTAAAGCGGCAATCAGAATCCCTTTCAGTATTCCGGCAAAACTTACAGCCAGAGCTGCCATGAATAAAAGCCATAAGGGATAAAAGAATGCCAGTACTGCAAAATGAACACTGTCGTAGTGCACCGTTTTGCGAAAAACTATTGCAATCAGAGATTGCAACAAAGCATAAAACGGTATGTGTAAAAGGAATCCTGAAATGGCAAAAGGAAAGAGAAGAATCCGATTGTAACGGACCGTTGCAGGAGATTCAACGCGTGAACAGGTTTCAAGTTGAGCCGCCGTTTCCTGATTGATTTCCTGGATGCTGATGGCTGTATTTGAAGGATCAGAAAGCCGGGATATATCAAAAAGAGAACCCGGTACCAGATCTATTTGATTTCCATACTTATGGAATTCATCATACCGAATCCATAATGGAAGCATTTTAACATCAATCCCTTCCTGCCAGCTTTGATACAATATCCTGGCTCCGCCTTTTTTTAACGCCTGGAGCGTAGTCTGATTATTGCAGAAACCTTCTACAAAAATCAGTACGTGATGTCCTTTTCTGAGCGCCTTACGACTTCTGAAAAAACTGTTTTCATTTAAAGGAAGCTTATCTTTTCCGTCACGGATGCGGTATACCGGTATCATATTTAAACGTTCGAGTAAAAAACGAACGAAACGGTATTTAAAGACATCACTCCGGGTCATAAAATGAACCGGCACTTTCATAAATGTGCCTACTAGTATCGCATCAAAAAAAGAGTTGGGGTGATTCGCCCCAATCAGAAAAGGACCTTTCTCCCTGAATAGTTCCGGATGATGCACTGTAATGCGCTTACAAAAAAGCAGCAGCGCAGCACGTACATATATTTTTAGGATATGATAAATCAACCCGCACTGTTTTGGTTATCCGAAAATAATTAAAAAGCAGTAATCTCTTTTAATTATTCAGCTTCTATTGAGGAGCGGCATTGCTTCTCTCCGCAATTGTTTTTGCGGCGATGAATCCACTAGTCCACGCATGCTGAAAATTAAACCCTCCGGTAAGCCCGTCCACATCCATCACTTCTCCGGCAAAAAATAAATTCGCCTGCCGTTTACTTTCCATGGTGGATACATCTATTTCGGACAATGTTACTCCCCCTGCTGTTACAAACTCTTCTTTAAAAGTCGTTTTACCATTCACTTCCAATTCCTGACAAATCAAAAGGTTGATTAATTTGTCCTGTTGTTTTGATGAGAGATCTGCCCAACGTAAGGAAGCTTCGATGCCGGATGTTGTTAATAAGAAATGCCACAGGCGCTGAGGTAGTGAAAAGGGATTTGATGTATGTACTTTTTTAGCCCCATCCTGCAGTCGTTGTTGCTGCAGCCAATGCTTTAATTCTTGTTCGGTTTTTTCATGCAACCAGTTCACAAGAATGGTGAATCGATAAGAACGATCGTGCAGAACACGCGCTGCTTTCGCAGACAACCTCAGAATACAGGGTCCGCTTAAACCCCAGTGCGTAATCAGCAAGGGGCCGCTTTCCCTGAACTTTTCAGATTGAATTTTTACCGTAGCTTTTTCAACACTGATTCCAGATAATTGAGTGATCGGATGATTCGGGACCTGAAAGGTGAAAAGCGATGGCACAGGAAGAATAATACGATGTTCCAGATTTCGAATCCATTCAAAAAAGGATTCTTTGTTTCCGCCTCCTACGGCAATACAGATATAGGTTGCACGGAGAACTTCACCGCTGTCTAATTCAACCTGCCAGGAATTTTCATTTTTTTTGATTTGATGTACGGAAGCGGAGAGTCTGCATTCTACTCCGTAACGATCTGCTTCTTTCAACAAGCAATCGATCACCGACTGAGACTGATTCGTTACCGGGAACATCCGTCCGTCGGACTCTGCATGTAGAGCAACGCCTCTTTCTTCAAACCATTGTATCGTATCGGTGGCAAAAAACTGATAAAAGGCTTTTCGCATAAAGCGGGCGCCACGTGGGTAATGATTGCTGAAGAGATCCGGATCTTCACAACGGTTGGTTACATTGCATCGACCCCCTCCGCTGATCCGAACCTTGGCTAATAACTTGGAGGTTTTTTCTAGCAGGAGTACCTGGAGCTTAGGTGAGAGCCGTGCGGCATTGACGGCGCAAAAAAATCCGGCAGCTCCACCCCCAATAACTATAAGCCGTTGTTTCATGAATTAAAGTTAGTAGTTCCTGAGAGAGGTTTTTATTAATCGATTTCCACTATTCGATAGTCTTGACAATGTTACTGACTTCCAGACTCTCTTCGGCGCGGAGAACGGAGGGAAATTTTGTTACGGGTTACGAGACTCCCGGACTTTAAAATCGTTTTTCGTTGATCGATTTTCGCTATTCGATTGTCGTGACAAATGTTACGGACTCCCGGACTTTAAAATCGTTTTTCGTTGATCGATTTTCGCTATTCGATTGTTGTGACAAATGTTACGGACTCCCAGACTTTCAGACTTTTTTTTCATAACCTATAATAGGACGCATCCAGCCAGCTGTTTGCCTGTTCGGCTGCTTCCACATCGAGGAAAGAGGATAATATATCAGCTTTATTTTTCTGAATCGCAACGGTATGTTCATAGTGGGCGGAAGGCTGGTGATCGATGGTTCGAATCGTCCATCCGTCGTTATCGTGATAGACTTCTTTTTTTCCCAGATTGATCATCGGTTCAATAGCTATAACGGACCCCTCTTTGAGTTTCGGGCCGGTACCGCGTTTACCGAAATTGGGCACCTGCGGATCTTCGTGTAGTTTTTTTCCGATACCATGACCGACGAGTTCGCGAACAACGCCATATCCGTTCTCTTTTTCTGTGTAATTCTGAATAGCATGGGAGATATCTCCTACCCGATTCCCGTGTACTGCTTTTTCAATGCCCAGATACAGGGATTCTTTGGTAATACGAAGGAGTTTGCCGATCGCCTCTGATGCACTGCCAATGCAGAAGGTATAGGCGCTATCTCCGTGATATCCGTTCATGTACACTCCGGCATCAACTGAAACCACATCCCCCTCTTTCAATTCACGTTCATTGGGAAAACCATGTACAACTGCATCGTTCACAGAGATGCAGGTTGCATATGGATAATTCTTATAATTTTTAAAAGAAGGTACAGCTCCGTGGTCGCGTATAAATTGTTCCACACGCGCATCCACCTGCAAGGTTGTAATGCCGGGTTTCAACATGCGGGCCGCTTCAGCAAGTGCCTGTCCAACCAGCAATGCACTTTTCCGAATCCATTCAATTTCCTGCGGCGTTCTGTAATGAATCATGGTATGTGAAATAAAAACCCCGGCCGTTCAGGACCAGGGTTATCTTGAATTGTTTTAAAATTTACATTACGTTGGTGGCAGATGTCTGACGACCCTGAATACGTCCGCCTTTCATCAATCCATCGTACTGACGCATCAATAAATGCGTTTCTATTTGCTGCAGCGTATCGAGCACCACACCCACCATAATCAGCAAGGAGGTACCTCCAAAGAAGGTTGAAAATCCACTGGTAACTTTCAGATTGCTGGCGATACCCGGAAGAATACCTACGAGTGCCAGGAAGATCGCACCAGGAAGTGTTACTTTATCCATAACAGCTCCGATATAATCAGCGGTGGGCTGTCCGGGCTTTACTCCGGGGATAAATCCATTATTCTGTTTCAGATTGTCGGCAATTTGCTTTGGGTTAAAAATAAGCGCTGTATACAGGAAAGTAAATCCGATTACGAGAACCGAATACAAAACCATATACCAGATATTTCCATGATCGCTTAATACAGCTGCAAGTCCCTTTGTAGTCTGAAAACCGGTCAGTAAGGTTGGGAGAAACATAATAGCCTGTGCAAAGATGATCGGCATAACACCTGCGCTGTTCACTTTGATAGGTAAAAATTGACGGGCTCCTCCAAGCTGACGGTTACCAACGATTTGTTTGGCATAGTTGATAGCGATTTTCCGTACACCCTGAACCAGAATAATCAGTCCCATGATGATCGCAACCAGCACAGCAATTTCAATAATAAAGACGAGCAAACCGCCGCCGCGTGCATTCATCTTGGAATCAAATTCAGCAGCTACGGAAGCCGGAAAGCGTGCCAGAATACCGACCATGATGATGATGGAGGTTCCGTTACCTAAACCTTTATCGGTAATGCGTTCACCCAGCCACATTACAAACAGAGTACCAGCTGTGAGAACAATAGTCGTAGAAATCCAGAAATATGAACTATATGCATCGAGGATTGCCCCTCCGGCTACATTCGGATCACGCAGGTAGGCAACATAAGCGCTGGCCTGAAAAACAGTAACAAGTACAGTCAGGTAGCGGGTCCATTGGTTGATTTTTTTTCTTCCGCTTTCTCCTTCTTTCTGCATTTTCTGAAACTGAGGAACAAGAATGCTCATCAACTGCATAAAGATCGAAGCAGAGATGTAGGGCATGATCCCCAGTGCAAAGATGGATGCACTCGAAAAAGCGCCTCCAGCAAATGAGTCGAATATTCCCAGGATCCCTTCGCTGGCTTTGCTGTTGAGTTCGCTGAGCTTTCCGGGATCTACACCGGGTAATACAATGTGGGTGCCCAGTCTGTATACAATGAGAAGAAGTAAAGTATACACTACTTTACTGCGCAACTCCTCAATAGACCAGATATTCTTTAAGGTTTGAATTAGTTTTTTCACTGAATCGGCTCTGTTTTAATGGCTGGTACAAAAAAGACGCAACATAACGTCTGCGTCTGACAAATATCGGAAAATTATTTTAGCAGTTCAACCGATCCGCCTGCAGCTTCAATGGCCTCCTTGGCTTTTCCGCTAACGGCATTGACTTTAAAGCTGAGTTTTGATTTCAATTCACCGTTTCCGAGGATCTTCACCACGTCGGTACGGCTGATCAGTGAATGAATATAGAGATTTTCGAGTGAGAATTCCGTAAATCCGTATTTCTCAACAATCTGCTCGATCTGACCCAGATTAAAAACTCGGTATTCAACACGATCGGGGTTTTTAAACCCGCGTTTGGGGATCCGGCGCTGAATGGGCATCTGACCACCTTCGTGGGCCATCTTGCTTTTGTAACCCGTACGGCTCTGGCCTCCTTTGTTACCTTTCGTGGATGTGCCACCTTTACCGGAAGCTTCACCGCGTCCTAATCTCTTTTCTTTGTGGGTAGAACCCTTTGCAGGTTTTAAATTGTGCAGTTTCATTGTATTGATTTTATACTTACGGGGAATCACCCCTCGCTTAAAAAATTGTATTCGAATCAGGCAAGTTCTTCCACTTTCAAAAGGTGGTTAACCTTGCGAACCATTCCTAAAATCTGAGGAGTTGCCTCAAGTTCATTTGTGGAATTGGTTTTATTCAAACCCAGAGCTTTCAGCGTGAGCTTTTGATTCTCTGGACGATCAATCGGGCTTTTAACGAGTGTTACTTTAATCTTTTTCATATTCAGTTCATTTATGTGTATCGGATCAAGAGAACACTTTATCCGTTGAAAACTTTTTTCAATCCAAGATTGCGCTGACGGGCTACCAGTACAGGCTCGCGCAACAGTGCAAGTGCTTTGAATGTAGCCTTAACCACGTTGTGCGGATTGGCTGAACCCAGAGATTTGGCCAGTACGTCTGTTACTCCGGCACTTTCCAGTACCGCACGCATACTGCCTCCGGCAATCACACCGGTACCATGGGCTGCTGGTTTGATCAGCACCTTTGCAGCGCCTTCTTTTGCCAGCTGGTCGTGTGGTATTGTTCCGTGCATAACGGGAACTTTAATCAGGTTTTTCTTGGCATCTTCAATGCCCTTGGTGATGGCCTCCTGAACCTCTTTCGCTTTACCCAGTCCATGACCTACCACGCCGTTTTCGTTACCTACTACGACGAGTGCGGAAAAGCTGAATGTGCGTCCTCCTTTCGTTGTTTTTACAACACGGTTGATCGACACTACTTTCTCTTTGAGTTCGAGATCACCTGCTTTTACCCTGTTTAAATTCGCTTTTGACATGTATCGTTGATTAAACGGTTAATTAAATTTTTAGAACTGAAGGCCTCCTTCTCTTGCACCTTCAGCCAGCGCTTTCACCCTGCCATGATAGAGATAGCCACTGCGGTCGAATACCACGGAGCTGATTCCCAGTCCCAGTGCCTTCCCTGCGATAGCAGAACCAACCAGTTTGCTGATTTCCACTTTGGTTGCCTTCTTGGATTTCAAATCATTATCCTTGGAAGAAGCAGCAGCCAGGGTTTGACCATGCACATCATCAATGAGCTGTGCATAGATATCTGTATTACTGCGAAACACACTCAGGCGAGGTCTCTGTGGAGAGCCTTGTATTTTACGACGAATGGAGTACCGGATTTTTCTTCTCCGGATGACTTTGTTATCTGTTTTCATTCTATTCTGTTTTACACTTCCGATGCTGCCGGAAGCGATCATTGAATTCTTTTATTATTTACCAGCTGCCTTACCTGCTTTACGACGGATGAATTCATCTGCATATTTCACACCTTTCCCTTTGTACGGTTCAGGTTTACGCAGACTGCGCAATTTGGCGGCTACCTGACCGAGCAACTGCTTGTCAATGCCTTCCAGTGTTATCGTGGGATTCTGACCTTTTTCCTGTGCCGTTGTCACTTTCAGTTCTTTCGGAACTTCAAAGATGATGTTGTGCGAGAAGCCCAGTGCCAGATCGAGCACATTCCCCTGATTGGCAGCTTTATAACCTACCCCTACGAGTTCCAGTTTCTTTTCAAAACCCTGAGTAACCCCTTTGATCATATTATTTACGAGGGAGCGGTATAATCCGTGCAGTGCACGATGACGTCCCTGATCAGTTGGGCGGCTGAACGTAACCGTTTCATTTTCCACCTGCACCGTAATATCGCGATCAATCGTTTCTTTCAATTCTCCTTTGGATCCCTTGATGGTGATCACATTATCTTTTCCCACAGTAACGGTTACACCTTGGGGAATGGAAACCGGCTTTTTACCTATACGTGACATAAAAACTTATTATTTATTATCCGTTTATCTTTTCGTTTTGCGAACTATCTGCTGTTGTGCAGCCGACAGATTAATGAATATAACAAAGCACTTCTCCGCCTACATTACTGGCTTTGGCCTGCTTATCGGTCATCACTCCTTTGGAAGTGCTGAGAATAGCGATACCCAATCCGTTTTTTACCCGGCGAAAATCAGCAGGCTTCGCATACTGACGAAGACCCGGACGACTTACACGCTCCAGTGCATGAATGGCCGGCTGTTTCGTTTGCGGATCGTATTTCAAAGCGATTTTTATCACGCCTTGTTTGCTGTCGTCCTCAAATTTATACTTCAGAATATACCCCTGATCGTATAAGATCTCGGTTATACGTTTCTTTAAATTAGAGGCAGGAATCTCAACAATACGGTGTCCCGCCATCTGGGCGTTGCGGACACGGGTGAGAAAATCTGCAATAGGATCTGTAACCATTTTTTATTCGATTGAATGATTAATACAATTTTTATCGGCCACCTTCATCAGGTGTCCGGTTTACTTACCAGCTGGCTTTTTTTACACCCGGAATTTTTCCATTGAGCGCCATGTCGCGGAAAAGCACACGCGATATTCCGAAATAACGGATATATCCTTTCGGGCGACCGGTTAACTGGCAACGGTTTTTAAGCCGCACGGGAGATGCATTTTTGGGAAGTGCATCCAGTGCCGCGTAATCTCCGGCAGCCTTCAGCGCTGAACGCTTATCGGCATACTGAGCAACCAAACGCTCTCTTTTTTTCTGACGGGCTGTAACTGATTTTTTAGCCATATTTTATCTCTTTACGTTAATCTTTTTTTGCGTTTTTAAAGGGCATCCCCATTGCTTTCAGCAACTCGTATGCTTCTTCATTAGATTCCGCTGTTGTCACAAAAGTGATGTCCAGTCCGGTAATCCTATTTACTTTATCAATATCAATTTCAGGAAAGATAATCTGCTCTGTAACACCCATGGTGTAGTTGCCGCGTCCATCAAATGACTTATCATTGATCCCTTTAAAGTCGCGTACACGGGGAAGTGAAGCAGCAATCAAACGATCCAGGAATTCATACATTTTTACACCGCGCAATGTTACGCGTGCGCCGATAGGCATTCCTTTTCTGAGTTTGAAATTGGAGATATCTTTCTTCGACATAGTCGGTACCGCCTTCTGACCGGTGATCTGACTCAGTTCATCTACTGCGATATCAATCATTTTCTTATCATTTACCGCACCATTGACTCCGCGGTTGATACAAATCTTTTCGAGCTTCGGAACCTGCATGATGCTTTTATATGAAAAACGCTTCATCAGTGAAGGCACGACTTCCGCTTTGTATTTGGTTGCCAGGCGTGGGATATATTTCGTTGTACTCATGTTCGTCGCTTTATAAATACGTCATTGAAGATTTACTTAATCGCTTGTCCGCTTTTTTGAGAAACGCGCTGCAATTTTCCGTCGTCCCGGTTTCTTTTAACGCGTGTACCCTGTTTACCGTCCCATAGCATCACATTTGAAATGTGAATGGGAGCTTCTTTTTTAACAATACCGCCTTTAGTATTCTGAGCAGTAGGTTTTGTATGACGTGTAACCACATTCACCCCTTCTACCAGAACGCGGCTGTCTTCTGGAAATACCTCCAGTACCTTGCGCGGTTTTTTCAAATTTTTATCGTCACCGGCAATAACCACCACGTCGTCGCCTTTGCGAATGCTGAACTTTGCTTTGAATCTGTTACTCATGTCTTTAATTTTTATACCTGCTGTTTCCGCATTTATGATTACAATACTTCCGGAGCAAGTGAAATAATTTTCATATAGCCTTTATCACGCAGCTCGCGGGCAACGGGTCCGAAAATACGTGTACCACGAGGTTCGTCGGATGCATTCAAGATCACCACGGCGTTATCATCAAAACGGATATACGAACCGTCTTTACGACGCAGTTTGTTTTTAGTTCTGACGATAACTGCTTTCGCAACCGTTCCTTTTTTGATACCGCCTCCGGGAAGGGCATCCTTAACGGTTACAACAATTTTATCACCAATCTTGGCATAATCCTGTCCGCTGTTACCCAGTACTTTTATACAGAGCACTTCCTTGGCTCCGCTGTTATCGGCTACGTTTAACCTGCTTTCTTGCTGAATCATTGGTTCATTTTTTTGGGTGGATAAAAGGCGCGGCTCGTTTTCAGATATACCGCTGTCTTCCATCTTTATTTAGCTTTTTCTACAATCTCTACCAGACGCCAGCGCTTGGTTTTGCTGAGCGGGCGGCTTTCCATAATTTTTACCGTATCGCCCACGCCGCATTCATTCTTCTCATCGTGCGCATGGAACCTGGTCGTCTTTTTAACGAACTTCCCGTAGATCGGATGCTTTACTTTTCTCTCCACCGCTACGGTGATGGTTTTATCCATCTTGCTGCTGGTGACCAGTCCGGTTTTTGTTTTACGCAAATTTCTTTCTTCCATGTTTCGTTATTTTTCGGTTTACTTGCCGGAGGCAAGATGCATCAACTGCCTGTTTGTTTTTTACGAAGTTCTGTTTGCAAACGCGCGATGTCTTTTCTCAGTCCACGAATACTCATGGGATTTTCAAGCGGAGAAATCGCGTGTGCGAACTCAAGCTTTTTAAGACGCAGCTGATCTTCGCTGATACGAGCTGTCAGCTCCGCCTCATTCAGGTCTTTGATACTCTTTAAAAAATCAGTTCTTGAAGCCATTTCAATTAAATTATAAAGTTCCTTTCTTATGCAGCCACGTCACGGCGCACAATGAATTTGGTTTTAATCGGTAATTTCTGAGCCGCGAGCGCCATCGCTTCGCGCGCTATTTCAATGGTTACACCATCCGCTTCGAAAAGAATCCTTCCGGGTTCAACTATTGCTGCCCATCCTTCCGGATTTCCTTTACCCTTACCCATCCTTACTTCCGCAGGCTTACGGGTTACCACTTTATCCGGGAATACACGAATCCAAACATTCCCTTCCCTTTTCATGGCACGCGTCATTGCCTGACGGGCACTCTCAATCTGACGGTTGGTCAACCATACCGGCTCCAGTGCTTTCAGCGCAAAAGATCCGAATGCAATACCGGTACCTCTCTTGGCAACGGCACGGATTCTACCCTTTTGAGACTTTCTGTGTTTTGTTCTTTTTGGTTGTAACATCGTATAAGAAATTTCTTAGTACTTAATTCGTTTCTGCTGTTATTATCCGCGGCGTCCGCCTCCTTCACGGCGCGGAGGACGACGATCCCGGTCTCCTCCTCTGTCATCCCGACGCTCCTTGCGATCACTAACATCGCTCTTACCACCGGTAAAATTGGGATTGAGGTCGCGCTTACTCAATACTTCTCCCTTACAAATCCATACTTTAATACCGATTTTTCCATAAACAGTTTGAGCAAACAGATTCGCGTAATCGATATCCATTCTGAATGTATGCAACGGTGTACGGCCTTGTTTGATTTCTTCCGTACGGGCGATTTCAGAACCACCCAAACGACCGCTCACTTTCACTTTTATACCTTCTGCTCCCATGCGCATGGCAGAAGCGATGGACATTTTAACTGCACGCTTGTAGTTGATGCGGTTCTCAATCTGGCGGGCGATGGTGTCTGCAACGATGGTTGCATCTACTTCCGGGCGACGGATTTCGAGGATGTTGATTTGTACATCTTCATTGCTGGTGAGTTTTTTCAGCTCTTCCTTGATTTTATCAACTTCACCGCCTCCTTTACCAATGATGATACCCGGTTTGGATGTATGAATGGTTACAATGAGTTTATTCAAAGTACGCTCGATCACAATCTTTGCAATACCACCTTTGTTGATCCGCGCATTGAGATAATTGCGGATGGTATTGTCTTCGATCAGCTTATGAGCATAATCTTTTT
>Ga0315902_10003221_pt1 | contig 24619 bp, 19 predicted proteins | sample LakEriMetagenome_9_FD_203523 | JGI IMG/M metagenome (GOLD analysis project Ga0315902, IMG submission 203523) | Freshwater fungal communities from buoy surface, Lake Erie, Ohio, United States - Buoy 12 MA117 | ecosystem: Environmental > Aquatic > Freshwater > Lake > Lake biofilm | place: USA... | reverse complement strand
TTCCGCCGGACTGGGGTTTCAGATCAATTCGAAGAAAAAGTAGGGGCAGACTTACTGAAGTTATTTGCGGAAGAAATATTTCAAAATGCAATAGATCACGCGCATTCCATCCTTCGAACTGATCTTCTTCCCTTCTTCTTTGTTACGGGCAATATAGGAGATCGGTACCTCTTTGATCTTTAATCCTTTGATCTTGGAAAGTTTTAATGTCACTTCCGGTTCAAAACCAAAACGGTTCTCTTTCAACTCGATCTTTTTCAGGATGTCTGCCGGAACCAACTTATAGCAGGTCATCATGTCGGTAAGACGAAAACCACTAAAAATATTGGAGAGCTTTGTCAGAAAGCCATTCCCCATGATGTGCCATACGAATTTGGTATTCTGATGATCGTTTCGTAAAAAGCGAGAACCGTATATTACCTGAGCATTGTCTTTGGTTAGTCCTTCCAATAATAGGTTAATATCCGAAGGTTCAAGTTCCAGATCGGCATCCTGGATCACAATATAGTCTCCAGATGCAAGGTCGATCCCTCTGTGTATTGCAGCGCCTTTGCCCATATTTACAGGTTGGTGAAAAGAAATAATGTTCTTATCGGGATTGGCATATGCAAAATCATCGATCTGCTGCGCTGTAGAATCTTTAGAACAATCGTTTATGACGATCATCTCTTTCTCAATATTTCCGTAGAGCTGAAGATCCAGAACGTTCTTCAGGACAGCAGAGATCGTTTGTTCCTCGTTGTATGCGGGAATGATGATCGACAGCTTTTGAACGTTTATTGTCCTGGATGTATCCACTCAAGATGAAATTAGTGAGTCAAATATAGAGTTTAATTCCAAGATGTTTGCGGGTATTTCTTGTTTCTTCTGAATGTCAATCGGGAGAAATGAAATATCTTGGTACTCTGATGAAGGCTATGAAAAAAAACAGTTTTTGGATCATTTCGATCACATTGGTACTGGTCGGTATTCTTTTTTCCAGGGATTGGGACTCACGTTACAGCAATCCGATAAACGGTGATGCAAAAGCCTATTATGCATACCTACCTGCAATTTTCATCTATCAGGACCCCACTTTTACCTTTATAAATGAGGTTGAAAATACTTATTATCCCAGAGACGGTTCACAGTTCAAGGATTTCATGAATGAGCAAAAGAATGGTCGATCCGTCAATAAGACATTTCCGGGATTGAGTATCCTGTATGCACCGTTCTTTTTTGTTGCAATGGGAATCGCATGGATCGGAGGATTTCCGGTTGACGGGTATTCGATGCCTTTTCAATTAGCCATAGCATTTTCACATGTTGCATATTTTTTCATTGGATTGCGGTTCTTGCTCGGATTTCTCCGGTCCTTTCGGGTAAAGGATGGGATTTCATATATGCTGTTTACGGCAGTTATCTTTGGCTCGAATTCCTGGTACTATATTATCTATGACCATTCAGTAGGTCATATTCATAATTTCTTCCTCTCATCTGTATTGATCTGGATAATGTCGGAGTGGGTCAGGACAAGGAATTCAAAAGCCCTGGGCTGGATGGGGGTGACCTTGGCGTTGTTGGTAATAACCAGACCTACGAATGCGATAATGCTTCTTTTTTTACCGCTTATAACGAGTATTCGTTCCTCAGAGCACAGGTTCAGCCCTGATCAGTTGAAACCTTTATTCTCGAAGATGGCATGGAACATCAAACAATTATTGCCTTATCTCGCTATCGGTCTGATAGTTCTGAGTGTACCTTTCCTACTCTGGAAATGGCAGACCGACATGTGGCTGGTCTATTCCTACAAAGATGAAGGGTTTGATTTTAAGCATCCCTACACACTGGAGTTCTTGTTTTCGTACCAGAAGGGATGGCTGTTATGGTCTCCGGTGCTGATCTTTGGTCTTGTATACAGTATTGCGCACTGGGTAAAAAGATCTGTACTGGATCTGCTTCTGTTCATTCTGCCGATCGGTCTGATCATTTATGTATTGTCATCATGGTGGTGCTGGACGTATGGAGATGGATTCGGGCAGCGACCGATGATCGAATATATCCCTTTCATTTTGATAGGCACGGCCTTTTTCGTGGACAGACTAAGGTCATATAGAAGGGGATATTTGATCGTGTTACCCCTTTCATTATTGTCACTCATACAGGGTTATCAGGTCAGGAATAGTATATTGTCCGGTGGGTCGACAACAAAGGCTGATTATTGGACACATTTCTTGCAGTTGAGGAGAGATCCTCCGTCTGTAAAGATCGATCTATCCTGGGAATTGGTGGATAGCTATTCATTTGATAAGATGGGGTATATAGACAAGCAACACCCATATTCTTCAGCAGTAAATTCGGATACCTTGAGGGGGGTAAACCATCTGTTGGCTCGCGTGAAAATTAGTGGGAAAGAAAAAGATCAGAACCTGCGGTTAATTTTATCCGGCAGTGATGGTAAGGTCTATCAAGCATTCTTTTTGGCGGATTTCATCTTTCCCGAGACGCAACAAATGGAGTTTTACTTTCAGGTTCCTGATGAGGAAAAACGCGCTTATAGTCTGTACGTGTGGAACGGGCATACTGATTCAAAAGCATCGATCGATTTCATGGAGTTGAAGTGCTATCGGTAGAGGGAGTGCACTATTTTTATCTTTTAGTGAATATTTACCCCAAGGGCCACAAAGTGCGCAAAGAATTTCTTAACTGCCTTTCTGAAAATAGAAAATAGAGGAATAGTTTTTTCTTACCCCGATCAATTGTTTGTCATGAACAGTGCATTGACGAAGAAGAGCTTTCCATTCTCCCAGAAACCTCTGAAGAGCGGATTGTCTATCATATAGATAACACTTCCATTTCCAACATTCTCCTGGCCAAATACAAGGGTCTTAGGCTGTTTAGGAAGAGCTTTACTGCCTGCAAATCCTGCGATCAGTTCGGGTTTCTCCTCCAGGTAAACTACGTTCGACCCATTCTCTAGCCAATTGTAAGCATCTACACTCAATTTCAATGTGAAGTAGGTGTCCCCGTACCCAAATGCCAATGGGTGAGTTGTTTCTACTTTGCAACGGAAGATCGCTCCGGTGATCATATTCTTGATCGCTTCTCGTTCTTGTGCTTCATATGGCAAATGCGCGTGTTCGTGACGCTCCCCGGTCGGTTTCGCTTCTTCTTCCTTTTCTTCTCCTTCTTCGGTTTTAGCTTTCAGCGAGTAACCGGAAGCATCCGTGAAATAGTTAACAGCTCCACCGATGGCTATCACTTTACCACCATTGTAGATCCATTCCTTCAAAGCATTTTTCACATCATCAGTGCTTAGCTCTGAATACCATCCTTCCGGGACGATCAATACATCGTATTTATCGAGGACGCTTCGAGTTAGGTCCGACAGTTGGACAACGCTCAACGGATAATCCAATTGTTCCTCAAAGAAATGCCACACTTCACCTACATTTAGTGATGAAGCACTGGCATCAGTGATCAAAGCGATCTTTCTTGGTTTGATCAGTTTAACAGCGTCAGCTCCAAAGTCACGCCCTTTATCAACCATTCCGGTAGGTGTAGCCGTTAAAACCACCTTGTGTTCGTTGGCTATCTTGATCAGTTTTGATTCGTAATTCGCATCATTGTCACCTTTTGTAATGATGAGTGTTCCTCGTTGGTAGTTCTTCCCTTTCAGAGTGAACGGATCTTCTGATGTACGAACGCGAATGCCGTGCTTCAACAGGTCAGCAAGAAAACGTGCATCAGTCATACTGTTCCAGTCAGCCAGGTAGGCATAACTTCCAGCAACCGCCTGATTTGAAAGAGGCGATGTCTTTTCTGCAAAACCGCTCACAAGGGATTCAGAAGCGATCGCATCCAATCCGTAAGCGTAAGGAAGTGACCAGGCAGTGATATCATAGGTTAGTGAATCCGTTAGTTTGGTTCTTGGTTCGAACAATACATTGACCAACGTTCCTTTGAACTGATCAGTACTGACGATCAGATGTTTTTCTGTCGCTTTCATGGTGCCTGGACCGTTCAATTTGTAATCGAAGCCTTTCACAGTAAGGTTACCCCCGAATGAGTATGCGATCTTGTGAGCATCCAATAGCTTGCGAAGTGCCACCAGATTATCTTCATTTCCGCCAAGAATGAAACTCTTGTACTTATATTTCTTATTCTTTGCAAAGGACTGGAATTCCTGAACCAATTTTGAAGCTTGGAGACTTGAATATTCAACCGTTGAAAGACCTGTGATGTGGTGGTGTCGCACACGATCAACAAGCGTGATCGTATCTCCGTCGGAATTGATCACACCAAGTCCCGCAGTTCCACTTCCTCCTTGCTCGTATGTCATCCCGATCGCTCCGTTATAGGTAGGGTAGGTGTCGCCGTAACTTGGGTATAACAAGTCGAAGATCTCCTTAGTGAAATAAAACCAACCGTATTGATCGAAATAGTCGGCATTGTTGCGTCCAACTCCCGTTTGAAATTCACGCTGCCAGTTAGTGATCACTTCATGATACGGTTCAGCAGCGGGAGCAAAATAATATGGGGCATCCATTCCTTGTTCGTGGAAATCGACGTGTACATGAGGAAGCCACTCGTTGTACAAGGCGATTCGCTGTTGTGATTCCTTTTGTGTTAGCCACGCCCAGTCACGGTTAAGATCGAACAGGTAATGGTTCGGGCGTCCGCTTGGCCACGGTTCGTTGTGCTCTGCCGCATCGTAGAGAACATTTCCTGTATTCACCTGGTTGTACCAGTTCACATAGCGGTCACGACCGTCAGGGTTGATACATGGATCAAGTATAACAACAGTATTCTTCAGCCACTCTTGTTTTTGCGTGATCAGTTCGTAAGCTGTCTGCATTGCTGCTTCCGTTCCGGCACTTTCATTACCGTGTACGTTGTAACTCAGCCAGACGATCGCGGTTTTTTCATCCTTGTTCAGAGAAGTATGTGACTGACGGATCGCTTCCAGATTCTTCAGGTTCTCTGCGCTTGAAATATAAGCTACAACAAGATCGCGGTTCTCATTCGTTGAACCGTATTTGATCAACTTCAGATTGCCAGGAGCGTTCTTTTCCAGCTGTTTGAAGTAATCAACTACCTGATGATGACGGGTAAAATAGGTCCCCAATTCATAGCTCAGGAATTCTTTTGGAGATTGTACGTTCTGTCCCAGAACTGTGACGATAAAGAACAATGATGACGCAAGTGCCGCGAGTCTTAGCATATTCATTTTTTTAGAATCCCAAATTTAAGGATATTTCTTTGAAACTATCTAGTCCTTTCGATGGACGCTGCGCATCGAACGTTAAGGTCCCTTATAAATGTGCAGCTGTCCGACCAGAATCAATTCCAATATAAATAAACCTGCCAATAGATAGGCTTTTTTCCACCGTTTGTCAACCAGGGAGGTGACCACACCTAAAATGATGGTTATGAATTGTGTAAAAAGAATGATCTCTCTGATCCCATAAAAATAAATGAACTTCTGAAAGGAAGAATGTTCCTCAGACATCACATCCTCTCCTAATTGGTAGTAGGACCAATAGACCAGCGTAGCAGTAACTACTGAAAATGAATAGATCAGTAAACCCGTAACGACTTTGTTCAGAAAACCGGCAACAACCGATCGTTTTGCAATCTGAACCAATTCATCAGCTTCGAACTCCCAATGATGGGTTGTTTCATCGCTGCACAGGAATCCTTCAAAGAGATCAGCAGCAATGAGTAAATTCAACTGCTTGTCTGAACTTGCGATCAGGAAGAAACAACTTTCCCAATCCAAAGTGAACAGGATCTCTTTGTCTTCAGAGAAGATGTAATAGGTTTCAGGAAGGATCATTTCTGTGAATTCGATCTCTGATAACTTTTCAAGATCGATCTTTGAAGTTCCTTCATAGAATTCGTCCATGAGAACCACGTGTCTTTTACCCAGAAGTTTCAATCCCTTGTAGATAGCAACTTTTGAAAAGGCATCGTATTCTCCCTCCATTGGCGGGAAGATCCTCTTTTCCTCGCGCAGATCGTATAAACGATCTGCCAGGGCCTCACGTTCGAGAGCAGGTTCATACACTGAGTTCAGTGATTTCAATGCTTTCGCAACTTCTTTTGTTCCAAAGAATTCAACGGCTTCAATGACTTGGCTCCATCCGATCGGTTTAACACTCTTCAGGCTTTCCTGAACGGTCATGTCTAATTCAACAAGATGCTTGTCAGTAAAAGGCATCAATGCAATGAACGCTGCATCAAAATGCGCTTGAAAATGCTCTTTGATCGATCCGGAGAAGGGATAGAGATTATGGTCTTTGAAAATATCGCTGCGCACTGCCTCAATTCAAAATACGATTGATACGTATGGTGTATTAAATTATTCCTTTCGTCCTCATGAATTCATCCAAAGACTCAATATCACCGAACAGTACTTCTCGTGCCTTACTGCCTTGGAAAGAACCTATGATCCCCATTCCTTCAAGTTGATCGACAATTCTCCCTGCGCGGTTATATCCCAGCTTCAACTTACGCTGTAACAAACTTGCTGAGCCTTGCTGGTTGATTACGACAATTCGCGCAGCCTCAGCAAACATTGGATCAATCTCACTCATATCAAGATCACCGTTCCCTTCGCCTCCTTCACCAACGTATTCAGGCAATAGGAAGGCCTCCGGATACGCGCGCTGATCCCCGATGAACTGACAGATCTCTTCGACTTCAGGTGTATCAACGAATCCACACTGCAAACGGGTAAGGTCCTGACCTGTGGAAACGAGCATATCACCTCGACCGATCAACTGATCTGCACCGGATGCATCAAGAATGGTGCGTGAATCGATCTTCGAAAGTACACGGAAGGCGATACGCGCCGGGAAGTTCGCCTTGATCATACCGGTGATCACGTTCACAGAAGGACGCTGAGTAGCAACGATGAGATGGATACCCACTGCACGGGCAAGCTGAGCGATACGCGCGATCGGATGTTCCACTTCTTTGCCTGCTGTCATAATCAGATCTGCAAACTCGTCGATCAATACCACGATGTAAGGTAAATAGCGGTGTCCCTTTTCAGGATTCAGTCTTCTTGCGATGAACTTAGCGTTGTATTCCTTGATCGTACGGCAACCTGCTTCTTTGAGTAACTGATAACGGTCGTCCATTTCGATACACAAGGAGTTCAGTGTATTGACAACCTTGGACGTATCGGTAATGATCGCATCCTCTTCTCCCGGAAGTTTTGCCAGGAAGTGACGCTCGATCTTGTTGTATAGTGTCAATTCAACCTTTTTAGGGTCAACCAGAACGAACTTTACCTGTGCAGGGTGCTTCTTGTACAAGAGCGAGATGAGGATTGCGTTCAAACCAACGGATTTACCCTGTCCTGTTGCACCGGCCACTAGTAAGTGCGGCATCTTGGTGAGGTCGAAGGTATAAGTTTCGTTCGTGATCGTTTTACCCATTACGATTGGCAATTCGGCATCTGAGTTCTGGAATTTCTCCGAAGCGATCAGTGAACGCATGCTCACCATTTCAGGTTTGGAGTTCGGCACTTCAATACCGATCGTTCCTTTCCCGGGAATAGGAGCTATGATACGAATTCCCAGTGCACTCAAACTCAATGCGATATCGTCCTCCAGGTTCTTGATCTTTGAAATACGTACACCAGGGGCAGGAATGATCTCGTACAAAGTTACGGTAGGACCAACTGTTGCCTTAATCTTGGCAATGTCGATCTTATAGTGGGAGAGTGTTTCAACGATCTTGTTCTTGTTGTCCTCGAGCTCCTGTTTGTTCACATTCACACCTCCTGGGCCATAATCCTTCAACAGGTCGATCGGAGGAAGGGTGTAACTCGCAAGATCAAGTTTTGGATCGTATTCGCCATATTCTTTGCGCAACTTGTCAAGGTCATCATCGTTTAGAGCTTCATCAGACTGCGCGACATCTACGGAGAAATCATCCGTGTTCAGATCATCCAGATCGATCTCGGGAAGGTCAGCTGCCGGATTGGGCTCTAATTCCGGCACTTCCACTTCAAACTCTTCATCGATTTCCGGTTCAGGCTGTTTTACTGTAATGATCAGTTCTGACTCATCGAAATCTTCGTCTTCATCTTCCTCGTCCTCATCAAATGTGATGGTCTCAGCTACATTGTCACGCTCTATTTCTTCATCCCGGATCGTGTTGACCACGCGTAGATCATTAACACCTGCTGATTTCAGCTGATTATCATCTGTGTCGTCGGTTTCCGTGCCCCTACTGCCGGTAAATCTATCCAATAATGCTCTGAAATTGGGATTGAAAAGGATCACAGTAACAATGTATCCAAGTACACCGATTAATACCAATGCTCCAAAACGACCTAATGACAAGGCCAGCCATTCATTTACATAGTAACCAAAGGATCCGCCCAGGTAATTTACAGTGCCAGCAAAGTATCCTAGGAAAATAGAAGTCCAAACGGCAAGCAATAGCACTCTCGCATAGGATTTCTGGATTGGAAAAAGTGTTACATTAAAGAGAATTTTGACGCCTGAAATGAAAAGCAGAACGGTAAATCCGAAAGAAGAAAGTCCAAACCAACGATAGATCAACAAGTGAGAGGCCCATGCTCCGAATTTCCCGAGCCAGTTCGATACAGGTTCTTCGCTCCCGTCGAAAAGGAATTCGAATAATCCTTTATTTAACACGCGGTCCTGGTCTTCGGTACAGGTGAAAATATAAGACAAGCAGGAAAGGAACAGGTAGAAAGAAAGGAGAATCAGCATAGCTCCAACAGTCGTTTTGACCTTCTTTTTATCGAAGCGACCGGTCAATCCTTCAACAGGATTCTTGATCTTTATCTTCTCGCCTGACTTGGCTTTTTCGGCTTTTTTCTCAGTCGGTTTGACCTCAGGTTCCGGGGATCTTTCTTCTTTCGGTTTATATTCGTTGTCTGCCATTGTTACACAATATCCTACGAAGATAAATAGTATGAAGTCGCTAAAAGAGCGTCTGTTCGATTATCTATAAACAGCAGTATGTTAGTTATGGAGTCGTTATTTTTCCTGAGGTCCTTCAGCTTGTTCCTGCATTTTGAACAACTCGTCCATGAATTGATCGAATGTCATCCGTTTGTAGTTGGATGGGATTCCGAAACGGTCTTTTTCCGGTTTGCTGAATTCGATGGATGTAAGTTCGTAACGATAGATACCGTCCACGGTTGCGATGTAGTAACGAACTGGTAATCCCGGGAAATTCTCTAAAGTATTGATGTATTTATTACTGTATTTCTTGATGTAAAGGAATTCAAGAGGTTCAGGAAAAACAGAATGGGTAACCTTCAATCGGTTTGCTTTTAAGCCGCCGATCTCCCTTTTTCCCCATCTTTTTTTGAAAGTGTAGGGAAAGGAATCTTGTTTTTCGACATTGTGATCTGTTTGCACAGCAAAGGATCCAACAGGCAGATCTAACAGCAGATAAGATTTGTTCAATGTCATGTGTTTTATGATCACTTGCTTGCCCAATTGGTCTGTTTCATTCTCTATGCGAATAAGTGTGTCGTTAGTATAGATAACCATTTGTTTTGGAGGGAGATACTTTGCTAGACTTGAATCGCAGATAGAGATAGTGTATACAAGCTTTCCGTTAAATCCTTCCTGTTTTTGGGAAAGACTTACGATTGGGAAGAAAATAAGCAGAAAGAGGATCTGTCTCATGTGAAAAATTTAAGTTCGAAGTTAATCAAGATTTGTGGTTCGACCTCCATTTAAAGCTTCAAACGAAGTTTTTATTCATCGGTTACATTTCTTCTGCGGACTTTCTATTCCGATGAATAATGCTAATTTTACCTCACATCGAATTTTATGAGCAAAGAGATCAAATTTATCATCAATCGTTCCGAGATTACTGCTGGTACAAGAGGTGCCTCATTGGGTCCGGATGCCATTTTTACTGCTGCGAGATCCAAGAACAGTGCGTTTTTCTCAAACTTTGATGTGACGGAGTTGCCAAACAATAACTATTTGCTGGACCTTCCGACAGAACACAAGTATGCTAAACGTATTGATGGGTTGATCGGAGTCTTTGAGCAGGTCGCAGATGAACTTAGTAATGAATTGAAAGACGGACATTTTCCGATCGTTCTGGCAGCTGATCACGGTTCTGCAGGAGGAACGATAGCAGGGATCAAAGTGGCATATCCTGATAAGCGATTGGGTGTTGTCTGGATCGATGCGCACGGAGATTTGCATACCCCATATACAACTCCTTCCGGGAATATGCACGGAATGCCACTGTCAACCGCATTGAATGATGATAACCTGGAATGTAAGATCAATGACGTTCCGGAGGAAACAGCGGAACTGTGGAAACAGTTGAAGGCAGTGGGATACGAAGGGGCTAAATTAAAGTCGGAAGATCTTGTTTTTATTGCGGTGCGTGACACAGAACCCCAGGAGGATGCCATCATAAAGCGTTTGAATATCAAGAATTATACGGTGGATGACGTAAACATGCAGGGAACAGCTCAGATCGTCGAAAAGGTTCTGAAAAGACTGGAAGCCTGTGACATCATTTATATTTCGTTCGATGTGGATTCAATGGATCCTAAAGCGACATCCTATGGGACAGGTACACCTGTTAAAAACGGTTTGATGCCGAAACAAGCTCGTGAGATCCTGAATGGTTTAGGAGCATCACCAAAGACGGTATGTATGGAGATCGTTGAGGTTAATCCGTGTCTCGATGAAAAAATGAACAGAATGGCGGAGGTCACCTTTGAATTGATCGAAAGCCTTGTGAATACAATCAAGAAATAAATTGGAAATGGAGCAACATATCAAGGAGCTGCTGTTGAAGCATGCTGACGAACTTTTTGGAACTGAGGTCAACGGATCACTTATTCAGTTTCAGAAAACAAGGAAGGACGTTGAGGGTGACCTAACGTTGGTGATCTTCCCGTTCGTGAAGATGTTGCGCTGTTCTCCGCAGGAAGCAGGGGAGAAGATCGGGAATTTTTTGGTCGAAAAACTTGATTTCATCCAGAAATATGAGGTGGTAAGTGGTTTCCTGAACCTGGTGATCTCTCCACCTTACTGGATCGAACAGTTGAATGAATTGAATGGTCAGCCGACTTTCGGATATGCTCCGGCGAATTCAAAAAAGCTGGTCATGGTGGAGTATTCCTCTCCAAATACGAACAAGCCCCTTCACCTTGGGCACTTAAGAAATAACTTCCTGGGATATTCTGTTTCTGAGATCCTGAAGGCGAATGGACATAAAGTGATCAAGACCCAGGTCATCAACGATCGAGGGATCCATATTTGCAAAAGCATGCTGGCGTGGGAGAAATTTTCTCCGCTGAATGAAAAAGGGGAGCGCGAAACTCCTGAAAATACTGGGCTGAAAGGAGATAAGCTCGTTGGTAAATATTATGTCGAGTTCGATAAGCATTTCAATGCAGAAGCAAAAGCGATCATCGCTGAGTGGGAAGCGGGCAAATTTGACGGTTATCCGTCTGAGGTTACTGATGAGTTCAGAAGATTGACTGCAGCCAAAGAAGGGAAAGATGAGAAGGCGGTAAAAGGATTGGATGACAAGATCAAGGACCTCGCAAAAAATCAGACTTCGATCCTTCGTGAAGCAAAGGATATGCTGGTGAAATGGGAAGCACGTGATCCGCAGGTGTATCTGCTTTGGACCACCATGAATAATTGGGTGTATCAGGGATTTGATGTTACCTACAAGGCCATGGGGGTTGATTTTGACAAGTTATACTACGAGTCAGATACATTCCTTTTAGGAAAGGATATCGTTCTTGAAGGCTTGCAAAAAGAGATCTTCTACCGAAAGGATGACGGCTCTGTATGGATCGATCTGACATCGGAAGGTCTGGATGAGAAACTTGTTTTGCGTTCAGATGGAACAGCTGTCTACATGACGCAGGATATCGGTACTGCCGTAGACCGTTTTAAGGATTATCCAGATTTGAGCAGTATTATTTACACAGTTGGAAATGAGCAGGATTACCATTTTAAGGTTTTATTCCTCATATTGGAAAAAATGGGGTATGACTGGGCGAAGGACTGTGCTCACCTCTCATACGGAATGGTCGATCTTCCAACAGGGAAGATGAAATCCCGCGAAGGCACCGTTGTAGATGCTGACGATCTGATGGCTGAAGTAGTTGAAAGCGCCACAGAAATGACAAGAGAGCGAGGACATCTGGACGGAATGTCTGAAAGCGATAAAGAACACTTGTTCGAGTTGATCGGTATGGGAGGTCTAAAGTATTATTTGCTCAAGGTTGATCCGAAGAAACGCATGATGTTCAATCCGGAAGAATCGATCGAGTTGAATGGAAATACCGGTCCCTTTATTCAATATGCTCACGCAAGGATCAAGTCCTTGTTGGCAAAATCGGGTATTGCAGAATTGAACAGTTCAAACTGTACGTCACTTCAGGCAGAGGAGAAGGAGATCATTAAATTGTTGACTGAATTCCCTGTGATCATTGAAGAAGCAGCAAATGAGCAGTCACCTGCGCTTGTCGCGAACTATACCTATGAGCTTGTAAAGGCTTATAACCATTTCTATCAGGTTGTTCCTATCCTCATCGAACCGGATACTGAAGTGAAGCATCTGCGTTTATTGCTTAGTACCAATGTTGCCAAAGTGATCAGACTTTCGATGCGTTTACTTGGAATTGAGGTTCCGGAGAGAATGTAAGATCAATTGTCAGTTGTCAGTTTTCAATTGGGGTTTATTTGACAGATTATGGCCTTGTTGGTTTTGCTGCCCATTGAGAATTATACTCAAGATCCGATATTCGGTAGAAAGTACGACGTTACATCTTATTTCGCAAGACGCGCCTAAATTGACAATTGATAATTGAAAATTGTTAGTCGTTCCAATCGTCTGTTCTAAACGGAATAAGTGGTAAACCGCAGCTATTCTGGGTGTTTCCTACAGCATAGGTTTTAAAGCAATAACGCGCAGCAGCAGGATATGGAACTTGATCTGATTGTAGGATGACCGATTTCTGGTCTTCCCCAAGAACGGCATTAGCGGGATAGAACACTTTGTCTTCACCTGCTATTTCAAATCCGATCAATCCAACTGTGTTGCCTGTAAAACCACTTGGTTGCAGTCCATCTTGACAATTCTCAAAATGAACGGTGATACTTTGTGTATTCAACTGATGACTGAAATAATTCGGACTTTTCGCACAAATAGAATCTTTTTTATACGTGTTGAATAAGGCTTGATTGGCAAGGCGCTCACCGATCGGAGCTTTTTGAGATGGATGCACAACTTTTGATTCTTCCGGACGAACAAGATCACTCGTACTCACAAAACCACAGTTCTCAATGATCGTTGACGCGTTATACTGAGCTTCCCTCAATTTTGCTGCATTTGTTGGATGCTCAAATTCACACGGAGCTATCTCGACGATATAGAACGGTAATGTGCCTAATCCCCACTCGAAGCGCCACAATGAAACCATCTCTTTCAATTTGGATGCATAAGTTGCATATCGATCGATGTTAGATTCTCCCTGGTACCAGCAAAAACCTTTGATTACATAGTCGGTGTACGGTTTGAGCATACCGTTGAACATGATGTTCGGTTTTTTCCAGTTTTCATTTTCCGGGATCTCCGCTTTCAGATCGAGATCCGTATAATTATCGACAAGATCCTTATTCATCCATCCTTCTACACTGGATCCTCCCCAGCTTGAATTGATGATACCCACAGGAACATTCAGTTCTGATCTTAGTTTCAATGCAAAATGATAGGCAACGGCACTGAATTTCGGAACGTTCTGCTCAGTACTGAGCATCCATTTTCCTTCAGCAGTTCTCGTAGGGCGTTCCGCTCCATATCTTTTCGTTACAAGCATTCTTACTCCATTGTTAGGATCTGCTTCTGAAATGGTCTTCTCTGCACCTTCTATCGGTTGATTATTGAAGCCTTTGAAAGTCATTTCCATGTTGGACTGACCCGAACAGAACCAAACCTCTCCAATGAGAACGTTGTTTACTACTGTTACTATTTTTCCCTCAGTGAAGGTTATTTTCTGAGGAGTAAAACTTGCTTCAGGTGTTTTGACGGTGATTAGAAATGCTCCGTCCTTTTTTGTGCAATATTTGTAGACCTTGTCGCTCCATGAAACCTTTATCTGAATGCATTTGTGCGGTTTTGCAATACCCCAGAGCTTTATGTAGCTGTTCTGCTGAAGTACCATGTTCTCGCTTAGCACATCGGGAAGCACTACCTTGGGAAGAGCATTTTGCGCAAGGACTAGTAAGAGAAAAGTAAGAATTGATCTCATGTTCGGCCGTTATTTCATAAACGCATACATCAAAATGTTTGCCCCCATTTGCAATGCTTGCTTTCTCTTCTCTTGCGGGTCGTTATGGACAGGTTGGTCCTCCCATCCGTCACTGAGATCGGTTTCGTAGGTATAAAGGCATACTAAACGTCCGTTCTCGATGATTCCGAATGCCTGTGGGCGCTTTCCATCATGTTCATGGATCTTCGGAAGACCGTTGAAATCATATTTCTGATGGAAAACAGGGTGGTTGAAAGGTAACTCGATCAGCGCATTGTTGGGGAAAACTTTTTTCAGCTCAACACGAATGAACTCATCCATTCCATAATTGTCATCGATGTGAAGGAATCCACCGGCTAGCATATAGTTACGAAGGTTTTCTGCCTCAGCTCCTGAAAAAACAACATTTCCGTGACCTGTCATGTGAACAAGAGGATACTGGAAGATATCCTGACTACCAACTTCAATATAGGGTACGTCTGTAGACATATTGGTACCCAGATTCTGATTACAGAATTCGATCAGGTTTGGCAATGCGGTAGGATTCGCATAATAATCCCCCCCCCCACTGTATTTAAGGACCGCCAGTTGATATGTTCCTTGAGACCAACCTTTTGAACTGCAAAGGAATAAGATCGCTACCAGTAAAATCCTAAAAACTTTTCTCATCCTTTTTTTGTTAGCCATCAATTCACCAAATTACAATATCTAGTTTCTCGTATTTAAGCAAATAACCGCCTGCATGCATGCTGCCAATCCTGCCGTTTCCGTTCTCAGTCGATTTTCACCTAAAGTTATGGTTTTGTATCCGTTTTTCAAAGCAAAATCTACTTCGGCTTGAGTGAAGTCACCCTCCGGACCGATCAGAATAGGACAATCCAAAGCATTAAATGCATGGAGAACGGTTTGTTTTTCACCCTCCCCACAATAAGCGATCAAACCTTTTTGGTGGTTTTGAATGAACGTTTTAAAAGGTGTCAATGCATGCAAAATTGGAAGGAAAGTCCTTTTTGACTGTTTCATTGCTGAAATAAGGATTTTTTCAAATCGCTCTTCTTTTGTTTGCTTGCGTTCATTGTTGGTACAGAGCAATAAAGTGATCTCTGTTATCCCGATTTCGGTCGCTTTTTCGAGAAACCATTCGGTTCGATCGTTGTTCTTTGTTGGTGCAATGGCAACATGAACGGAATAAGACGGTTTCGTATCCGTTTTGACATTTGTGATCCTTACTCTGCACTTCTTTTGATTTGCCTCTGATATAACAGCAGTCAAGGACGTGCCTTTTCCGTTGAGCAAGAGGATCTCGTCACCTTCTTTCAAGCGCATTACACGGCACGCATGCTTTGATTCATCTTCAGACAGAAAATATTCCTTTATGTCCGCTGTAATATATGCGTCGTAGAAGCTGTGCATCAGTGCAGTAATCTGTAAACCATTTCTTTCATAAGGTCGCCTTCTGAGAATGCTCCGGTATTTCCAACCCCCTTGGATCTCAGGTCGATCTCATGGAGTATCGCGATGTTCGCAGCTATCTTTTTGGGATCGAACACTTTTGACGCGTTAAGCAATTCACCGGCAACGAAAGGATGTACTTTCAACGCAGTTGCCACTGCCTCTTTGGATTTGTTAGAGAGAAAGTGAATGCGCATCAGCTGAGAGAAAAATTTAAAGATCGTAGCTGTAACAACCACTATGCTCGTGGCTTTTGGGTTGTGGTCAAAGTAGTCCACGATCTTCATTGCCTTTGGGAAATCACGGACACCCAGCGAATTGGTTAGCTCAAAGACGTTGTAATCTTTTGAGATACCAATATTTTCCTCAATGTGGATATCGTTGATGGTTGTTCCTTTTTCAAGCAAGATGGACAGTTTTTCCACTTCATTTACGATCCTCGAAAGGTCATTCCCCAGAAATTCCACCAATAACATAGCCGCTTTTGAGGTGATACCGTATCCGGCACTTTTTATATAGGTCTGGATCCAGTCACCTAAGAGATAGTCCTTGACCTTGTCGGACTTAAAGACCAAACCTTTCTTTGCGGCTGATTTAATGAGTTTCTTCCGGGAATCGTATGTCTTGTATTTGTAATTAACAACAAAAACGGTTGTATCAGATGGGGCTTCAAAATATGCATCTAGATCGTCCATAGCTTTGAAATCCTGAGCTTCTTTGAGAATAACAAGTTTTCTTGCGCCCATCATCGGATAGCCTTTTAATTCTGAGATAAGGCTCAGGGCTTCGGCATCCTTTCCGTAAATGACCACTTGGTTGAAATCTCTTTCATGCACTTCCATGGCATTAGCTATGAGGGCATCAGTGATCTCATCAATGAACAATGGCTCTTCCCCGTGAAGAAAGTAGATCTTCTCGAATTTGCCGGATTTGATATCTTTTATGATTAGTCTGTGATCCATTACTTATGCTGTTCCCAGATCTGTACAAGTTCTATTAATGTATCGACCGCCTTTTGCATATCCTGAACGCTCACGTATTCATGTCTCGAATGAATCGCCATTTCTCCCGTAAATATGTTCGGACAAGGCATTCCCATGAATGATAGTCTTGATCCGTCCGTTCCACCTCTTATGATCGTTGGTTTGGGTGTTAATCCTGCTCTTTTCATGGCTTCGATAGCATAGTCTGTTACGAATGGCACCGCGCGAAGTACCTCCTTCATATTACGGTACTGTTCAGTAACCGTGAATTCATAAGAAATACTTTTATAACGATCCATCACTGATTTCAGGATGTTTTCAAGCCTTGCTTCGTATTCAGCCAGTTTCGTCGTGTCATGATCGCGGATGATGAACTGCACCACAGCTTTCTCTAATCCTCCATCAAAGGATACGGGATGAACGAATCCTTCGCGGTCCTGCGTCGTTTCAGGGGACCAGCTGTCTTTCGGTAATTCATTGACGAATTCGGCAGCCACTTTCAGTGCGTTGATCATTTTGTTCTTTGCATATCCCGGATGTGCACTAATTCCGTGAATTATGATCTTGACGGCGTCTGCTGAAAAGGTTTCATCTTCAATATCTCCGAGCTTTCCTCCGTCCAAGGTATAACCATAGTCCGCTTTCAACTTATTCATGTCAAGTTGCTCTACACCTCGGCCAACCTCTTCATCCGGCGTAAAAAGGATCCTGATAGGTCCATGTTTGATCTGCGGATTTTCCATAAGGTAATTTACCAGATCCATGATGATGGCGACTCCAGCTTTGTCATCTGCACCAAGGAGGGTTAGGCCGCTTGCAGTAATGATATCGTCTCCTATCTTTTCATTCAGATAGGGATGACGATCCGTTGTGATGATCTGAGAAGTGTCATCCGGTAAAATTATCGGTGCGCCAGTGTATTTCCTGTGAACGATCGGTTTTACATTTGTGCCACTGCAATCAGGAGCCGTATCCATGTGAGAACAAAAACAGATCGTTGGTAAGTCTTTGTTTTCGCTGTTGGAAGGGATTGTTCCGAAAACATATCCCCACATGTCCATTTCAACGTCCTGAACTCCAACAGATTCAAGCTCATCTCTCAATACCTTGGCCAAGTCCTTCTGCTTTGCAGAAGATGGAAAGGTCGTAGAGTTTGGATCGGCAGTCGTATCGATCTTAACGTATCTTATAAATCGTTCTTCAACAGTGTATGCGTATGACATAGAATTTGAATTTCAGTTCAAAAATAAGGTTTCGACGGTGAAAATCTTAATTCTGGCATCAATGGTTTTCAACAATTATTACCGCAACAGATCCATCAAATGAAATAGGATCTTATCCCGATCGGTCTATCGATCATGAATTGCGATCATACTTCTCCATTTGATTAAAAGTAGGGGTGCTGTGGTTGTCTTGATTTTGTGATGGTCTTTTCGAATTAAGCTTAATCAATAAAGTGCGAATAGAAGAACAAAAAATATAGTTCTTTAAATCATTGATGTAAAAATCGCTGTAACGGTCTTTTTAAACAGAAAAGGCTATCCGTTTGGATAGCCTTTTTTGGTTCAATGAACCGGGTTCTTTAAACGATCTCGTTTGCCGAGAAATGGAATTTACCTTCGATCTCAGCATTCTCATCTGAGTCTGAACCGTGAACAGCATTGCGTCCTTTGGACTCAGCATAATATTTGCGGATAGTACCTTCTGCCGCTTCAGAAGGATCAGTAGCACCGATCAATGCACGAAAATCTGCAACTGCGTTCTCTTTTTCAAGGATGGCAGCAACGATCGGTCCGGATGTCATGTATTCAACCAACTCACCGTAGAATGGTCTTTCTGAGTGTACTTCATAGAATTTCTGCGCCTGTTCTGTCGTCAAGCGAGTCAATTTCATTGCTTTGATCTCGAAACCTGCCTGTATGATCATGTCTAGGATCTTACCCATGTGACCGTTTTCGATCGCATCAGGCTTCAACATTGTAAATGTTCTGTTTGTTGCCATTTCTTTATTGTATTACTAAAATTTGGGTGCAAATATACATTTTAAATGGCAATCAGGACAGGAAGTTTTCTATGGTCGTTGAGTTTCTAAGTTGAACTTACTATCTTTAACAAAAATTGTAAGACATCATGCGATCGATCGAGCAGTTCTTCATGGAATTAGATCCCGTATTAGCTGCACTTATTGCAACAACATTCACTTGGTTATTGACAGCTGCAGGAGCAGCACTTGTCTTCTTTTTTAAAACCATGCACCGCGGTTTATTAGACGGTATGCTCGGTTTTACAGGAGGAGTGATGGTCGCTGCAAGTTTTTGGTCGCTATTGAATCCGGCCATCGAAATGTCTGAGAACTTGTATCCATCGGCACCCTGGATGCCAGCAGCTATTGGTTTCCTTGGTGGTGCACTTTTCCTTTATTTTCTGGATAAAAAGCTGCCTCATTTGCACATCAATTTTGGTGAAGAAGAAAAGGAAGGTGTTAAAACACAGTTGCATAAAACAGTTCTGTTGGTGCTTGCCATTACACTTCATAACATTCCAGAAGGATTAGCGGTTGGTGTGTTGTTTGGAGCAGCAGCGAATGGTATGGAAGGCGCTACGATAGCCGGAGCAATTGCGCTTGCAATTGGGATTGGGATTCAGAACTTCCCTGAAGGATTTGCAGTTGCAATGCCATTGCGACGCGCCGGTGCAAGTCGCTGGAAAAGTTTTTGGTATGGACAATTGTCGGCGATAGTTGAGCCAATTGCCGGAGTAGTTGGTGCAGTAGCAGTTATCTATATGCAGCCGATTTTGCCGTTTGCTCTTGCTTTTGCTGCAGGAGCAATGATTTTCGTAGTTGTTGAAGAGGTTGTGCCCGAAACCCAGCGAGATAAATACACGGATGTAGCCGTTCTAGGTTTTATTGGTGGTTTCTTGGTGATGATGATCCTTGATGTTGCTCTTGGTTAGTCTTAATTTCATGTTTTTTAACAAAAATTCACTGATATTTGTTTTGTAATCACAAAAATGTGCTTAACTTTGCAGTGTTCAAAACACAATTTCATAGTTGTAGTTTTTTGCATTTAGGTTTTATAGTTTTAGCATGGTTTAGCGAAAAGAGGAACAAGTTTCAATTGAATTTGTTCCTCTTTTTGTATCTATCAATTTCTTTTTATTTATATTAACACTGACTGTAAGACAAAAACGAATATGAGAACGTTGTGCTCGGTGATTCTATTCACTTTTTCAATCGCTTTAATTGCGAATTCACAAACACAAAGCATTGCATATACAGCCGTTGGGAAAGGAGTGGCAACCACATTTGTAACCGATTATCATTCGCTTGGTGTCAATACCTCAGCCCTTGGATGGGGCACCGGTTATGAGAAGAAGAGATTCACCATCGGAATGACTGAGTTCGGAGCAGGGATCTATTCTGATTCTATGTCATCTGATAAACTGAAGAAATTATACAGAGCTGCGAAGGCTCAAATTTTAGGAAGTCAACCGGACACCATAAATTGGCAGGAGCAGGCTGATGCAGCAGCTGATTATTCCAGAGCTGGGATTTCGATGTTTGCTAACTACAATTGGGGTGGTTTTTCCTTTCAAACACCAAAGTTTGGTGGAATTGCTTTCAATGTTCGTGAGAGTTATCAGTGGTACTCTCGTTTAAATGAAGAAACTACCGATATTATTTTTAAGGGTAAATTGTCAAATTATTTTGATTCCCTGACCATTGCAATGAATGGAGATACAACGGTAATTGCCAATTCAGCGAATTTGTCTCAGGATACACTTGGTTCAGTGATTCTTGGAACCATATCAAACCCACTAAACCTTGCACAGATAACGAAGGGCTCTGAATTAAAAGCTGTTTGGAACAGATACTACAGTTTTGGATACGGTCGCAAGATCTTCGGAAAAGATTCGTTGTTCGTTCTATATGGTGGAGTGGGAGGTCGATTTATTCAGTCCATGGCGATGTTTAATATGGAGTCTGATGGAACCTCCCTACGAATGTACTCTTCGATTACCTCCAATTTCAATATTGATTATGATGCGCTTGCAGTAGCGCAGAATCCCTCTGCTTTTAACAAAAAAAGCGGATTAATTCCGAGCGTTGTAGGTAACGGATATGGGTTAGATGTTTCTGCTAGTGCTATTCTATTCAATAAACTAAAGGTGGCAGCTGCGGTCAATAACATTGGCCAGGTAAAGTATACACGCAATGTTTACAAAGTTAACGATACGCTTTTAACCCAGGTTTCTGTGAACGGGTTGTCTGATTACAACGTTACTCAGTCGGTTAATCAGTTGCTACGTAAAGGCGAAATTCTTTCATATGAAGGACAAGAAGAATATATTCTAAAGAATTCCGCAGATTTCCGTTTCGGAGCGAGTATGCAGTTCGGAAAGATTCTTAATGTAGGAATCGATATTGTTGCTCCTTTCGATAGCAATAATCCGGGAAGTATTGCAAATCCGGTTTATTCGATTGGAGGCGAAATCAGACCACTTAAATGGATTGCGATCAGTGCCGGTTATTTTGGGGGTGGAATCTATAAAAATAACGTACCAGTCGGACTGAACTTTATACTAAAGGATGGGGCATATGAGTTTGGGATTTCTTCCTATGATGCGTTATCCTTTTTTATGGATAACTCTAACAGTATTTCCGCTGCCTTCGGTTTTGCGAGAGTAAGATTTTAATTAATCGCTAATAGGATCTCCCGTAATTCACTTAAAATAAGAGCTGTAGCTCCCCATACTTTTTTGTCAGCAAGGTCAAAGTAGGGGATGTTTTGGTAGAGCGTTCCGTTTGGCAGATGTATTTCCATAGTGGAAATAAGTTCCTCATTTTTAAGATCGAAAAGCGGAAAGCTGAGAATTTCAGAGACTTCTCGCTCGTCTTTTTTTAGAATGGGAAGTACGTCATGATAGATTACGTATGCCTTTACCAGAAAACTGCTCACCGGTATAAACACGTCTGTTAATTGACCCAGTAATATACCCTGATCTGTCGGAATACCAATCTCTTCGAAGCATTCTCTTCTGGCAGTTTCTTCGAGGTCCAGATCGGAAGGATCTTTCTTTCCTCCGGGAAAACTGACCTGGCCACTGTGGTTCCCTTCGTATTCCGGTCGCTGGGTAAGAATACATTCGATGGAACCATTATTCTTGTAGAGTACCACAGCAACAGCCGATTCCCTTACCTTATCAGCCATTTTTAGAGCAATGCTTGAAACAGGGCGCCCGATTGGTGCCATTTTCACATGGGCTTTTTCACCTGGAAGTGACAAAATGAGTTCACGCCTGAATAATTTCAGGAATTCCTCCGTTTGCATCATTTCTCGATCGAATTTAAAATGTCCTCAAAGTCATCCTTAAGGTATCCCATGTTCTTTGTTTTACCAATCAATTGGAAGACATAGAACTTTTCACCAACTTCTATTGTAGCAGTAAGGTATAAAAGGTCTTGGTTATCATATTCTTCTATTCCTGTTCCTTGGATCGATTGGCAAACACCTTTAAAGCCAACCATCTTATTCACAGGCTTTTTGACAGAGGTGAAATAGGAATCAAGTGATCTTTGCCGGGCATAAATATAGTTGTCATGAACAGCATTGAGAAGATCGGTTCCTTCAGAAAAATTGAACTTGTATGCCTCTGCTTCAATTTTTGTGAATGATTCAACACTGAAATTCAGTTCTAGGTCGTATATTACCTTTGTTGTTGCATTGTCCTTCAATACGAAATCTGAATTATAACTGTCCTCGAAAAGAGACGAAATCTTGAATTTAATGCCGTCGTGGTATCTTTTTTCGGGATCAGGCAAGTCCATATTATTCTTAAAGAGTTTGTCAGAAGCATCCTCATAATTTGCACCTGGACAAGCAGTCAGCAGTATACAGCATGAGATTAGAGAAAGAAAATTCAGAATCTTCATTGCTACGAATGTAAGGAAATAATCAACGATGTTTCCTGATTTTCGATTTAAAAAACTGTCGTATCTTTGCCATACTTTTTATTTAAAACTTACATAGCATGCAACTGTGGAATACGTTAAGTAAAGAGGAGTTGGAGGTCAAATTGCGCGAAAGCGGTTACAAGTTCGTAACCATATCATTCTATCAGTATGCGCATGTTGCCAACCCTCGATTATTCAGAGATCACCTATTTCAGATCTGGTCAGCTCTCAATGTTGTCGGAAGAACATATGTTGCACGAGAAGGGATCAATGCCCAGATCGCTGTGCCCGTGCATAACCTGGATCATTTCAGAGATGAATTATATCAGATCGAATTCTTGAATGGGATCCGACTGAATATTGCCGTTGATGACTCAGAAGCTGAATTCCCATTCCTCAAACTCAAAGTGAAAGTACGCGATAAGATTCTTGCGGACGGACTTAATGATGAGACTTTTGATGTGACCAACAAAGGAAAACATCTTGATGCAGAAGAATTCAATAAGTTGACGGATGATCCCAATACCATTCTGATAGATTTTCGAAATCACTATGAATCAGAAGTTGGTCATTTCAAAGGTGCTATTCTGCCGGATGTTGATACATTCCGTGAGTCATTGCCATTTATAGAAGAAAACTATTTGAAAGGTAATGAAGATAAGAATCTTGTCATGTATTGTACCGGTGGTATTCGATGTGAAAAGGCATCCGCATGGTTTAAGCATCGGGGTTTCAAAAATGTGCACCAGTTGGAAGGTGGAATTATCAAATATGCGAATGATTGTTCTCAGAATGGATTTGAGAACAAGTTCATTGGTAAGAACTTTGTATTTGATGAACGTCGTGGTGAACGCATTTCAGAGGATATCATTGCTGTATGTCATCAGTGCGGAAAACCAGCAGATACACATACCAACTGTGCAAATGATGCCTGTCATTTGTTATTCATTCAGTGTGATGAATGTAAGGTAAAGATGGAAAACACCTGTTCCCAGGATTGTATGCATACGATCAATTTATCGGAGCAGGAACAAAAGGCACTGCGTAAAGGAAAAACGGTAAGTAATCTGATTTTCAAAAAAGGACGATCCGAAAAATTACCGTTTCAGGCAAATAAAGAAAAACCATTATCTTTAGTCGAAACAATCAAAGTGGAGGCCAAGTGATAGCAGCAATTAACTGGGATGTCAGTTCTGAACTGATCGATGGATATAAAACACCGAACCTTTACGGTTTACTTTTCGTCAGTGGACTCATTCTCGGTTATTTTGTAGTTCGAAAAATGTTCCGAAAGGAAGGTATTGCCGATCAGGTACTCGACAAGCTGGTCCTATATATGGTTATTGCAACTATTGTCGGCGCGCGTCTGGGTCATGTTTTCTTTTACGGCCCTTATTGGGACGTTACAGACGCTAATGGGATGTTGCTTGAACGCGGTTATTTGTCACATCCTGAGGATATCATTAAAGTGTGGGAGGGAGGTCTTGCGAGTCACGGTGCGGCGGTCATCATTCTTTTATCTCTTTACATCTTTTCGAAAAGAGTTGTTAATAAGCCATATCTATGGATCCTTGATAGGATCTCTGCACCCATTGCAATTGGCGGAACGTTCATACGTTTGGGAAATCTTGTGAATCATGAAATGGTTGGGGATGAGACAACTGTTCCTTGGGGTTTCCGATTCCTTCATCACGATTGCCCACCTGGAAGAATTGGTGATCAGCTCATCTATGAATGTTCTTGGAATGCCTTGCCTGTCAGGCATCCTGCTCAATTGTACGAGGCCATATGTTACTTTATAGCATTCGGAGTTCTCATGTTCCTCTACTGGAAACGCGACCTTTGGAAGAAACCGGGTGTTGTATTCGGTGCTTTTCTGATCCTGATCTTCGGTGCTAGGTTCTTGGTAGAGTTTGTAAAGTTGGGGCAAACTGCACGAGATGAATA
>Ga0315902_10003217_pt1 | contig 24655 bp, 23 predicted proteins | sample LakEriMetagenome_9_FD_203523 | JGI IMG/M metagenome (GOLD analysis project Ga0315902, IMG submission 203523) | Freshwater fungal communities from buoy surface, Lake Erie, Ohio, United States - Buoy 12 MA117 | ecosystem: Environmental > Aquatic > Freshwater > Lake > Lake biofilm | place: USA... | reverse complement strand
TCATGCTAACGCAAACCGTCACCTGCGGAGGAGTACACCCATGAAGAGCCAGGCCATCGTCGCTTACGGCGCGCCGCTTGAGGAAGTCACCTCCGACATCCCCACGCCCAAGGGCACGGAGGTGGTCGTGAAGATCACCCATTCCGGCGTCTGCCATTCCGACGTCCACCTGCAGGATGGGCATGTCGATATTGGCGACGGCGACAAGATCGACTGGTCCAAGGGCCGCACCCTGCCTCACACGCTCGGCCACGAAATCGAGGGAACGCTCTCGGCCGTCGGCCCGGACGCTCAGGGCCTGCTCGAAGGCCGCGCCGTCGGCCAGCGCTTCGTCGTCTTCCCGTGGATCGGTTGCGGCGAATGCGCCACCTGCAAGCGCGACCAGGAACACATCTGCGCCAAGCCGCGCCAGCTCGGCATCCAGGTCGCCGGCGGCTATTCCGAATACGTCCTCGTCCCGCACCCGAAATACCTGCTCGATGCGACAGGCGTCCCCGAAGGCCTCGCCGCCACTTACATGTGCTCGGGCATCACTGCGTTCTCCGCGCTCAAGAAAGTGCGTACCGCCTATGAGGGCGACTCCATCGCAATCGTCGGCCTCGGCGGCGTCGGCATGATGGGCCTGCAGTTCGCGCGCGCCATGTTCCCGCAGAACAAGATCATCGGCTGCGACATCGACCAGAAGAAGCTCGACGCCGCGATGGCTTCCGGCGCGCACGCCGTCTACAATTCGAAGGAAGCGGACTCGCTGAAGAAGCTGAAGCTCGACACCGGCGGCGGCGTCGCAGCCGCGGTTGATTTCGTCGGCTCCACGCCCTCGCTCAACTACGCCAACGGCGCCATCCGCCGCGGCGGCGAGATCATCGTGGTGGGCCTGTTCGGCGGCAAGTTCGCAGCCCCGATCCCCACCTTCCCCGGCCGGCCCTATTCGATCGTCGGCTCCTACACCGGCCCGCTCGGCGAGACGCGCGAGATGATGGATCTGGTGAAGACCGGAAAGATCGCCCCGATCCCGGTGGAGATGCGCGCCCTCGACCAGGCCGAACGCACGCTCAACCAGCTGCGCGAAGGCACGATCGTCGGGCGAGTTGTCCTGAGACCCTAGAGCAAGGCGAGCCTGCACTGAGAGGCTGCTTCGAGCGGATCGCGTTCGATACGGCGGCGGGTCGATACCGCGCGCCGAGCATACGCTTCATGACGGTTGTGTTTCAAGCGCCGCGACCAGCCAGAGAGCACGCTCACGCTGCTGCGCGAAGGAGAGATCGTCGGAAGACGTGATCGCCGAGAGAATTTTCGAGAGACGTAAGGCGTACGAAGATGCCTGACCTGAAACGGAGGCGCCCGATGTTCCGGACGCCCCCGCCAGATTCAGATGCTCAGCCTGCCTTGGCGGAGGCGATGCAGTTCTTGCTGTTCCAGATGCCCATGAGATGGGTCCGGCGCTCGTTGACGAGCTTCTGCGCGCTGTCCGCGTCCATGTAGTTTCCGACAGCTGCCGGCCAGAACAGGAGCACCGCTGCAACGTTGGCCGTGTTGACGCCCTTGTTGCCGTCAGCTTGCTTGTTGATGGTGTCGAGCTTGGCGAATTCCGCCGTGAGCTGATCGCAAGCCAGCGCGGCGTCCATTGGCTGGACAGCCGCAACTTTTTCCGTGGTTGTGCAACCAGCGATCACCATAGCGGCGATGCTGAGCGCCAGTCTGGCGCAGTGCATCCTCGCCCGGCGGCATTTCGCAAGCGTGCGAATCTGCCTTCAGGCAGCGAAGTTCGCCAGCAGCTGGCGTTCGCCCATCGCGAGCGCCATCTTGTGCGTGAGTTCGCGCTGGTCCAGCGGCTTGGATACATAGTCCGTCATCCCAAGCGCGAGATAACGCTCGCGGTCTCCGCTCATCGCATCAGCCGTCAGCGCGATGACAGGCAGTTCGGCCCATGGCTCGCGTGATCCGCGGATTCGCCTGATCGCTTCCTTGCCGTCCATGACAGGCATGTGCACGTCGAGCAGCACGATATCGAATTTCTCGTCGCGCAGGCGGTCCAGCGCCTCCTGCCCGTTCACCGCCTCGACATAGCGCGCCGAGAGCTGCGCGGTGAACAGCTTCACGACCTGGCGATTCACCGCGTTGTCGTCCACCAGCAGGATCTTGATACCGCGCAGGTTGCGCAGCTCGGTCTCGCTCGCGGCGGATGCAAAGGGCTCGGCAGGCTTGCCGGCGTGGTCCTGCATTGCGGCTTCGGCCACGAAAGTCAGCGTGAATGTCGAGCCGACGCCGGGCTCGCTCTCAACCGTCACGTCGCCGCCCATAAGCCGCGCCAGCTGACGCGTGATGGCAAGGCCAAGACCCGATCCGCCAAAGCGACGCGATATGGTTGCGTCGGCCTGGGTGAATGTCGTGAACAGCCGGCTCATCACGGCCGGCGTGATGCCAATGCCCGTGTCCCGCACGGCGACAGCGATGCGCCACAAGCCGGGCTGGAATTCCTGCGAACTCACGTCGACCTTCACCGCGCCGCGTTCGGTGAACTTGATCGCGTTGGACAGGAGGTTGCCGACGCACTGACGCACGCGCACGGGGTCGAAATGCAGCATCGGCGGCATGCCGGGCGCGATATGGAGATCGATCTTGAGGCCGCGCTCGACTGCCCTGGACAGGAAAAGCTGGCGCAACCTGTCCAGTGCAACTGACAGCTCGCCATCCATGCAGGCGATCTCGATCTTGCCGGCTTCGATCTTCGAGAGGTCGAGCACGTCGTTCAGCAGCGCCGTCAGCGTACGGCCGGACTCGAGGATGATGTCCACCTTCTCGCGTTGGTCGGCCAGCAGCCCGTCGCTCACCAGCGACTGCGCCATGCCAAGCACGCCGTTCAGCGGCGTGCGGATCTCGTGGCTCATCGAGGCGAGGAAGTTCGACTTCGCGACGGTCGCCGCCTCAGCCTGTTTCTTCGCCTCGATCAGCGCAAGCTCCTGCGCCTTCTGCTGCTGGATATCCAGCATCAGTCCGACAGCACGCACCGGCACCTGATGGGCGTCGCGCTGCACCCGCATGAAGAGGCGCACCCATTGCTCGCCGCCGTTGGGGCGATACAGGCGCGCATCGATCGACTCGACCTCACGCGAACGCAGGCAGCGTTCCCAGCTATCTCGCACCGCAGGAATGTCGTCATCATGATACATGCCGAACGGCTTCATCGCATGGCGCGCCAGCGCTTCGGGGCCGGCGAGGGCCTGGTATTGCGGCGACGTCCACCGCTCCGACGAGCGCAGGTCGATCTCGTAGACGCCCGCGCTTGCCGCGCTCATGGCGATCTCGAGACGGTCATTCATCACGGAAGCCTGGTCGCGCGCATCCACCAGCTCGGTAATGTTCTGCGACAGGCCGAAGATCTCGAACTTGCCTGACGGCAGCCTGCGTCCGGAGATGAACTGCGCAAGGGTGTGCCGCCAGGCGCCGTCCGCCTTGCGGCGCCGCAGATGAAGCGTTGCCGTGCCGCCTTCGCGCGAGAGGCGTTCGCGCACCTGCGCATCCTTCTCGACATCGTCCTGATGCAGGTCCTTGACCACGTCGGAGATGTGATAGCCCGGCAGCTCTTCGCCCCGGCGGACCAGCGCCTCGGAGAATTGCAGCGTGCCGTCGTCCGGATTGTAGCGGAAGACGCCGATGTCGGCATCCCGCATCAACCTGTCGCGCACCTCGATCGTCGCCACCAGCTTGCCGAGCATGCTCCACTCGCTGGTCACGTCCGACAGGGTGACGACGCCCTCGACCGGGCCGCGGCCCCAGCGGGGCTTCAGCCAGCGGTCGCCGCGCGGGGTCGCGAACCGATAGACAGCCGCATCGCGGCCATACGCGTTGTGCTCGACCGCGCTGCTCTCGAGCACGTCGGCAAGGCGCTGTCCGATGATGGCTTCAGGACTGATCCCGGTAAGCTGGAAGAAAAGCTCGTTAGCCTCGCCGACGGCGTCATCCTGGCCTAGCCGCACCGCCGCAATGCCGAGCGCGGCGAGCTGGCCGAGCAAGGGCGTGGCGTCCGATCCGGACTTGTGCAGCAAATGAAGTCCCCTGCCGGCAATAGACGTGGAGGGAACTTCTAGGCGCACCCGTGTTAATGTGGCCTTTCCGGCGCGGGCGATTTACCGAAAACCGCAGGATTTTCAGTGTTTTTTCGCGTCGGAATCCACCTGCACCGTGGTCTCAGCCCATCACCCGCTGCAACCCGCCCATGCCGCCGATCTCGTTCTCGCGGGCCAGGAATTTGGCGTCCGTGCTGGCGAAATACTCCCGCGACCTGACCGTGGAGACCTTCACGAACTCCGCCTCGACCTGTTCGGCCGTCAGCGTCAGAATGGTAAAACCCTTCGAGAAGGCGTTGTAGTACAGGACCTCGTCGTTCGCCTCCGCCATCAGCCAGTTCAGCTCCTCGAGCGGCAGGCTGTCCCCCGCCCCGTTCGAGGTGACCGACGTGCAGCCGAACTCCACGCCACGCTTCTGGCCCGACGCATCGTGCAACTCGTTGGCCCAGCTGGTGTGCGTGTCCCCCGTCAGCGTCACAAGCCGCGCATTGGCCGCCTTGGCCGCCTGGTAGAGCCGTTCGCGCGCCTGCGGGTAGCCGGACCACGCATCAGGATTCCATTCGAGGCCCCAGCGCGCGGTCGAGTAGGAACGCTTCGCGCCCTGCGACAGCGTTGCGTACTGCTCAGGCGTCAGGTGTCGCTGCAGGTCGGGCATCTGCACCTTGGCCATCGTCACCTGGTTGCCGAGCACCTGCCATTTCCTGCCCGCCGCCGCCGACTGCTTCAGCCCGTCAGCGAGCCATGCCTCCTGCTCGAAGCCGAGCATCGTGCGGTTGGGATCGTTGAGCTTGGCCTTGATGCGGTCGACGATCGCAGGACGGTCGACGTCGGCTGCGAGATGGATCTCGCCATACGTCGCATCCTCGCCGCGCCCGACCAGCCGGCTCTCCAGCAGGAACAGGGTTGCGAGATCACCGATCTCGAACTTGCGCCAGATCGCCTCGCGCGCCTTGCCCGCTTCGGGATCGCGCACCGGCATCCATTCGAGATAGGCCTGCACGGCAGCAGCTTTCCGCACACTCCAGTCGCCCTCTGTCTCGGCCTGGTGGTTTTCCGCGCCGGTGCGATAGGAGTTGTTGGTCGATTCATGGTCGTCCCAGGTGCAGAACCACGGCGCCACCGCATGCGCCGCCTGCAGGTCGGGATCGGACTTGTACTGCGCATGACGCTGCCGGTAATCGGCGAGCGTGATGATCTCGTGCTCGGGCTCATGGTTACGCCCCAGCTCCTTGCCGACGGCGCCGCCATATCCGGTCACTGCGTATTCGTAGATGTAGTCCCCGAGATGGATCACGGCGTCGAGCTGGCCCTGCGTCCCGCGCTTGGCGATCTCGCGATAGGCGTTGAAATACCCGAACGGCCAGTTCGAGCACGACACCAGCGCCATGCGATAATCGCCCGTTCCCGTCGCCGGCAGCGTCCGCGTCGCCCCGCCCGGCGATGACGTCCGCCCGACCGAGAACCAGTAGTAGTACAGCTGCCCCGGCTCGAGCCCCTGCACGTCCACCTTGACCGTGTAGTCGCGCTCCGGACCGGTGTTGAACACGCCGCGCTTCACCACATCCTTGAAGCCGGAATCAAGCGCGACGCCCCATGCCACCGCCATCGGTCCTTCCGCTTCGGGCGTCACCCGCGTCCAGATCAGCACGCTGGTCTGCGTCGGGTCGCCCGAGGCAATCCCGTGCTGGAAAGCCCCCTTTGAGCTCGCCGCAGCGCCCGTCGTGGCGCAGCCAGCCGCCCCCAGACCCGCAACGCCCAGGCCCGCTCCAAGTCCCAGCGCACCGCGCCTTGTCAGCCTGGTCATGGATTTATCCTCCCCGCCGGGTTAGTTGCCGCCTTAAGCACTCACGATTCCCTACCTCGCAGCGCATCGCGACGAAAGCATGACGTCAGACCCTTCCCCCGCCCTGACCCTTCTCGCCCCGGCGGAAGCTGCTGGCGCGCGCCTCGATAAATGGCTGGCGGACGCGGGAACCGGCATGTCGCGCTCGCGACTTCGCGTCCTGATTGAGGAAGGCCGGGTCACCGCCAATGGCCAGCCCGCCACAGACGCCAGCGCCAAGGTGATTGCCGGCGCTGCCTACGCCATCGACCTGCCCGCCCCAGTCTCCGCCCTGCCTGAGGCCGAGGACATCCCCCTCGACATCGTCTTCGAGGACAAGCACCTCATCGTCATCAACAAGCAGCCCGGCCTCGTGGTCCACCCCGCCGGCGGCTCCGAGCGCGGCACGCTGGTCAATGCGCTGCTGTTCCACTGTGGACCCGAGCTGACCGGCATCGGCGGTGTCGCCCGCCCCGGCATCGTCCACCGCCTCGACAAGGACACGTCGGGCGTGATGGTCGCGGCCAAGTCCGAAGCCGCCCACACCGCGCTCACCACCATGTTCGCCGCCCACGACATCGAGCGCGCCTATCTCGCCGTCACGCGCGGCGCGCCGCGTCCGCTGGTCGGCAGGATCGAGACCAACATCGGCCGCTCGCCGAACGACCGCAAGAAGATGGCGGTGATGAAGGAGAAACACTTCCGCGCTGACCACTGGTCCGACGATTCAAGCCAGGAGAACGACCTGCCGCAAGGCAAGATCGCGATCACCAATTATCGCGCGCTGGAAACCTTCGGGCGCCTTGATGAGACAGGAACACAGCCAGCCGCAGCCCTCGTCGAGTGCCGCCTAGAGACCGGCCGCACCCACCAGATCCGCGTGCACATGGCGCACATCCAGGCCCCCGTCTTGGGCGACCAGACCTATGGCAAGCACCGCTGGCTCCGCGCCGCCGGCAAAGGTGGAGCCTTCGAGCGCGCAACAGCAACGGCGAAGGCCTTCCCGCGACAGGCCCTGCACGCGGCCATCCTCGGCTTCGTGCATCCGATAACCGGCAAGGAGATGCGCTTCGAGCGCGACCCGCCGGAAGACATGCTCGACCTTATCGCGGCGCTGCGGGCGATGCCGGCGTAGGCGACACTCTGAGGCATTCTTCACCGGCAGCGCGTCTGGGAAGCGAGACAATCGCGGGGGCGTCCAGCTATACGGCTCAAGGAAGATTCCACGTCCATTCGAACGTGTAGTTGCATACCTCGACCGGCGTGCCAGTAGCCTCTGCCGGCCTGAGACGAGCTTTCCTCGCAAACCATTTGCGCGCGGCTTCGTCCAGCACTGGATGGCCGGAGGACTCAACAACGCTAATCGAGTTTGGCCTTCCGGTGGCGTTGACGCACATTGTGAGTCGAACATTGCCTTCGAGTTTCTTTCGAACCGCCTCCGATGGGTAGTCAAAGAACATCAACGCGATATTGCTGGCATCGGGCATTGGCCGCTTGGTGACTGAAGGATCGTTGATGTCCCGCGGCGCCTCCTGCCCCTCAGCAAGGCCTGCCGCAGCCAAAAATCCAAGCGCAATGATAGCAGCGCGAACCACGCCCATGCCCAATTCCCAACCGCGCTTCCCGATCAATCGTCCGAAAAGCTAACCGGCACAGGGCATCAAGGCTACCCTCTCGCCCTATCGCGACTGCCGCTCCTGTACGCGCCACTCATAATCGAGGCGGTAGCCGCACACCGCCATCGGCTCGCCGTTGAACTCGGCCGGTGCGAATCTCGCGGTCTGCGCCCAGGCCAGTGTGGCGCTATCCAGGGTCACCGAGCCCGATGATCGCGCAAGCCTCACATCGACCATCCGACCCTCCACCGTCACGCAGGATTCGAGCGTGGTGACACCGGTCTCCTCATTCCTGACCGCGTCCTCCGGATAAACGGGCAGCGCGGTCGACGCGTCGACGCGCGGCCGCCGCGTGAGCCCCGGCATCTCCGGCTTCCACTGCACAAAGAACGCCGGCCTGTCCGACGCCATCAGGCCGCGCGCAGGCTCGCCCGCGCGCTCGATGACAGGATCACCCGACAAGGGCACCGGCTCCATGGCCGGCGTGATTTCCGCCTGCCCGAACCCCGGAAGGCTCGGCATCGGTATCGACATGTCTGTCAACGGTATCGGGATCGCAGAACAACCTGCGAGCGACACCACGCCGATAACTAGCCACCCCGCCCCGGATAGTTGCGCAGCACGCATGCCGCTGACCTCCGATATGTGGCTTTAGAAGAATCCATTCATGCCATGCCCGGATGTGGCGCGCGAGAGAAATCGCGCACGCAGTACGCCGCAACTAACTGTTCGTAGCCATCACCGCCGACCATTCCTCGGCCGACATGAATCCGTCCTTGTCGCTGTCGACGTATTCCTTGAACACCCAGGCATGGTAGCCGAGGAATTCCTTCTGCGAGAGCGTGCGTCCGCCCTCGGCGTTAGCGTTCCTGAACACGAAGGCGGCGTTCATCTTGGACTTGCCCTGCAGCGACTCCCTGAACTCGCCGAGGTTCAGCCCGCCATCGCCGTCCTTGTCGAACTGCGCCAGCCGCGGCTGCTGGAAGGTGAGGTATTCGTTGAGGTCGCATTTGCCGTCGGCATTCTTGTCGAGGAAGGCGATCACCATACCCGGCTGCTGCGCGAACGCCGGCGCGCCTGCTGGCACAGCCGCGATTATCAGAGCCAGAGCCGCCAATCCCGTCGATTTGAGCCGCATTCCGACCTCCATGTTTAGGATGGAAACCTACCACGGGGTCCCCGTCCCCGACAGTTGCCGTCCGCGGAAGCCTCCCGGACGCCCTTGAAAACATCGTCTATTGTCACGAATTCCGACCGGCGAACCCTGCGGCGCGGCCGGCCTGGCTGACTTTAGCCGGGCTGCGCCTGTCGCATAGATATGATCGCCGGCCCTGCCCCTTTTACGCCGCGATGGTGTCCCCCATTTAACTAAACGGACAAACCGGGGGGCGGGACCATAATCCTGCCAGATAGCCGTCGTAGGTCCGTTTCGTGAGGGTCCTCGTAGACACACAAAGAAGGGCCCCGCGAGACGACTGAGAACAATAACGCGAGCTTTTCCTCCCCAGGACCAGAGCTGGCGAAAAGAAGAAGGAGACGAAAATGGCAAGCCTTGCGATCTCACTCAGCCCGGAACAGGGCCTTTCGCGCTACCTTTCGGAAATCCGCAAATTCCCGCTTCTGGAGAAGAACGAGGAGTTCATGCTCGCCCAGCGCTGGGCCCAGCATCAGGACGCTGAAGCCGCCGAGCGGATGGTAACCTCCCACCTGCGCCTCGTGGCCAAGATCGCCATGGGCTATCGCGGCTATGGCCTGCCCATGGGCGAGGTCATCTCCGAGGGCAATGTCGGCCTGATGCAGGCCGTCAAGAAGTTCGACCCGGACAAGGGCTTCCGCCTGGCCACCTACGCCATGTGGTGGATCCGCGCCGCGATCCAGGAATACATCCTGCGCTCGTGGTCGCTGGTGAAACTCGGCACCACGGCCGCGCAGAAGAAGCTGTTCTTCAACCTGCGCCGCCTCAAGGGCGAAATCAGCGCGCTGGAAGAAGGCGACCTGCGTCCCGAGAACTTGGCTGAAATCTCCCGCCGCCTCGGCGTGACGGAGGAAGAAGTCACCTCGATGAACCGCCGAATGGCGTCGGGGGGCGATGCCTCCCTCAACGCCCCGATTGGCGGCATGGAGGGCGAGGCCGAATGGCAGGACTGGATCGCCGACGACACGCCCGGCCAGGCCGAGCGCATGGCAGAGAGCGACGAGTTCGGCGCGCGCATGAGCCTCCTCGAACGCGCGATGGAATCCCTCAACGAACGTGAGCGCCACATCATCACCGAGCGCCGCCTGAAAGAAGAACCGACCACGCTGGAAGACCTCTCGGCCCACTACAATGTCAGCCGCGAGCGCATCCGCCAGATCGAGGTCCGCGCCTTCGAGAAGCTGCAGAAAGCGATGCGGGAAGCCGCACGCGAACAAGGCATCGTCGACGCGAACTAGAAACCAGCCCGGCCCGGTCGAAAGACCGGGCCGGATCGCTTCCGGGGTCTGTCTTGGCGAAGATGGCCCCAACCGAGACGCGCGTCGCGTCTCTCCCTGAGCGCCATCTACGATGGCCTCCTGGAGAGACCCGCGCTGCCCGCCTCAGGATCGTGCGGTGGTCCCCGCGATCAGGAGGCGGGCCACATTTTTTCCTTTTTTGAACGAATGTTCGAGGACGCAGACTTTTTTGTCGTGTTTCCTTGACAAGCGCCGGCCTGTCGTGTTTCCTTGACTAACAGTCAGGGAGAGTTGACATGCAGCCGGCCGAGCTAACCGTCGAAAACGCGGATATGAGCACAAGCCTCGGGGCCGGATTCTGGACCGGGTGGGCGACCGGGATGGCGGCAACCCTCGGCGCCTTCGCGGGCGCGGTCTACCTGTTCATGCATTCCGGCTCGCCCGGCGGACCGATGGTCGGCGGCGTCATCGTCGTGGCCTTCACGCTGGCGCTGATCGCTATCGCCAACATCCCGAACATGATCCGCCGCAAGCGCGGCTTCGGCGAGCGCATGCGCGCACCCTACCGCCGCTACGCGATGCGCTTCCTGCCCGCCATGTTCGCCTACGTATTCCTGCTGATGGCAGCGGTCAGCTACGCAAACAGCGCCGAACCGACCGGCTGGGTCGCTTGGGCCGTAGCCATCGCGCCGGCCATTCCTCTCATCTTCGCCATTCGCGCCATCTTCCTGCTGCCGCGCGAGGAGGACGACGAATACCAGCGCGATCGCATAAACCGCGCTTACGCCTGGGCGACGGGCGCCACGCTGATGGTCTGCACCACGGTCGGCTTCCTCGACATGTTCGGCGTCGTGCCGCACCTTGAACTGTGGGTGATCTTCCCGATGTGGGCGATCTTCATGGGCGTGGCCCGTTGCCTTCCGCTTGGAGGCGCGAGGTGAAGAACGACCTTCGCGTTCTCCGCGCCCAGAAAGGCTGGAGCCAGGGAGACCTCGCCGACGCGCTCGGCGTCTCCCGCCAGTCGGTGAACGCTCTCGAGACCGGCAAATACGATCCCTCGCTTCCGCTGGCCTTCCGCATCGCGCGGCTGTTCGGCAAGCGCGTGGACGAGATCTTCGACGACGAGTTGGGCGGCTTCAGCAAAGCTGCCGAGTAGACGAACCCACCGGGAGACACCTCACATGCACCGCTTCTTCAACGCCGCCATCGCGGCGATCGCCCTTGCCTTGCCCGCGCTCAGCCTCACCGCCATAGCGCAGGAACGCTTCGCCGCAACCGTTACGGGACAAGGCCCGGATGTGATCCTCATTCCCGGCCTCGCCTCCTCCGGCGCCGTGTGGGACGCGACGGTCAAGCAACTGTCGCCGACCCACCGCGTCCACGTCCTGCAGGTCAACGGGTTCGCCGGATCGCCCCCCGGCCCCAACGCCGACGGCGCGGTCATCGCGCCACTCACGGCAGAGATCGCCGCCTACGCCGGCAAGCTCGACCACCCCGCGATCATCGGCCACTCCATGGGCGGACTGATGGCGCTCAAGATCGCCGCCGCAAAGCCCGCCGCAATCGGCCGCGTAATGATCGTCGACGCACTACCCTTCTACTCGCTGCTCTATGGCTCCACCGCCACCGCAGCCACCGCCACGCCCTTCGCCGAACAGGCGCGCACGCAGATCCTCTCCATGTCCGACAGCGACTTTGCCGAGGGCCAGACGCAGACCATGAACATGATGACGCTCACCGAAGCCGCGCGCCCCACCCTGGCCGACTGGTCGATCCGCTCGGATCGCCACGTCATGGCGCAGGCGATGCACGACATCATGATCGACGACGCTCGCCCACAGCTCGCCGCCATCAAGGCGCCGGTCACGGTGCTCTATGCGTGGGACGAGACGATGGGCCAGCCGCAGTCGATGGCTGACGACCTCTACCAGGGCGCGTACGAGGGCCTCCCCGCCGCCAGGCTGCAGCGCATGGACGGCAGCTACCACTTCATCATGCTCGACCAGCCCGAAGCGTTCGCGAAGGCTGTGACAGCGTTCCTCGACTAGGCTCGCAGGCGGGCTGTGAAACATCACCACACCCCGCTTTGCGCGCGCGGCAAACCGGGTTATGTCTTGACACTGTCAAGCATCCGGAGCCTCCCCATGGCCGACACCGCAACCGCGCTCAAATCCTACAACGACATCCCCGTCCTCGACTGGGACATGCAGAACCCGGAAGCCTCGTCCTACAACCTCTTCAAGGACCTCCGCGCGCAGACACCTCTGGTGAAGGTGCCGATGGGCATGGGCTCGTTGGTGCTCGCCCTGCGCGCCCGCATGGTCGACCAGATCGTCTCGCCGGAAAACACGCGCCAGCTCGAGACCGAGATGAAGATGATGCAGGGCATCTTCGACGGCCCCATCTTCGACTTCGTCGCGCAGGTCATGCTGTTCGCCAATGGCGACGTCCACCAGCGCCGCCGCCAGCCCGTCGCCCGCACCTTCGCCTTCAAGCTGATGGAAGCGATGCGCCCCAAGGCCGCCGCCATCGCTACGGAGATCATCAACGAACATCTCGGCAAGGGCCCGGTCGACTTCCTCAAGGACTTCGCGGCCCAGCTGCCCGCCCGCATCATCGCCGACATTCTCGGCATCGCGCGCGCCGACCTCCCCGTCTTCATGCGCTGGATCAGCGACACAGCTGAATCGATCGGCTTCGTTGACGTGTCGCGCCGCGCCGCCATCGAACAGTCGCTCACCGAATTCAACGCCTATGTCGACAAGCTGCTGGCCGACCGTCGCGCCAATCCGCGCGGCGACTTTCTCTCGGACTATGTAGCCGCCACCGCCGCATCGGGCGACCTGACGGAGCAGGAAATCCGCGCGCAGGTTGTGGGCCTCATTCTTGCCGGATCCGACACCACGCGCAATTCGATGTGCATGACGCTGTCGCAGCTCCTGCATCACCCTGACCAATGGAAAGCTCTCTGCGCCGATCCGGATGGCCTCAAGAAAAAGGCCAGCGAGGAAGGCCTGCGCTACGAGCCCGTCGTCTCCGGCATTCCGCGCGTCACTACACGCGAGCTCGAGATCGAGGGCTTCCTCATTCCGCCCGGCGCCATCACCATGGTCTCGATCCTGTCTGTCCTGCGCGACCCCGAGGTGTACGCAGACCCGGAAACCTTCAACATCCACCGCACCGACCAGCAACGCTGGCACCTCGCCTTCGGCGCCGGCGCCCACCGCTGCGCCGGCGAAGCCCTCGCGTGCGTCGAACTCGAAGAGACGCTTGCTGCGATCGCTCGCCTCGCGCCCAACACACGCATTGTTGGCGCCGCTCCGAGGCTTCAGCCCGGCGCCATCCGCACGGTGGATCAGATGCAGGTCGAGTTCGCGTAGCTCTCTGGGCTAACGGGCTCTCCGGCGCTACGGCGCCGGCCTTCCAGGCTTGCGCTTGGACTCACGCGCCTCCGCCTCCGGCTTCAAAGGCGGCCAGAAGCCGACGACCAGCACCAGCACGAACACCAGGCTCACGAGGATCGCCCACAGCGTCGAGACATGCGCTGTCGCCGCCCACTCGTGCAGCCAGCTGAACTCCGGCCGCGCAAGCAGCCACGCCCGAATGCCTTCGAGCCACGCACGCAGCGATTCGATCACGCCATCGAACATCGTCGTCACCCCTGGACGCCAGCATGACCGATTGTTCGCGGCTGTCGCGTGAATTCGCGCAGCACGTATTCCGCCACCAACAGACACGCCGATTCCGCTGGGTCAGCATATCCTGCGCGGAAGGCATCGCCGCCGGCGCTGCTCTACTGCCGCTGCGCCTTCTTGTCGTTCATCCGCTGCGCCATCAGGATATGCGGCACCGACAGGTTGCCCTCATGGCACGCGTGCTCGAACATCCGCTGGCTTGTCTTGTACAGCGAATACTCGGCCAGCCACGGCGCCGTGTAGATCGACGGATCTTCGACCGTGTACTGATAAAGCAGTTCGTTCTCCGCCACGCGCGTGAACCGCTCAGTCACCCTGCTGTCGGCGCCGACCACAAGGTTGGAGAAGAACCGCACGCGATCATTCGCCGGCAGCCCGATCGTCTCCACCACCAGCGTCTCGCCCTCCCAACGCGCGATGGAATCGCCGAGCACCGAATGCAATGCCTTCGGCTTGTGCGTGTCGGTAAGGGGTATGATCCGAGCTTCATCGCCATACTCGGTGTGGATCACCACCTGCCCCGGCGTCTGGATGAACTGGCGCGGGTTTGCGCTTGTCGTGCCCATGCCCGTCACAGGCGGCAGGCCAAGGCTGGTGATGCAGCGCTCCCAGTTCGGCCGCTCCTCGATATTCTCCGCCATCACGGAAGGCGAGCCGCGCTGCGATTCCTTCCGCGCAGCGGGCGTGTAGGGCAGCTTGCCGTCCGCCGGCAGCACGACAGACCGCGTCCGCCGCTCGCCGCGCACGATGGGCAGGCCGTCGGCCGCCTTCATCAGCTCCGGCACTTCCGGATCAAGCCCGCGATCGAGTGAATCGCCGATGCCCTTCGCTGCGGCTTCCGCCATCTGCTTCGCCGCCGCTTCCGGCAGCACCAGCATCGGCGCCTGCGCCGTCGACTCCATCAGGATCACGAAATTCTGCGTCCAGATTCCCTCGAAGCTTGGATGGCCGAAGGAGGTTCGCGGCGCAGTGTAGGCCGTCTTCGCATCAGGCGCAGTTGGTCCCTGCGCAAACGCAGGCGCGCCCAGAAGGGCAAGCGTAACAAGACTGATTTTGGGGAGGTTAGAAGGCATCGGACGTTCTCCGTCTCTTGGGTTATGACCCTGCCTACCACGGATTCCGCTGCTTTCGAAGACCAGCGCATCGGCGGTTGGCGTCGCGGCGTTCGCCGACTTCCCATGCCGCAGCGCAATAAAAAGCGCGCTATCGATGAAGTTTCATCGATCTCCGCGAGCGAGGATTAAGCCGTATCGGCGAGATTTGCTGTCATGGCCCCCGCGTCCGCACAGCCAGTCTATCGATCCGCCGCCCATCGCACGGCGGTGATGGCCCATGTCGGCGCCACGCTCGTGCCGACGGCGCTTTGCTTTGCGGTGCTCGCGCCGCTGATCGGCCTCGCGCTGATCTGGGGCAGCACATTCGTTGCAATGGTCTGCAATGCGATCAGCACGGGCGGCGCGTCGATCCCGAGCGCGCTCGAAACAGCCTTCGCCGCAATCACCGGCGCCTACGCGGCCGCAGCGATCGCCGCCGCCATTTCCGGCATCTGGGTCGCGGTGCTGTCGCCCTTCACACCGGACAATCCGCGCTTCTGGAGCGGCGCCGCCATCGTCGGCATGATGAACGCCTTCCTGTTCGTCGCCGTCGATCCCGAAGCAGGCATTTTCGGCGGCCAGCTCTTCATCGCCCTCGTCGGCGCGGTCAGCATCTTCCTCTGCGCCTGGTTCCTGCAGGACCCCATCCTCAAGCGCGACGACATGCGCCGCGACTTGCTGGCGCGAGACCGCGCCGAGCGTCTCGCCAGGGAACGCGCCAGTCAGCGCACCTGATAAATCCAGAACTCGAATGAAAAGGGCGCTCCCTCGTCGAGAGCGCCCCGATGAGTATCCAGCGGGCCCGGCGGACTCTGGGCAGGCCGCCTAGCGACCAGCATCAGCGATCGTGATGGACTCAGCGCCGGTGATCTGGCGCATCGCCTCGGCAACCACGTTGCGCGCGCAATCGGCTTGCTCGCGAGGAAGAAGTGGCGAGTTCGTGGCGACTGCGGCGCACACATTCTGTGCAGCGGCCCGGACACGCTCGAGAACGATCGTGTTGTACTGCGCGTCGGCGGACAATGCACCGGCGACATCGACGGAGACCGAAACCGTCTGGCTTCGCGGCTGGGCTGACGCGCCGGGGGCAAGGAAGACAATCGCCATTGCGGGGGCGAGGGCCATGGCGGTGGCGACGACGAGGATCGAGTTTTTGGGGGAGGTCGGGTTCATTTCAGTCTCCTGGTTTGGCGTTCCGGCAGCTCTGTTTTCGTTTGCTCCGGCGTTGACCAAGGATTTAAGCTATCCGATGTTGCATAGCGATCCGCCGAATTCGGACTTGAGGTTTCCATTATTGAATAGGGCCCGCTATGCGAAACGTTGACTGGGCGAAGCTGCAATCATTCGTCGCCGTTGCGGAACACGGCTCGCTTTCAGCCGCTGCGCGCGCCACCGGCGCCAGCCAGCCCACGCTGAGCCGCCACATCGCGGCTCTCGAAGAGGATCTGGAGCTGCGCCTCTTCGACCGGACGTCTGAGGGCCTGGTCCTGACGCCGTCCGGCGCCGAGATTTTCGGAAACGCCGAAGCGATGAGCCAGTCGGCGAACCAGATCGCTCTGGTCGCCTCCGGCCGCTCGCAGGAGGTCACAGGCTCTGTCCGCATCAGCGCCAGCGACACCGTCGCCCGCTATTCGCTTCCGCCGATGCTGGCCGCGCTGCGCGTCGCCGAACCGAGAATAGCAATCGAGCTGGTCGCCTCAAACGAAACCAACAACCTGCTCAAGCGCGAGGCTGACATCGCGGTCCGGATGTATCGCCCGACGCAGAACGATGTGATCACGCGCAAGGTCGGCGAGCTGCATCTCGGCTTCTTCGCAAGCAAGCAATACCTAGACGCTCGCGGCCGCATCACGAGTGTCGAGCAGATCCTGTCGCATGAGCTAATCGGCTTCGACCAGAATGACAGTCTGATTCAGGGCTTCCGCAACGCCGCTCTCAACGTCAGCCGTGAATCCTTCTCGTTCAGGTGCGATACGCAATCCATCCACTACGAGATTGTCCGGGCTGGTTGGGGGATCGGGCTTCTTCATCTCGACGTGGGCCAAGGCACTCCCGACCTCGAGCAGGTGCTTCCCGAACTCCCCATTCCCCCGCTGGAGTTCTGGCTGACTGCTCACGCGGAGCTCAAGACGAGCGCGCGCATACGACGCGTCTATGATTTTATGGCCGATGCGCTGCAACAGCGGTACGGTCAGAAGGAGGTTGGCCCAAGCGGAACGTCACGGACGCGCGCGGTTCCGCAACGCTGACTGTCTCACTACAAGATCGACTGGCGTACCGCCACCCTCGCCCGATGCGCTCGCCTTCATGCGCCGGCTACAAAATCTCCGCTCGCCCCACCAGACTTCGCCAGCAACCGCACGCCCTCGATCCGCATCCCGCGATCGACAGCCTTCAGCATGTCGTAGATCGTGAGGCACGCAACCGACACGGCCGTCAGCGCCTCCATCTCCACACCCGTCGGCCCCGTCGTCACCACCTCAGCGACAACCCCGATCCCCGACCCATCGCCCAGTTCATCAATCCGCACCTTCACACTCGACAGCGCCAGCGGATGACACATCGGAATCAGATCCGACGTCTTCTTCGCCGCCATGACGCCGGCGATCTCCGCAGTCGCGCGCACATCGCCCTTCCCGCCCTTCGATCTTGCAAGCTCCAGCGCCACGCCCGACATCAGCACGCGGCCTTCGGCTTTCGCGATCCGTTTGGTCGCCGCCTTGTCGGACACGTCCACCATGCGGGCGCGTCCGTCCGCGTCGATATGGGTCAGCTTGTCGGCCATGGTTTTCCTCTCGCAGGTCGCTATCCTCTACCAGCTATAACCGCAGGGACACCAGATGATCCGCATGGCCTCCGTCGAACAGGCGCTCGCCTTGATCGCCGAACAGGCCGCATCGCGACGCCTCGGCGTCGAGACCGTGCCGCTGGCGCAGGCCTTCGGCCGCGTCCTCGCCAAACCCGTCCTCGCCCGCGTCTCTCAACCGCCCGCCGACGTCTCCGCCATGGATGGCTACGCCGTCCGCTTCACCGACATGGAGATGGGCGCAGTCCTCCGCGTCTCCGGAGAATCCCGCGCCGGCGAGCCATCGAAAGACAAGCTCAATCCTGGCGACGCCATCCGCATCTTCACCGGCGCCCACCTCCCCGAAGGCGCCGACCACATCCTCATCCAGGAAGACACGAAGCGCGAAGGCGACACCGTCATCATCACCTTCGAGCAGCGCAAACCCGAAAACATCCGCCGGCGCGGCATGGACTTCAGCCTCGGGGCCCAACTCATTCCCGCCGGCCGCATCATCACAGAAGGCGCCATCTCGCTCGCCGCCGCAGGCAACAACGGAACAGTAACGGTCGCAAAGGCGCCCCGCATCGGCGTCCTCGCCAATGGCGATGAACTCGCCGAAGCTGGCGCTGATCTCTCATCAGGCCAGATCGTCAACTCGATCCAGCTAGCCCTCCTCGGCCTCATCCGTCGCTGGGGCGGAGACGCCATCGACCTCGGCGTCAGCCGCGACACCGAAGCCGACGTCCGCAAGCGCCTCTCGGCTTCTTGCGACGTCATCGTCTCCATCGGCGGCGCATCCGTCGGCGACTACGATGTCGTCCGCACAGCCTTCGCCGCTGATGGCTTCGCACCCGTGTTCGAGAAGATCGCCGTGAAGCCTGGCAAGCCGACCTGGTTCTCCGCAAAGGACAGCGTCCTCGCCCTCGGCCTCCCGGGCAATCCCGCCGCCGCCATGGTCACCGCGCAACTCTTCCTGCGCCCCCTGATCGCCGCCCTGACTGGCGCGGCGCCAGACCCGACAGAGCCCCAACGCGCCTTCACCCATGACGACATCCCCGCCGCCGGCGCCCGCGAGGAATATCTCCGCGCGATCGTCAGCCTCGGCGATGATGGCAGATCAACCGTCCGCGCCGCCGAGAATCAGGACTCCTCCCTCCTCTCGCCCTTCCTCGTCGCCAATTGCCTGATCCGCCGACCCATCAAGGCCCCGGCCGCCAAGGCCGGCGACCTCGTCGAGATCGTGATGCTGAGATGACTGCCCACGCCGGGCTTGCCTTTTGCCCCACAATGCGCGTGAACAAAGCCACGCGGGCGTGGCGGAACTGGTAGACGCACCAGACTTAAAATCTGTTGGGCCGCAAGGCCCGTCCCGGTTCGACCCCGGGCGCCCGCACCAGGTCCGAGCTATTTGATCGAATGCGCGATCGGTTCGAACGCGGCAACCAGGGCCATGTCGAGTTGGCCTTCGGCCTTCAGCATGATCTGGTATGCGTCCCGGCCGGACATCGCAGGCTTGTAGGCGCGCTTGTCGATCAGCGCGGAGAACACGTCCGCAATGCTGACCATGCGCGTGAGATCAGTGATGGCCGCGCCCGAGAGTCCATTGCAATAGCCAGCCCCGTCCAGCCGCTCGTGATGATGCAGCACGGCATGGACGATATCCGCAGGCCAGTCGCCATTCTGGCTGAGGATTTCGCCCCCCGCCGTGACATGACCACGCATGATCGCCATCTCCGCTGGATCGAGCCGGCCCGGCTTGTCGAGAATGGCGTTCGGCGTCACCACCTTGCCGATGTCATGCAACATACCCGCCGTCGCGGCGCGGCTGATGTCCTCCTGGCAGAAGCCCAGCGCATCGCAGAACGACACGAGTGTCCCTGTGACGAACATGCTGTGCCGGAAGGTGTAGTTGTGATGCGACCGCAGCGCGTTGAGCAGGCTGGGGAAGTCGTCATGCGACACAGCAGAGATCACGCCATTGCACGCACGCGTCACCGATGATCGGTCGAGCCCCTCGCCACGAAGGCTCGACGCGCGGGTGTCCTCGAACAACTTGAGGCTGATGCGAAGCGCCGACTGCTGAACGTCGGTCAACCTGCCCCACAGCCCTTCGGCGGACTTGTTGACGAGCGGGCCGATCACCTGCTCGGCGGACGCCACAGAAACTGGCGCGACCAGGAGTTGGTGAGCCCCGGCGGAGTATGCCTGCACGATCGAGCGGCGGTCGGCGGTCGGCAGGATGAAGATCCGCGGCGCCTGGGCGCCGGCGTCGACGAATTGGTCCCTGATCTTGCGGATCGTGTCCGGCGCGCTCATGTCCACGCAGAACACAACCGCCAGCGTGGTGCCGGACAGGAGCGGCCCGGCCTCCTCAAGCCTGGCGGTTCTCAGCGGGTAGATGTCGCCAAGCGCAGGCAGCGCGAGCGCGTCGAGGCCGCTGCCGTCGTGCACGAACAGGATTTCAGCGGGCGACACAGCCGGCGGCGCCTCAGGCCTGGGCCCGATATCGACGATCCGATTTGCAGTGCTGCTCATGCTCTCACAACCACCTCCACCGGGATCGGGGAGTGGCTATCTATGCAACAGGCATGGATATATCCCTAATTTTTCGGTCTCGTTTGTTAGGGGTTTGGGCGATTGGGGCGCCAGCGGTCCGTAATGCCCGGTCAGGAAAGCCAAGCCCTGGCGCAGCGCCTGACCCGGCCTTTTGCATTGCAGCGGGCGCAACGCTAACACTGCAGCATGATGCTCCGCGCCCTCGTCCTCGCCGCTGCCATGGCTGCAATCGCGACGCCTGCCTTCGCGCAGGATCCGGAGCTTGAAGAGCCCGCTCCGCCACGCAACGCGCCGATCGAGATGGTCGCCGACCTCGCCGAAACGCTCGGCCGCGCTCATGCCGTCCGCACGCTCTGCAATGGCGACACCGATTCGACGTGGCGGAACTACATGTTGAACCTGATGTCCTACGAGGCGCCGGGCGGCGACCGGCGCGCCTCGCTGACCGACGCGTTCAACCGCGGCTATCGCGGCCAGAACCGCGAAACCTCGAGCTGCACGGCAGGCATGCCGGCGATCGAGGCGGCAATCGCCCGCAGGGGCCGGGAACTTTCCGATGCCATCGCGCGGACCTATCTGAACTGAGCGGCCAAATCCGAGCCCAGCAGGCATGGCGGCGATACGTCGCCGTTACGCGTCAAGCAGATCGTAAACGATCGGCGCCAGTGTGCTAACCTTAGCCGGGGAAGCCGACCATCGACGTCAAGAGCGCCAGTCTCGCCCGGCGACCGCCAGGGCCTCTCCTGCCCGCCGCAACGCTAGGCGATCCGCTAGCCGTGCTCGGAGCCCTGTTCGCAGGCAGGCCGCGCCGGCAATTCTATTCGGATGTCTTCTACTTCAGCGACGCTCCGGATGCGGCTCATCAGGTTGCAGCCGGCTATATATGCCTCGCGGGCGCGCTTGCCTGGACGCTGGGTGGGATCACTGTGTTGTGGCTCAATCCGTCGACCTATGCCGTGATCGCGCTTGCCGCGTTCAATGCCGCGGTCTGCATCATCGGGTTTCTGCACGTGCGCTGGAAGCGTGATCCGCGTGTGGCGCTCGACTGGCTGCTGGGCGCGAGCCTGGTTTCGGCAATTCTGATTGCCTACGTCAATTCAGGCATTATCGCCCCGGTCGTGTTTTCACTGCCGGTCATCGCCGGAATCGCCGCACTCTTCCAGAGGCCGAAATCGCGCGTCCTCAGCGCGGCACTGGGCGTGTTGGCGATTGGGACATCCGTACTGGCTTCGCTTGGCGTGATCGGCGAGCCGACAACTTATTCCCATGAGAGCTATGTCATCCGGGTGTTCATCGTCCTGATTGCCGTCACGCTGGGTCTTGGCGCCATTGCATGGCTGTCAGGCGTGTCGCGGGACTACCTCCTCGACCAGACCACGCTCGCCAACAACGCCATCGTCGACAGCGCCGCACGCGCCGGTGTCGCGCTGGAGGCGGGGCGCGTCGGGCTCTGGGATGTACCCGAGGTTGACGTGCCGCGCTTCGATGTTTCGGAAAGCTTCCAGGCCGTGACCGGCTATTCGGGCGCCGAGTTCAGCGCGATCTTCGTCGACGTCCACAGATTCATCCACACGGACGACGTCCAGACCTTGAGGGACGCCTTCGCGATCGGGCGCACGCGCGGCACCCGCATCCGCGTGGATTTCCGGCTCCTGACGAAGTCCCGCGGCTATCGCTGGTTCTCCGCGCGCGCGCGTGACAGCGAGAATCCCGACGGCACGATGCGCATCTCAGGTTCGCTCCAGGACATCAACTTCATCAAGGTCGCCGAGGAAGCCCTCCGCACCGGGCGCGACCAGGCAAGAGCCGCCAACAAGGCGAAGTCGGATTTCATCGCCGTGATGGGCCATGAAGTGCGCACGCCCCTCAACGCCATCCTCGGGTCGGTCGAACTGCTGAAGCGCGGGCTCGATGAGCGCGAAAGCCAGGAGATGCTCAGCCTGATCGACGAGGCGGGGCGCGGCCTGCTCGCCATCGTCAACGACCTGCTGGACGTTTCACGGATCGACGCAGGCAAGCTTGAAATCACGACGTCGCCGACCGACATCGTGGCCCTCGTGCGGCGCACGCTGGACTTCTGGGGACCGCAGGCCTCCGACAAGGGCGTCGCGCTCAGCATCGACGTCAGCGGCGCAGACGATGCGCCCGTCATGGTCGATGCCGGCCGGGTCCGGCAGATTGTCGGCAATCTCATCTCGAACGCCATCAAGTTCACCGACGAAGGCGCGATCAGGTTGATGGTCTCGACGAATATTACGGCGGATGGACGCATCGGCGTCACCGTCAGCGTGATCGACACGGGCCCCGGCGTGCCCGAAGACGCCGCCGAGAGCATCTTCACCGCGTTCGAACAGGCGCCCGGCTCGGCCAGCCTCGGTGGCGCCGGGCTTGGCCTTTTCATCTCGCGGCGCCTTGCGCGCATGATGGGCGGCGATCTCACGCTCGAGCCGTCACAGGGTGGTGGCGCGCATTTCCGGCTCGCGCTGACACTCGATCGCGCAGGCGGACTGCCGGCTGAGGCCAGGCTGGCCGACTCAACGGCCGCTGCATGGGACGGGCTGCATGTCCTCTGCGTCGACGACAACGACAAGAACCGCCGCATCGCGGAGCTGCTTCTCGGCCAGCTGGGCTTTGCCGTCACGCTTGCAGCATCCGGCGCGGAGGCGCTCGATGTATGTGCGATCCAGCGCTTCGACCTCGTCCTGATGGACATCGTGATGCCCGGCCTCGATGGGATGCAGACACTGAACGCCATTCGCAGCGACGCAGATGGCCTGAACCGGACAACGCCGGGCGTCGCACTTACAGCCAAGCTTTCGCGCGAAGACCTCGACGCCTATCGCGGCGCGGGGTTCGAAGGCGTCTCGGGCAAGCCTGTCGACGTCGCCGCTCTCTCGCGCGAGATCTCCCGCGTTCTCGCCACTCGCCAGTCGGCCATCAAGGAATGAGGCAGGCGATCAGGCGCGGTCCGCGCGTGTTCACCGCGCGCTGAAGCGCATCGTTGAACTGGGCGCAGGTCGCAACGGCCTCGGCGCCCACGCCCATGCTCTCGCTCAGCTTGACCCAGTCGATCTCCGGATTGCCAAGACTCAGCATGCTGTTGGCAGCCGGCCCCGGATTGCCGGCGCCTGTGCGCGCGAGTTCGATCTTCAGGATGCGATAGGCGTTGTTGACGAACACGATGGTCAGAACGTCGAGCTTCTCGCGCGCCATCGTCCACAGTGACTGCACGGTGTACATGCCCGCCCCGTCACCCGCGAGGCAGACAATCTTCAGGTCCGGCCGCGCAACGGCTGCGCCCACGGCAACCGGCATGCCCTGCCCGATCGCACCCCCGGTGTGACCGAGCCATTCATGGCGCGCGCCAGCCGCCATCGCCTGATAGATCGGCAGGCTCGACGTGACGCCGTCATCTGAAATCAGCGCATCCTCCGGCAGGTAGTGCGCGAGCGACAGACCGATCGTGTGCGGATTGAACTTGTCTCCCGACCCTGGCGCCGGGCGCGCCCAGTTCTGCGCGCGCGGCGCCACCGGCGCATCGAGCCAGTCGGCCAGCCGCGCGACGGCGTTCTGGCTGTCTGTCTCGGGCCCGCCCAGGCTGATCGTCCGCGCCCCCTCCGGCGTGAACGCCCCCGGCGTGTTGGGATAGGCAAAGAACGCAACCGGCGGTTTTGTGCCTGCGATCAAGAGCAGGTCCACATCCGCCAGCGTCTCCACCGCCATCTCAGCGAAGTAAGGCAGCCGCGCTGCGTCATAGAGCCCGCCGCCGCGAACATGGCGCGCCATGAACGTGTCGGTGATGACGCGAACGCCCTGCGCCTCGATCCGCCGCAGCGTCTCGGCCCCGCCGGCATGCAGCACGGTTCCATTTACCAGCATTGCCGGCCGCTTCGCCTTGGTGATTGCGCGCCCAGCCTTCTCGATCACCTCATCGTCCGCCGTCTTCAGCCCGGCGCGCGCGCCGCCGGATGCCCGACTCGCCCCACCTGTCCACGCCACATCCGCAGGCATGATCAGCGACACCGGACCCGGTGGCGGACCGTAGCTGGCTTCAAACGCCTCGACCGCCAGCGCGCCAGCATCCTCGACGAGGTCCACCGACTTCAGCCAGCGCGAGTTGGGCGCGGCGAGCGCAGTAATGTCCGACGCCAGCGGCGCATCATACTGGCGGTGCGTCACGGCATGATCGCCGATCAGGTTGATCATCGGCACGAACGCCCGCCGGCCATTGTGGATGTTCGCCCCGCCATTGAGATAGCCCGGCCCGAGATGCAGAAGCGTCAGCGCCGGCACGCCCGCCATCCGCGCATAGCCATCCGCCGCCCCCGTCGCCACGCCCTCAAACAGGCACAGCACGCTCCTGATCCGCGGCTCGCGATCCAGCGCCGTCACGAGATGCATCTCGCTGGTGCCGGGGTTGGCGAAGCACGCGGCGACACCGCAATCCGCCAGCGATCCGATAATCGCTTCGGCGCCCGTCACCGTGCGTTGAAGGTCCGTCATGTCCGCCTCCCATCATGCGCGGGGACCCTATCGGCAGCCGGCGTCATGGCAAGTCCGCCACAAACTTAGGCGGTCGGCCTT
>Ga0315902_10003211_pt1 | contig 24699 bp, 12 predicted proteins | sample LakEriMetagenome_9_FD_203523 | JGI IMG/M metagenome (GOLD analysis project Ga0315902, IMG submission 203523) | Freshwater fungal communities from buoy surface, Lake Erie, Ohio, United States - Buoy 12 MA117 | ecosystem: Environmental > Aquatic > Freshwater > Lake > Lake biofilm | place: USA... | reverse complement strand
CCACGGGCTTGTTCACGCGGCGGGTGTAAAACGCCTGTACGTTGATCTTCTGGTTCACCTGGTAGTTGAGCATGGGATTGATCAACACGAGCTTGGCACCGGCAGTCGGTTCGTTGAGGTTGTTGTCGATCTTCCGCAGGATGGTTTTGTTGTCTGAAACGCTCACCGTCATGTCGAAGCGCAGGTCGTTTTCGAGCATGGCGCGCTTGCCGCGGTAGCGGAACGGCAGAATAATACCCGATTGCCTGTAACCCACACGGAACATGAATTCCTCGCTGCGCAGCTCGGTCACGTTGAACTGTGCCACCATGAGCCGGACAGTGCGCATCTTCTTGTACTCCGCGTTGAAAGTCCACTGGTTCTTGGTTGAAACCTGGAGACCGATGAGCGGCGCAAAGCTTTCGTTGATGGTCACGTCGTTGATCTGGAAACGGGGAATAAAGTCTTCGTTGTTCTGGATCACCTGATTCGCGTTGAAGCCAAGGTTGCGGTTAAAGGAAGACACCTGATACCGTGCCTGATAGCGATGCGTGAGGGTGATATTGCTGAAGATCTTCTGAATGGGCTTGATCTTGCTGAGTCCGTTGAAGTTGATACTCCAGCCGGGCAGCGGAATGCGCGGGAAGGCTGTGAGCTGGTCGCGGCCCGGGTCTGAACCGCGGTAAGCGCTCAGGAAAGACTGAATAAGCACGTCCTGCGATACCTTGGAATAGCCAATCGGGAAACCGGTATTCGGATCGGTCGGATTGCCGATGCTACGTTCGTCGCGGAACTGCATGCGTTGCGCCACGGTGAAGCGGTTGTCCTGGAAGTTCTCAAACACCTGGTTCACGTTTTTCGGACCGTCTTTCACGAATGCCGTCCGCCAGAAAATTCCGGTTACCGAATAGGATCCGTTTTCTGTCAAGCCCTGATCGATCCAGTTCGTATCGTTATATTTAAACAGACTGGTCAGACCGCGGGTTTCCTGCTTGTCTACATCCAGTTGGATGCGGAAACCGCTGATCGGCTCCACGGTAAAATTGCTCTGCAGGGTTTGATTCTGCATCTGCGAATACGGATTGGCCTGGCGGCTGTCTTCACTTAGCGCACCCACGGCGGCGAGCCGGTAACGGATATTCTGGTCTTGCCAACCCAACAAGAAGGGTATACCGGGTGCGTTGTTGCTGAAATTGTTGCCGAAGTACTCGGGCTGATAGGCGAAACCGGGCAGCATGGTTCCGCGGCGGTTGGTATAGTTTACCGAACCATTCTTCACCATCGTGATAAAGTGTCCTACCGCTTTCACTGCCGGGTTCATCTTCTTGCTTTCGTCCTCGTCGCCTTTGCCTGCTCCGGGTTTAGATGGTGTGCGCGAGCCTGGTGTACCGGGCCGTGGCGCGCCGCCGGGCCGCGTTTCCAGCTTGCGCAGGAAGGGCACCTTGCTGTACAACTGGTTGAAGTTGAGGGTGCCGTTCAAGGCGAGGTCGCGGCTGTTCTGAATATTGTTACCCAGGGAAGGGAAAGCCGGCGGTGCCTGTGTCCAGCCGTAATTAGCGCCATAGGTCACGGTTCCGTTGATCCAGTTCAGAAAACCGATTTTATTGAAGGGAAGGCTGTATGAGGCGTTGATAACCTGATTGAAATTGGTCATTTTACCCAGACTGAACACTTCGTCGCGCACGCTGTCGCGTTTGGCTTCTGTATCGAGCTTGCCGAAAGGCTCCTCAATCCGAGCGTTGGCTGTGGCTGTATAGTTCACGGTAAGCGCCTGCGTGAGTGGCAGGTTGAAGGTATAGAACCGCGTCATCGTGAAGTTCTTGTCGTACAAGCGCGGTGTAAGCTGCCTGAATTTGTTGTTGTTTCTTGCCTGGTTCTCGCTGTAGAAACGGTCGATATCCAGGCGCGCATTGAGCGAAGTGGGTATCAGGTTGAGGTTGAATTCGCTCAATGCCCGCAGCGACTTTGGCTTCACCCAGGTAAAGGGCTTTATGAACTTGGCCTTGGGATTGTAGTTATAGCCCAGGCTTCCGCGGTAAGTCTGCGTGAAAAACTCTTCGATCTGCTGGTTCCGCTGGTAAAACTTCTGATAGGAATAACTGAGGTTGAAATTCTCAATGTCCCATGGATGCATGCGCCCTCCACCCGTGCGGTTCTTGCGGATATTCGTGAAGTTCAGGCTGTAACGCGATGTGTAATCTTCGGCTGCCCGTTTGACCCTGGCCAGTTCCTCCGGATTACCCTCGAGCGCCCGCAAAGTGGAACTGAGCAATACGTCGGGGTTCAGCGGATTGAACTTCGGACGTATCCATCCTTCCGTCCAACCCAGGAATACCGGAATGGAGATACCGGAACGGCGTGGGAAGAACTTGCCGAGTTCAAAATTCCCGTTGAAGTCGTACATGAAGTTATTGGTGAGTGAACGCTCGTTCAACTTCTTGTCTACTCCGCCGAAACCGATGGTCTTGATATTGCTCGAGAGGTTTACGTTGCCGAAGTCTGCGAGCTGGGCATTGATCCGGCCGAGTGCAGCCCATCCCCCACCGTTGGCGATTTCCTGCACGCGCAGTTCGTTGAACCATACTTCACCGCATTGCACCTTGTCAGTAACGTTGCGGATACCAAGCATCATCACCCGCATATTCCCAACATCCGGAAGGCCGAGCACGGTTATGCGCCCGTTACCGGCACCCGTTCCGTACGGAACAGCCATCGGCCAGTTCTCTGCTTGTCGTTTCAACTTGGCATCGTACAGCCAATTCAGATCGATATCGATGAAGTTTTCCGCCGGCCAGACCGCCTCTGCCGTTCCGGTTTGTGGCACGGGCAAGCGCGTGAACTTGAGGGGAATTTCGTATTCGTAATAGTTGTTGGTGAGGTCTGTACCGAAACGGATGAAAGCAGTGAGTTCGCCGTCTTGGGCGGTTTCGCTTTCCGCATGCACGAAAATCTGGAGCTTCTTATAGTTCCGGATGTCGAACTGCATGGTCTTGAATGCACCACGGGCATCGCCGGCCTTGAGATTGCAGGCCAGCAGGGAAAGCGACTGTTCGTTTTCGAGGGTGGTGTTCATGCTCACCTGGTTCTGCACGCGCTGCACACCGGGCGGGGTGATATACGGAATGGGAAGGCGCTTGGAGTTCTCTTCCACATTGACGGTCGACACCACAAAGCGGGTATCGTCGTTCGGATCTGTCGGAACAATCACACCGGGTTTGCGGAGGTCGTTAAGGTAACGGCGCCATTCCGCCCGCACCATATTGATTGAGCCAAAACGCAATACCACAGGAGCCTCAAAGCCTTTCACAAACATGCGCATGAAGCGGATGCTCTTGAAGTCGCTGATATTGCCCACGGCCTTTTCAAACTGACGGATCGGCACCTTGAACTGATACCAGGTAACGCGCTCCTTGCGACCGTTGCGGAGCAGGATTTCTTCAGAACGCACGGTATCGGCAAGGTAATTCTGACCAATCCGAAGATCCTGCCGGTTCAGCTTGATGCGGTACTGGTAGTAATCCTCGCTCTGGTTCATGGTGAAGTCGCGGTTGATGTCTTCATCATTCGGAACCAGCGAACCGGCTTTAGGCTGCTGGTTCGGATAACGTTCCGTGGTGCTGTTGCCCTGCATCATATTGAAGCGGCTGTAGCGCTGCAGAATGTCAACACCGGTTCCATCGTAAAGGCCTTCCAGGTAATGCAGGTAATCGTCGCCGGCCGGATCGTTCAGCGCCTGCTGGTAGATAGGGGAACTTACACCAAAGGCATCGCGCAGGGGTTTCAGATAGAAAGTATCCCAGAAGGCACGTTCTTCTTCGTTGTTCAGACCATCCAATCCCTTGTCCTGATTCGGACGGGCGGTTTCGCTGTTCTCAAACGCGTTGTTGATGGTGGGAATGGTCGGAACATAACCAAAGAGCGATGTGTCCTGGTTGCTGCCTAAACCTTCCTTATCGTATCCGTTCTCGAAACTCTTTCTGCGATCCGGGAGGATGTCTTCTGAAATATTCCCGAGGTTGATGAACAACTCACCGCTGTTCTCCCTTCCAGCCGGGTCATAGATAAAAGGATCCAGCATCCAGATTTCGATGTAGTCGATATTGGCCGCTTCGAAGTCGTTCGTTTCAATGCGCCGCATGATGCCGGCCCAAGAATTCTTGGGATTAGACAACTTGCCGTCCAGTGTGAGGTCGCCGGGGTTGTTGTTGAAATTATACTGACCGCGCTGGGTGGGGTCAAAGAAGAGATCAAGCGTTGGAAGAATAGTAGGCGTTCCGGCCGGGAACTGCTTGGCAGGGAACACAAAGCGCTGATCCACCTGCAACATGTAATGGTTGCTGAGGATGGTCGGGTCTGACTTCACATTCGCCGGCATCAGGGCTTCCTGATAAAACAGCGGATCAATGGTGTAATACGCCAGGCGGCCATGGTTCTGTAACCAGCGGCGCTTGTCGGTGAAAGTGACTTCCGGGAAGAGATCGTCCTGCTTCTGCGGCACGCTGGCCATGGTCCAGTTCGTGAACATCTTCAGGTCGTTCGTCACCTCGGCGTTTTCGAAGTCGTCGAGGTTGGAAACGCCGCGCTGCCTGCCCTGTGAACGGAAATTGTGCGGGATAATCTTCGCGTATTCGCCGTTGATGGTGATGCTCGATACTTCCTTCGTTTCGAGGAAGGGCAGCTTGTCGATCATCCGCGTCAGCCAACGGCTCTTGGTGTTGTATGTCAGATCGAGGCCGAAAATGGTATTGAGCAGGGGTTCTTCGTTGATATTCGTTTTGGTTACCAGCGGCCTTTCGTACATGTGCATCACCGTTCCGCCGATCAGCAGCTTGTCGTTCACCTTGTAATCGAGCCGGGTGCCGACCAGGGTTTTCTGCTGGATATTGAACAATGCCTGGCTTTCCGTGCTTACCTTGATTACCGCGCCGCTCTGCAATAAGCCCTGGTTGATGATGTTCACCATACCCAGACCGTAATCGACCGTAAAGTCTGTGCCTTCCGTGAGCTGCCTTCCATTTGCAAAAACCTTCACACTTCCGGGCCGGAGGTTGAAGCCGCCGACGGGAATCTGGGAACTGGAACTTCCCTTGAAACTTCCCTGCAGGAAGAACTTATTGTGCTTTACATCCTGTTGTGCCAGCCATTTCGTGCTGTCGTACAAGGCGTCGTAGGCGTAATAATCTGCCAGGTCTTCGCGGGTGCCGAATTGCTTGCGCATGAAATCGCCGAAAGGTTCGAGCACCGGGAAAATGATGCGGGCCTGCTGGCTCTGGATGGTGATGTCTTCGAGTGCATCAAAAACACCATCCGGCTTGGCTTCCTGCTGGCGGTTCACGCGGTCGAGCCCGAGCACGCGCAAGAGCGGATTACCATTGGCGAAAACCGGTACATCGTTCACCGGCAGGAAATTGTAATCGGCACCGCTGGTATCGTCGGCATAGATAACGTTCAGCTTAAAATCCTGTGTGCTGAGGTTATAAGTGTTCAGGTTGTAAACGTTCTTCATCATCAAGTCCCAGATCGGAATCCGCGTACGGATGATCGGGCCTTTGAGCATTTTGAGGAAGAGCACATTCTGGTTGTCGGGCGGCACATCGCGTGAGAACTCACCCACCTGGAAAACCTGGCCGTTGTAGGAATATTCGAATGCAACGGCGAGGATTTCGTCGTTGTTCAGTGCAGTATTGAGCGAAACATAACCCAGGCGCCGGTTTACGGTGAATTCCGTTTCGTTCAGCTGCCGGGCATAGTTCAGAATATCGTAATCAAGGCCCTGTTCCAGCCTTCCGCCAAACAAAGTACCCAATTGATCGATGGCCGTGCTTTTATTCCTGATCGCGCTGTTGTTGCTTATGGAACCCCAAAGGCGGTTGTTGTCGTTGTAAGCAGGTACTTCGCGACCGAGGTTTGCATCGAGTTGTGTGTTGAACGGATCGTCTTCCCCCAAATCCATAAAAGCCAATACGTCGCGCGGGGTGGCGACATCGGCATTTCGGTTGGTAACCCATACTTCCACGCGGTTGATTACCACCGAAGAATTGACAATGGGCAGGTCTTTGAGCGCCGTTTCGTATTGATCGCGGAAGAACTGGCTGAGGAAATAATGGCGGTTCTGATCGTAGTTATCGCCCTGGATTTTGAATTCGGTAAGTTGCGCACCGCCGGTTACTTCCGTTTCCGTGGTCTGCCCCTTTTGTTGCGTGAAGATGGCCGCTACGCTGAGGCGCCCGAACTGCATGCGGGTTTTGAGACCAAACAAGGTCTGGCCGGCGTTGATAAGGCTGCTGTTCAGGGGAAGGCTTACGTTGCCGACGGATACTTCCTTTAAGATATCGTCTTCCTTGCCCGACCAGCCGAGGTTGGTCTGGTTGTCGAATTCAAAGGTCGCATCTGTGTCGTAACGAATACCGAGCTTCACCTTGTTGCCAATATTGCCCATCACGTTGAGCTGGATCTTCTGGTCGAAGATGAAGTTGCCATTGCGCTGCTGGCGCTTGCTGAACTGCGGGTTGCGGATGGTGTTGAAGTTTCCGCCAAGGGTGAGCGTGGCCGAGCCGCTGGGCTGGATATCCACTCCCCCGTCGCCGAAGATGCGGTTCAGTTCCGGATTGGCGATGTTCAGGCGCGGTTTCCAGCCGTCTGTCGAGCCGGCACCCGAGGCATACGATTGTTGTGAACGCTGACGGAAATAATCGCGGTTGCGGTTGTTGCTTTCCTGACGCACGAAATCTTCGTAGCTGCGGTTTTCGCCGGTCGGGAACCAAAGATCGCCGATGCGCCTGAATTCTTCGTATTTGCCTGTGCGTGGATTGTAGCGGATTTCGCGGGTGATTGGATCTTTCAGATCGACATTGTTGCGCACCCGGTTGGGATCATTCGGCTGACGGTCGCGGATGGGGTAGCGCAGACGCGCGGAATCGCCGGGCGACTGTGCCAGGGCCGATTGTGGGCCGATCGCCGCCATCGCGGTGAGCAGCACCGCAAGGCATAAGGCCGGACACTTCCTCCACTCCCGGTAAAAAAATTGCAAGGCTCGCAAAACTCAGATCAATGTTAAGTAGTTCTCTGGCGAATAGGCTGTTTGTTGATGAACCTACGAATTAAAGGATTTTCAGGGAATGTTTGATGATATCTTCCACGCGGAGTGCATTTCCGTGTTCACGCGCCACCCGGGTAAGCGCCTTGTCGATGGCAGCGCGGGCAAAACCAAGCGCCACCAAGGCTTCGGCGGCTTCGTCGGCCGGACTGAGATCGTGCTGCAGCATGCCGGGAAGGGCCGATTTTTTCCTGCCGCCCATGCGGTCGCGCAATTCGAGCACGATGCGCTGCGCGGTTTTTTCTCCGATTCCCTTCACGGCTTTCAATAACGATATGTTTCCGTTCAATATTGCACTGCTTAAGTCATCGGGCTGTAAGCTGCTCAACATGAGCAAGGCGGTATTGTTGCCGACGCCGCTTACCGAGACCATCATCCGGAACATATCGCGTTCGGCCGGCTCGGCAAATCCGTACAACACCATGCCCGCAGGTGCCTGGTTCTCAATGCGGAAGGCATGGTGTACCAGGATGCGTGCGCGCTTCTGCTGCCTCAGTTTTTCGTACGTGTACAGCGATATCTGCAGAAAATACCCCACACCACCGGCTTCCAGCACCAGCGAGGTCGGACTTATCTGCGCAACCTCGCCCTCAATAAACTCGTACATGCGGCAAATCTAAACGCCCGCTGCAATCGTGCAAGCCCCGTTGGTAAAATCAGCTCAGTGTAAGTGTCAAAAATGAACAAAGGGGACCGAAGCCCCCTTTGTTGTTCATTTTTTGTCGATATTTTTCAGGCGCTGGCACCCATGCTGCTCAGCACTTCATTCATACTGCGCACGGCGGCGGCACTCTTGCTGAACAGGGCCTTTTCTTCTTCGTTCAGGTTCACATCGACGATGCGCTCCCAGCCGTTGCGGCCAATGATTACCGGCACGCCGAGGCAGATATCTTCTTGTCCGTACTCGCCTTCCAGCTTCACGCAGCAAGGGAAGAGTTTCTTTTGATCGCAAACGATGCTCTGTACCAATACAGCCACAGAAGCTCCGGGCGCATACCAGGCGCTGGTGCCGAGCATGCCGGTGAGGGTTGCGCCGCCCACCATGGTATCGGCTGCTACCTTAGCGAGCGCATCGGCCGGCAGGAATTGAGCAACGGGAACGCCATTGCGCGAAGCCAGGCGGGTAAGCGGAATCATGGTCGTATCGCCGTGACCGCCGATCACCATGCCGTTCACATCGCTGGCGGGCGCGCCGAGGGCGGTGCTCAGGTAGTGGCGGAAGCGGCTGCTGTCGAGGATGCCGCCCATGCCGATGATGCGGTGCTTGGGCAAACCGGTCGATTTCAGTGCCAGGTAGGTCATGGTATCCATCGGATTGCTTACCACCACGATGATGGCGTCGGGAGAATGACGGAGTACATTTTCGGATACTTCTTTCACGATACCGGCGTTGATGCCGATCAGTTCTTCGCGGGTCATACCCGGTTTGCGGGGAATGCCGCTGGTGATCACCACCACATCGCTGCCGGCAGTTTTGCTGTAATCGTTGGTGCTGCCGCTGATGCGGGTATCAAAACCGTTGAGGGTCGCGGTTTGCATGAGATCGAGGGCTTTGCCTTCGGCGAAATTTTCGCGGATATCCAGCAAAACCACCTCCGATGCAAAATTCTTCATGGCGATGTACTCTGCGCAGCTCGCGCCCACATTGCCTGCTCCGATGATACTGATTTTTGTCATAGTGAAAGAGCCGCAAATTTAGGCAAGCGGCGCGGATAGATGGGGAGGCAGGTATGAGATTTTACGGTTTTGGGGGTGATAGTGGGTGGCTTCAAAGGGGCTTTAAACCGCTTCAAAGGACCAAAGGGACTGAAAAGGCTGCGTCTTTTGTGTCCTTGGTTGTCCTTTAATGTCCTTTGTTGGCCTTAATCATTCTTTAGGCTCTTTTGGCTCCGTTTTATTTTGCCTTTCCTGGTTTCGTTTTTCGATTCTTGCCTTGGTCATTCTTTCGCGCAGCCCGCCTTCTTTGAGAAATGCTGCTTCCAGGGATCTTATCTGGTTCTGCAGCAGAAAACTCACCACTTTAATCAAGCCAATGATAACATTGGCACTGATGGCCGGGTCTTCGTGCTCTATGCCTTTTCTGAACGTTTCATATGTTGGGTTTGGTATCTTGTTGAGTTCTCTGAGCCGGACCACGTATGGGTGTTCTTTGGGCCATATCTCAAGCTGCCGCAATCTCAGGAAATCTTCGTAATCAATCTTTAGTTCTTCCAGTGAAGCACGGGCTACGTTGGTAAGTTTGATTTCCGTTTCCTTCGATGTTGCAGATGCCATACTCGCTTCAGCGATGTTCTGCTTTCCGCTTCTGGCCGCCTGCACCATCTGGTCGATGGTGCGGTCCGGCCTTTTGAAAAAGCGATTGGTAAAATAAAACGTAGCGTCGTAGATGATTTCCGCTTTCTGATAAGCTTTCAGATTTCGATAACCACCATGCTTGGGGATAAAACCATCATTGTTTCTTTCTGTTGGGTTCATAATATCAGGATGTTTTATATACATTCATTTACAATTGCTTAAGCGCTTTGACTTAGTTCTTTGGTCGGCTGAAATAAAAATGGATAAAAAGAATATATCATGATGAACTTTGCAACATGAGACCCCGAGTAAACTATATTCCGTATACGACCCGCCCCATGTTTTTTGACACAAAAGAAGTCAAACAAATTTAACCAAGTCTAGAAAAAAATCCTTGGTCGCTGTTTTGGTGGTTAGCGTGGCGTGATATGTAAACACGAATACAGAAAATAATTTCCTGCCTTACGGCGTCTTTCAACTTCTTGCGCTTTTCAACTTACTTTCGTCTTTCCCCAACCCATGAACCCCAGAGAGAAAGACCTGTTGGAATGGCAGGAAGCCGGTCTGATAGACGAAGCAATGCGAACGCGCATCAGCCTGTACCTGCAGGAAAAAGACAAACACCAAACCCCTCCCCTGTTTGCACTGTTTGCCGTGATCGGCGCCTTGCTGGTAGGTGGCGGTATTTCGCTACTGGTGGCCCATAACTGGGACAAGCTGCCGCAGGCTGCCCACCTGGCCGTTGCCGTTTTCCTGCTCCTCGGCGGTCAGGCCCTCGTGTTCTTCACCCTCCGGAAAAAGAAGGAAAGCGCTGCCTGGCGGGAATCTTCGGCCATCCTGCACTATTTCAGCCTCGGCGGCTGCCTGGCCATCATCAGCCAGGAATTCTACCTGGGCGGCGATATGGACGGTTTCCTGCTGCTGTGGAATGCCCTCTTCCTGCCGGCAGTATTCCTGTTGCGCAGCCCGACAGGCTCCGGACTGGCCATCGCAGGCAGCAGCATCGTAGCCGCTATCTCGGGTTACGCTTTTCAACAAAACCATAGCGATTATTTGATCGGCAGCCTGGTGCTGCTCGGCCTGCTGGCGTATTTCTATGTGCAATTCCTGCAAGGCGAGGAAAAGGCACATGCACGGCGCATCCACCATTGGCTTTGGGCCTTGGTTACGCCGCTCCTCTTCGGCATCTTCTTCCGCTACGATACCAGCTACGCTGTTCCGGCCCTGGGGCTCCTGTTTGTCCTGCACCGCTATATCGGCCAACTTCCGCGCCTGCATGAAAGCGGATTCCTGGCCAGCGGCTGGCTCAGCATCGGTACGGTCGGCTGGGTTGTGATGATGGAATGGATGGGCTTCCGCGAATACTGGAACTGGCATACCGACGAACGCATTTCCCATGCCGCTGCCCCGCTCACCGGCAGCATCGCTTTCTTCGCCACCCTGATCCTGACGGTTACCCTGGGCGTTTTTACCCGCATGGGTCAGGGGAAAAGGGATATCCTGGACTTTGGCTTTGTGCCGATTGCCTTGTCTCTGGCCTGGCTGCAACTGCTCGGTCCCTGGGCGGCTGCGCTGTTCTGCAACCTGTGGCTCTTCGTTACCGGCGTCGTTATCCTGCGCAAAGGCGGCAATGAAGGCAATCTCGGCGCGCTGAACCTGGGCCTGGCGATCATCGCGCTGGTATTGCTTACGCGCTTCTTCGACGAACGGATCGATTACCTGCTGCGCGGACTGGCCTTCATCGTTACCGGTGTCGCCTTCTTCCTCGTCAACCGCCATTACTTGCGCAAGGCGCGCAGAAAGGAGCAGGCCGGATGAAACGCAATGCCTGGTGGCTGTTCGCCATCCTGCAATTCGGCGTGGTGGGCTGGATGATCTGGCGTTATCAGCGCATCCAATCCACCGGCTCCGTGCACCGCTTCCTGCTGGAACCGGTCGACCCGGCAGATCCTTTCCGCGGGCGCTACCTGCAGCTGAGCTTCGAAGCCGATGAAGTTGCACTTTGCCCGTTCAATGGCCAGAACCCAGATCTCTTGTATCTTTCTCTGGGCAAAGACAGCCTGGGTTTTGTGCGCTACCTGAAAGCCGGCAAGGAGTCTCCGGATTCGGGTGAATACCTGCAGGCCGATGTGGCAGATGTGTATGGCGGGGAAAACGGCTGCGCCACTGCACGTCTCAATTTCCCCTTCGACCGCTGGTATATGAACGAACAGCTGGCACCGAAGGCGGAAAAGGAAGTCGCCGCCGCCCTGACCCGGGCAGGTACACGTTGCTGGCTGGCAGTGCGCATCCGCGATGGCAAGGCCGTGGCAGAGCAGTTGTATATCAACGACACAGCCATAGCCGACTGGCTGCCGCGCTGACCCCGTTTACCTGCCACGCATTGGTGGGTATCAAGTTCACAAAAGGCTACAGTGTGCATCGTTTTGCAGACAGCCAAAACGTATAATTGTGCAATAAATCGGACAATATGACCCAGATCCTGGTGATAGACGACGAGCGTGTGATACGCGATACGCTCAAGGAGATTCTCGAATACGAGAACTATACCGTACATACCGCCGAAGATGGCAAGAAAGGGCTGGAAATGCTCGGCCGCGGCGGCTACGATGCCGTGCTTTGCGACGTCAAGATGCCCGGCATCGACGGCATGGAACTGCTGGAGCGCGCTGCCGTGGCGGCACCCGACGTGCCCTTCATCATGATTACCGGTCACGGTTCGGTGGAGATGGCCGTCGAAGCCACCCGCAAGGGCGCCTACGACTTTATCACCAAGCCACCGGATCTGAACCGCCTGCTCATCACCCTGCGCAATGCGGTAGACAAGAACAACCTGGTCGCCGAAACCAAGGTACTCAAGCGCAAGGTGGCCAAGACCTTCGATATCGTCGGGGAAACGCCGGCCATTACCAAAATCAAGGATACCATCCACAAGGTGGCTCCTACCGAAGCGCGCGTGCTTATCACGGGTGAGAACGGTGTGGGCAAGGAACTCGTTGCGCGATGGATACATGAATACAGCAACCGGAGCAGCGGACCGATGGTGGAAGTGAACTGCGCCAGCATTCCGACCGAACTGATCGAAAGCGAATTGTTCGGCCATGAGAAAGGCTCATTTACCAGCGCGATCAAGCAGCGCATCGGGAAATTCGAGCAGGCCCATGGCGGAACGCTTTTCCTCGACGAAATCGGCGACATGAGCATGGCGGCCCAGGCCAAGGTATTGCGCGCCATCCAGGAAGGCCGCATCACACGGGTTGGGGGAGACAAGGAAATCAAGGTGGATGTGCGCATCGTGGCGGCTACCAACAAAGACCTGCTCGACGAAATTGAGAAAGGCAATTTCAGGATGGACCTTTACCACCGCCTGAGTGTGATTCTCCTGCATGTGCCTACCTTGAACGAGCGTGCAGACGATATTCCCATCATTGCATCGCGCTTCCTCAAGGAAATCTGTGAGGAAAACAGCCTGCCCCTGAAGCAGTTCTCGCCTGAGGCCATGGAGGCGCTCAAGGAAGTGAACTGGACGGGCAATATCCGCGAGTTGCGGAACGTCGTGGAACGCCTGGTCATTCTCTGCGGGGAAACCGTGACGGCCGATGATGTCTTCACCTACAGCAATCCGGCCCAGCGCGCTGCCGATCCTTTCGGCGTGGTGGACCAATATCAGAAGTTCCAGGATTTCAAAGATTTCGCGGAGCGGGTCTTCATCGAACGCAAGTTGTCGCAGAACAATTGGAACGTGGCAAAGACATCGGCTGAAATCGACATCCAGCGCAGCCATCTCTACAACAAGATCGAGAAATACAACCTCAAGCGCCGTTGAACCTGGATACGCCCATCGGCACCGATCTCGGGCTGGCTGCTGAAATCTTGCGGCGCGGCGGATTGGTCGCCATTCCAACCGAAACCGTTTACGGACTGGCGGGGAATGCGCTCAATCCCCTGGCGGTGGCGAGGATATTCGAAGCAAAGCAACGCCCGCATTTCGACCCTTTGATCGTGCATTTGTTCGATGCGGAGGAGGTCTTGAACTATGCGGAGGAGTTTCCGGAAGCGGCTCGGCGCCTGGCCGATAACTTCTGGCCTGGTCCGCTTACCCTGGTCTTGCCGCGGAAACCGATCATCCCTGAATTGGTAACAGCAGGTGGTCCTACCGTGGCTTTGCGCGTGCCCGATCATCCGCTCACGTATAAACTGCTCGGAATGCTGGATTTTCCGCTTGCCGCACCGAGTGCCAATCCTTTCGGTTATATCAGCCCGACTTCAGCGGCCCATGTGTATGCCCAGCTTGGTGGAAAGATTGATTATATCCTCGACGGCGGCCCCTGTAAGGTCGGCATTGAAAGTACTGTCATTGCCTTTGAAGGGGAAAAGGGGAAAATTTTGCGATTGGGTGGACTGGATTCCAAAGCGATTGAAGCCCTGGTTCCGGATCTTGAGATTCAGACCAGCAGCTCATCCAATCCGCTTTCACCCGGGCAGCTCGACCGGCATTATGCGCCCGACACACGCCTGCTGATTGCTTCAGACCTCGCGAAATACCTGCGCACCCACGAAACACCGGAGAATACGGCGCTGATCGTTTATCAACGTCCACAGTTGAATTGGGCCAGGGAGAAACAATATGTGTTAAGTCCGAAGCGCAGCCTTACCGAAGCCGCATCCAGACTATACGCTGTATTGCGCGAAGCCGATGCAGCCGGTTACGAATTGATAATTGCTGAGGAAGCGCCTGCCAAGGGCCTGGGGCCCGCTATCAACGACCGCCTGCGCCGGGCTTCCTTCAAGCTCTGAACGCTCAGGAAACTTCCAGGTAATCGAGGTCTTTGCCGAAAGTCTCACGGATATACCATGCGCCGGCGATGGCCAGCCCAAAGCACAAAACACCGACAAAGCTGGCGCCGTAGATAATATTTCCGTCGAAAAGCGATTTGCTCAGGGAAGTGAAGCCCATGCCAATCAGGTAAAAGGCACCGCGCACGAAATTGGGAACTGTACTGGTAACCGTGGCCCGCAGGTTGGTGCCGAACTGTTCGCTGGCATTGGTAACAAACAACGCCCAGTATCCGGTTCCGATACCGAGAAAGAAACAGAGTAGGTAGAACATGCTGGAGCTCAGGCTGCCACTGTAGAGATACACCGCACTAAGTGCCATGCAACAGATCAGGTAACCCATAACTACTTTTTTGCGGCTGCGGAACCACTGGCTGAAGAGCCCGGAGAACAAGTCTCCGACCGATAATCCGAGGTAGCAGTACATGATGCTTTCACCGTTGGATATCGTTCCTTTTACCCCCAGTTCGGGTGCAAAACGTTCGCTCAGGCTGACGAGGATGCCGACCACATACCAGACAGGTAGGCCAATCACTATGCAGGCCAGATAGGTTTTGAATCGTTTGGCACTGCGAAAAAGCATAAAGAAATCGCCGCGTTTGACATCGCTGCTTTGTTTCACCTGATGGAACATGCCCGATTCAAAGGTGCTGGCGCGAAGGGCCAACAGCGCAAGTCCCAGCACGCCGCCGGTGATGTACGCGCCTTTCCAGCCGAGCTTGGAACCAACGAGATAGGCCGCCACGGCGCCGAGTGCACCCACGGTAACCACGATCATGGTTCCGTAGCCACGCTTGTCTTTGTGCATCGTTTCGCTCACCAACGTGATAGCTGCACCGAGTTCGCCGGCCAGTCCGACACCGGCCACGAAACGAAGGATGGCATATTGTTCAATGTTCACGATAAAGGCGTTGAGCAGGTTCGCTACCGAATAGAGGATGATGGAACCGAAGAGCACGGATACGCGGCCTCTTTTATCGCCCAGCACACCCCAGAGCACGCCGCCGATCATCATACCGAGCATTTGCATCTGGAAGAGGAAAACTTCGTTATCGGTATATTCCTGGAAGCTCATGCCGAGGCCTTCCATCATGCTTTCCTTCTTTACGATGTTGTAGAGGATGAGGTCGAAGATGTCGACGAAGTAACCAAAAGCGGCTACCACGATAAGCATGAAGATGGAGCGACCTTGTTGGTCTCTGAACAATGCCTGCTGGCGCATGCGGCAATAATAGTCAGGAAGTAGCGAGCTTCAAAAAAGCGAGACGGCCAAAGCTTCAGAAATCGGAGCCCGCAACGAGCACTGCACAGATTTGCTCGAGGAAAGACTGATCGGTTGCATTGAAATGGTCGAGGTGTTCGCTGTCTACATCCAACACGCCGATTGTTACTCCATCGCGCAATAAAGGCACAACGATTTCTGATCGGGAAGCGGCGCTGCAGGCGATATGACCGGGAAACAGTTCCACATCAGGCACCAGGATCGTCGCTGCCTTGTCCCAGGCTGTTCCACATACGCCTTTGCCTTTAGCGATGCGCGTACAGGCCAGCGGACCTTGAAAAGGCCCCAGCACCAGCTCTTCGTTGCGCACCAAATAAAATCCAACCCACCAGAAGCTGAAACTTTCACGCAGCAAGGCTGCAGTATTGGCCATATTCGCTACTGCGTCCCGTTCTCCTGCGGTCAAAGCCTGAACGGCAGCCAATACATGCGCATAGCTTGAGGCCTTATCTGCAGTAGCAATGGGTTGGAATTCTATGTGCATGGTTGGAGGATGAAAGTATAAACGGAGTTGATGGTGTGTGATGCAGTTTGCATGCTACCATTAGCTGGCAGGCAACCGCGTACTCAGAGGAAAAAGCGGTTAAGCCTGTGCTTTAAAACAACCTGGTGCCCGGGGCGGGACTCGAACCCGCACGGCCCTTTCGGACCACAGGATTTTAAGTCCTGCGTGTCTACCATTCCACCACCCGGGCTAAGAACTTCGAAGCTATGGCATTCCGGCCGCTTTTCGGAGCGAAAGCCAAAGAAAAAGCCCCTTTGCAGGGGCTTTGACTGAGCGAGAAACGAGGCTCGAACTCGCGACCTCAACCTTGGCAAGGTTGCGCTCTACCAACTGAGCTATTCTCGCTTTTTCCCTTGTTTTCGGGAGTGCAAATGTACGATAAGGAGTTGCGATTTGTCAAGGGGGTAGAAGAAAAAAATTTCTTCTACCCCCTAACAATCGATTATCCTGCGGTGCTGGCTGCGTAGTCTTCCTTCTTGGAAGCCTGCAGGCGCTCGTACTCTTCACGCGATCCTACGATCACGTTTTCAAATATGCGCGTACCGGTACCGGCCGGGATCAGATGACCCACAATTACGTTTTCCTTCAGACCGCGCAGCTCGTCGATTTTGCCGGAGATGGCAGCCTCGTTGAGCACCTTGGTTGTTTCCTGGAACGAAGCCGCACTCAGGAAGCTCTGCGTACCCAACGATGCCTTGGTAATACCTTGCAGTATCGGCTGGGCCGTTGCAGGGATTGCATCGCGGTACTGAACCAGGCGCTGGTCTTTGCGGCGCAGGGCAGAGTTCTCTTCGCGCAGACGACGCAGCGACACAATCTGACCGGGTGACAGGTTCTCGCTGTCGCCTGCATCGGTCACGAATTTCTTGTCGTAGATCTGGTCGTTCTCTTCGATGAACTCAAAGCGCTCGGTGATTTCGTTCTCCAGGAACTGTGTATCGCCCGGATCGAGGATTTCCACCTTCTGCATCATCTGGCGCACGATCACTTCGATATGCTTATCGTTGATCTTTACACCCTGCAGGCGGTAAACTTCCTGGATACCATTCAATACATAGCGCTGTACAGCAGCTGAGCCTTCAATCTGCAGGATATCCTGCGGTGTGATGGCTCCGTCGCTGAGAGGAGCTCCTGCGCGTACGTAGTCGCCGTCGTGCACAAGAATGTGCTTCGACAGAGAAACCAGGTAGCGTTTTACTTCGCCGTCTTTGTTTTCTACTGTGATTTCACGGTTACCGCGCTTGATACCTCCATAGGTTACCACACCGTCAATTTCGCAAACCACCGCCGGATTGGAAGGGTTACGCGCTTCAAACAGTTCAGTAACACGTGGCAGACCGCCGGTGATATCGCGTACACTGCGCGCCTGACGGGGAATCTTCACCAGAATCTGTCCGGCTTTGATCTTCTCCCCTGCCTTTACGTTGATGTGGGCAGCTACCGGCAGGTTGTATTCCCTGTTGCCTTCCTTGCCTACAATGCGCAGCATCGGGTTACGGGTCTTGTCTTTGGTTTCGATAACCACCTTCTCGAAGAAGCCGGTCAGATCGTCACCTTCTTCGCGCACCGTTACACCTTCCACGATGTGTTCGTATTCAACCGTACCGTCGATATCGCTGATGATTACGGCGTTGTATGGATCCCATGTACAGATCACATCGCCTTTTTTCACCTTCTGGCCATCGTTCACATCTACAATCGCACCGTAAGGGATATTGTAGGTAACGATCACGTTGCGCGAGCTGGGCTCGAGCACGCGCACTTCACCAGAACGACCGGCAGCAACACGCACAATTTTCTTATCGCCGCTGTCTTCGTCGATCACTTCGCGCGGAATGGTGCGCACGTTGTCGAAGCTCAGTTCACCGTCGTATTTGGTGAGAATCTGCGATTCAGATGCAATGTTCAAAGCCGCACCACCCGTGTGGAAGGTACGCAGGGTAAGCTGGGTACCGGGTTCACCGATACTTTGGGCAGCAATTACACCTACCGCTTCACCGATGTGCACCATGCGTCCGGTCGCAAGGTTGCGGCCGTAGCACCTTGAACAAACCCCGCTGCGGGTTTCGCAGGTAAGCACGGAGCGGATTTCCACTTCCTCGATGCCCGCGTCCTCCACCAGTTTGGCGTAATATTCATTGATTTCCTGACCGGCTGCAACAATCAGTTCTCCTGTTTCAGGATGGTAGATATCGTGGAGGCCGGTACGGCCGAGGATACGGTCGTAGAGAGGCTCAGCGATTTCTTCCTGATTCTTGAGCGCAGTCATGTTGATACCGCGCAGGGTACCGCAGTCGTGCTCGGTAATGATCACATCCTGGGCAACATCGTGCAGACGACGGGTCAGGTAACCGGCGTCGGCTGTTTTCAGCGCCGTATCCGCAAGACCTTTACGCGCACCGTGCGTCGAGATGAAGTATTCCAATACCGACAGCCCTTCTTTCAGGTTCGAGATGATCGGGTTTTCGATGGTGTCGCCGGTACCGCCACCAATATTCTTCTGGGGCTTGGCCATCAGACCGCGCATACCGCCGAGCTGACGGATCTGGTCGTTAGAACCACGCGCACCTGAATCGAGCATCATGAAGATCGGGTTGAAGCCCTGGCGATCTTCTGCAAGCTGGCGGATGAGGCGATCAGACAGACGATTCGTTACACGCGTCCAAAGGTCAATCACCTGGTTGTAGCGTTCGTTGTTGGTGATCAGACCCATGGCGAAGGTGTTGCGGATTTCTTCCACTTCACCCAGCGCGTCTTCGATCATTTTCACCTTTTCATCCGGGATGCGCACATCGCCAAGGTTGAACGAAAGTCCGCCCTTGAATGCAAAATGGTATCCGAGATCCTTGATTGAATCAAGGAAGTGAGCCGTTTTAGCCACACCGCTGAAGCGAATCATTTCTCCGATGATATCGCGGAGGTTTTTCTTCTTCAGCAGTTGGTTGATATAGCCCATTTCGAAAGGCACAACCTGGTTGAAAAGCACGCGTCCGATCGATGTTTCCACCAATTCATTGCTGAATTCGTTTTCACCGGTACGCATGTTAACGCGCACTTTCACGATGGCATGCAGGTCTGCACGGCCTTCGTTATAGGCAATGATGGCTTCTTCCTGGCTGTAGAAAACCAGTCCCTCACCCTTGATCGGGATTTCGGGTGTGCTCTTCCGGGGTTTGGTCATGTAATACAAACCAAGAATCATATCCTGAGACGGAACTGTTACAGGTGAACCGTTGGCCGGGTTAAGGATATTGTGTGAAGAGAGCATCAGCAGCTGTGCTTCAGCCACTGCAGCATTGCTCAGCGGCACGTGAACGGCCATTTGGTCACCGTCGAAGTCAGCGTTAAAGCCTGTACATACCAGCGGGTGCAGCTGGATTGCCTTACCTTCAACCAAGCGGGGCTGGAACGCCTGGATACCCAGACGGTGCAGTGTAGGAGCGCGGTTGAGCAGCACTGGATGGCCTTTGAGGATGTTTTCAAGAATATCCCAGATTACAGGATCTTTCTTGTCTACAATCTTCTTCGCTGTTTTTACGGTCTTTACAATACCCCTTTCAATCAGCTTGCGGATGATAAAGGGTTTGAAAAGTTCTGCCGCCATTCCTTTGGGCAGACCGCATTCATTGAGTTTCAGTTTCGGACCTACAACGATTACCGAACGACCGGAATAGTCAACACGCTTACCGAGCAGGTTCTGACGGAAACGGCCTTGCTTGCCTTTGAGCATATCGCTCAGCGACTTCAGCGGGCGGTTGCCTTCAGACTTCACGGCGCTGGCACGACGGGTATTGTCGAGCAGCGAATCGACTGCTTCCTGCAACATGCGCTTTTCGTTGCGCAGGATCACTTCAGGTGCCTTGATTTCCATCAGGCGCTTGAGGCGATTGTTGCGGATGATTACGCGGCGGTAAAGATCGTTCAGATCGGAGGTGGCGAAACGGCCGCCTTCCAGCGGAACGAGTGGGCGCAGTTCGGGCGGAATAACCGGCAGCATGCGCATGATCATCCACTCCGGACGGTTTTCACCGGTGGTGTTGGCATTGCGGAAACCTTCGATCACCTTCAGGCGCTTGAGGGCTTCCTGCTTGCGCTGCTGTGAACTTTCGTTGGCTGCCTGGTAGCGCAGGTCGTAGCTCAGCTTGTCAAGATTCTGACGGCTCAGCAGATCCCACAAACCTTCAGCACCCATCTTAGCGATAAACTTGTTCGGGTCGTTATCGTCGAGGTATTGGTTTTCCTTGGGCAGGTTGTCCAGGATGTCCAGGTATTCCTCTTCCGTCAGCAGATCCAGGTAGTTCACCTTGTCGTAGTTGCCGGTCTGAATTACCACATAGCGTTCGTAGTAAATAACCAGATCGAGCTTCTTGGTCGGAATACCGAGCAGGTAACCGATTTTATTCGGCAAGGAACGGAAGTACCAGATATGCGCTACCGGAACCACGAGGTGAATATGCCCCATGCGCTCACGACGCACTTTCTTCTCGGTTACTTCAACACCGCAGCGATCGCATACAATGTTTTTGTAACGGATGCGCTTGTATTTACCGCAATGGCATTCGTAATCCTTGATCGGACCAAAAATGCGCTCGCAGAAAAGCCCGCCCATCTCCGGCTTGTACGTCCGGTAATTGATGGTTTCAGGCTTCGTTACTTCACCATAGCTGCGCTGCAGGATCAGCTCGGGCGATGCCAAACCAATCCGCACTTTGGTGAAGTTGCTTTTTATTTTAGGGTTCTTCTTGCTATTGATGTTCTGCATGGGATCAATCAAATTGAATTTCGAGACCCAGACCGCGCAATTCGTGCACAAGCACGTTGAACGATTCGGGAGTTCCTACCTGGGTGATATTCTCACCTTTAACAATCGCTTCGTAGGTCTTGGCACGGCCCATGATGTCGTCTGACTTCACAGTGAGGATTTCGCGCAGGATATTGGCAGCACCGAAGGCTTCCAGCGCCCACACTTCCATTTCACCGAAACGCTGACCACCGAACTGCGCCTTACCACCGAGCGGCTGCTGGGTGATGAGTGAGTACGGACCGATCGAACGGGCGTGCATCTTGTCGTCGACCATGTGGCCCAGCTTCAGCATATAGATGATACCTACTGTAGTGGGCTGATCGAACTTCTGGCCTGTGAGACCGTCGTTCAGATATACACTGCCGTTGGCCGGAACACCTGCCTTGGCGATATAATCGTTGATCTCGGCATTGGTTGCACCGTCGAAAATGGGCGTTGCAAACTTCACACCGAGTTCCTTGCCGGCCCAACCAAGAACGGTTTCGTAGATCTGACCAAGGTTCATACGGGAAGGTACACCGAGCGGGTTCAATACGATATCAACCGGCGTTCCGTCATCCAGGAAGGGCATGTCTTCTTCGCGCACGATACGGGCAACAATACCCTTGTTACCGTGGCGACCGGCCATCTTATCTCCCACTTTCAGCTTGCGCTTGTTGGCAACGTAAACCTTTGCCAGTTTGAGGATACCGGTAGGCAGTTCATCGCCCACACTGATCGCAAAGTACTCGCGCTTGAAATTGGTTACCTTCTCGTTGTACACCTGAGAGTAGTTGTTCAGGATGCGGACGATCAGCACGTTCTTGTCTTCATCGGTAGTCCAGTTGTGATAATTCACGTTCTGGTAATCGATGCCGGTGAGGTTCTTGATGGTAAACTTGGTTCCTTTCGGAATCAGTTCTTCCTGGTAGTTATTGTAAACGCCCTGGCTGGTTTTGCCGTTCACCACTTTGAAGAGCTTCTGAACCAGCTGTTCTTTCAGCTGCATCAGATCTTTCTCGTGTTCGGTTTCCAGACGGGTAAGTTTGGCTTTGTCGGTAGACTTGACGTTTTTATCCTTCTTGTCTTTGGCAAAGAGCTTCTTCTCGATTACCACACCGTCGGTGCTTGGAGGCGCCTTGAGAGACGCGTCTTTCACATCGCCTGCCTTATCGCCGAAGATGGCGCGCAGCAGTTTTTCTTCCGGTGAAGGTTCAGTTTCACCTTTGGGTGTGATTTTACCGATGAGGATATCGCCTTCCTTCACCTCTGCACCGACACGAATCAAACCGTTCTCGTCGAGGTTGCGGGTTGCTTCTTCGCTGACGTTCGGGATATCGTTGGTCAGTTCTTCGGCGCCGCGCTTGGTATCGCGGACTTCGAGTTCGAATTCCGTGATATGGATGCTGGTAAACCAGTCATCTTTTACCACTTTTTCAGAAATCACGATTGCATCTTCAAAGTTGTAACCCTGCCAAGGCATGAAGGCTACCATGAGGTTGCGGCCGAGTGCGAGTTCACCGCTTTCCGTGCCGTAACCTTCAGACAGAATCTGTCCGGGCTTCACGCGCTGTCCTTTCTTTACGATAGGACGCAGGTTTACACAGGAATTCTGGTTGGTGCGACGGAATTTGATCAGCGAATAGCCTTTGATGTTGCCGGTGAAGCTCACCAGGTCATCGTCATCGCCATGATCGTATTTCACCCGGATTTCGCGTGAATCTACGTAGTCGATTTCACCATGGCCTTCAGCTACAATCTGGGTGCGGCTGTCGCGGGCTACTTTTTCTTCCAGGCCGGTTCCAACGATGGGCGCAGTGGGGCGCAGCAGCGGTACAGCCTGACGTTGCATGTTAGAACCCATGAGTGCACGGTTCGCATCGTCGTGTTCGAGGAAGGGAATGAGTGAAGCCGCAATGGACACGATTTGGTTAGGCGCCACGTCCATGTAGTTGAGATCGGAAGGATCTACGGATGGGAAGTCACCTTCGCGGCGGGCACGAACTGCCGCCGTAAGGAAGTTACCGCTTTTATCAACCGATGCATTCGCCTGAGCGATGGTCTGGTTGTCTTCTTCTTCGGCGCTCAGATAAACGATTTTATCATCGAGTTTGCCATCCGTTACCTGGCGGTATGGCGTCTCGATGAAGCCCATCGAGTTGATTTTCGCGTGAACACACAGCGAGGAAATCAGACCAATGTTCGGACCTTCAGGCGTTTCGATGGTACACAGGCGCCCGTAGTGGGTATAGTGTACGTCGCGCACCTCGAAGCCGGCGCGTTCGCGGGAAAGACCACCCGGACCGAGGGCCGAGAGGCGTCGCTTGTGCGTGATCTCGGCCAGCGGATTGATCTGATCCATAAACTGGCTGAGCTGGTTGGTACCGAAAAAGGAATTGATTACAGAGGAAAGCGTACGCGCGTTCACCAGATCCTGGGGAGAGAACACCTCGTTATCGCGGATGTTCATCTTCTCACGGATGGTGCGGCTCATACGCGCCAGACCTACACCGAACTGCTGATACAACTGCTCGCCCACGGTGCGCACGCGGCGGTTGCTCAGGTGATCAATATCGTCTACTTCAGCCTTGGAATTGCTGAGCTGGATCAGGTAGGTGATAATATGGATGATGTCTTCCTTGGTCAACACCCGCACATCCATCGGAGTTTTCAGGTTCAGCTTCTTGTTGATACGGTAACGACCAACATCCCCGAGGTCGTAGCGCTTATCGCTGAAGAAGAGACGTTCGATGATACCGCGTGCAGTTTCTTCATCCGGCGGATCAGTATTGCGAAGCTGGCGATAGATTACTTCCACAGCTTCTTTGCCGTTGTTGGAAGTGTCTTTCTGCAGCGTGTTGTAAATGATATCGAAGTTGGTATCGGCTTCACCATCGCGGGTAAGGATGATGGTTTTTACGCCGGCATCGATGATCACATCCACATGGTCGTCGTTGAGGATGGTATCGCGTTCGAGTATTACCTCGTTGCGTTCTATCGAAACCACTTCACCTGTATCCTCGTCCACGAAGTCTTCGATCCAGGTGCGGAGAACCCTTGCAGCGAGTTTGCGTCCGAGCACTTTTTTCAGTGCGGCTTTGCTCACCTTCACTTCTTCACTGAGACCGAAGATGTCGAGGATGTCCTTATCTGATTCGTAGCCGATGGCGCGGAGCAGTGTGGTTACAGGGAATTTCTTTTTACGGTCGATATACGCGAACATGACGTTGTTGACGTCGGTTGCGAATTCGATCCAGGAACCTTTGAAAGGAATAACACGGGCGGAATAGAGTTTGGTTCCATTGGTATGGAACGACTGACCGAAGAAAACACCGGGTGAGCGGTGCAGCTGCGATACGATAACGCGTTCAGCGCCGTTGATGATAAAAGTACCTGATGCAGTCATGTACGGGATATTGCCCAGGTACACGTCTTGCACAATGGTTTTGAAATCCTCGTGATCGGGGTCGTTGCAGCTCAGGCGCAGTTTTGCCTTGAGCGGCACGGCATAGGTAAGACCGCGTTCTATGCATTCCTGTATGGTATAGCGCGGCGGATCTACGAAGTAATCGAGGAATTCGAGGTTAAAGATATTGCGGGTATCGGTGATCGGGAAATTCTCCTTGAACACCTTGAAGAGTCCTTCTTCTTCCCTGCGGTCTGAGGGGGTTTCGAGCTGGAAGAACTCTTTGAAGGAACGGATTTGTACGTCGAGGAAATCGGGATATTCCAGGGCGCTTTTAACCTTTCCAAAGTCTACTCTTCCGGCGAATGATGTGCTTGTCAATGGGATGTGTTTTGGTTGATACTGGGTGAATGGACCGAATAAACGCGGAAAAGACCCTCGGTGTTACCGGGGTCTTTCCGCATGTTCATCAAAGGAGATTATTTAACCTCAATTTCTGCGCCCGCCTCTTTCAGTT